>VFQN01000118.1_pt1 | contig 171921 bp, 166 predicted proteins | sample 3512371 | NCBI WGS metagenome assembly VFQN01 (sample SAMN10412370, study PRJNA504923) | tailings metagenome | isolation source: Replicate 2 from Balatoc abandoned mine | place: Philippines: Itogon, Benguet | collected 2017-08-28
CCGCCGCCGCCCTCGCCGTCGCCCCGGCTGTCCAGGAAGAAGACGTCGTTGGCGATGACCTCGACCGACTGGCGCTTGGAGCCGTCCTGGGCCTGCCACTCGCGCCAGGACAGGCGCCCGTCGACGCCGATGCGCCGGCCCTTTGCCAGGTAGGTCGAGGCGGTCTCGGCCTGACGGCCGAAGACCGTCACGTCGAAGTAGTTGGAGCGGTCGCCCCAGTTGCCGGTCTCATCGCGGGCCCGGCTCGAGACCGCCAGGCGGATCGAGCAGATCGGATCGCCGCCACCGGTGTGGCGCAGCTCCGGGTCGCGCGTCAGGCGACCCACCAGGGTCACGCGGTTGAGGTCGGCCGGCATGTCGCGTCAGCGCGGGCCGCGCCGGCCACCGCCCCGGCCGCCGGGACGGCCCCGCTGGGGACGGTCCTCGCGCTCCGGGTGGGTGTCGACGGGGGCGGGCGCGCCGCCGGCGCGGGCCCGCTCGGCCTCGGTGCTGTTCAGCCGGATGAACAGGGCGCGCAGCACGACGCCCTTGTTGATGGAGAGGACCCGCTCGATCTCCGGGAGGGAGGTCGGCTCGCCCTCGCAGGTGACGACGACGTAGCGGCCGTCGGGGCGCTTCTCCATCGGGAAGGTGATCTTCCGGCGGCCCCAGTCGTCGACGTGGTCGACGCGGCCGCCGCCCTCCGTGATGAGCTGCTGGACCCGCTCCAGGATCTCCTGCTGCTGCTCCTCATCCGCATCGGGATTGAGGATGATCATGATCTCGTACGGGGCGATCCCAGACCTCCGGAAGGTAGCGTCATGCAGGCATCCCGGGGCGACCGGGCCCCGGCAGGCGCGGCAGTATAGCAGCGGTAGGATTCCGCTCCCGAGACCCCGACCGAGGTGATCGCGATGGCCAGATGGAGCGTGTGGACCGCCTCGGCCCTGGGCGCCGTCGGCGCGGGCGCCGGTCTCGCCCTGGCCCGCCGCCGCCGCGCCCCCGCGCCCGCCCCCGTGGGCCCGGTCGCGCCGCCCCCGACCGCCGACGTCCCGGCGCCCGAGCCCCTCGGGGAGGCCGCGGCGGCCGACGCCGCCGAGGACGCCCAGGCCGCGCTCGACGCCGCCCGCGAGCGCCTGCGCGACCGCGCCGAGCGTCTGCGCCGCGACATCGAGGCGTCGGGGGGAGAGCCGCCCGGCACCGCGTGAGCCTCGGCGCGGCCACGGCGGCGCTCGTCTCGGCGGCCGCCCTCGCGACGACGGCCACGTCGGGGATGGCGCCCGAGCAGGCGCGATTCGCGGTGAAGGGCGACTGGGGCAACGCGACCCCGGCCCAGGCGGCGGTCACGCGACGGATGTGCGCCGAGGCGCGCCGTCGCCCGTTCGACTTCGTCCTCACCACCGGCGACAACTTCTACCCCGCCGGGGAGGCGACCGACGCGAACTTCGCCCGCCCGGAGCGGTGCCTCCTCCGCGCGGACGTGCGCTGGCGCGCGACGTGGGGCAACCACGACGTCCCCGGCACCGGGACGGCCGTGGCGCTCGGGACGCCGCGGCGCCACTACGCCTTCACGGCGGGCCCGGCACGGGTGATCGTGCTCGACGGCAACGACCCCGCCGGGCCGGCCCAGCTCGCCCTCCTGCGGCGGGAGATGGCGGCGCCGCGCACCGGGCCCCGGATCGTCGCGGTGCACCAGCCGCTGCGCACGGCCGGGATCCACCCCCCGGCCGACGAGGCCGCCCGCCTCTGGGAGCCGCTGCTGCGCCGCGGCGGCGTATCGCTGGTGCTCCAGGGCCACAACCACATGTACGAGCGCATCGTGGCGGGCGGCATCACCTACGTCACCACCGGCGGCGGCGGGGCCCAGGTCTACCCGTGCGTGCGCCTGTTCACCGACGGCCTGCGGCGCTGCGCCCTGGAGCACCACTTCCTGGTCGTCACCGCGACGGCCAGGGCCGTCGCGGTGCGCGCCGTGACGCCCCGGGGGCGCACCATCGAACGGTTCCGCATCGCGGTCCCTCCGGCCTGAGGCACGACGGCCCCGGGCCGGGGCGTCAGCCGGGGCGCGCCCCGCGGCCGGCGACGGCGGCCGCCCAGGCGGTCGCCACCCGCACCGTCAGCTGGCTCATGGCGGCGACGACCTCGCGGCGCTCGTCCTCGGCGAGCGGCGAGGGAGGGGCCGCGAGCGCCCGGTCCATCGCCCGCTCCAGCGCCAGGCTGCCGCCGAGGGTGACCTCGGCCGACGAGCCGGCGAGGCCGTGCCCGCGGCCGTAGGTCTCGGCCCGCTCGAGCGCCTCGGACAGGTCGCCGCCCGCGAAGGCGTCGGCGAGGGCGTCCACCCAGGCCCGGACGACTCCGCGCCGCTCGGTGGGCGGGAGGCGCCGGTACGCCGCCTCGGCGGGACCCTCCACGAGCGTCTCGACGGCGTCCGAGACCAGGTCGGCGCGGGCGCGCAGGGCGTCCGCGAGCGCCGGCGAGACCGTCACCTGGGCGGCCACCGGCCGCGCGGTCCGGCTCGGCCGGGCGGGCTGCTGGGCGAGCCACTGGCGCAGGGCCTCGGGGTCGAAGCGGCGGTGGCCGCCCGCCGTGCGGACGTGGGGCACCCGGCCCTCGCTCGCCCACAGCCGCAGCGTGCTCGGGCTCACGCCCAGCGCGCGCGCGGCGGCGGACACCGAGAGCCAGGGGCCCTCCGTGCGCTTGCGTCGGCCTCCCGTGGTCACGGCCACCCCGGCCCGCCCGTGCTCACTCGAGGGTCGACCTGAGCCGGCACCTCACGCCGTCCGCGTAGCCGGCGGCGACGCGGACCGCCATCCGGTCGAGCGCCCGCTCCACGACGCGCCGGTCGCCGGGCCGGTCGGGGACCTGGGCGCCCAGCACGCGGTCCACCGCGCGCCGCAGGGCGAGGGCCTCGGTGAGGGGGGCGTCGCCCGGCTGGCCGGAGGCACCCGATCGGAAGCCCTCCCACTCGGCATCGCGGTAGCACCCCGACAGGTCGCCCCCGGCGAGGCCGTCGGCGAGCGACTCGAGGGCGCCGAGCACCCGGGCCTGGCGCGTCGCCGTGGGCCGCGAGCCGGCCCCGCGGCGCGTGCGCGAGAGCTCCTCCTCGAACGCGCTCACCACCGCGTCGCCGGACGCGGCGAGGCGCTCGGCGGTGTCGGGCATCGGCTCGATCCGGGTGGGGACCAGCTCCTGCATGCGGGACTGGGGCGCGGGCGGTGCGCCGCCGCGCTCGGCCAGCCACCGGACCAGCTCGTCGAGCTCGAAGCGCCGGTGCCCGCCCGGGGTCCGCACGCAGGGGACCCTCCCGGCGGCCGCCCAGGCCCGCAGCGACGACGAGCTGACCCCGAGCAGGCGGGCCGCGGCCGACACCGAGAGCAGGCGGGGCGGGCCGATGCGCGGGACGGCGCGCTCGGCGCCCCCGGTGTGGGCGGGCGTCCCGGTGTGGTGGGAGACGACCACCTCAGGCGATCGGCCGGCCGAGCGTCGGCCGCGTGGCGCGGGGGCTCGATCCACCGTTGTCAACCATCCCTGGCATGGGCCGATTCTGGGCAGGCGTCTCGACTGCTGCAACCTGGGCTATCGGCGGCATCCCCCCGGAACATGAGGAAACCTCATGTTCGGGACCACCGACTCAACAAAAAACTCACACCGCCGGTGGGCCCGCGCCCTCCGCGTCGCCCTCGACCTCCGCCCGCTCCGCGGCGGCCGCCTCGCGCTCGCGCCGCACCCGCGCGCGCTCCTTGACCGTCACGAAGCCCGCCACGAGGCCGGTGACCGCGAAGGCGACGACGAAGGCCACCCAGAGCTGGTCGGCGAAGGCCTTGCCGGCGAAGTAGCCGAGCAGCGCGGCCTGCCCGGCCCAGACGATCGCGCCGAGCACGTCGAAGAACAGGAAGCGCGGGTACGCCATCTGCCCGGCGCCGCAGGAGAGGTTGATCGCGATCCGGATGCCGGGCAGGAAGCGGCCGACGAACACGAGGGCCGGCCCCTGGCGCCGCACCATCCGCTCGGCGGCCTCGAGCCGGTCCGCGCCGGCGACGCGGGTCACCCCGCGCTTGATCGGCCCGCCGCCGCCGCGGCCGATCCAGTAGGCGGCCGAGTCGCCGATCACGGCGCCCGCGGCACCCGCGGCGATCACCAGCGGCAGGCTCATGCTCCCCTCGGCGGCGAGCACCGCCGCCGCCACGATCGCCGTCTCGCCTGGGAGGGCGGGGAAGACGCCGTCCCCGGCGACCACGAGGAGGACCGCCCAGTACCCGTAGGCCGCCGCGTCCTCGGCGAACTGCTGGAAGGAGTCGACGATCGACAGCGTCGCGGCGAGCGCCGCGAGCGTGACGGTCACGCCGCGCCCCGGCGCCTGCAGAGGGGTCGCGGCACGCGTGGATGATGACAGCGACGGCCCCGGGGCGCGACCGGCGCCGTCGCTACCGTGGGCGCATGGGCCGGATCGCCGACCGCGTGGTCGCCCTCCTCGGGGAGGGGCCGCTCGACCCCCAGCGCATCGGGGACCAGCTCCGCCGCGCCGGGGCAACCCGCGCCCGCGACCCCGCAGCGGCGGTCCGGCGCGCGGTGCGCGACGACCCGCGGGTGCTGCGGCTGCCCGACGGCCGGCTGGCGGCCCTCGGCCCGGCCCTGCGCGGCCTCGCGCTGACGACCGTGGTCGACGACGCGGCGCTCGCGGCCGGAGCCGCGGAGGTGGACCCCGACCTGTCCCCGCTCGCGCTCCTGGGCGTCGAGCCCGCGCTGCGCCTGCCCGTCCGCGCCCGTGCCGGCGACACGGTGCTCGTGCGCGTGGAGGACCCGCAGCGGCGCCGGGTCGCCGTCGAGGTCGTCCCGCCGCCGCGGCCCCGCCCCGACGACGAGCGCGCGCTGGTGGACGCCGTCCTGGCGCGCCTTGCCCCCCGGGGCGCGCGCGACCCCCTCGCGGGCCCGCCCGTCACGCACGTCGGCACGGTCGCCGCCGAGGTCGCCGCGGCCCGTCCGGACGCGTTCCGCGAGCCCGGTCGGCCGCTCTCGCGCGCCCTGGCGGACGCCGGGCTCGAGGTGCACCTGGGGTGGGTGGGGTGGCCGGGCACCGCATGGGCCGCCCTCACCGAGGAGGAGGCCGACGCGCTCGCCGCCGACGTCGCGGACCTGCTGCGGTCCGAGCGCACGGCCGCGGCGGCCGCCACCCAGGCCCGGCTGGTGGGCCTGCTCTCCCGCCATCTCCCGGATCGCGTGCCCGCGGCGCGCCGTCACCTCGCCCGGGTGCTGGCGCGCGGCGGGCGCGCGCACGAGGCGCTCGGCGTGCTGCGGCCGGCCCTCGCGGGCGGCGACGCCGAGGACTGGTACGAGGCCGCGCTGATCGCCCAGCGCTCCGGCGACGACGTGCGGGCCCGCCAGTGGGCCGAGTCGGGCCTCGCCCGCGCCCGCCCCGGCGGGGACGCGGCCGCGTGCCTCGCCGACCTGGCGGGCGACCTCGACGCGCAGGCCGCGTTCCTGCGCGCCCGGCCCGCCATCGCCGCCGTCGGGACCGACGGCGGGGAGGACGCCGTCCGGCGCGTGGCACGGGCCGTGGTGGCGCCCTCGCGCTCCTACCTGGTCGAGGGCCTCGCGGAGGACCTCGCCGAGGCGGTGCCGGCGGAGGCGCTTCCCGGGCTGCTCGACGCGCTCGCCGCCGCGGGGTCCGACGGGCGCGACGCCCTGCTGGCCCTCTCGGTGGTGCTGCCGCCGCCGCAGGCCGCGGCCGCCCGCGACGCGGCGGGCCGCGGCGCCCGGCCACGCCGTCCCGCGGTGGAGGGTCTGCTCGCGGCGGGACCGTCGGCCGCCTGGTCGACGTCGCCCCTCGACGCGCCCGACCAGCAGCAGCTCGTGGTGACGATCGCCAAGGAGGACGGGCGCGTCTCCTCGCTGGTGGCCCTGATCGACCTCGACGACCTGGGCGGCGCGGTCAAGGACGCGTTCTTCCTGCCCGACATGGCCGTCCCGCGCCTGCGGCGCGAGCTGCTGGCGCCGATGGAGCAGACGGGGCTGGCGCCGGTGCCTGTGGACCTCGGCGAGGCCGTGGCCCTCCTGGGGGTCGCCCTCGCGCGGAGCGACCGGATCCGCTGGCGCCTCCCCTCGCAGCGCCACCAGCCGGTGCGCGAGCGCATGGACCGCTGGCTCCTGCGCCCGCGCGGCGACGCCGGGCGCCGCCCCGTGGCCTGATCCGGACGGTCAGGCGGCCTCGCGCCGCTCCTCCGCCTGCCGGGCCGCTGCGGGAGGCCGGGCGCGGGCCACGGCCAGGCGGGCCGTGCGCACCTCGGGCCGCGCGCGCAGCATGCCGCCCGTGAGGCCGGCGAGCAGGGGGAGCGCCGCGACGGCGGCGACGAGGGCGCCCTCCGGCGACCCGGCCCGCAGCGCGAGCGCCGCCATGGCCACCAGCCCGAGGCCCCCGACGGCGCGCAGCAGCAGCAGCGCCGGTCCCGAGGTCACCCCCGGCCGTCCCACGTCGCGCGCGCCGAGAGCGACCAGGAGCGCAAGCGCCAGTCCCGCCATCCACCAGTCCACGATCTCCTCCTCCTCGTGGCCCGGTCTTGGCGCCGGCGCCGCGCTTCCCTGCCGGCCGCGCGACGTCTGCAACGGCAGGCACGGCGTCCGCCACCTGTGCGATACTGCTGGGCATGGCCCAAGAGATCCCCGCCACGCTCCTCGAGGCCTTCAAGGTCCTCGACCCCGCGGTGGCCCAGCGACTGACCGACGCGCTCGCGCCGGTCGCCGGTGAGCTCGGCCCTCGCGAGGAGGCCGTGCTGCAGCGCCTGGTCACCGGCCTCGCCGAGGGCGCGCCCGCAGCCGAGCTGAACGCGTTCGTGCGTCTGCTGCCGGTCACGGTCAGCCGGGCGGTGCAGCCGGCGATCGAGCCGGTCACCGCGGCCTAGCGACGGATCCCGCGACCCCGCCCGGGTCGCGACGCTCCGTGCGCGAGGTGCGCTAGCGTGGCCGCCGTGATCCGTCGCCTCCCGCTCGCCGCCGCGGCCCTGGCGGCCGCCGCGCTCCTCGCCGCCTGCGGCTCCGACCCGGCGCCGTCCGGGGAGGCGGACCCGCAGGAGGCCCCCGCCGCCGCCGCGTCCGCCGGCGAGCAGCAGGCGCGCGGGGTCCGCCTCGCGCGCGTCAGCGCCGGCCTCGGGGACGCCCTGTACGTGACGGCGGCGCCGGGCCAGGCCAACCGCCTCTACGTCGTGCAGCAGAGCGGCCGGATCCGCATCGTCGAGCGCGGGCGGCTGCGGTCCGGCGCCTTCCTCGACATCTCCGGGAGCATCACGACCGGGGGCGAGCGCGGGCTGCTCGGGCTGGCGTTCCACCCCGGATACGCGCGCAACGGGCGTTTCTTCGTCAACTACACCGACCGCGGCGGCGACACCCGCGTCGCCGAGTACCGGCGCGCCTCGGCGAACCGCGCCGCCCCGGCCGGACGCGTGCTGCTGGGGATCGAGCAGCCCTTCTCCAACCACAACGGCGGGCATCTCGCCTTCGGCCCGGACGGGATGCTCTACATCGCGACCGGCGACGGCGGCTCGGGCGGCGACCCCGAGGGCAACGGGCAGGACACCGGCAGCCTGCTCGGCAAGATCCTCCGCATCGACGTCGACCGCCGCCCCGGCGGCCGTGCGTACGGGATCCCCGCGGGCAACCCCTTCGCGCGCGGCGGGGGGCGCCCCGAGGTCTACGCATACGGCCTGCGTAACCCGTGGCGCTTCTCGTTCGACCGCGCGCGCGGCGACCTGTGGATCGGCGACGTCGGCCAGAACGCCGTCGAGGAGATCGACTACCGGCCCCGTGGCGCGGCGCCCGGCGCCAACTTCGGCTGGAACGCCTTCGAGGGCCGCTCGGCCTTCCCCGGCGGCGGCCCCCTGCGCGGCTCGCGGCACGTGCCGCCCGTCGCCCAGTACGACCACGGCGCGGGCTGCTCGGTGACCGGCGGCTACGTGTCCCGCGGCACCCGGGTCCCCGGCCTGCGCGGGCGCTACGTCTACGCCGACTTCTGCAGCGGCCGCGTCTGGAGCATGCGGGCGGGTCCCCGGCCCGGGGGCGTCCGCGAGGAGACCGGCCGCCTCGGCGTCTCGCTCTCGAACGTCACGTCCTTCGGCGAGGGCGCGAACGGCGACCTGTACCTGATCGCCAACGGCTCCCTCTACCGCTTCACGGCGGCCTGAGGTGGGCGAGGTGACCCCCTCCGTCGGCTGGGGGGTGATGCATCTGATGCTGCGCGCCCTGCCCGAGGAGCCGGGGGCCGAGGCCGTGCTCGAGGCGATCGACGAGTTCACGGCCGAGGATCCGAACCAGGTGATCGCGTTCTCCGTGCTCGGGGCCTCGGCCGACGTCGGCCTGATGGCGCTCGGCCCGGACCTCGACGCCCTGGACCGGCTCACCAAGGACGTGCTGCGGGGCCCGTTCGCCCCCGAGTACTCGTTCCTCTCGCTGACGGAGCTCAGCGAGTACACGAGCACGGAGGCCGACGAGCGCGCGCGCCTGGAGGCGGCGGGCGAGGCCGATGTGCCGGCGGCCCTGTCGGCGTGGGCGGACCGGATGGCGGCCTACAACGACGCGCGGCTCCATCCGCGGCTGCCGCAGCGGCCGGTGATCGCCTTCTACCCGATGAGCAAGCGCCGCGCCGAGGGCTCCAACTGGTACTCGCTGCCGTTCGAGGAGAGGCGCGAGCTGATGCAGGGCCACGCGCGCGTCGGCCGGCGCTACGCCGGCCGGGTGCTCCAGCTCATCACGGGCGCGACGGGGCTCGACGACTGGGAGTGGGGGGTCACCCTGCTCGCCGACGACCCGGTGACGGTCAAGGAGATCGTCTACGAGATGCGCTTCGACGAGGTCAGCGCGCGCTACGGCGAGTTCGGTCCCTTCTACGTCGGCCTCACCATGGAGGCCCGCGCCGCGTTCGCGCGCGCCGGGGTGCTCGACGACGACTGACGGGCCGGCCGCGGCGATCCGCATCCGCGGCGCGGTCAAGCGGTTCGGGCCGATCACCGCGGTGGACGGGCTCGACCTGGAGGTCCCGGCCGGGTCGTGCGTGGGCCTGCTCGGGCCGAACGGCGCGGGCAAGTCGACGACGATGCGGCTCCTGACGGCCCAGGCGATCGCCGATGAGGGCCACCTGGAGGTGCTCGGCCGGCTGCTGCCGGGCGAGAGCAAGCAGGCGCGCGCCGAGTGCGGCGTGGTGCCGCAGCTCGACAACCTCGACACCACCCTGACGGTCGAGCAGAACCTGCTCGTGTTCACGCACCTCTACCGCATCCCGCGCCGGGAGCGGCCGGCCGCGGTCGACCGGGCGCTCGCGATCGCGAACCTCACGGACCGCCGCGCGAGCCGCGTCGACGCGCTCTCGGGCGGGATGCGCCGGCGCCTGCTCATCGCGCGGGCGCTCGTCCATCGCCCGCGGCTGGTGCTGCTCGACGAGCCGACCGTCGGCCTCGACCCCCAGGTGCGCCAGGAGCTGTGGGCCCTGATCGACGGCCTGCGGACCGAGGGCGTCTCGATCCTGATGTCGACGCACTACATCGAGGAGGCCGAGCGCCTGGCCGACACGGTGGTCATCATGTCCGGGGGCCGCGCGGTCGCGACCGGCCCGCCCGCGGAGCTGATCGCCGAGCACGCCGGCTCGCGGGCGCGGGAGGTCTACGGGCCGCCCGCCCGCCTCGCCGAGGTCGAGCGCGAGGCGGCCGCGGCGGGCCTGCGCACGCGGCGCACCGGCACCTCGGTGGCGCTGCTGCGGCTGGACCGGGGCGGCGGCGCCCTCCCCGAGGGCCACGACCGGCCGGCCAACCTGGAGGACGTCTTCGTGCTCCTGACCGGCGAGCACATCGCGTGAGCACGGCCGCCCCGCCACGCCGCCTGCGCCGCCTGGAGCGGCCCGCCATGTCGGGCGTCCTGGTGCGCGAGATCATCAACTTCTCGTCCTACTGGCGCTCGACGACCTTCTCCTCGACCGTCGAGCCGACGATCTACCTGCTGGCCTTCGGCTTCGGCTTCGGCTCGCTGGTCGCGGAGGTCGGCGGCTACCCCTACGTGGAGTTCGTCGCCACCGGGACCGTGGCGACGGCCGTGCTCTTCTCGTCGGCCTTCCCGGCGATGTTCGGCACGCTCGTCAAGCGCCAGTACCAGCGCACCTACGACGCGATCCTCGCCGCACCCGTGGACACCGAGGAGCTGGTCACCGCCGAGGCCCTGTGGATCGCCATGCGCGCCTCCGTCTACGGGTGCGTGCCGATGCTCGTGGCGATGGTCTTCGGGCTCGACCCGAGCTGGGGGATGCTCGCCGTGCCGCCGATCGCCTTCATCGCCGGCTTCGGATGGGCGGGCTTCGGCATCCTGATCTCGTCTCAGATGGACTCGTTCGAGAACTTCAGCTACGTCATCAGCGCGGTGCTGACCCCGCTCTTCCTGGTGGCCGGCACCTTCTTCCCGCTCGACGAGCTGCCGCAGTGGGCGCAGACCCTCGCCTGGTTCAACCCGCTCTACCACCTGGTCGAACTGGTGCGCGACGCGGTCTTCGGATGGGAGGGCCTGGTCGACCTGGCGCACCTCGCCATCCTGATCGCCTTCGGCCTGCTCACCTGGCGGCTCGCCGTGCGCGGCACGGAGCGCAAGCTGGTGCTCTGACACCCCAGTGACCCCGTCAGTCGCCCCAGAAGGCGTCGACGGCGTACTGGTCGCGGGTGTGGAACCAGGACTCGGCCATCATCCCGTCGCGCATCGTGATCACGTGGGCCAGGTTGTTCTCCAGGGAGGGCCGTCCGTCGGGCCGGGAGGCGGTGTAGGTGGTCAGGGCCACGGCCACCTCGTTGTCGGCGAGGATGCGGTGCACGCGCAGCTGGAGGGTCCCGCCGGTCATCTCGTGGGCGTGGCCGACGAAGCCGAGGATCGCCTCGCGGCCCTCGTAGCTGCCCGTGTTGGCGCTGCGGCCCGGCACGTGGAGGACCGCGTCCTCGGCGATCAGCGAGGCGGCGGTGGGGATGTCGCCGACCGCCAGCGCGTCGTACAGGGCGCGGACCGCGGCGGCGTTCCGCTCGGCGGCCGACTGGACGGGATCCGGGGTGATGGCGCTGGTCATGGTGTTCCTCCGGTGAGGTATTTCGATGTCGAAGGAAATCGACATCGGCTAGTCTTTCGATGTCAAACGAGTTGTCCGGAGGACGCCGATGAGCGCAGACCCCGATGCGCCGGTGCGCCGCATGCAGGAGCAATGGGAGCGGGAGCTGCCCGGCGTCGACACCTCGGCGATGGCGCTCTTCGGGCGCCTGAGCCGCGCGCACGGCCTGGCGCAGCGCGCGATCGACGCCGCCCTGGCGGCGCACGGCGTCAACCGCGCCGAGTTCGACGTGCTCGCCACGCTGCGCCGCGCGGGGGCTCCGTACCGCCTGTCCGCGGGCGCGCTCGCGGCGGCGATGCTGCTGTCGCCGGCCGCCACGACGAACCGCGTCGACCGGCTGGCGGCGGCCGGCCTGGTCGAGCGGATCGCCGACCCCGACGACGGCCGGGCCGTCGTGGTCGGGCTGACGGCGCGCGGGCGCCGGCTCGCCGAGGAGGCCGTGCGGACGCACTCGCGCAACGAGCGCCGGCTGCTCGGCGGGCTCGCGCCCGAGCAGGAGCGGACCCTGTCCGACCTGCTGGCCGAGCTGTCGCGCTCGGTCGCGGCCAACGCCCCGCCGCGCTGAGGCGCGGCAGGGCGGCGGGTCACTCCGGGGCGGGTCCCAGCGCCAGGCCGCGCTCCACCGGCACCGGGCGCTCCAGGGAGTCGAGCAGCGGGCAGTGGCGGTCGGCGCGCTCGCTCAGCAGGCGGTAGCGCTCCTCGGGCTCGGGGCCCTCGAGGCGCACGTCGATGCGCAGGGCCGAGTACCCCGGCGGGACCGCGTCGTCGAGGCCCAGGTAGCCGCGCAGGTCGATGTCGCCGGCGACCTCCACGCTCACCCGGTCGAGGGCGATCCCCAGCTCGTCCGCCCACAGGCGGTACGTGGCGGCCTGGCAGGTGGCGATGCTCGTCAGGAACAGCTCCACCGGACTCTGGGCGGTGTCGGTTCCGCCGAGCGAGCGCGGCTCGTCGACGACCACCGTGTGGCCGCGCGAGGTCGTCTCGCAGCGCATCCCCTCGCCGAGCGTCGTCGTGACCCGCTGCGTGACGGCGGCGCGCGCGGGCTCGGCCCGGTAGCGGTCGGCAAGCGCGGCGTGCGGGGGGCGCTCCACGGCGCCAGCGTACCGGGGCCGCCGGGCCGCCGGGCGGTAGGCTCCACATCGTCCGGGGGCGACGAGGAGGCGTGATGCGGGGGCTGACCTTCCAGGGTGTGCAGGACGTGCGCGTCGAGGACGTGCCCGACCCCTCGATCGAGGAGCCGACCGACGCGATCGTACGCGTGACGATGGCGGGCATCTGCGGGTCGGACCTGCACATCTACAACGCCGGCGAGGCGTTCGGCTTCCCCGCCGGATCGCGCCTCGGCCACGAGTTCATCGGCACCGTCGAGGCCGTCGGGCCCGGGGTGCGGACCGTCGCCGCCGGCGACCGCGTCCTGTCGTCCTGCTCGGTGGCGTGCGGCGAGTGCACCTGGTGCCGGGAGGGGCTCGCCTCGTCCTGCGTGCGCTGGTCGCTCTTCGGCTGGGCGCCCCGCACCTGGCAGCACGGCGGGGCCGTGCAGGGGGGCCAGTCCGAGCTGGTGCGGGTGCCGCTGGCCGACAGCACGCTGCACCCGATGCCCGAGGCCCTCGCGGGCGAGGACCGCGAGCGCTCGCTGCTGCCGATCGTCGATGTCATGTCGACCGGCTGGCACGGCCTCACCTCGGCGGGCGCCGCCCCCGGCCAGTCGGTCGTGGTGATCGGCGACGGGGCGGTCGGCCTCGCGGGCGTCCACGGCGCCCGCGCCAAGGGGGCGGAGCGCATCGTGTGCCTCGGCCACCACGCCGGGCGCCTCGGCACCGCGAGCGCCCTGGGCGCCACCCTGACGGTCGACTCCCGCGACGACGACGAGATCGCCCAGCTCGTGATGGAGCACACGGCCGGTGAGGGCGCCCACGTCGTGGTGGACACGATCTCCGGCCCCGAGTCGATGGCCACCGCCCACCGGGTCGTGCGGCCGGGCGGGACGATCGCCTGCCTCGGCATGGACCACTTCATGGGCAAGACGCCGAGCATCAACTGGTTCGACCAGTTCCTGCGCAACATCTCGGTGACCGGCGGCCTGGTGCCGGGGCAGCGCTACTTCCCGGAGCTGCTCGGCCTCGTCGAGTCCGGCGCGCTCGACCCCGCGCCGATGCTGTCCCACACGCTCGGCCTCGACGAGGCGGCGGACGGCTACCGGATGATGGCCCAGCGCGCCGACGGCGTCACGAAGGTGGCGCTCCGGCCCGGGGGCTGAGCATGCGGGAGCGCCTGCGCGCCGCCGGCCAGGAGCACCTGGCCGACGCGATCGACCGGCTGGCGGGGACGGCCCGCGAGCGGCTCGAGGCCGAGGTGGCGGCGGTCGACCTCGACCTCGTCGCGCGCCTGGTGGGCGAGCTGGCCGGGGACGACGGCCACGGGCCGGCCGGCGAGATCTCCCCGCCGGCGCCGGACAGCCTGGTGCCGCTCCCGCGCGACGCGGACGACGCCGCACGCGAGCGGCGGGCACGCGAGGTCGGGGAGGGGCTGCTGCGCGCCGGCGGCGTGGCGGCGGTGCTGCTCGCCGGTGGCCAGGGCACCCGCCTGGGCTTCGACGGCCCCAAGGGGCTCTACCCGTTCGCCCCGATCACCGGCCGGACCCTCTTCGCCCACCACGCCGCGAAGATCGCCGCCCTGCGCGCGCGCTACGGCGCGGCGCTGCCCTGGTACATCCTCACCTCGCCGCAGAACGACGACGCGACCCGGACCGCCTTCGAGGAGGCCGGCTGGTTCGGCCTCGATCCGGGGTCGGTGCGCCTGGTGGTGCAGGGGACCCTGCCGGCGGTCGACCGCGACACGGGCCGCATCCTGCTCGACGCGCCCGACCGCCTGGCCCTGTCGCCCGACGGCCACGGCGGCCTGCTCTCGGCGCTGCGGGCCTCGGGGGCGCTGGACGAGATGGCGGCGGGCGGCGTGCGCACGATCTTCACGTTCCAGGTCGACAACCCGATGGCGCGGGTGTGCCGCCCCGAGTTCCTCGGTCACCACTTCCTGGCGGCCGCCGACATGTCGTCGGTCGTCGTCCGCAAGGTCGGGCCCGAGGAGAAGATGGGCGTCATCGCCACGATCGACGGCCGCCCCGGGGTGGTCGAGTACAGCGACCTGCCGGACGCGCTGGCGCAGGAGCGCGACGACGAGGGCGAGCTGGTCTACTGGGCCGGCTCGATCGCCGTCCACTGCATCGACGTGGCCTTCGTGCGCCGGCTCACCGAGGGCGGGCTGCGCCTGCCCTACCACCGGGCCCTGAAGAAGGTGCCCCACGTGGACGACGCCGGGGTGCGCGTGGAGCCGGCCGAGCCGAACGCGATCAAGTTCGAGACCTTCCTCTTCGACGCCCTGCCCTCGGCCGAGCGCACGGTCACGGTCGAGGCGGCCCGGGAGGACGAGTTCTCGCCCATCAAGAACGCCGAGGGGGCCGACTCGCCCGCGACGGCGCGGCGCGACCTCAACCGCCTCTACGCGCGCTGGCTCGCCGCGGCGGGGGTCGGCGTCCCGGTGGGGCCCGACGGGGAGCCGGTCGACCTGGAGGTCGACCCGCGCCGGGCGCTCGACGCGCAGGCGCTGGCGGAGTCGCTGCCGCCGGGGTTCGCGGTCGACGGGCCGACGGTCATCGGGCCCGCGGAGGGCTGACCCGGCGGGTCAGCCCGTGGCGCGGGGCCAGGCGCTGACGATCGTGTAGGGCGGCACGGGCCCGCCGCCGCCGGGGTGGATCTCGAAGTGCACGTGCGGCGAGGTGCCGCGCGCGTCGCCGGTGTCGCCCACGTAGCCGATCACCGTGCCCCGGGACACGCTCGCGCCCTCGACCGCGGCGGGCGAGTAGGCGGACAGGTGCGCGTAGTAGAAGGCGTTGCCCGACCCGTCGCGCAGCCACAGCCGCCATCCGCCCAGGCCGTTCCAGCCGACGTTGTAGAGCGACCCGTCGGCGACGGCCACGACGGGGGTGCCCCGGGTGGCGAACAGGTCGATGCCCTGGTGCGAGCGGCCCCCGGCGCGCGGGAACATCCAGTCGTTGCTGAAGGTGGCGCCGCCGACGATCGGGAAGAGGTAGTCGCCCGCGGGCAGCGCGGCGCCCAGGGACGTCTGCCCCGCGATCGGGATGGAGGCGATCGCGGCGCGGCGGGCCTTCTCGAGGGCCGCCAGCCGCGCCCGGCGCTCGCGCTCCTCGGCCACGAGGCGCTTCAGCTCCTCCCGCGCGTCGTCGAGCAGGGTGCGGCGCTCGGCGAGGAGGGCGTCGAGCTCGGCGCGCTCGCGCTCGGCGACCTCCGCGTCGCGGCGCCGGTCGGCCTCGGCCTGCGTCTGCTGCTCCTCCAGGCCCTCCAGCCGCGCGCGCCGGGCGCGGACGTTGTCGACCGTGCGGGCGTCCGAGCGGGCGATCCGGTCGACGAGCTCGGTGGCCTCCTGCGCGTCGGCGAGCGAGCCGCTCGTCAGCAGCACCTCGGCGAAGCTCGGGGTGCCCTGGACGTACAGCGAGACCAGGCGGTCGGCGAGCACGGCGCGCGAGCGCTCGAGGTCGCGGCGGGCGCCGGCCAGGTCGCGGCGCGTGACGGCGAGGACCTCCTGCGCGGCCTCGAGGCGGTCGATCGCCATGTTCTGCTCGGCGGCGGCCTGCCCGGCGGCGACGTCGAGCTCGGCCACCTGGCGGCCGAGCTGCTCGATCTCGCCGCGCGTGCCCGCGATCGACGGGGCGGCCACGGCGCCCGCGGAGGCGGCGAGGAGCGACAGCAGGGCGAGTCCGGCGAGGGCGAGCCGGGTGAGGAGGGGGGAGGGGCGCATGGGAGGGGCCCGCGCACTCTGGTGCGCGCACGGGGTCGCCTCAACAGGGATCGGCCGGTCTGCAACGCCATCTGAGCGTTCGCAACGCCCGGACCGTGCGTCAGGCCCGGTTCTTCACCTCGCGCGGGAGGCTGAAGAAGACGCCCTCGGCCGACGGCAGCTCCTCGCCGCCGCGTACGTACCCGGCCTCGACGAGGGCGGCCGCGACCTCCTGCACCAGCACCTCGGGGGCCGACGCCCCGGCGGTCAGCGCCACCCGCCGCTTGCCCGCGAGCCACGCCGGGTCGAGCTCGTCGACCGTGTCGATCAGGTGCGATTCGGCCCCGGACGCCTGGGCCACCTCGACCATCCGGTTCGAGTTCGAGGAGTTCCGCGAGCCCACGACCAGGACGAGGTCGGCGCCGTCGCGCACCGAGGTCCGCACCGCGTCCTGGCGGTTCTGGGTGGCGTAGCAGATGTCGCTCGACTTGGGGCCCGCCAGGGCGGGGAAGCGCCGCTTCAGCACGTCGACGATGGCCGTGGTGTCGTCGATCGAGAGAGTGGTCTGGGTGGTCAGCGCCACGCGGTCGGGGTCGGGCACCTCGACGGTCTCGGCGTCGGCGACGTCCTCGACCACGATGACCGACTCCGGGGCCTCCCCGCGAGTTCCGATGACCTCCTCGTGCTCGGCGTGGCCCACCAGCAGCACGGTGGCGCCGCGGCCGGCGTAGCGCCGCACCTCGGCGTGCACCTTCGACACCAGCGGGCAGGTCGCGTCGATCACGCGCAGGTTCCGCTCGGCGCAGACCGCACGCACCGTCGGCGAGACGCCGTGGGCCGAGAGGATGATCGTCTCGCCCTCGGGCACCTGGCTGGCGCGCTCCACGAAGATCGCGCCCTTGGCGCGCAGGGTGGAGACGACGTGCTTGTTGTGCACGATCTCGCCGCGCACGTAGACCGGCGCGCCGTGCTCCTCGAGCACGCGCTCGACGGTCTGGATGGCCCGCTCGACCCCGGCGCAGTACCCGCGGGGGGCGACGAGTTCCAGGTCGGTGCTCACCCGGCCAGGGTACCCCACCCGACGCCGTATCGTCCCGGGGGTGGGCGTCGTGGCGACGATCGAGGTGGGCGACGGGCCTCCCGTGGTCCTCGTGCACGGCCTCAACGGCTTCAAGGAGGGGTGGGGGCCGCTGCCGGACGCCCTGGCCGCCGCCGGGATGCGGGCGGTGATGCCCGACCTGCCCGGCTCCGGGGCCAGCCCGCGGCTGCGCCGCACCGATCCGGAGGGGATGGCCCGGGCGGTCGGCGCCCTGGTGGACCGCCTCGGCACGGCGCGGCTGGTGGCCCACTCGCTCGGCGCCCAGATCGCCCTGATGGTGGCGGCGCGGCGTCCGGACGCGGTGCCGCGGCTCGCCCTGCTCTCCCCCTGGGTGGTCCCCCGCCCGCTGCGCCTGCCGCCGCGCTCGGTGGCCGACCTGCTGCGCCTGCCGCTCGTCGGTCGCCCGCTGGCGATGCTCGCGATCGCCCACATGCGGCGCGACCCCGCGCGCCGGCGCGCCGCCTTCGCGTCGGCCGTCGCCGACCCCGCCCGGCTCACCCGCGACCCGGCGATGGACGCGCTGCTCGGCGCCGCGGCCGATCGCCTGGCGACGGCCGACCTGCGCGCGATGGCGGGCTGGGCCGCGTCGGCGATCGCCCACGACGTGCGCCCGCTGGTGCCGGGGGTGTCCGCGCCGACGCTGGTCGTGTCCGGCGCCCGCGACCGGGTCACCCGGCCCGCGGGGGCGGCCTGGCTCGCGGGCGCGCTGCCCGCCGGGTCGCTGCTGGCGCTGGACGAGGTGGGCCACTTCCCGCACCTCGAGGCCGCCGACCGGGTGGTGCCGGCCGTCGTGGGGCACCTCCGATGAGCGCCGAGCTGCTGGAGATCGCGCTCGCGGCGGCTCGTGCCGGCGGCGACCTGCTCGCCGCACAGGCCGGGGGCGCCGTCGGGGGCATCGCGGCCAAGAGCAGCGCCACCGACCTGGTGAGCGATGCCGACCGCGACGCCGAGGCGCTGGTGCTGGGCGCCATCCGGGCGGCGCGCCCGGACGACGGCATCCTCGCCGAGGAGGGCGGGGAGGTGGCGGGCGCCTCCGGGATCACCTGGATCGTCGACCCGCTCGACGGGACCATCAACTACCTGTGGGGCGTTCCGCAGTGGTGCGTCAGCATCGCCGCGGCCGACGCCGAGGGCGGGCTGGTCGGCGTGGTCCACGATCCGTCGCGCGGGGAGACCTTCACCGCCGTGCGCGGCGGCGGCGCCCGTCTGGGCGACCGGGAGCTGCGCGCCCGGCCGGGCCGTCCGCTGGGGCAGGCGCTCGTGGGGACCGGCTTCAGCTACCGGGCCGCCGAGCGCGCCGTGCAGGCCGCCCGCCTCGCCGCGGTCCTGCCCGCCGTCCGCGACGTGCGGCGCCTCGGCTCCGCAGCGCTCGACCTGGCGTGGGTCGCCGCGGGGCGCCTCGACGGCTACTACGAGACCGGCCTCAACCCGTGGGACCGCGCCGCGGGCGAGTTGATCGCGCGCGAGGCCGGGGCGGTGGTGGAGGAGCTCCACCCGGGCGGCGTCGTGGCCGCGGGACCGGACCTGATCGGCCCCCTCGGGCGCCTCGTGCGCGGCGCGGGCGGATGAGCGCCCCGCCCGACCCGGCCCGGGAGCGCCTCTGGGAGGTGGACGCGCTGCGCACCGCGGCCATCGTGATGATGGTCGCCTACCACGTCGCCTACGACATCGACCTGCTCGGCCCGTCGGTGGACATCGACCCCTTCAGCGGGGGCTGGCGGGCGCTCCAGGTGCTCTGCGGGTCGACCTTCCTGTTCGTGGTCGGCGTGAGCCTCAGCATCGCCAACGGCCGGGCGCGCGCCCGGGGCCTGCGCGGCGCCGCGCTCTACCGGCGCCACCTGCGCCGGGCGCTGCAGGTGGCCGGCGCCGCGGCGCTCGTGAGCGTCGTGACCTTCGTCGCCCTCGGCGACGACTGGGTGCGCTTCGGCGTGCTCCACTGCATCGCCGTCGCCATGCTGATCGGCCCGCTGCTCGTGCCGCTCGGCCGGTGGAACGCCGCCCTCGCGGGGGTGGTGCTGCTCGCCGGTCTCTGGGTGCGCGACCTCGACCCGGTCGGCGACGTCCCCGGCCTGCTCGTGCTCGGCGTCCCGCAACCGGGCGGCGAGGGCGTCGACTGGTATCCCCTGCTGCCGTGGCTCGCGCCCTTCCTGCTGGGGCTGGCCGTGGGGCTGAGCCTGTACCCCGGCGGCCGCCGCGGGCCCTGGGGGCGCCGGCTGCCGACGCCGCGCTGGGCGGGTGCCGCCGGCCTGCCCGGACGGCACGCGCTGCCGATCTACCTGATCCACCAGCCCGTGCTGATCCCGCTCGTCGCCGCGGCGCTCGCCCTTGCGGGAGTGACCGTCAGCTGGGACGAGTTCCGCTAGCCGGTCGCCGCGGCGATCGCCCGGTCGAGGTCCCAGACGATGTCGTCGAGGGTCTCGAGCCCCACCGAGACGCGCACCATGTCGTCGCCCACCCCCGCCGCCGCCAGGCCCTCCTCGTCGAGGCGCCGGTGGGTGGTCGAGGCCGGGTGGATGATCAGCGTCTTCGCGTCGCCGACGTTGGCGAGGTGCGAGCACAGCTCGCAGGCCTCGATCAGGCGGCGCCCGGCCTCGCGGCCGCCGCGCACGCCGAAGGTGACGACGCCGCCGGGTCCGCGCGGCAGGTAGCGCTCGGCGCGCTCCCGCTCGGGGCTGTCGGGCAGGCCCGGGTACGAGACCCACGTCACCCCGGGGTGCCCGGAGAGGAACTCGGCCACGGCGCGCGCCGAGTCGACGTGGCGATCCATGCGCAGCGACAGCGTCTCGAGCCCCTGGAGCAGCAGGAACGCGGTGAAGGGCGACAGCACGGGGCCGAGGTCGCGCATCGTCTCCACCCGCGCCTTCATGACGAAGGCGAAGTTCCCGAAGGTCTCGGTGTAGCGCATGCCGCGGTAGCCGGGGCTCGGCTCGCTCAGCCCGGGGAAGGGGCCCGCGTCCCAGTCGTAGCGGCCGCCGTCGACGATCACCCCTCCGATGGTGGTGCCGTGGCCGCAGATCCACTTGGTCGCCGAGTGGGTGACCAGGTGGGCGCCGTGCTCGACCGGGCGGCAGAGGTAGGGGGTGGCGAAGGTGTTGTCCACCAGCAGCGGCAGCCCGTGCTCGTCGGCCACCGCCGCCACCGCGGCGATGTCGAGCACGTCGAGCCGGGGGTTCCCGATCACCTCGCCGTAGAGCAGGCGCGTCGCGGGCGTGACGGCCGCGTGCCACGCGGCGGTGTCGGCCGGGTCGACGAAGGTCGTGGTGATGCCGAAGCGCGCAAGCGTCATCGCGAGCTGGTTGTGCGAGCCGCCGTACAGGTGGCGCGAGGCCACGATGTGGCCGCCCGCGTCGAGCAGGGTGGTGATCGCCACGGCCTGGGCCGCGAGCCCGCTGGCCGTCGCGAGCGCCCCGACGCCACCCTCGAGGCTCGCCATCCGCTCCTCGAACACCGCCGTCGTGGGGTTCATCAGGCGCGTGTAGATGTTGCCGAAGCGGTTGAGGTCGAAGAGGTCGGCGGCGTGGTCGGCGTCCTCGAAGACGTAGGCGGCCGTCTGGTGGATGGGCACCGCGCGCGATCCGGTGACCGGGTCGACCCGCTGGCCGGCGTGCAGCGCCCGGGTGTCGAAGCCGAACGCGCGGCCGCCGTCGGGCGGCCCGCTCACGGCGTGAACGGCGCCATGCGCCGCGAGCCGATCACGCCGGTGGACAGGCCGACCACGTTGAGCCCGCCGAACCAGCGGCAGTGCTCCATCTTGATGCAGCGGTCCTGCACCACCTCCAGGCCGGCCGCCCGTGCACGCGCGGCCGCCCCCTCGTTCACGATCCCGAGCTGGAGCCAGAGCACCTTCGCCCCCAGCCGGATGGCGTCGTCGGCCACCTCCGGCACCTCCTCGGGGCGCCGGAAGACGTTGACGATCTCGAGCGGCCCGCGCTCGGCGGCAGCGTCCAGGGTGGGCGCGCACGGGATGCCGAGGACCTCGTCGGCCCGCGGGTTGACCGGGACGATGTCGTAGCCGGCCGCGAGCATGTGCACCGTCGCCCGGTAGCTCGGGCGATCGGGCCGCGGGGACAGCCCCACGACGGCGATCCGGCGGTACCGCTGGAGGATGCGGCGCACGGCGTCGGACGGGGCGCCCTCGGTCATCCCGGCGATCGGGCTCATGGCCCCATCATGGCCGATCCGGCGCGTTCACAAGTCGTTCACCACAGGGTCACAGCAAAGTCACCCGCCCGGGGGAGGGGCTGGGCTACCGTCGGCGCGGTTCCCCCGGGCCGCCATGCGCGCGGCCGTCTTTCACCGAGAAGGAGCACGACGAATGGCACGTGGACGCCGGATCGCCCTGATCGCCGCCTCGGCGGCGCTCGCAGTGGGCTCGCTCGCCGTCGCAGGCTGCGGCGACGACGACGACGGGGGCTCGGGCACCTCAGGCGGCGACGCCAGCCTCTCGGGCGACATCCTGATCGACGGGTCCTCGACCGTCGCCCCCCTCTCCTCGGCCGCGGCCGAGGCCTTCGCCGCCGAGAACGGCGGCGTCAACATCACCGTCGGCACCTCCGGTACCGGTGGCGGCTTCGAGCGCTTCTGCGCCGGCGAGACCGACATCTCGGACGCCTCGCGGGCGATCGCCGACGACGAGATCGCCGCCTGCGAGGACGCGGGCGTGACCTACCAGGAGCTCCGGGTCGCCTCGGACGGCATCACCAACGTCACCAGCGCGAACGCCGACGTGGGTGGCGACAACCTCACCATGGAGCAGCTCAACGCCATCTGGTCGCCCGAATCCACGATCGACAACTGGAGCCAGATCCCGGGCGGCGGCTTCAACGACCTGCCTCTCGCCCTCGCCGGTCCCGGCTCGCAGTCGGGCACCTACGACTTCTTCAACGAGGAGGTCCTCGGCGAGGACGCGTCCGGCGAGACGATCACCCCCCGGCAGGACTACACCGCCTCCGAGGACGACAACGTGATCGTCCGCGCGGTGGAGAGCGCCGAGGCGGGCCTCGGCTACTTCGGCTTCTCGTACTACGAGGAGAACATCGACCAGCTCAAGGCCTTCTCGGTCAACGGCGTCGCCCCGACGCCCGAGACGATCACCTCGGGCGAGTACCCGCTCTCGCGGCCGCTGTTCATCTACGTGAGCGACGCGGCGCTGGAGCGCCCCGAGGTGGCGGCCTACGTGCGCTACTACCTCGAGAACGCCGTCCAGCTCGCCGAGGACGCCGACTACGTGCCCGCCCCGCAGGACTCGCTCGACGAGGCCCTCGCGCGGGTGCCGGCCGCGTAGGATCGCCGCCGTGAGGACCGCCGAGACGAACACCCCGCAGGACCCGGCGGTCCTCCGGCGTCGCCGTCGTCGCCCGCTGGAGCAGGGGGTCCTCCTGCTCCTGGCGGCGGCGACGACGATCTCGATCTTCGTCACGATCGGGATCGTCTACACCCTCCTCGACGAGGGGGTGCCGTTCTTCACCGACGGCAACGTGTCGGTCTGGGACTTCCTGACCGGCACCACCTGGCAGCCGGTGAACGACGCGTTCGGCGTCCTGCCGCTGCTGGTCGCCTCGCTCTACATCGCGGGGATCGCGGCCCTGGTGGCCATCCCCCTCGGGCTCGGCTCGGCGATCTACCTCTCCGAGTACGCACCCGAGTCGGTGCGCCGGACCGTCAAGCCCGTGCTGGAGCTCCTGGCCGGCATGCCGACGATCGTGCTCGGGTTCTTCGCGCTGCAGTCCGTGATCCCGGCCCTCCAGGATCTCGGCCTCGTGAACGAGAACCAGCTCTTCAGCGCGCTCGGCGCCGGGATCGTGGTGGGCATCCTCATCACCCCGCTCATCAGCTCGCTCTCCGAGGACGCGATGCGGGCCGTGCCCAACGCGATGCGCGAGGGCGCCTACGGCGTCGGCGCCACGCGGCGCCACGTGTCCACGCGCATCGTCTTCCCCGCGGCGCTCTCCGGGATCACCGCCGGCATCGTGCTCGGCCTCTCGCGGGCGGTCGGCGAGACGATGGCCGTCACGCTCGCGGCCGGCACGCAGCCGAACCTGACCGCCGACCCGACGGCGCCGATGCAGACGATCACGGCCTACATCGTGCAGGTCTCCCAGGGCGAGGCCACGCGGGGCAGCGTCACCTACGAGTCGATCTTCGCCGTCGGGATCCTCCTGTTCATCGTGACGCTCGGGATCAACCTGATCGCCGTCCGCTTCGTCCGCCGGTTTCGCACCGTCTACCAGTAGGGACGCGCATGGCGACGCAGACCCCCAGCCTCCCGAACGAGACCGCCGCCCCGCGGCCCCTGGCGAAGAAGAAGGTGCGGCCCGCCGATGCGCTCTTCCACGGCGGGCTCCTCCTCGCCATCCTGCTCGCGCTCGGCGCGCTCGCCTGGCTCCTGATCTCCATCCTGATGCAGGGACTCCCGGAGCTCGACTGGGACTTCCTCACCAACCCGACCTCGACCAACCCGGAGCGGGCGGGCTTCAACTCGTCCATCCGGGTCACGTTCGTGATGATGCTGATCACGTTCGCGGTCGCCGTCCCGCTCGGCTTCGCCGCGGCGGTGCACCTCGAGAAGTTCGCCTCCCTCAGCCGCGAGCAGCTCCTGACGACCGCCCGCCGCCGCCAGCGTCGCCTCGACGAGATGCGCGCCGCCGGCGTCACGGGACTGCCGCTGCTGCGCTCGGTGCTGGGCACGCGTATCGCCTTCGCCTGGGCGCGGATCGGGCCGCCGGTCAATCGGGCGGTCGATGTCAACATCACCAACCTCGCCGCCGTCCCGTCGATCATCTACGGGCTGCTCGGGCTCGCGATCTTCGTCTCGATCATCGGCCTCCAGAAGAACATGCTCGCCGGCGCGCTCACCCTGGCGCTGCTCGTGCTGCCGATCATCATCATCGCGAGCCGCGAGGCCGTGAAGGCCGTCCCGGTCTCGATCGAGCAGGGCGCGATGGCGCTGGGCGCGACGCGCTGGCAGGCGGTCTCGCGCCAGGTCTTCCCGGCGGCGCTCCCGGGCATGCTCACCGGCACCATCCTCGCCATGTCGCGCGCGATCGGCGAGTCCGCCCCCCTGATCGTCGTCGGCGGCGTCGTGTTCGCCACCCAGGTCCCGAGCCTCAACCCCCTCGAGGCGAACGACACGCCGTTGCTGGCGATGCCGCTCCAGATCTTCTTCTGGGCGGGCGAGCCGCAGCAGGCGTTCCAGGATCTCGCCGCTGCTGGCATCATCGTGCTTCTCGGTACGCTCGTTGTGATGAACCTCGTCGCCATCTTCCTGCGGAACAAGTTCAGCCGACGCTGGTAAGGAGTGTCCACCCCGTGTCCGACGACCTCTCCACGCACGCCGTGACGGCGCCCGCAGAACGGCCCGAGGATCGGCTGTCGACCGCGCCGCGGGTCGCGTCCCCGCACGAGCCGAGCGGCTCGCACGAGGTGGTGTTCGAGGCCAGGGGGCTGGACTTCCACTACGGCAAGTTCAAGGCGCTCCAGGACGTCAACCTCAAGATCCTGCGCCACGAGATCACCGCCCTCATCGGCCCCTCGGGTTGCGGCAAGTCGACCTTCCTGCGGTGCCTCAACCGGATGAACGACCTCATCCCCGGAACCCGGGTCGACGGTCGGCTCGAGTTCCACGGCCAGGACCTCTACGCGTCGGATGTCGACAGCGTGGACGTCCGCCGGCGGATCGGGATGGTGTTCCAGAAGCCGAACCCCTTCCCGAAGTCGATCCGCGAGAACCTCACGTTCGGCCTGAAGATCAACGGCCAGCGAGCGGACGACGCCAAGGTCGAGGAGGTCCTCCGCAAGGCGGCCCTCTGGGACGAGGTCAAGGACAAGCTCAAGCAGGACGCGTTCGCGCTCTCCGGCGGCCAGCAGCAGCGCCTCTGCATCGCCCGCGCGATCGCGGTCGAGCCCGAGGTCATCCTGATGGACGAGCCCTGCTCCGCGCTCGACCCGATCTCCACGCTGGCGATCGAGGACCTGATGCAGGAGCTCGTCAAGGACTACACGATCGTGATCGTGACCCACAACATGCAGCAGGCGGCCCGTGTCTCGCACAAGACGGGCTTCTTCACCGTCGCGGGTATGGACCAGGGCCACCGTTACGGCGTCCTGGTGGAGCACGGCGAGACCGAGCAGATGTTCACCTCGCCCCAGGACCAGCGCACCCAGGACTACATCACCGGCCGCTTCGGCTGAGCGGGCTTGACCCGGCCCCCTCCGCGGGGGAGGGTCGCGCCGATGCGCACCCGCCGAGCCGCCGCCGTCCTCGCCGTCGCCGCCCTGGTGGCCGGGGCGGCCGCCTGTGGTGACGACGACGACGGGGACGCCGCCGCGACGACGACCGCCGCCGCCGACCCCTGCGCCGGGGCGCCGGCCGACGCCTCCCTCGTGTTCGTGACCACCCCCGTCTCGGGGGCGAGCGTCGCACCCGGGTTCGCGGTCGCCGGGTGCTCGCGCACGTTCGAGAGCACCATCGTCTGGCGCCTGCGCGACCGCGCCGGCGAGGTGATCGCGGAGGGCGTGGCGAGCGGCGGCGGCGTCGACGGCCCTGCGCCGTTCACCTTCGCGGTCGACTACCCGCCGCCGGCGGTCGAGCAGGTCGGGCACCTGGAGGTCGGCGAGGAGGACGCATCGGGCGGCGAGGGCTTCCCGCCCCCGCGCGACGTCGTCCCCCTCACGCTCCCCTCGGGTTAGGAGACGCCCCGGGGGCCGCGCCGCCGGGCGCCGGGGTGGTCACGGGCCGGTGGGCGGGGATAGGTTCGGACACACGCCGACCAGGAGGCGCAATGTCCGTCTATCTGATGCGGTTCGCGTACACGCCCGAGACCTGGGCGCGGCTGATGCAGGCCCCCGAGGACCGGCGGGGGGCGGCCCGGGACTACATCGAGCAGGTGGGGGGCGCCCTGCACGGGTTCTGGTACGGCTTCGGCGAGTACGACGGCTACGCGATCTTCGAGGCCCCCGACGACGTCGCCATGGCGGGCGTCGCCCTCGCCATCGCGGCGGGGGGCGCGCTCGCGTCGGTCGAGACCACCGTGCTGCTGACGGTGGAGGAGACGCTCGCCGCGCTCGAGACCGGACGGGCCATCGCCTACCGGCGGCCCGGCGACACGCCGCAGGGCTGAGACCGTCGCCGCGCCCGGGGCCGTGACGGCCCCGGGCGCGGGTGCGGGGTCAGGAGGCGGTGCTCTCCCGGTAGAGGCGCCGCAGCACGGTCGGCAGGATGCCGCCGTTGCGGATGTAGTTCAGCTCCGTCGGGCCGTCGATACGGGCGAGCGCCTGGAACGAGCCCGTCGAGCCGTCCTCGCGGGTGTACTCGATCGTGACCGTCTCGCGCGGGGCGAGGTCGGCCAGGCCGGTCAGGGCGAACGTCTCGCGGCCGGTCAGGCCGAGCTCCTCGTGGCCCTCGCCCTCGAGGAACTGCAGCGGGATGACGCCCATGCCGACCAGGTTACCGCGGTGGATGCGCTCGAACGACTTGGCGATAACGGCGCGCACCCCGAGCAGCAGGGTGCCCTTGGCCGCCCAGTCGCGGCTGGAGCCGTTGCCGTAGAGCGCCCCCGCGAGCACGATCAGCGGCGTGCCGGCGGCCTGGTAGTCCATCGAGGCGTCGTAGATCGAGGTGATCTCCCCGGTGGGGAGGTACTCGGTCCAGTTGCCCTCCTTGCCCCCGGCCAGCAGGTTGCGCAGGCGGATGTTGCCGAAGGTGCCGCGCATCATCACCTCGTGGTTGCCGCGCCGCGACCCGAAGGAGTTGAAGTCGCGCGGCTCCACGCCGTGCTCGGTGAGGTAGCGCCCGGCGGGCGAGTTGACCGGGATCACGCCGGCGGGCGAGATGTGGTCGGTGGTGATCGAGTCGCCGAGCACCGCGAGCGCGCGGGCGCCGACGATGTCGGGCACGCTCGCCGGGGGCTCGGGGGTGATGGAGCTGAAGAAGGGCGGCAGCTGGACGTAGGTGCTCTCCGGGTCCCACGCGTAGGTCTGGCCCTCGGGGACCGGCAGGGCGCGCCAGCGCTCGTCGCCCTCGAAGACCGTCGCGTAGCTCTCCTCGAACAGCTTGCGGTCGACCGCCTCGCCCAGGGTCGCGGCGACCTCCTCCTGGCTCGGCCAGATGTCGGCCAGGTATACCGGCCCGTCGCTCCCCTCGCCGAGCGGCTCGGTGGTGAGGTCGATGTCGACGCGGCCCGCGAGGGCGTAGGCGACGACCAGGGGCGGCGAGGCGAGGTAGCTCGCGCGGACGTTCGGGTGGATGCGCCCCTCGAAGTTGCGGTTGCCCGAGAGCACCGCGGCGGCCACCAGGCCGTTCTGCTCGATGGCGGCGTCGATCGGGGCCGCGAGCGGGCCCGAGTTGCCGATGCAGGTGGTGCAGCCGTAGCCGACCAGGTCGAAGCGCAGCTCGTCGAGGTAGGGGGTCAGGCCCGCCCGGTCGAGGTACCCGGTCACCGCACGGGAGCCCGGCGCGAGCGAGGTCTTCACCCACGGGGGCGTGGTCAGGCCCTTCTCGACGGCCTTCTTGGCCAGGAGCCCGGCGCCCACCATCACCGACGGGTTCGAGGTGTTGGTGCAGCTCGTGATCGCGGCGATCGCGACCGAGCCGGTCTGGAGCGGGAAGGTCTCGTCCTCGACGGTCACCTCGACCGGCTCGTAGTGCGGGCCGGCGCCGTTGGACACGAGGCCCTCGGCGAAGTGCTCGCGGAACTCGCCGGCCACCGCGCCCAGCTCCACCCGGTCCTGCGGCCGGCGCGGGCCGGCGAGGCTCGGCACGACCGACGACAGGTCCAGCTCGAGCGTCTCGTCGAACTCGGGGTCCGGGTCGGCGTCGGTGCGCCAGATGCGCTGCGCCTTGGCGTAGGCCTCGGTCAGGGCGATCACGTCGGCCGGGCGGCCGGTGGTCTCCATGTAGCGCAGCGTCTCGTCGTCGATCGGGAACATCGTCGCCGTCGCGCCGAACTCCGGCGACATGTTCGAGATCGTCGCGCGGTCGGCCAGGGTCAGGCCGGAGAGGCCCGCGCCGTAGAGCTCCACGAACTTGCCGACCACCCCGTGGGCGCGGAGCATCTCGGTGACCGTGAGCACGAGGTCGGTCGCCGTGGTGCCCGGGCCCAGGCGGCCCGTCAGCTTGAGGCCGATCACGGTCGGGGTGGGCTGCGAGAGCGGCTGGCCGAGCAGCACGGCCTCCGCCTCGATGCCGCCCACGCCGAAGCCGAGCACGCCCACGCCGTTGATCATCGTGGTGTGCGAGTCGGTCCCGACGAGCGTGTCGGGGAACGCCTGCAGCTCGCCGTCCACCTCGCGGGTCTGCACCACGGGCGACAGGTACTCGAGGTTGACCTGGTGGACGATGCCGGTGCCGGGCGGCACCGCGCGGAAGTCGCGGAAGGCCTGCTGCGCCCACCGGAGCAGCATGTAGCGCTCCTGGTTGCGCTCGTACTCGCGCTCGACGTTCTGCGCGAAGGCCTCGTGGGTGCCGAAGCGGTCGACCTGCACCGAGTGGTCGATCACGAGGTCGGCCGGGACCAGCGGGTTGATCAGCGACGGGTCGCCGCCGAGGGCGCTCATGGCGTCGCGCATCGCCGCCAGGTCGACCACGCAGGGGACGCCGGTGAAGTCCTGCATCACCACGCGGGCGGGCAGGAAGGGCACCTCGTCGGTGAGGCCCGAGCGCGGCCGCCAGGCCGCCAGGTAGCGGACGTCGTCCTCGGTCACGAAGCCGCGGCCGCAGTTGCGCAGCACCGACTCCAGCAGCACCTTGATCGTGTACGGCGTGCGCGCCAGATCCTCGCGAACGGCGTCCAGGCGGTAGATGACGTGGCTGCGCCCCCCCGCCTCGAGCGTGTCGCGTGCGTGGAACGGATCCGGGGCTGGGCTCACTGCGGGTCTCCCTCAGGCTGGTCGGCAGTCCGACCGGAAAGCCTACCGCAGGCCGTCGCGGCGGAGGGACCGCGCGCCGGCGGCGTCAGGCGCCGAGGGCCGCCGTGACCTCCGCGACGATCGCCTCGGCGTGCCGCAGGTCGTGGGCCACCTGGCGCGGGCTGAAACCGGTCGTCCCGTACTCCACCCGGTGGCGGAAGCGGCGCATCCGGTCGAACTCGGCGGCGCTCGGCGTGCGGAGGACGGCGGCGGCGTACACGCCGACGGCCGCGTGGGACCCGGGCGCGTTCCGGGCCCGTAGCCCGGAGGCGAGCATGTGCGCGGAGATCGCCTTGCGCGCGGCGTCATAGAGCACCGCGTACGCCGCGTCGGGGTCCAGATCCATCGCGGCGGCCGCGGTCGTGAGGTGCCGTGCGGCGGCATCGATCTGCCGCCGGGCCCCATCCGGGTCGGCCGGGACCCTCTCCAGCCGCCGTGAGGCGAGGAGGTCGTCGACCGTCACCCCGTCGTCCCGAGCGGGATCTCGACCCGGTCCCCCTCCCAGACCTCGCGGAGGAAGACCGACCCGTCGGCCTCCGGAGCCGTGGCGACCGCGACCTCGTCCTCGGAGACGACCGTCGGGTTGACGTCGAGTCCGACACGGGCGCCGGCCTCTCCGCACGCCCGGTACAGGGCGTCGAGCGGCGGGGTCCCCACGACGAGCAGGTCGATGTCACGGGCCGGCTCCACCATCGTCTCGGGGCGCAGCAGGTGCCGGGCCCACGAGCCGAAGACGTGGGCGCTGACGATCCCGGGCACGTCGCGCAGCACCGAGCCGATCACCGCGACCGGCCCCGCGGCCTTGAGGATGAGCCCGCTCAGCTCGGGGTAGAAGCGCGAATGCCGATCCGCCCGCACCCGGCGGGTGTTCCCGACGCGCTCCTCGACCACGAGGCCGGCGCGCGACAGCCGGTCGACCTCCCGCTGGACCGAGGACGGACTCGAGCCGATCGCCCTCGCGAGGGCGCTCAGGGAGCGCCATTCCCCGGTGTCGGGAAGGAGGAGCTGCACCAGGAGCGCCGCCTGGACCCGCGATCGGAACAGCGGCAGCTCGGGGACCGGATCGTGCATGATACGCAAAATACTTTGCGTATCATGCACAGACAAGCCTTCAGCCCGGGGTGGTGAGCCTCCGGTAGGTGATCCGGTGGGGCTGGGCGGCGTCCTCGCCGAGGGTCCGGCGCCTGTGGTCCTCGTACTCCTGGAAGTTGCCCTCGAACCAGCGCACCTGGCTGTCGCCCTCGAAGGCCAGGATGTGGGTGGCGATGCGGTCGAGGAACCAGCGGTCGTGCGAGGTGACCATGGCGCAGCCCGACCACTCGACGATGGCCTCCTCCAGCGCGCGGAGGGTGTCGACGTCGAGGTCGTTGGTCGGCTCGTCGAGCAGCAGCAGGTTGCCGCCGCCGGCGAGCAGCTTCGCGAGGTGCACCCGGTTGCGCTCGCCGCCCGAGAGCTGGCCGACCGGCTTCTGCTGGTCGCCGCCCTTGAAGTTGAACGAGCCGACGTAGGCGCGGCTGTTCATCTCGTCGGTGCCGCCGAGCTTGATGATGTCGTGGCCGCCCGAGATCTCCTGCCAGACGGTCTTTGCGGGGTCGAGCGCGTCGCGCGACTGGTCGACGTAGGCGAGCTGCACGGCGTCGGCCAGGCGGATGCTCCCGGCGTCGGGCTCCTCCTGCCCCGAGATCATCCGGAAGAGGGTGGTCTTGCCGGCCCCGTTGGCGCCGATCACGCCGACGATCGCGCCGGGCGGGACCGTGAACGACAGGTCCTCCATGAGGAGTCGGTCCCCGAAGCCCTTGGTGACGCCGGACGCCTCCAGCACCAGGTCGCCGAGCCGCGGCGGCGCCGGGATGCGGATCTCCACGGTGCGCTGGCGCCGGGCGGACTCCTCGGCCACCAGCTTCTCGTAGTTGGCGATGCGCGCCTTGCTCTTGGACTGGCGGGCCTTCGGGGAGCTGCGCACCCACTCCAGCTCGGCGGCGAGCGCCTTCTGGCGGGCCGACTCCTGCTTCTCCTCCTGCTCCAGGCGCATCCGCTTCTGGTCGAGCCAGGACGAGTAGTTGCCCTTCCACGGGATGCCCTTGCCCCGGTCGAGCTCGAGGATCCAGCCCGCGACGTTGTCGAGGAAGTAGCGGTCGTGGGTCACCGCCACGACCGTGCCCGGGTACTCCTCGAGGTGCCGCTCGAGCCAGGCCACCGACTCGGCGTCGAGGTGGTTGGTGGGCTCGTCGAGCAGCAGCAGGTCGGGCTGGGACAGCAGCAGGCGGCACAGCGCCACCCGGCGCCGCTCGCCGCCCGACAGCGTCGTCACGTCCTGGTCGCCGGGCGGCACGCGCAGCGCGTCCATGGCGACGTCCAGCTTGCGCTCGAGGTCCCAGGCCTCGAGGCGGTCGATCTGCTCCTGCAGCTCGCCGTACTCGACGAGCGCCGCCTCCATCTCGTCGGGATCCATCTCGCCGAGCCGCGCCCCGATCTCCTCGAAGCGCCGCAGCAGGGCGACCGTCGCGGCGGCGCCGTCCTCGACGTTGCCCCGCACGTCCTTGGACGGGTCGAGGTCGGGCTCCTGGGGGAGCAGCCCGACGGTGGCGCCGGGGGCGAGCACGGCCTCGCCGGAGAAGTCCGGGTCGAGCCCGGCCATGATCCGCAGCAGGGTCGACTTGCCGGCGCCGTTCGCGCCGAGCACGCCGATCTTGGCGCCGGGCATGAACGACAGCGAGACGTTGTCGAGGATCACCTTGTCGCCCGCCACCACTCGGCGCAGGCGGTACATGGTGAAGATGTACTCGTCGGACACGTTCCCCCTCTGGTGACGCGGGACGACCCGACACCATAGAGGGCCCGGCCGTGCGACCGCCGAGGCGGGTCCCGGCAGGTGTCCGCAGCCCGTGCGGGAACGGGGTCACACGCATGTGACACCGGCGCAGGCGACCCGGCTGCTCAAGTCGGGTCGCGCTACAGTCGAATGCGGCGAACAGGGACCGATGGCGCGGCAGGGGCCGCGCGCTCCCCGGAGGAGGGGACATGATCCATCAGGAGCGGCGGCACGCGGCCGCCGAGACGGGCCGGGTGGCCCGCATGAGCGAGGGCGGCTGGGGCCGCTACCACCGCGACGACTGCGCCGAGGCGCCGCACCGCGGCGATCCGGGCGTGCGCGACGTCGTGCACGGGCCGTGGCGCTACCTGGCCGCGCACTGGCAGCCGTGCCCGCGCTGCGCTCCGCCCGCGCCCCGGGAGCGCGCCGCGGCATAGCGCCCACGCCCTCCGCTACCGTCCACCGAGGACACGGAACGGGGGGAGCGGGACATGGACGTGAGCGAGGCGGGCTTCGACGCCGAGGTGATCGCCCGGTCGCACGAGGTGCCGGTGGTCGTCGACTTCTGGGCGGCCTGGTGCGGCCCGTGCCGCCAGCTCGCGCCGCTGCTGGAGGCGGCCGTCGAGCGGCGCGCCGGCGAGGTGCTGCTGGCGAAGGTCGACATCGACGCCAACCCGCGCCTGGCCCAGGAGCACCGGGTCATGAGCATCCCGTACGTGAAGGGCTTCCGGGACGGCGTGTCCGTGGCGGAGTTCGTGGGCATGCAGCCGCCCGCCGGCATCGAGGCCTTCCTCGACCGCCTCGTGCCGACGGCGACCGAGCGCCTGATCGCCGCCGGCGACGAGGCGTCGCTGCGCGAGGCCGTCGCGGGGGAGCCGGGGAGCGTGCCGGCCCGGGTGGCGCTGGCGCGCCTGCTGCTGTCCGAGGTCCGTGGTGACGAGGTGGCCGAGGTGCTGGAGCCGGTGTCCTACGACCAGGGCGCCGCCGCGCTGCTGTCGCGGGTGCGGCTGGCGGGCTCCGACCAGCCCGACGTGGCGGCGGGCATGGCCGCGCTCGCCCGGGGCGACCACGAGCAGGGGCTGACGCACCTCATCGACGCGGTCTCGGTCGCCGGCCCGGAGCTGCGCGACGACCTGCGCGCGGCGATGCTCGGGGTCTTCGCCGAGCTCGGGGAGCACCACCCGCTCTCCACCCGCTTCCGCCGCCGGCTGGCGCAGGCGCTCTACTAGTGGTCGCGGCGCCCGGGGGCGGCGGGCCCCCGGGGAAGGCGCAGACCCGCGACCTCTTCGCGGGGCTCGCCGGCCCTGAGTACTCGCGCCGGGCGGCGTTGCTGTCCCTGGGCCAGGAGCCGCGCTGGCACGACATGCTCGTCCGCCGCATGCCCCAGGGGCCGCAGGCGCACGTGCTCGACGTCGCCACCGGCACCGGGGCCGTCGCCGAGCGCCTGCTGCGCGATCGCGGCGTGCGCGTGACCGGCATCGACCAGAGCCCGCACATGCTGGCGGCGGCGAGCCTGCGCCTCGCGGACGAGGTGCGCGCCGGTCGCCTGACGCTGATCGAGGCCGAGGCCGAGCGCCTGCCGTTCGCCGACGGATCCTTCGACGGCCTCACGGTCACGTACGTCTGGCGCTACGTGGAGGACCTGTCGGCGCTGCTGGCGGAGCTGGTGCGCGTGCTGCGCCCGGGGGCCCCCTTCGCGAGCCTGGAGTTCGGCGTGCCGCCGCGCGCCCTGCCGCGCGCGGCGTGGCGGCTCTACACCGGCGCCGTCCTTCCCGCCGCCGGGGCCGTCGTGGGCGGCCCGCGTTGGTGGGGGGTGGGGAGGTTCCTGCACCGCTCGATCCCCGGCCTGTACGCGCGCCACCCGCTGCCCGCCCTTCTCGACATGCACCGCGCGGCCGGCCTGGTGGACCTGCGCGTGCGGCGCCCGAGCTTCGGCGGCGCGGTGATCGTCGAGGGGCGTCGCCGGGGCTGAATCTCCCGCACCGTGCGGGATGCGCCGGGGCGCGCGGGGTCCGATGAGGGGGGCGTGGACGGCGCGACCGCGCCGCCGGACCCCGGAGGATCGACATGACACGAGCACGACGGCGGAGGACCATCGCCTCGCTGGCGGGGACGGCCCTGCTCGCGCCGCTCGCGATCGGCGTCGTGACGTCGCCCGCGAGCGGCAAGCCCCAGCCGCAGCCGCAACAGCACGTCATCTGCCACGCCACGGCGTCGGCGAAGAACCCCTACGTGATCGTCCACCCCGCCACGGCGGGCGTGATGCACGGGCACCTCGGCGAGCACCACCAGGGCGCGCGCGACATCATCCCGCCGTTCACGTACGCGGGCGAGGAGCACTCGCAGAACTGGGACGAGCAGGGGAGGGCCATCCACGCCAACGGCTGCGAGGTCCCCGCGACCCCGCCCCCGGTCGTGGACCCGCCGCTCCTGACCCCGCCCGTCGACCAGCCCCCCGTCGACCAGCCCCCGGTCGACCCGCCCCCCGTCGACCAGGAGCCGCCCGGCGAGCCCCTCCCGGAGGAGCCGCCGACCGGGGCCTTCGGGTTCTGACGATGCGCGCGGCGGCGGTCATGCTCGTCGTGGTGATCGCCGCCGCGATCGCGGGCGGCGCCGACCGCGCCTCCGCCGCGCCGGCGCCGGCCTACCGGGCCGCTGCCGACCGCGTCTGCGCGGTCGCCAACGCGCGCCTGGCGGCCATTCCCGTACCGCGGACCTCGGGGGAGGTGCGGCCGTGGGTCGGTCGCGCGCTCCCGCTGATGGCCGCCTCGACCCGGCGGATCCGCGGCCTGGCGCCCCCTCCGGCCCTGCGGGCGCGCCACCGGGCGTGGGTTCGCGCGCTCGCTCTCCGGGTCGCGACCGCCCGGGCCCTCCGCGACGGCATCGACGCCGGCGCGTCGCCCAGCGCCGCGCTCCAGGCGGCCCTGCCCCGCCTCGAGGCGCAGAAGCGCGCGGCCCGCGCCCGCGCCCGGGCGCTGGGGTTGCGCGCCTGCTCGGGGCGGGCGCCCGCGTAGCTAGCCGCGCGAGGCGCCCGCGAGCGCCTGGTGCTCGGCGGTGCCGCCCACGGCCAGGACGGCCTCGTGGGTGGTCAGGCCGTGGGGGGTCTTCTCCCAGTGGAACGGGTTGCGCACGAGCTGGTGGAGGGCCCGCCAGGCGGCCACGTAGTGCAGGCACCAGTAGAGCGGGTTGAGCAGTGCGTAGGGCAGGAGGTGGTGGATGCGCCGCCGCCCGACGGCGAGGGCGTTGAGGGCCACCATCAGCGCGTTGCCCACGATCAGGTTGATCGCGCCCACCATCTCCATCGGGCCCGGGAGCAGGTCGGGCAGGTCCGGGGCGCCCGCGAACCCGGCGAGCCACGCCAGGGTAACCGCCCACATCAGGGGGGCGACGAGGAAGGTGAGCGGGGTCCCGATGATCAGCAGCACCAGCCCCACGACGCCGCGCACGCCGGCGGCGCGCGCCGTGCGGATGGGGCGTCGCGTGTGCACGAGGCCGGTCTGCATGTAGCCCTTGATCCAGCGCGTGCGCTGGCGGACCCATGGCCAGTAGCGGCCGCAGGCCTCCTCGTAGGTCGTCGAGGGGATCACGCCCACCCGGTAGCCCTCGGCCGCCGCGCGCAGCCCGAGGTCGGCGTCCTCGGTCACGTTCCAGGCGTCCCAGCCACCCAGGCTGCGCAGCACCGAGGTGCGGAAGTGGTTGGAGGTGCCGCCGAGGGGGATCGGCAGCCGCAGCCGATCGAGCCCCGGCAGCATGTAGTCGAACCACCACGAGTACTCGAGGGTGAACATGCGCGTGAGCAGGTTCTCCTCGGTGTTGAAGTAGTTGAGCCGCGCCTGGACGCAGGCGAGGGAGGCGTCGCCCGCGCGGAAGGCGGCCACGGCCTCGCGCAGCTGGCCGGGCTCGGGGCGGTCCTCGGCGTCGTAGATGACGAGGAACTCGCCGTGGCTGAAGACCAGGCCCATGTTGCAGGCGCGGGGCTTGGTCTGGGGGCGGCCCGCGGGGACGATCACGAACTTGACGGTGTCGGGCGGCTGCGCGGCGCGCGCGGCCTCGATCGTCTCGGTGTCCTCCTCCTCCATCAGCAGGAGGATCTCGAGCTTCTCCTGCGGGTAGTCGAGCTCGCGCAGGTGCCCCACCAGCCCGCCGACGATGTTGGCCTCGCCGAAGACCGGCACGAGCACGGTGTAGATCGGGAGCTCGTCGTCCGGGATGCGGGCGGCGGCGCGGGGGCCGCCGCGGCGCACCGCGCGCCGGCCGGCGAGCGCCGTCAGCAGCTTGAAGCCGACGGCGATCAGGAAGGCGAGGTTCGCCACGCAGCAGACGACGATCGCCGTGGTCAGCGGCCAGAGCACCGCCGACGCGAGGGTCGCCCCCACCGCGGCGCCGATCGCGGTGCGCTGGCCGCCGGTCAGCGGGTGGCGCGCCGACGCGAGCGGGTCGCGCTCGTAGAGGGCGTTCGCCGCCTCGTGGGCGAGGCGCTCCGCGAAGACCCGGCGCAGCACGGCGTTGACGTCCCACTCCGTGGTGGCCAGGAAGACCACCTCGACGGCGTGCCCGAGCTCCTCCTCGATCGCCGCGCGCACGCGGTCGTCCGGCGGCTCGGCGGTCGCCACCCACACCACCCGTCCGCGGCGGTCGATCGGCAGCCAGCCCCCGGCGGCCATCCGCTCGGGCGCGAAGCGCCGCAGGAGCACCTCGTCGACCTCGGTCCGGGTGAGGTCGCAGAACGCGACCCCCCAGAGCTCGCCCAGCACCCGGTGCAGATCCTGGCGGCGCACGAGGCCCATCGAGAGCAGCACCCGCCCGAGTCGCTCCCCGCTCGCGCGGTGCGCCGCGAGCGCGCGCTCGAGGTCGCCGGCGGCGACCAGCCCGTGGCGCACGAGCGCGTCGCCGAGGCGCTCGGCGGCGTCCGGCGCGGCCGGGGGCTGCGTCGCCGGCGCGGCGGGCGCGAGCGTCGCACCCATCTCGGCGAACGCGCGTGCGACCGCCGCGCGCGCCGCCGCATCGCCCGCGGGTCCGGCCGCAGGCGCCGGCGCCCGGGTGGGCCGCGGCCGCAGGATCCAGGCGAGGCGGGCGACCTCGAGCATGTCGCGGGTGCGCGGCATCCGCGCCTCATCGGACGGCGGCGGTACGGAATTGAACGCGGCGGCCCACCTCCGCACCCCGCGGCCCGGGCGCTCAGGGTGGGCGCCGCGGCGCCGATGAGGGGGGCGGCGACGTCGACCGACGACGAGGTATCCACAGATGGCGCAGCAGGGCGGGGCGGTGGCGGCACCTCCGAGGGGCCTCGGCGAGGTCCTCATCGAGATGGGCGCGATCACGCGGCCGGTGCTCGACGGGGCGCTGCAGCGCCAGCGCGAGGAGGGCGGGCGGCTCGGGGAGATCCTCGTGTCGCAGGGCAGCATCACGCCGGACCTCCTCGGCGACGGCCTGGCCCGGCGCCTGGGTGTCCCGCGCGCGCGCCTCTCCGGTCAGATCGACCCCGCGGTGCTGAACCTGCTCGACGAGCGCAGCCGCCGCCGCTACCGCGTGATCCCGATCGCCGTCGACTCCGGCGGCGCGCTGGTGATCGCCACCGCCGACCCCTCGGACGTCCTCACGATCGACGACCTCCGCATGATGGTCGGCCGCGACGTGCGCCCCGCGCTCGCGCTCGACGCCGAGATCGACGCCTTCCTCGACGCGGGCGGCGTCACTCAGGACAACTTCCTGTCGGGGCTCGTGCGCGAGGCGGCCCCCACCTCCGGCTCCCTCGGCGACGACTTCACCGCCGACCTCGGCTCGATCAGCGGCCAGGACGCGCCGGTCGTGCGCATGGTGGGCAGCGTGGTGTCGCGGGCGGTCGAGGAGGGCGCCTCGGACATCCACCTCGAGGCCCAGCCCGACGAGATGCTCGTGCGCTACCGCATCGACGGCGTGCTGCGGACCGTGGCCGCGATCCCCGCGGCCCTGTCGCGCGAGGTCGTGAGCCGCATCAAGGTGATGGCCGACATGGACATCGCCGAGCGCCGCGTGCCGCAGGACGGCCGCGTGTCGCTGACCGCCGCCGGCCACCGCCTCGATCTGCGCGTGGTGACGGTGCCCACCGTGCACGGCGAGGGCGTCGTCATCCGCATCCTCGACACCTCCAACGCCATGCGGAAGCTCACCGAGATCGGCTTCGCGGCCGACACCCTCGAGCGCTTCTCCTCCTGCTACCGCCGCCCCTACGGCGCCGTCCTGGTGAGCGGGCCGACCGGCTCGGGCAAGTCGACGACCCTCTACGGGGCCCTGCACGCGCTGAACACCGGCGACCGCAAGATCATCACCGTGGAGGACCCGGTCGAGTACCGGCTCGGCGGCATCAACCAGGTGCAGGTCAACGCCAAGGCGGGCCTCACCTTCGCCACCGGCCTGCGCGCCCTGCTGCGCAGCGACCCCGACGTGATCATGGTCGGCGAGGTGCGCGACGGCGAGACCGCGCAGATCATGATGCAGGCCGCCCTCACCGGCCACCTGGTGATGGCGACCATCCACACCAACGACGCCGCGAGCGCGCTGACCCGGCTCACCGAGATGGGCGTCGAGCCCTTCCTGTCCGCGAGCGGCGTGCTCGGCGTGCTGGCCCAGCGGCTCGCGCGCCGTCTCTGCCTCGAGTGCCGCCAGCAGGTGCAGGTGCCGGCCCAGACCCTCCGCGACGTCGCCGGCACCACCAACCTGCCGGAGGGCGTGAGCGACCCGGCCGTCATCTACCGCGCCGTCGGCTGCGCGGCCTGCCGGCAGACCGGCTACAGGGGCCGCATCGGCATCTACGAGATGCTCACGATGAGCGAGGAGATCGAGCGCCTCACCGCCGCATCGTCGCCGTCGTCCGAGATCCGCCGCCAGGCGCGCCGCGAGGGCATGCGCACGATGCGCGAGGACGGCGTCCTCAAGGTGCTCGCCGGCCGCACCACGCTGAACGAGCTGGCGCGCACCGTGGCCTGAGCTCGACCGGCCCCGCCGGGGCCCCGCCACCCGTCGCGTCGCCCCCTCCACCCGGGGGGGAGGCCGACCCTCCCCCCGGGGGGTGGTCGCCGCCCGCGCGCGACCTACCGTCCCATTCGTGGCCGGTGACGGATCCGGCCCCGACCGGGGGTGGCGCGATGGAGATCCTCGACATCGACGGGTGGGCCGAGCAGGTCGCCGAGGGCGAGGCCGACCGGCTGCGTCAGGCCGTCCGGGAGATCGTGATGTGCGGCGGGGGCACGTCCCGCGCGCTCGACGAGGTGCGCCGCCGCATGGACCGCCTCACGCCGTCCCAGCGTGAGATCGTCGTGGGCGCGATCGGGATCGGTCCGGGGTCGCTGCGCTAGCCGCGGCGCGCCGGGAGCCGCGCCGGGGCCAGTCGGCCGGCGACAGCTCTCCCGCGAGCGCCGCCCGGTAGGAGGGGACGTCGGTGAGGTGGCAGCTCACCAGCACCAGGTAGCGGTCGGCCGTGTGGACGTCCATCACCATGCCGCCGCGCCGCGCCGCCCGCAGCCGGCGCTCGGCCGACTCGGGGTCCATCCCGAAGCGCTCGTGGGCCCGGCGGGCCAGCTCGCCGAGCGAGAGGCCGTCGCGCAGCATCTCGCGCTCGATGACCCCCATCACCTCGTCGCTCCACACCCACCGCGGCGTCGTGGCCCCTCCCGTTGCCGCCATGCGCCCCTCCCGGTCGACGGTGCCGCGGACCGTGCCGGCCGCGCCCTCTCCGAGCACTACTCGCGGAGGGGCCCTCCGCTTCCCGGGCCCGTCACGGATTCCGGCCCGGCACCCAGGCGCGACGCGGCGGCCGCCGCCAGGGCCGCGGGATCGCCCGGCGAGCGCTCGACGCCGGGCCGCAGGAAGACGTAGGTGATCCGGGCGACGGGCATCCCGGTGGCCTCCGCCAGCCCGAGCGCGTAGAGGCCGGCCTGGAGGCGGTAGCCCTCGAGGCGCTCGGCGACCCCGGCGGGGGCGACGTCGTCGGTCTTCCAGTCGATGATCTCCAGCCCGGCGGCCGTGGGCACCACGAGGTCGACGAACCCCTCGACCACCGTGTCGCCGCGCCGCACGGCGAAGGGCACCTCGCGCAGGGCCCCGGCCGCCTGACGGGCGCGCGCCGCGGCCTCGGAGAGCAGGGCGGCCCGCACCAGCTCCGCCACCTCCTCCGCCCGCTCGGGCACCGCCTCGGCGGTCGCCTGCGCCGCGGCCACGGCGTCCACCTCCTGCGGACCGGACGCGAGCGTCAGGCTCTGGATCGCCGCGTGCACCGCGCGGCCCACGCGCGAGCCCCCCCGGCCGCGCGACCACGGCTCGTCGCCCCCCTCCGCGCCACGCTCGGGCGGTGGGGTCCCGTCGGTGGCGGTGATCGCGGTGGCGCTGGTGTACCGGACGCGCCGCGCCGCGCTCACCAGCGCCGCGCGCCCGGCGGCGTGCTCCCCGGGGTCGCCGGCGCGATCGACGTGCAGGTCGGCGAGGGGGCGCGGCGCGGGGTCGGTCGCGACGGGCGGCGGTCGCCACTCGGGGGCGTGCTCCATGGCCCCCGCGCCGATCAGGCGCGCCGCGCCGCTCTGCCTGCCGTAGGTGGTCTGGTGGTGCAGCGCGACGATCAGGTGGTCGCGGGCGCGCGTGGCGGCCACGTAGAGCAGCCGCGCGCCCTCGGCCGCCTGGTGCTGCCGCTCGCGCGCCTCGGCGCCGGCGACATCGCCGACCGTCATCCGGCGGGCCTTCGACCCGATGGTCACGGCGACCGCGCCCGAGGCGTCGCGCGAGAAGGTCGGCGCAGGGGCGGGGGGCGGGTTCGAGCCGATGCCCGCGAGGATCACCACCGGGAACTCCAGGCCCTTCGACGCGTGGACCGTGAGGATGCGGACGGCGTCCTCGTCGTCGTCGAGCCCGGACCCGTCGCGCTCGAGTATCGGCCCGGCGGTGCGCTCCTCCAGCCACGCGACGAAGGCGCGCAGCCCCTGGGGCCGGTCGGCCTCGAAGGCGCGCGCCTGCTCCACGACGAAGCGCGCCCGCCGGTAGGCGTCGCGGCTGCGCCCGTCCACCAGCCCCACCTCGACCAGCCGCCGCTCCGCGATGAACCGCTCCACGACGGTGGCGAGCGACGCGTCGTGCCGCCGGACGTGGTGCTCCCGCAGGGTCCTCAGGCCCTCGGCGACCGGTCCCGCGACGGCGTCGAGGGCGGGGGCGAGGTAGTTGAACCGCAGCCCGGCCCTCCGGTGCTCCGCCAGTTCGACGTCGGAGCAGGCGAACGCCGCGCTGCGCAGGGCCCCGACCACGGCGACCTCGTCGCTCGGGTCGTCGATGGCGGTGAGGCAGTTGATCAGGTCGCGCAGCTCCTGGGTGCGGAACACCAGCGAGCCGCCCTCGACGCGGAACGGCACGCCCACGGCCCGCAGCGCACGCTCCAGGGTGCTGAGGCCGGTCCGTGCGGGCAGCAGCACCGCGATGTCCCGCAGCCGCGCGGGACGGGGTTGCCCGTCGCGGTCCTGCACCTCCCAGCCCTGGTCGATCACCGCCCGGCAGGTCGCGGCGACGTCCTCGGCCTGGGCCATCCGCACCTGCCACGCCCGGTCGGCCGAGCCGGACCCCATCCAGGCGACCCCCGGGCCGGCGAGCTCCGTGGTGCGCTCCGCCGAGATCGGCACGTAGGGCGGTTGCAGCGACGGGTCGGTGATCTGCGACATCAGCGCCCCGACGACCGTGTTCACCCACCCGACGACCACCGCGCGTGAGCGGCGGTTGGCGGTCAGCGCCGGGAGCAGCCCCCCGGCATCCTCCACCCGCGCCCGCTCGGCGGCGTAGATCGCCATGTCCGCCCGGCGGAAGCGGTAGATCGACTGCTTGGGGTCGCCGACCAGGAACAGGCGGCCGGGGATCAGGGCGCCCTCGACGTCGCCCGCGTAGGACTCGGCGATGTCGACCTGCCAGGGGTCCGTGTCCTGGAACTCGTCGATCAGGAGGGCGTCGTACCGCTCCTGCAGGGCGGCCCGGGCGGCGGGGACGTCGCGGAGGAGGTCGCGCGTCCACAGGATCAGGTCGGCGAACACGAGCGTGCCGCTCCGCCGCCGGTCGCGCGCGTCGTCGGCGGCCGTGCGCGCGAGCCACGGCAGGATGCCGCAGAGCGCCTCCGTGCGCGACGCGCTCAGCAGCTCCGCCAGGCGCCGGCCCACCGACACCACCACGTCCTTCGCGTCCTCCAGGGCCTGCTTGCCACCCCAGTTCCCCTGCCGGCCCTGGGGGCGCTTGCCGTAGAGCTCGGACCCCGCCGCGAGCGCCACGTCGCGCTGCCACGGATCGGGCGCGGTGATGATCCGGTCGAGGACACCGGCGATCTCCACGATCCGGGCGAGGCACTTGTCGTCGCCGGCGACCCCGGTCAGCGGCAGGGCCGCGAGCTCGTCGCGCAGGCGGGGGAGCTCGTCCCATCGCGGCTCGGGGCAGGCCGGGGGGGCGGCGAGCACCGCGGCGGCCGTGTCGCCGTCCTCGGCGAGCCGCTCGGCGAGCGTCCTCAGGTCGTCGATCCGCATCCCGCGCCCGAGCGCAACGTCGATCGCCGCCGCGTCGGGGCCGTCCGGCTCGATCCCCTCGAGCGCCGCCCGCCACCGCTCGTCGAAGCGGCGCTCCTGTGCGAGCTGGTCGAGCACCGTCATGTCGGGGTCGATTCCGGCCTCGGCCGCCATCGCGCGCAGCTGCACCTGGCCGAAGGCGTGGATCGTCGAGAGCTGGGCGCGGTCGAGATCCTCGCGGGCCCGGGCGCACCGCCGCACCGTCTCCGGGTCGTCGCCCCCCGCGATCCGCTCGTCGAGGCCCGCCCGCACCCTCTCGCGCAGCTCCGCCGCGGCCCGCTCGGTGAAGGTGATCGCGGCGATCCGCTCGATCGGGGTCCCGTCGGCGACGAGGGCCACGACGCGGTCGACCAGGGCGCGCGTCTTTCCGGTGCCCGCCCCGGCCTCGACGAGCATGGTCGCGTCGAGCCGCTCGGCGATCAGGCGCCGCGCGGCGTCGTCGGGGTGCGCGCCGGTCACGTCGCCCCCGCGGGTGGAGCGGGCGTCGCGGCCTCGGCGACGGCGGCCCAGGGCCGCACGCCCGCGTCCGCCCGCTTGCGGTCGAAGTCGTCGCCGCGCCCGCGCGAGCAGATGCGGGTGAAGTCGCAGAAGCGGCAGTTCTCGAACTCGCCGTAGAACTCGTTGAAGTCGCCGGGCACCGCTGGGAAGGCCCCCGTCGCGACGCCGCGGCCGATCGCCGTGAGCGTGGCCGCGAAGCGGGCGTCGTTCTCCGGTGACGACGGGTAGGTGACCATCTGGAAGCCGCCGCGCTCCGAGATGAACCAGTAGGCGGCGCGGGCGCGGCCGCCGCCCGCCCCCAGCAGGTAGATCGGGAGCTGGAGCCTGCGCCCCCCGGCGAGGGGGTCGTCCGGGTCGAGCTCGGTCACGCTGCCGGTCTTGTAGTCGATGACCCACCGGTCCCCTGTCGCCGGGTCCTCGTCGATGCGGTCGATGAACCCCCGGAACCCCTGTCCGCCCGGACCGACCGCGGCCATCGGCTCCTCGAAGCCGTGGGGCACCGCGCCGGTCGCGTGGCGGAAGGCGCCGTCCTCGGCGAGGAACCGCCGCAGGTCGGCCCGCAGCGCCCGCTCGGCCTGTCCGGTGAAGACGGGCAGGCCGGTGAGGCCGCGCCGCCGCGCCGCGTCCAGATGGCCGCTCAGGATCTCCTGGGCGCGCTCCCCGTCGGCGTCGGTCCACGCCTCGCGCACCGCGGGCCGCCCCCGGTCCCGCTGCTCGCGGAAGAAGTCCTCGAGGGTCCGGTGCATCAGATTGCCGCGCGTGATCGGGTCGATCGTCTCGGCGTCGCCCGGCTCCTCGGGCACGCGCAGACGCAGCAGCGAGGACATCAGGAAGCGGAAGCCGCAGGTCCCGTAGAGCTCCAGCCGGGTGGGCGACACCACGTCGGGCACGCGCATCCAGTCGGGCGCGACGAGGTCCCCGAGGTTGCCGTCCCACGCGCTCAGCGCCGGTCCCCGCCGGGCCCGCAACATGGCGAGGGGACGTCCGAGCGGATCACGCCCGGGCGCCACCGCGCCATGTTGCACGCGCGTCACGGCGGCGCGCAGCCCCGCCTCCCACGGGTCGATCGCCGGCCCTGCGAGGTGCGCGGCGAGGGGCGACGGGGGCCGCGCGAGCCAGTCGGTCGGGGGATGGTCGCGCAGGGCGGTCGCCGTGACGATCGACGGGTCGCGGGCCTGCGCCGCGTCGAGCATCGACGGCGAGGGGTACCGGTCGTGGGCGCCGGCACCCTCGTAGAGCGGGCAGGTCATCACCACCGACGCGCCGCACGCCACGGCCCGCGCGGCGGCGTCGCGGCGGAGCTCGACGCGCAGCGCGGCGTCCTCGATCAGGGGGTGACCCTGCGCGCGGAGGACGGCCCAGGAGGCGTCCGGGACGAGGGTGTCGGCGCCGGGCCCCGCCGGCAGCAGGCCCTCCGCCGCGCCGCACACGATCACGCGCGCGAAGCGCAGGCCCGCCGCCGCCCGGTGGTCGGCGATCAGCACGCCCTCTCCCGAGCGGCCCTCCCGGATCGAGGCCGCCTCCAGGTTCACGCGCAGCGCGCGATGGAAGCCGGCCAGGGTGAACGTGCCCCCCACGGCGTCGATCGTCCCGAGGCGCTCGATCTCGGCCTGCACCTCGGCCATGCCGGCCGCGCCGGGCTCGAGGTAGGCCGCGACCATCGCGCCGAGGCGGCGCAGGAAGTCGGCGGCCGGGCGCTCCTCGCGCAGCTCGACGAGGCGCGTCCAGAGGGCCTCGACCACGGCGAGCAGCTCCGACGCCTCGTCCACCTCGTCCTGCAGCCAGCTCCGGTCCCCGCCTTCGCGCCGCGCGTCGGCCATCTGCTCGGTGCGGTCCGCGGCGAGCGCGCGGATGCCCTCGCGCCAGCGGGCGATGCCGTGGGTGACCCCGGCGGCGCGGGAGTGGCGGTCCCACCTCCCGAGCCGCAGCCGGGCGGTCCCGGCGCCGGCCGGCAGCTCGCGGCGCATCGGCGCCACGCTCAGGGCGTCGATGAACGCCGTGCGCGAGAGGTCCTCCAGCGCGATCTCGAGCAGTGCGAGCACCCCTCGGCCCGCGGGCGTCTCCACGAGCGGCAGGCCGGGCATCGCGGCCGCGGGCACACCGGCCGCGGCCATCGCCTCGCGGAGCGGCCGGGCGTAGGCCGGGTCGGCGCCGTGGAGCACCGCGATCTCGTGCAGGGCGACGCCCTCCTCGAGGGCCACGAGCACCGCCCGCACCGCCTCGCGCGCCTCGCAGGCCAGATCGGGGGCGAGCACCAGGCGCGCGCCGACCGGGGGCACGGGCTCGGCCGCCCGGGTAACGCCGCCCCGCGCCGCTGCGAGAGCCGCCAGCAATCGTGCGCCGGCCGCCGTGCGGGGCCCCGGGGGCACCAGGTACAGCGAGCCGATCTCGGTGGCGACCCCGGGGTCGTCGCCCACCACCTCGGCGGCCGCGTCGAGCAGGTCGTCCTCGTCGTAGAAGCCGGCGATCTGCGCGCGCCAGATGCCGTAGAGCCGCATCACCTCGGCGAGGTGCGGGCCCCCGTCGGCCGGAGGCGCCTCGCCGCCCGTCAGCCCGCCGCGGCGCAGGCGCGCGAACAGGCGCCGCAGGGCGCGGCCGAAGCCGGGCAGGTCGGCGATCGGCGCCAGCGGCGCGCGGGCGCCGAGGCCGACGCGCTCCGCCAGGTGGTCGCCGATCGGGCGCGCGAGGGGGCGGCGCCCCTGGGCCGCGAGGCGGCCCGCACCGATCAGCTCCGCGAGCCGCGGGAGCGTCTCGAAGCGCACGGCGGCGTAGGGGCCGCGCTCGGCGAGCGCCCGGCGCATCTGCAGGGCCGCCAGGTGCGAGGGGGAGACGACCGTGACCGGCGCGAGCGGATCCGCGCGGCGTCCGGCGGCGATCGCGTCGAGCATGGCCTCCCGGGAGGGGGCGGGGGCGCTCACCGACCCCACGGTATCCCGCACCACGGACGCCGCACCGATGAGCCGGGGGCCGCCGGGCCGTCAGAGCCGTCGACCGTCCGGATACGACACCGAGGAGCCCGCCGTGGTGAGCCAGATCATCCCCAACCTGTGGTTCGACACCCAGTCCGAGGAGGCCGCCGCCTTCTACTGCGAGGTGTTCGGCGGGCACGTCGTCTCGGTGACCCGCTACACCGAGGCCGGCCCGCGCGAGGCCGGGATGGTGCTGACGGTCGAGTTCGAGATCCGCGGCCAGCGGTTCATCGCCATCAACGGAGGCCCGCAGTTCACCTTCGACGAGGCCGTGTCGTTCCAGGTGAACTGCGAGACGCAGGAGGAGATCGACCACTACTGGGCGGTCCTGTCGGAGGGCGGCAGGGAGGGGCAGTGCGGATGGCTCACCGACCGCTTCGGCCTGTCGTGGCAGATCGCGCCCACCGGCTGGGAGGAGCTCTACTCCGACGCCGACCCGGCCCGCGCCACGCGGGCGATGCAGGCGATGCTCACGATGGGCAAGATCGACATCGCGGCGCTGCGGGCGGCCGCCGACGGCGCGCCGGAAGGCTGAGGCGAGGGCGCGGCCGGGGGCTCCACTAGGCTGGACGCGGTGCCCCGGCCGTGATCGCCCACCTGGACATCGACGCGTTCTTCGCGGCCGTGGAGATGCACCGCCGGCCCGAGTTGCGGGGGCGCCCGGTGGTCGTGGGCGGCGACCCCCACGGGCGCGGGGTCGTGGCCACCGCCAACTACGCGGCCCGCCGCTTCGGCATCCACTCGGCGATGAGCGCGGCCGAGGCGCTGCGACGGTGCCCGGAGGTCGTGTTCGTGCGCCCGGACATCGCGCACTACCGCGAGTGGTCCGCCCGGGTGTGGGAGCTGGTGCGCTCGCTGTCGCCCGCGGTCGAGGTGATCGGGCTCGACGAGGGCTACCTGGAGCTCCCGGACGAGGACCCCGCGGCCGCGGCGCGGGCGGTGCGCGACGCGGTCGCGCAGGAGGTGCGCCTCTCCTGCTCCCTCGGCGTGGCCACCTGCAAGGTGGTCGCCAAGGTCGCGTCCGACCGCGACAAGCCCGGCGGGGTCACCGTCGTCCCACCGGGCGGGGAGGCCGCCTTCCTCGCGCCCCTCGCGGTGCGCGCGCTGCCGGGGGTGGGGCCGCGGACCGAGGCGCGCCTGGCCGCGGCAGGGATCACCACGGTGGGCGAGGTCGCAGTGCTCGACGACGCGGCGCTGCGCGCGCTGGCGCCCGGGCGCCACGGCGAGGAGCTGCGCCGCCGCGCCCGCGGCGACGATCCGCGTCCCGTGATGCCGGTCCCGGCCGAGCGCGTCTCGATCTCCTCCGAGCGCACCTTCGCCCGGGACGTCGGCGACCTCGGCCTCCTGGAGGAGCTCGTCGGGGAGATGTCGGCCCAGGTGGCCGGCGCCCTGCGCCGCCGGGAGCGCGCCGCCCGCACGGTGACCGTCAAGCTGCGCTACGCCGACTTCTCGACGGTCACCCGCGGCCGCACGGTCGGCGCGGCCACCGACGACGAGGGCGTCATCCGGACGGCGGCCTGCGCCCTCCTGCGCCGCGCGCTCCAGGAGCGGGCGGGGGCGCTGCGGCTGATGGGCGTCGGCGTGTCGGGTCTGAGCGCGGAGCGCCAGCTCAGCCTGTTCTGATCGTCGCGCCCCGCTGGGTCTGCGCTATGCATGGCGCATGAACTCCATCGGGAACGTCCTGGTCGTGCTCGCCCTCGTGGGGGCGACGCATTCTTCGTCGTCGGCGAGTACGCCGTCGTCACCGCCCGGCGGGGGCCGCTGGCCGAGCGGGCCGCCGCCGGCAGCACGGGCGCCCGTGCCGCGCTGCGCCTGATGGACGACCCGGTGCGCGTCATCTCGACCGTGCAGGTCGGCATCACCGCCCTCGGGATCCTCGTCGGCGCGATCGGCGAGCCGCTGGTGCGCGATCTGCTCGGCGAGGACCTGCCGCCCTGGCTGGGCTTCGCCATCGGCTTCGCCGTCGTCACCTACCTGTCGGTCGTCCTCGGGGAGCTGGTGCCGAAGGCCCTGACGCTCGATCGCGCCGAGAGCCTGGCGGCGCGCGTCGCCCGGCCGATCGAGGCGATCTCGGCCGTCCTGCGCCCGGTGGTCTGGGTGCTCCAGGCCTCGGCCGCGGCGATCCTGCGACCCCTCGGCGTGCGCGAGGTGATCGCGGGCGAGACGATCGCGAGCGCCGACGAGCTGCGCGCCCTCGTCGACGAGGCCGAGCGGGCCGGGGTCATCCCGCGCGCCCAGGAGGAGATGCTGCACGCCGTCTTCTCGTTCCCCACCCGCGAGGCGGCGCAGGTGATGGTGCCGGCGCCCGACGTCGCGTGGCTCGACGCCGCCCTGTCCGCCGAGGAGGCGCTGCAGGCGGCCCTCACGGCCGGCCACAGCCGCTACCCGGTGGGGCGCGGCAGTCTCGACGAGGTCGCCGGCATCGTGCACATGCGCGACCTGGCGGCCGCCGCGCGCCGGGCGCCGGCCACGCCGGTGGCCGACCTGGCCCGGCCGGCGCTGTTCGTCCCCGAGACGAAGGACCTCGGCGCGCTGCTGCGCGAGATGCGGGAGGGCCGGCAGCAGCTCGCGATCGTCGTCGACGAGTACGGCGACACGGCCGGCGTGGTACCGCTCGAGGACATCCTCGAGCAGGTGGTGGGCGAGATCGAGGACGAGTTCGACCTGCCCGACGGCGCGATCACGCGCCTCGGCGAGCGGCGCGTCGAGGTGGCGGGCTCGGTCACGGTCGACGACCTCAACGAGACGCTCGGGATCGCGCTGCCCACGGCCGGGGCGCGCACGCTCGCGGGCGCGGTGTTCCACCACCTCGGCCGGCTGCCGGAGGTCGGCGACGACGTCCTGCTGGGGGAGGTGCACGTCGAGGTGGTCGCCCGCAGGGGCACGCGCGTCACCCGGCTCCGCCTCGAGCTGCCGTCCGTCGGCGGATCCGAGGAGGCCGGGGGCGGGTAGGGTCGGGGCGATGAGCGGACCCGGAACCGCCGCCACCGCGCCCGCCGAGGCCGTCGCCGGCGTGGTCGCCGCCGCCCGCGCCGCGCTGGCCGCCCGGGTCGGGGAGGTCAACGACCTCAACGTCTTCCCGGTCGCCGACGGCGACACCGGGACCAACATGCTGCTCACGGTCGCGGCGGTCGAGGAGACCGCCGGCGCCACCACCGGGATGGCGCGCCCCGAGCGCTGCGCCGCCCTCGCGCGGGCCGCGCTGGTCGGCGCCCGCGGCAACAGCGGCATGATCCTGTCGCAGCTCGTCCGCGGGGCGGCCGCCGCGCTCGCCGACGGCACGGGCGCGCCCGGCGGCGGCGCGCTCGCCGCGGCCCTGCGCGCGGCCAGCGCGGCCGCCGACGCCGCCGTGCGCGAGCCGGTCGAGGGCACGATGCTGACGGTCGCCCGGCGCGTCGCCGAGGCCGCCGAGGCCGCCGGCGACGACGTCGAGGCGCTCGCCGACGCCGTCACCGCCGCCGCCCGCGACGCGGTCGCGGCCACCCGCGAGCAGCTCGACGTGCTGACCGAGGCCGGCGTCGTCGACGCCGGCGCCCTCGGCGTGGCGATCCTGCTGGAGGGCGCCGGCGCGGCCCTCACCGGACGCGCCCCCGAAGCGGGCCCGGCCGCCGCCGCGCCCGCGGCTCCGTCGACCGTCCACCTGCCCTCGCGCCACCGCTACTGCACCAGCTTCCTGGTGGAGGGGCCGGCGATGGATCTCGGCGCCCTCGAGGCGGCCCTCGCCCCGCTCGGCGACAGCCTGCTCGTGATGGGCGACCCCGCACAGGCGAAGGTGCACGTGCACACCGACGCCCCCGAGCGCGCGGCCGAGGCTGCGGCGGCGTTCGGCGCGGTCGACGCCCTGCGCTGGGACGACATGCGCCGCCAGGAGGCCGAGCGGGCCGCCCGCCTGGCCCGCCGCGGCGCCCCGGCGGCGTCGTGCGTGGCGATCGCGGTCGCCGACGGCGACGGGGTGCGCGAGCTCGCCGCGGGCCTCGGCGCCACGGCCCTCGCCGCGGGCGGCGGCGTCGACGCCCTGACGGCCGCGCTGGACGCGGTGGCCCCCGCGCAGGCGGTCGTGGTGGCGGTCGATGCCGACGCCGCCGACGCCCGCGCCGCCGCCGCCGGGCGGCCGGGCGTCGCCGTGGTCGAGGCCGCCTCGCTGCCCGCCCTGCTCGCCGCCCTGGTCGAGGCCGACCCCGGCGGCGAGGCGCGGGAGGTGGCCGCCGCGATGGGGGAGGCCGCGTCGGCGGTCCGCGCGGCGGCGGTCGACGGCGACGACCCGCAGGCGCTGCGCCACGGCATCGCGGCCGCCCTCGCCCCGCTGCTCGGCACCGGGCCGGCGCTCGTGACCGTGCTCGTGGGAGCGGGCGCCGGGGTCGATCCGGCGGTCGTCGAGGGCTGGGCGCGGGCGCTCGCCGGCGAGGGCGCCGAGGTCGAGGCGCACGCGGGCGGTCAGGCCGCGCCCGCGCTCGCGGTGGGGGTCGAATGATGGACCCCGGGCGGCGCCTCGACGCGGCCTCGACGGCGATCGTCGTCGACTCCTCCAGCGACGTGCCGGCGGCCGCGCGGCCGGCGTCGTGGCGCGTCATCCCGATCCCGGTGACCTTCGGCGAGGAGACCTTCGCCGACGGCGTCGACATCGACGCCGCGGCCTTCTACGACCGGCTGTCGCGCGCCGAGCGCCTGCCCACCACCGCGCAGCCGTCGGAGGTGACGGTCGAGGCCGTGCTGCGCGACGCCCTCGAGACCCACGAGACCGCCGTCGTGCTCCCGCTGTCGCGGCGCATGTCGGGGACGGTCGACACGGTGCGCACCGTCGCCGAGCGGGTCGCCCCCGATCGCCTGCTGGTGCTCGAGACGGGGTCGGTGACGGTGGCCCTCGGGCTGATCGCGCTGCGCCTCCAGGCCGCGCTGGAGGAGGGCCTGACGGCGGGCGGGGCGTCGGCGCGCGTCGCGCGGCTGTCGGCGGCCCACCGGGCCGTCTTCACGCTGGAGACGCTCGAGTTCCTGCAGCGCGGCGGGCGCATCGGGCGCGCCCAGGCCGTCGCGGGGTCGCTGCTGCGTGTGCGCCCGATCCTGCAGATCCTCGACGGCGAGGTGGCGCCCCACTCGCGGGTGCGCGGCGCCCACCGTGTGATGCCGGCGATCGAGGAGTTCGTGGCGGCCGAGTCGGATCCCGGCCGGGAGCTGCACGTCGCCTACGCGCACACCCGCCGGCCGGAGGTGCTCGACGAGCTGCGCGCACGGGTCGAGGCCGTGCGCCCCCTCGCGCGGACGGCCCTCGTCGGGGAGGTGGGGCCGACCGTGGGCACGCACGCGGGCCCCGGCGCCTTCGTGGTGGCGTTCGTCCACGATGGGCCCGACGGGGGGGCGGCGCCCGCACGCCCTGATACCGTCGGCCGCCGGTGGAGCTGACGCTGCGCATCATCCTCGCCGGCGTGCTCGCCGCCGCCGCGATCGCCAAGGTCCGCGACCCGCGGGGCCTCGTGCGCGCGGTCGGTGATCACGGCGTGCCGGCCTCGCTGAGGGGGCCCGTGGCCGTCGCCCTGGTCGCGGCCGAGGCGGCGCTCGCCGTGCTCCTGCTGGTCCCGGCCACCGCCCGGGCCGCGGGCGCGGGCGTCGCCCTGCTGGGGGTGCTCTTCGCCGCCTCGCTCGGCCTGATGCGCCTGCGCGGGCGCCGCCGCGCGCCCTGCGGCTGCTTCGGGGGCACGCGCGAGCGGCCCGTCGCGCTGCTCGTCGTGCGCGCGCTGGCCCTCGCCGCGGCGGGTGCCGTGGTGGCGTCGGGGGTCGTGGGCGAGGGGTGGCCGCCGCAGGCGGTGCTCGTGGGCGTCGCGCTCGGGGTGCTCGCTGCGGCCGTGGTCGTGCTGACGGTCCTCGTGCTCGCCCTCTACCGCCAGGTGGGGGTGCTCGAGTCGCGGCTCGGCCCGCGCGCCGCGCTGGAGCTCGCGGAGGAGGGCCCCCCGCTCGGGGCCCCCGTGCCCGCCCTGGAGGAGCTGCGCGGGCGGGGCTCGGAGCTCGTGGCCTTCTCGTCGCCCGGTTGCCGCCTCTGCGCCCAGCTGGAGCCCGCCCTCGCCGCCGTGGCCCGGGACGGCGTCGACGTCATCCGGGTCGACGAGGCGACCCGCCCCGACGACGTGGCGCGCTTCGGCGTGCCGGGCACGCCGTACGTGGTCCACGTGATCGACGGCGTGGTGGTGGCCAAGGGCCTGGTCAACACGCTGGAGCAGATCGAGGAGCTGATCGCGCTCGGGGAGGGACGCCTCGGTGCCCCCGTCTGAGTCCGGACCCGGTCCCGACGAGCTCGTCGGACGGGCGGCGCGCCGCCTCAGCCGCCACCTCGCCGAGCGCGCGACCCGCCGCTCGTTCCTCGCCACCGTGGCGGCCGCCGCGCTGGCCGTCGTCGGCGCGGCCCCGGCCGCGGCGCAGGGGCGCCGCCGGCGCGTCGTGCGCGGCACCCGCCTCACACGCGAGGGCTGGTACGGCTTCTGCGGCCACACCTGGACCACCGGCTCCTGCCCCAGCCCCTTCGAGCTGCCGCGCGTCGACGCCCGCGGCTTCCCGGTGCGCCCCCGCGACGGCCTGCCGGTCGACAACCTCGGCCGGCTTATCGACGCGCTCGGCCGCCCGGTCGACGCGCAGGGCCGCCTGCGCGTGCGGCCCGACGGCACCCCGTTGCCCCGCGCCCCGCGCACGCGCATCTGCGAGGACTGGGTGCCCGAGCGCCACGGCGTGGCCACCGTCACCCAGGGCGCCTGGTACCGCTGCTGCAACAACCAGATCCGCAAGCTCGCCGACTGCTGCTCCACCAGCACCGTGCGCATCAACGGGGACGCCTCGCTGCGCGGCTACTGCCGCTCGCCGCGTCGGGTTTTCTGCGTGATGTACGTGGACACCGGCGTCCCGTGCTGAGCGCGCGGGCGGCGCTCGCCGCCGCCCTCGTGGCGGCCGTCGCCGCCGCCCCGGCGGCCGGGCAGGAGTTCGGGCTGAGGGGCGCCTACGACCCGTCGGCCTCGGGGCGCCTGGTGGCGACCGGGGTGCTCGACGGCGCCGGGCCCGCCGTGGTGGTGCGGGCCCCGGGGCGGCCGGACGTGCGCATCGAGGGCGCCCGCGCGCCCGCGCTCGACGGCGCCCGCCTGGCCTACGTCGACGACGCGGGCCTGCGGGTAGTGGCGTGGCGCGACGGCACCGAGCTCGCGCGCGTGGACGGCCCGCTCGCCAAGCCCGCCCTCGACTGGCCCCACCTCGCCTACGTGCGCATCGGCCCCGCCGGGCAGCGGCTCGAGATCGTCAACCTCGTGAGCGGCGTGCGCCGGAACGTGGCCCGCGTCGGGCGGGGCGCCGACCTCGGCCGGCCGGCCGTGCGCGGGGGGCTGCTCGCCTGGCACCGCGCCGCGGGCCGGTGGTCCGAGCTCCGCGTCACGAGCGTCGCCCGCCTCGGCGCCGGCCGGGTGGTCGCGACCTCGGTCACGGGCATCCAGGTGAACCCCTCGCTGGCCGCCGGGCGCGTCCTGTGGGTGGAGCACGCGGCCTCCACCTCGTACCTGCGCCTGCGCGCCCTGGGCGGGGGGCCGGTGCGCACCCTCGCCGCGGTGCGCGGCCCGAAGGACATCCTCTGGACCACGGCGCTCGGCGCGAACCGCGCCTACGTCACCCGCTGGTCGCCCGCCCTCGGGCGCGGCCGCGTGGTCTCGCGCGGCTGGCGATAGGGACCCGGGCCGGCGCTCAGCTCGCCGCGGCCCCCACGGGGTCCCGGTCCGCGGCGCCGTCGAGCATGCCGGCGAGGGCCTGCTCGTGCCGCTCGTCGCTGCCGCCGGGCGGGAGCGGCGGGGGCGCCGCGTCGTCGAAGCCCTCCAGGTCCTGGAGCGTGTCGAGGATCGTCACGTCGCGCTCGGCGAGCAGCTCGATCTCGTACGGCGTGACGGATCCGCCGCCCGGGTCGTGGGTGATGCGCACCCGCGGACGTGAGATGTGCTCGCGCGAGACGCGCGAGACCAGCCCGCGCCGGCCGTCGCTCAGGCGCACGGCCACCCCCTCCGGATACGGCGCGACGGCGTGCTTGAACACGGTCACCAGGTCGATGGGGAAGGCCGTCCCCGCGAGGCTCATGACCAGCTCCCACGCCTCGTGCGTCGGGCGACGGGCCTGGTAGACGCGCATCGACGACACGGCGTCGTAGACGTCGGCCATGCCCGCGATCTGGGCGTGGGGGTGCAGGTCGTCGCCGCGGCCGAACGGGTAGCCCCGGCCGTCGATGCGCTCGTGGTGGCCGATGACCGCGACCTTGGAGAGCGAGGAGAAGGCGCCCTCCTCGATCAGGTCGAGCCCCGACCGGGGGTGCTCGCGCACCAGCTCCATCTCGTCGTCGGTGAGCCGCCCCGGCTTCTGGAGGATCTCCGCCGGGATCAGCAGCTTGCCCACGTCGTGCAGCAGCAGGCCGAGACCGAGCTTCTCGAGGCGGTCCTCGATGCCGTCGCGGCGCACGTTGCCGCGGCCGTCCACCCATCCGTGCCGGCGCAGGCTCTCGTCGGCGATCATCAGCCCGATCACGCAGACGTTGAGCGAGTGGTCGAGCGTGTGCGCGTCGAACGCCTGCAGGTCCATCAGGGCGGAGACCACCTGGCCGCTCTGGCGCAGCTCCCGCAGCACGGCCTGCACGATGCCGCCGAGCCGGTCGATCTGCTCGCCCGGGATGCGCGTCGAGCGGCCCGCCGTCGCGATCGACGAGAAGGTGCTTCCCAGCTCGCGCACGGCGCGGTCGCGCAGCTCGGCGCTGATGGCCTCGGTGGGGACGATGCCCTCGCTCAGCCCGTCCTCGACGTAGACCGCGAACACCCCGGCGCGCTCAAGCCCGCGGCGAACCTGGTCGGTGACCAGGGCGTCCGGCTGCAGGAGGGGCAGGCGCATGCCGCTGGAGCACGAGTAGACCGGCCGTCCGAGCCGCATGCCCGGCCGCAGCCGCGAGACGGCGACGATACGCACACCCGGTACGTCGGCACCCCGGCGGGCGCCCTTGACGAGGGCGCCGCCGCCGGGTCAGGCCGCCTGGGCGGCGGGCTCCTCCTCGACGATGCTCGCGAGGCCCTGCTCGTGGCGCTCGTCGGCCCCGTCGGCCGGCGGCGGCGACATGTCGGCCGGTCCCTCCACGTCCTGGAGGGTGTCGGCCATCACGATGCCCGGGTGGTCGACGAGGTCGATCTCGCGCGGCCGGATCGCGCCCCCGTCCGGATCGTGGGTCACGCGCACCCCGGGGGCGGCTGACGCGGTCGGCGTCGATCTCCGACACCACGCCGCGCCGCCGTCGCTCAGCAGCACCGCGACCCCCGCCGGAGAGGGGGCGACCGTCGCCGTGAAGATGCGCACCAGGTCGAGCGAGAAGGGGGTGCCGTGACGCGCGGGGCAACGCGCGTCCTCGACGACGCTCGCTACAGGGCCAGGTGGAGCCGGATCGCCGCGTCCAGGTGCGCCATGATCTCCGCGTCCACCCGGCCCACCACAGGGCCGATCCGCTCGACGGCCACCGAGCGGATCTGCTCCGCCTGCGCCTTCGAGTCGTGGCGGGTGCCCGTCACGTCGCGGGGGAGGAGCACCTGGAACGGGTGCACCCGCTCGATGGTGGAGGTGACGGGCACCACGGTGACGACCCCGTGGCCGAGGACGGCGGCCGTGGCGTTCGCCGCGTCGTTCGACACGAGGACCGCCGGCCGGAGCTTGTCGGCCTCCGCTCCCCGCGCGGGCGCGAGATCCACGAGCCGGATCTCGCCGCGGCGCATCAGCCGTCCGCGAGCCCGTCGGCCACGACCGGCTCCCAGGCGCCGGCCTCGTCGCGCTCCCACTCCCGCCAGGCGTCGGCGTAGGCGGGTCCGAGCTCGCTCGCCCGCAGGAGCGCGACGGCGCGCTGCACGGCGGCCGAGCGCGAGCCCATGGCACAGCGTTCGGCGTAGTCGTCGAGGAAGGCCACGTCCTCCGCGGACAGGCTCACGCTCACCTTCATACCTGCCATGCTACCCATGGTGGTAAGGAGGTGCTACCCCGGTCTCAGAAGGGGATGTCGCCGTCCCCGGGCGCCGCGCCTCCGTTGCCCGATCCGCCCGCCGGCGCCGCCGCGCCGACCGGCGCGAGGTCGTCGGCCGAGCGCCGCTCGGACCACCCGCCGCCGCCCTCGCCGTCGCCCCGGCTGTCCAGGAAGAAGACGTCGTTGGCGATGACCTCGACCGACTGGCGCTTGGAGCCGTCCTGGGCCTGCCACTCGCGCCAGGACAGGCGCCCGTCGACGCCGATGCGCCGGCCCTTTGCCAGGTAGGTCGAGGCGGTCTCGGCCTGACGGCCGAAGACCGTCACGTCGAAGTAGTTGGAGCGGTCGCCCCAGTTGCCGGTCTCATCGCGGGCCCGGCTCGAGACCGCCAGGCGGATCGAGCAGATCGGATCGCCGCCACCGGTGTGGCGCAGCTCCGGGTCGCGCGTCAGGCGACCCACCAGGGTCACGCGGTTGAGGTCGGCCGGCATGTCGACACCTCCAGGGGGCTCGTCCAGGGGTCGGATCCATCCTGACCCCCGCGCCGGACGCCCCGCGCCCCCCACGCGTGCCGGTGGTGCGCCGCGTCCGTGCCGGCGCCCGTCACCTCACGTGCCCCACCGCACCGCCCGCCCGGCGTCCGGCGCGGCGGCCCCGGCGCCCGCCGCGTCCCCCGAGCCCGCCGACCCCGCGGGCGCCCCGGCGAAGTGCCGGTGCACCTCCTTCTCCAGGGCCGCGGTCGGCAGCGCGCCCTCGGCGAGCGCCGGGGCCCGGCGCAGCTCGGCGCGCGTGTGGGGCACCACCAGCTCGACGTCGAGCGGGTCCGTGGTGGCCACGACGCCGTCGCCCATCGGGACGAGCACCTGCCCTCCGGCGCCGCGCCCGATCGCGACCCCGAGGTAGAGCACCGCGCCGCCGTCGGCGTCGACGAACAGGTCCTCCACGCGTCCCGCGATCAGCCCGTGGCGGTCCCGGACCGTCATCCCGCGCATGTCCTCCGGCGCCGGCAGCGGCACCCGCGATCCTCCTCCTCGTTTCCGCCCAGACCTTCCCCGGGGCGCGCCGCCTCATGCCCGGGGTGGTCCGTGCCACACTCGGCGGATGCCGGGGTCAGTCCGCCGCCGGGTCCTCCCCGCGCATCGCCTCCGCGCGCTCGAGCGCCGCCTCGAACACCTCGTGCGGCTGGGCGCCGCTCACGAGCAGCCGGCCGTCGAGGACGAACGCCGGCACCGCGGAGATGCCCGCGCGTTGAGCGTGCTGCGTCGACGCCTGCACGGCGTCGGAGAACAGCCCGGCGTCGACCTCCTCGCGCGCCTGCGCCGGGTCGAGCCCCACGTCGGCCACGAGCGGCTCCAGCTCCTCCCAGCGGCCGATGTCGCGGCCCTCGGTCCAGTAGGCGTCCATCACGCGCTCGTGGAGCGCGTCGCCCGCGCCGTTGGCCCGGCCCCACTCGATCAGCTCCAGGGCGCGGCGGGTGTTGGGGACCCGGTCGGCCGGCGGGTTGTAGACGAGCCCGGCCTCGGCGTTCATGCGCTGCACGACCTCCTCGGCGGCGGCGGGGATGCGCCGCATCAGCTCCTGCCGCAAGATCCCCTCCGGCGGGTACTCGGGGTGCAGGTCGAAGGGCAGCCACTCCACCACGGCGCCCCGCGCGCGCAGCCACCCGGCGCGCTCGCGGGCGACGTTGCAGAAGGGGCAGGCGACGTCGCTCCAGATCGTGACGTGGACCGGGGGCTCCGCGGGCACGCGCTCCTCCTCGGGTGGGTACCGGACGCCCACCACACTAGGCGCCAGGGGCGATCGGGGCCCCGGTGAACGCGGTCGACGGCATCGTGATCGCCTGGATGGTCATCTGGGCGCTGCTCGGCAGCTCGCGCGGGCTGGTGGAGCAGGTGCTCTCGCTGACCGGCCTGGCGGTCGGGGCGCTCGCGGGCTCGCGTCTGGCCCCGCTGCTGCTCCCCGACGGCCGCGAGTCGATCTGGCTGCCGCTGGCGTCGCTGGCCGGGGCGATCGTGGGCGCGACGCTGGTGCAGGCGCTGCTGCTGACGCTCGCCGGCCCGCTGCGCCGCCGGGTGGCCGCCGGCCCGGCGCGCCGGCTCGACCAGGGCGGCGGCTTCGTGATGGGGGCGGCACTCGGGCTGGCCCTCGCGTGGCTGATCGCCGCCGTGGCGCTGTACCAGCCGGGCGACCGGGTGGCCGCGCTGCGCGAGGAGGTGCAGCGCTCGTCGATCCTCTCGGCCACCCTGCGCGCGCTGCCGCCCGACCAGGTGCTCGGCGCGCTCGCCCGCGTCGACCCGTTCCCGCTGCTGCCCCTGCCGGCCGCCGCGCTGCCCGAGCCCGACCCCTCGGTGTCGGCCGACGCCACCGCCTCCCGGGCGCGGCCGTCGGTGGTGCAGCTCCGCGGACGCGCCTGCGGCCTGGTCAAGCAGGGCAGCGGCTGGGTGGTGGCCGACGACCTGGTGGCCACCAACGCCCACGTCGTGGCCGGCCAGCGCGAGACCCAGGTGCTCACGTCCGACGGCCGCGCCCTGACGGCGCAGGCCGTGTTCGTCGACGGCGACGCCGACGTCGCGCTGATGCGCGTCGGCGGCCTGGGGCTGCCGGCGCTGCAGCTGGACGACGCGCCGTCGACCGGCGACACGGTGGTGCTGATGGGCTTCCCGGGGGGTGGCGGGCTGACCGCGGAGACGGTCACCGCCTCCTCGCCGCGCACCGTGCTCGCCCCCGACGCGTACGGGCGCGGCCGTCAGGCGCGCAGCGTGGTGGTGACGCGCGGGAGCCTCGGCCCGGGCAGCAGCGGCGGCCCGGTGCTGGACCGCGTGGGCCGGGTGCGGGCGATGATCTTCGGGGGCAGCCCCGACGGCGCCTCGGGCGCCGCCGTGCCGCCCGCGCCCATCCGCGAGGGCCTGCGCTCGCCGCTCACGCCCGTCTCGACCGGCCCCTGCGCATGACCGCGCGGCCCGGTCGCGCCAGCGTCCCGAGTCAGGAGTTCGCATGCGGGTTCCCGAGCGAATCGCAAGCGAGGCAAGGACGCAGGCCAGGCCCGATATCGGGAATCTCGGGCCTGCCGAGGACGCCGCATCGCGCCGCGATGCAGCCGGGAACCGCCGCGCAATTTCTGACTCGGGACGCTACCCTCGGCGCATGATCGAGCTCCTCGTCGTGGCGACCCTGGCCGGTCTCGGCGCCGTCGCCGTCGTGCGGGCCCGGCGCGCGGCCCTGCGGCGTGCGCGGCTGCGTGCCGAGGGGATGCTCGACGAGCTGGCCACCGCCGCGTGCGCCGCGCTGGCCCTCGGGGACGGCCGCCGGTCGTCGCGCCGTGCCGACCGCGCCGTGCAGCGCTACGCCGTGATGGGCGACCGCGTGGCCGCCGCGCGCACGCGCCGCGAGCTGGAGATGCTCGTGGCGCGGCACCGGATGCGCCGGGGCGCCTACCGGGTGGTCACCCGCGGCCTGGAGCGGGTGCGCGACACCCTGGCCGAGGCGGTCCCGGCCCGCCGCTGACGCCCCCGGTTCGGGCTGAGGGCGTGGGCTGCAACACTGGTCCGGCGTGCGCCTGATCCCGCGACGAACCGACACCCGTATCGCCGTCGTCGCGGGCGCGGCCGTGCTGCTGCTCGCGTTCGGCCTGGTGGCCTGGCGCGTCGCGACGGCGCCCTCCGACCGCGTGCCCGCGGGCGTGAGCATCGCCGGCGTCCCGGTCGGCGGGCTGACCGCCGACGAGGCCGAGCGCGCGGTGCTCGCGGGGGCGCCCGATCCGCCGGGCGAGATCGAGGTGGCGCTCGAGGGCGAGCCGGGCTTCCCGCTGGTGGTCCCCGTCACCGACCTGGGGCCGGTGCCGCGGGCGCGGCTGGCGGTGCGGGAGGCGCTGGAGCAGCCGTCGCTGTGGGGGCGGATCCGGGCCGAGCTGGGCTTCCCGGCCGGCCGGGAGGTCGACCTGCGCTACCGCGTCACCTCGGCCAGGGCGCGGGCGCTGGTGGCGGACGTGACCGGCCGCATCGACACGCCGGGTCGCGCGGCCGAGGTGGGCGTGGGCGGGGGGCGGGTCGTCGTGACGCCGGCGAGGGCCGGACGCGCGGTGGACGCCGCCGCCCTGGAGCGGCGCCTCGGCACCCTGGCGCCGCGGGTCGAGGTGCCGGTCGTGGTCGTGGAGCCCGCGATCAGCGACGCCCAGGCCCAGGCCGCGCGCACCGAGGCGCTGCGCATGACCGCGCGGCGCGCCCGGGTGGTCGGCGCCGGGCGCGCGGCGACGGTGACCCGCGAGACGATGCTCGACGCGCTGCGCTTCCCGGTGGAGGGCGGCGAGATCGACGTGCGCCTCGACCCGGACGTGATCGCCGCCGCGGTGACCCCGGCCTTCGACGGCGTGCTCACCGCGCCGCGCCCGGCCGGCTTCGTGGTGTCGGGCACGCGGGTGAGCGTCACGCCGTCGCGGGACGGCCGCGCCCTGGACGCCGCCACCCTCGCGAGCCGCCTGGAGCAGCGCCGCGGCGCCCGGCCGGTGCGCGTGGCGATCACCGCCGTGCCGCCCGCGCGCACGACGGCCCAGGCCCGGGCGCTGCGCATCCGCGAGCAGGTGAGCGAGTTCCGCACCCCCTACACCTGCTGCCCGCCGCGCGTGACCAACATCACGCGCGCCGCGGCCATCCTCGACGGCACGGTGGTCCCGCCGGGCGGCACCTTCTCGCTCAACGAGGTGCTCGGCGAGCGCACCACCGAGCGCGGGTTCGTGCCCGCGCCGCAGATCAACGCCGGCGAGCTGGAGGACGCGGTGGGCGGCGGGGTGAGCCAGGTGTCGACCACCACCTTCAACGCCGCCTTCTTCGCGGGCATGCGCATCGTCACCCACATGCCGCACGAGTTCTGGATCTCGCGCTACCCGCCGGGCCGCGAGGCGACGATCTCGTGGGGGAGCCCCGAGATGATCTTCCAGAACGACTGGGACGCGGGCCTGCTGGTCACGGCCGAGGCCGACGACAGCGGCATCAGCGTCCGCATGTACTCCTCGAAGCTCGGCCGGCGCGTCAGCACCGAGACCATCGGCGACCCCGTGGAGGGGACGGCCTTCCGGGTCGAGTACACGCGCAAGGTGTGGGCCGGCGACCGGCTGAAGCGCGACGAGCGCTTCACGTGGAACTACAAGGCGCCGCCCGCCTCCGAGTAGCCTCGCTCCATGGAGGACTGGCTCTCCGACGCGTTCCCGGTGGTGGGCGCATTCGAGGCCGAGGTGATCGGGCGCGGGTTCCGCCCGGCCCAGATGGTGCTCGCGGCCTTTCTGGTGACCTTCGGCTGCGTGCGGGCCTACGCCCACATGACCCGGCGCGGGAAGGGCCCGGGCAACCTGTCGCTCGGCGACACCCGCATCCACCACATGGTCCCCGGCATCTTCCTGCTGCTGGGCGCCGGCTTCACCGAGATCGCCTTCGACCCCGACCCGCCGTGGTGGCTGTGGTGGCTCATCCCGACGGCCTTCGGCGTGGGCGCCGCGCTGGTGCTCGACGAGTTCGCGCTGTGGCTGCACCTGCGCGACGTCTACTGGACCGAGGAGGGCCGACGCTCGATCGACGCGGTGATCATCGCGGCGGTGCTGATCGCGATGGTGGCCCTCGGCGCGCCCTTCTGGGGCCGGGTGATCGAGGGGGCGAACCCGGCGGGCGGCATCACCATCGTCGTCTACCACCTGCTCTCGGTGGCGACCGCGATCGTGTGCCTGGCCAAGGACAAGTGGGTCACCGGGGTGGTCGGGTTCCTGATCTGGCCGGTCGGCCTGGTCGGCGCGGTGCGCCCGGCGCGCCCCGGGTCGTGGTGGGACCGGCGCTTCGGCGGGGGCGACGCCCCGGCCCGGGCGTCGTAGGCTTCCCCGCGTGCCCGCCGACTGGCTCCAGATCCGCGTCGACCTGCTCGAGGGCCGGGGTGAGGCGTGCGAGCCGCCGCCGGGGCGGATCCTGGTGGTGGGACCGCGCCACACCTTCGCCGACCTGGCCGCCACGATCGACATGGCCTTCGCGCGCTGGGACCCCGGCCACCTGCACCTCTTCCAGCTCGCCGACGGCCGCGACATCGGCTACCCCGACCCCGAGCAGCCGGGCTGGCTCGACCACGAGCGCCTGAGGGTGTCCCGCGAGGTCCGCCCGGGCGAGGTCTTCGGCTACATCTTCGACCTGGGCGACGAGTGGCGACACCGCTGCGAGGTGGACGGCGAGCGGGTCGACCCGGTGGAGGTGTACGGCGAGGTGCCTCCCGCGCCCGTGCCCATCCTGGGTTGGGGCACGATCCCCGACCAGTACGGCCAGGAGACCTTCGAGGGCGCCGAGGAGGGCTGACCGGGGAGGCGCGCGCAGCACACGCGCCGCCGGGATCAGGCGGGGTCGTCCCTCTCGCGCAGGAAGCGCTCCAGCTCGGCCGCCAGCTCGTCGCCGGTGGGCAGCGGCCCCGCGCGCTCGCTCTCGTCGGCCCGCTCGGCGGCGTCCTCGAGCTGCTCCACGAGCTGGCGCAGGCGCGGCTCGGCCTCCACCGCACGGGCCACCTGGCTCTCGAAGCTCTCGGCCGCCTCCTCCAGCTCGCCCACGTCGAAGCGCACGCCGCTGACGTGCTCGAGGGCGCGGATCAGGGCGAGGCTGCCCTTGCTGTTGGTGAGGCCCGCGGCGTAGTGCGACACCGGCGCCCACATCGAGATGCTCTCGAAGCCGGCCTCGGTGGCCGCGTGGTGCAGAACGCCCACGATGCCGGTGGGGCCCGCATAGCTGGGCGCGCGGAAGTTCATCCCCTCGATGAGGTCGGGGTCCGACGCCATCCCGGTGAGGCGGATCGGGTGGTTGTGGACCACGTCCGCCAGCAGCGATCCGAGCGTCACCAGGCGGCGCACGCCGAGCGCGCTCGCGGCGTCGAGCAGCAGGGTGCAGAAGGTGCGCCAGCGCATCGAGGGCTCGGCCCCCGCCACCAGCACGAAGTCGCGCCCGGCGTCGGCCGGGCGCGCGACCAGCAGCTCGACCTCCGGCCACACGACGGGCGCGTTGCGCTCGCCGCCGGTCAGGTCGATCAGCGGGCGGGTGGCCTGGAAGTCGTAGAACTCCTCAGGGTCGATCGCCGCGAGGCGCCGCGCCCCGAAGCGCTCGCCGAGGAAGACCACCGCGCTCGACGCCGCCGCGGCCGCGTCGTTCCACCCCCCGAAGGCGGCGACCATGATCGGATCGCGGAGATCCGTCGGGCGCTCATCCCACCTCAGCTCGGCCATGGGGTGATGTTGACAGGTGGCGCGGCGCCCCGCTCGGGAGCGCCGCGCCACCTGTCAGGCGGGTCTCAGCCGGCGGCCCGTACGGCGGCCGCGGCCTCCTCCATGCGGTCCCACGCCCGGCGCTCCGCGGTCTCGTAGTCCGCGGTCGTCGCGTAGAGGTGCGAGTTGCGCGAGACGGCCAGGTAGTCGCTGGTCGCCCGCTCGAGCTCGGCGGCGGGATCGAGGATGGCGCTGTTGCTCATCGGTTCCCCCTCTGTGGCGTGGGTTGCCCGGAAGACATCGGCATGCGTCTGCCGGTAGGTGAGAGTGGCAGATCCCCGCGCGGGACGCCCTTGGCCCGTCGGCTAAGCGATGGCCAAGAACGCTGTGCGGGCGGACGAGGAGGTGTCCGCCCGCACAGGTCGAACGCGCCGGCCGTCAGTCCGGCGCTCGGGTCCTCAGTGTCCCTGCTCCGCCTTGCCGACCTTGCGGACGATGGCGGTGGTGCCGGAGGCCTTGGCGCGGCCGGCCGTCGCCGTGCTGCGCGCGATGCCGCCCGCGACCTTGCGGCCGACGCGCACCTTCAGGGTCAGCGTGGCCGAGCGGCCCGGCTTCAGGGCCGACACCTTCCAGCTGGCCGCGCTCGTGCGGGCCGACGCGCGGGTGCCCTTCGGGCCCGTCGCGGCGATGGCGGCGACGCCCGCGCCGAGGCGCTGGCGCACGGTGACGTTGCGGGCCAGGCGGCCGGTCGTGTTGGTCACGGTCAGCTTGTAGACCGCCACGCCGCCCGGGGCCGCCAGGCGCGGGGCCGCCAGCGCGAGCGCGATGGCCGGCTGCGCGGGGGCCGCCGGCGCGGCCGGGGCCGTCGGGCCGTCGATCGGGGCGCCCGGCGCGCCGGGCGCCGCCGGCGCCGGTGCCAGCAGCGGCGTCGTCGGGCCGATCGGGCCGAGCTCGAACACGCCGCAGTCCACGAAGGCCACGCTCGCCGAGTCGGTCAGCGTGCCCGGGCGCAGGAAGAGCTGGTCCTGCGGGGCCGTCTGGCCGGCGAGCTTGGCCGCCCGCACGAGCGTCGGCGCCGACGTGGTCGCCGACACCTCGACCTGGCCGGGGGCCGGCGAGGTGAGCAGGGCCGAGGCCGCGCCGTTCTCGTCCAGCACCACCTGGGCCGGCGACACCGCGCCGGGGCCCGAGGTCACCGACAGGTCCACCGTCGCGCCGGGCGTCCCGGTCACGTTCACCGCCGTGCCCGCGTCCGTGCACGCGCCCGAGGACGGGGCCGTGATCGACACGTCGAGCGCCGAGGTGACCTGCTTGCCCATCGCCATGTTCCGCAGGGCGACCACGCGGGCGTTCAGCGTCGCCGACGAGGTCGGCGCGTCCAGGCCGCGGGCCTGGCCCGACAGCTGCCAGATCGCCACCTGGATGGCCCCCGCCTCGAGCGACGGGTTCGCCGCCTGCGCGATCAGGCGGTCCTCCTGCGACAGCAGCCAGCCGGCCGCCTGGAACTCGGGCGAGGCCAGCTCCGGCGCGTCGGCGGCCGTCTGGAGGTCCACCTGGTAGTCACGTCCCGTCACGATGTAGTGCGCCATGTCGACGCAGTGACCCGACGCCTCCGTCACCTGCGATCCCACCGTGATGCGGTAGTGGTACCGGGCGGGCCTCACACCGACCGGTCCACCGGAGGGGGTGTGGACGTCGACGCGATCGAAGATCGGCGACGAGCCCAGCAGGCGGAACGTGGCGCGCTCGGCCGCGGACGCGGTCGAGGCGAGGGCGAGCAGCATCAGCAGGGCGAGCGCGCCGAGCACGGCGCGGGTGGCCCTGCGGGCACCTCGTGAACGGGGCATGACGGCTCCTGAGGGCACAAGAGGACGGGTACTCGTCCCCTGTGTCGGAGCCGCCGCGCCGCCGCGGCACCGCTGTTGTGCGCGAGATGCGCCCCGGTGTTGAATCGCGATGACATCCACCGGCTGTAAAGGGGTTCCCGTGTCCCGTCGGCGCCCGGCAGTCCTCGCGCTCACCCTGGCGGTCGCCCTCGCGGGCGCCCTGCCCGCCACGGGCCTGGCGACGCCCTGGGCCAAGGTGTCGGGTGATCGCATCTCGTCGATCGACCAGGCGAGCCTGCTCCAGAACGGGCCCCGGGTGCTCGCGGCATGGCCCGCCGGCGACGGCACCGATCTCGCCTCCACCGTCGAGCTGCGCGGCATGGCGCCGACGCTCGCCAACGCGGCGGCGGGCGCGGGACCGGTCGCCGCGGTGGCCTCGGGTTACACCTCGATGGGCAACCGTCCCGCGCTCGTGGCGACGCCGGCCGGGCCGCGGGTGGTGTTCACGGCCACCCGACCCGACGGCCAGACGCGCATCCTCCTGAGCGAGCCGCTCTCCGAGGGCGCCGCCCCGGCGGCCCCGCCGGCGGAGATCGCCCGCACGCTCGGCGCCAACCTCGACGCGCTCGCGCTGGCCGACGGGACGCCGCTGGTCGCCGACGACCGCGCCGGGTCCCTGCGGATGGTCCGCGGCATCCAGGCCGACCTCGACGCCCCCGGCTCGCCGGTGCAGGCGCAGCTCGGGGGCAACTCCTACAACCCGGCCCTTGCGGTCGACGGCGCGGGCGGGATCTGGGTTGCCTGGTACAGCAACGCCGGCCCGTCCGGGCCCGGCATCTATCTCCAGGGGATCGATCCGGCGACCGGCGCGCCGATCGGGAGCCCCGCGTACGCCCCCCGCTCGGCCAGCGTGGCGAACAACACCGCCCAGCGGACCACGCTGGCGGGCGACCCCACCGGCCCGGGCGCGCGTGTGGTCTACGCCACCCAGAACGGGCCCGCGGCGCCGCTGTACCTCGTCTCCTGGGCCCCCGGCGAGGGCGCCCCCACGGTGGTCGCCCGGCCCGCGAGACTCCCCCTCAACGTGTACCTCGCGGCCGCCCGGCACGCCGACGGCCGGCTGTGGGTCGCCTGGTACGACGACGGCACCGGCACCACCGCCGCGGCCGGCCGCGGCTACCACGCCAAGCTCGGCAACACCCGCGGCGCCGGCGGGGTGGTCGTCCCGCTCGGCCTGCCCCGGCCGACCGCCGACCCGGGCGCCGTCGCCGTCCTGCCGCAGGGCGACAACCTGCTCGTGGCCGCCGTCCTCGGCACCGGCGCGGGCCGCGACGCCCTCTGGGCGACGCTCAGCCCGCAGGTCCTGATCGCCAACCCGCAGACGATCCGCTCCGGGCTCGCCACCGTGGTGGCGCCGAAGCGCGTCTCGCTGCGCGCGCTCCGCGCCAGCCGCACCAAGTGCGTCTACGTGCGCGTGACCGCCCGCGCGCCGGCCCGGGTGCAGGTGTCGATCTTCTCCGGCACCCGCAGCATCCGCCTATTCGGCCAGACGCGGGTCGTCTTCCGGGCCAAGGGCACGAAGGTGGTCTGCGTGCGGGTGCCCCTGCGGGCCAGGACCTTCGACGTCCGCACCCCCACGCGCATCGCCGTGGCCACCAAGCCCGGCGCGACGCCGCGCCGGGGCGAGAAGCCCGCGACCCTCGGGATCGCCCGCCTGCGGTTCTTCCGGTAGCGGCGGCGGCTAACCCTGGACGACGCCGGCCGCGAGGTCGGCGCCGCCCAGGGTGCCGTCGCGGAGGTCCGCGCCCGTCAGGCCGGCCGACAGGTCGGCGACGAGGGCGTTGGCGCGGCGCACGCCCGCCTGCGCGACCTTCTGGTTGATCCCGAGCTGGCGCGCGCTGAGGGTCACCGATCCGGGGCGCCCGCGCCGGGGCGGGGCGACCACCGTGCGCGAGCGCGGCACCGGCGTCGTGGCCGGGGCCAGCACCACCGCGAGGCGATCGTGCAGGCGGCCCTGGGTGATGGCGCCGTCCCGGACGTCGCCGCCGGTGAGACCGGCCCGCAAACGGGCCTGCAGGGCGTTGGCCCGCCGCACCGCCGCCTGGTAGATGCGCTGGTTGATCAGCAGCTGGGCGGGGGTGAGGCGGAAGGCGACGCGTGGGTCGACGCCCTTCGAGGCGGGGGTGATGGGCCGCGGGTTCGCCGTGCCGAGCGGGGCGAGCGAGGCGGCGACCGGCTCGGCGACGATGCCCGGCGCCAGGTCGGCCGGGCCGATCGCGCCGCCGCAGAGGTCGCGCTCGGCGATGCCCGCGTCCAGCCAGGCCTCGATCGCCGCCAGCCGCCGGATCGCCGCCTGGCCGATGCGCTGGTTGATGCGCAGCTGCCCGGTGCTGAGGCGCACCCGCCCCGGCGGGCCGCTCGCGGGCGGCGCCGGCGCGACGGCCCGGCAGCGGTTCGCCGCGCTGGTGGCCGGCGCGGTCGGCCCGAGCACGTCGCGCCAGAAGATGTTCGCGTCCACCCCGCCCACCGGCGCCAGGTTCTCCGCCACCGTCGAGAAGGCGACGTAGCGGCCGTCGGCCGAGATCGCCGCGAAGGAGGAGCTGCCGTTGGCCGCCGGCCCCGTCGCGCCGGCGCCCCGGCTGACGAACGTGACCGCGCCGGTCTGGAGGTCGCGGGTGAAGACGTCGTCGGGCGACCCGTCGTCGGGAGACAGGTTGTCCGCGGCCGAGATGAAGGCGACGTGCCGTCCGTCGTCGGAGATCGCCGCGCGGATGCCGTAGCCGTCGCCGCCCGGCCCCGCCCCCGCGGCGCGGCTCACCAGGGTCGTGGTCTGGGCGTCCAGGTCGCGCAGGAAGACGTCCTCGAAGGGATCGCCGTCCTCGGCCGACAGGTTGGTGGCGCGCGAGTGGAACACCACCCGGCGGCCGTCGCTGCTGATGTCCGGCGCGAACGCGTCGAGGTCGGCGCCCGCGCCGGCCGCCCCCGTCGCCCGGCTCACGAGCGTCGTCGTGCCGGCGACCACGTCGCGGACGAACACGTCCTGCACCGTGTCGTCGTCCTCGGCCGACAGGTTGTCCGCGACCGACTCGAACACCACCCGGCGGCCGTCGCCCGAGATCGCGGCGGCGCGCGAGATGCCGTCCGCCCCGGCGCCGCCGGCCCCGGTCGCGCGGCTCACCAGCGTCGTCGTCTGCGCGGCGAGGTCGCGGACGTACACGTTCTGGACGCTGTCGTCGTCCTCGGCCGAGAAGTTGTCGGCGGCCGTCGTGAACGCCACGTGGCGCCCGTCGGCCGAGATGACCGGGTCGAACGACGACGAATCGCCCGCCGGCCCGTTGGCGCCCGTGTCCCGGCTCACCAGGATCGTCGTGCTCGTCACCAGGTCTCGCACGAACACGTCGGTGGTGCCGGGGTTGCCGTCGGCCGTCAGCGTGGTCGACGCCGACTCGAAGGCCACGTAGCGCCCGTCGGCCGAGATCGAGGGATCGAACGCGTCGGCGTCACCTGCAGCTCCGGCCGCCCCGCTCGCCCGGCTCACCAGCGTCGTCGTCCCCGCCCGCACGGTGCGGACGTAGACGTTGCGGACCGTGTCGACGTCGTCGGGCGCCAGGTTGTCGGCGTCCGAGTCGAAGACCACGAACCGGCCGTCGCCCGAGATGTCGGGGCTGAAGCTGTTCGCGCTCGCCCCGGCGCCGTCGGAGGCGCGGCTCACCATCAGCAGCTCGTCCTTCACCGCCAGCGCGGGCACCGCGAGCGCGCCACCGCCGGCGAGTGCGGCGGCGAGCACGAGCGTGCGGCGCGACGTGAGCCCTCTCCATCCCACGGCGCGACCCTACGGCGCCGGGCCCCCGGTGTCGATCGCCCCCGCCGCGCCCGCCGGCTCAGCCCATCCTGCGGTCGGCCGCCGGCCAGGGGGTCAGCAGCAGCAGGAAGCGCGAGTCCTCGATCGCCGACACCGCGTGCCGCTCGTGCGGGTCGAACGCCGCCATCCCGCCGGGGCCCATCTCCTCGCCCGGCTCGCCCTCGGTCGCCACCCTCACCCGGCCGCTCGCCACGAACAGCCAGGCGCCCTCATGCACCTCGTGCTCGTCGAGCGCCCGCCCGGCGTCGAGCTGGATCGCGATCGCCCGCCCCTCCGGCGCCGAGTGCAGCACCTCCGGCCGGCCGGTCTGGACGTCGAGCGCGCCGACATGCCACGTCCTCATCTCATCCTCCTCGGGTGCCACCACGGCCCGGGTGCCGTGGTGGGCCCCCGTGGTACCCGTTCGCGGCCGGGGCCACCGCGGGCCCGGGGCGGCGCGCCCGGCCGTGGGTCGGCGTCAGGCCCGGCGGTAGCGGCCGACGAGCTCGGCCTGCGCCAGGGCGCGCCCGGCGATCCGGGACTCGATCTCCTCGCGCGCGGCGCCCGGCGGGGCCCCGAGGGGCCGGTCCAGGGCGATCAGCCGGAAGACGTAGCGGTGCTCGCTGCCCCGCGGTGGGCAGGGCCCGCGCCAGCCGACCGACCCGAAGTCGTTGCGCCCCTCGGCCGGCGCGGCCGCGCCCTCGGGGAGGGACCTCAGCTCGGGCGCAAGGCCCCAGGCGGCGTAGTGGGCGAAGGTACCCCCAGGGGCGTCCGGGTCATCGACCAGCACGAGCAGCTCGCGCGTGCCCTCGGGGGGGTCGGTCCAGGCGAGGGCCGGCCGCGCATCGTCGCCGTCGCAGGTGTAGCGCGGCGGGATCCGGTCTCCGTCGGCGAACGCCGGGCTCTCGAGGGTGAACGCCATGGGGCGACCGTATCCCGGGTCGCCTGCCTAGGGCTATCCGGCAGCCACCCGGGCCATGGCGTACGCAGCTTCAGGCATAGGATCGTCGAGGCGCCAGGTGATGGCGATCGGCCGCTCGCCAGTGTGGCTGACGTACTGCGCGGTCCCGAGAAACGTGTAGGCGCGGTGCCCCCGGTTCTCGCGGGCGAAAAGAAGGATGTGGGTACCGCGCTCGGCGTGAGTGAGGTATCTCTGGCCGGTGGACGAGCGCTCGGTCGTTGTGCTCTGCGACTCCCAATGGAAGAGCGTGCGCGATATCGCATGGTCGCGGTACATCGTGGTCGGCGAGTAGTGGCGCTCGCTCTTGTTGATGGTCACGAAGAAGAGATCACAGCCCGAGGCCTCGTCCCAAAGAACGCCTTCGCGCAGTGGCCGAGGCTTGTCAGCCCGCGAGGCTCCGATCGCCGCAAGGGCTTCATCGCGGGTGTAGCGGGAGTGGACCGAGAGAGGGATTGGTTGCGGGATGCGCAGCGCCCGCGGCACGACGTCGGCGCGCTCGTCGAGCACCTCGATGAGCTCGCCCAGCTCGTCGCGGCGCGCCGGGTTGGCCCACAGGCGCGCCAGGCCGGCGTCGAGCGTGAGGTCCTTCTCGGTCGACCCCCACAGGTCGAAGTGCAGCATCGTCAGCAGTCGCCGCTCGCGCTCGCCGAGCTCGTCGGTGTCAGGCGGGATCTCGGAGTCGAGCAGCCGCTGGACGGCCTCGACGCGCTCGCGGTCGTCGATGTGCAGGAGCCGACCGAGAGCGCGTGCGAGCGCGGTGTCGTGGTCGCCCGGCGCCGCTACCGGCAGCCCGGCGTCGCGGCGCAGAGCGCTCCATCCGCGGTCGCTGCGGTACAGCTCCTCGGGCTCGCGCTCGGCGCGCCGTAGGTACTCGGCAAGCGACACGTCTCCCAGCTCGCGCAGCTCTTGCACGAGCTCAGCCCATCGCCCGCCCACCGCCGTCCGCAGGTTGTCGAGGACGACCTCCTGAGCGACGCGGTCGAGCTGGATGTGGCAGCCCGAGGGCAGGTAGGGGAACCCATCGGCGACGGCGCGAGTGATGTCGCCGCGAGTGCCACCGCCGAGTAGGGCTCGCATCCGGCGATCGAATCGGAAGCGTCGGTTCTGCTGGCCGATGAAGTCGAGCACGGTCAGGCACGGCTTGTTGTCGGTCTGGCGCAGGCCGCGTCCGAGCTGCTGCAGGAACACCGTCGCGCTCTCGGTGGGCCGCAGGAAGAGGACGGTGTCGATCGCCGGAACGTCGACGCCCTCGTTGAAGAGGTCGACGGCGAAGACGCAGGCGATCTCGCCGCTTGTGAGCCTGCGTAGCGCCGCTGCGCGATCCTCGCCCCCGGTCTCGGCCGAGACAGCGACTGAGGGGATGCCTGCTCGGAGGAAGCCTTCGGCCATGTAGTGAGCGTGGGCAACGCTCACGCAGAAACCCAGCGCCCGCATCCGCATCGGATCGGCCACGATCTCGTCCACCGATCTCAGCACCTTGGCCAGGCGCGCGTCGTTGCCGGTGTAGAGGTTGTCGAGCCCCGCGACGTCGTAGCCGCCACGTTTCCAGTCGAGCGCCGAGAGATCGACATCGTCGTGGACGCCGAAGTACTGGAACGGCACGAGCTGACCGTCCTCGATGGCGTCCCACAGCCGCACCTCGGCGGCGAAGCGGTCGTCGAACCACTCCGTGACGCTCCGGCCGTCGGCGCGTTCGGGCGTGGCGGTCAGGCCGAGCAGGACCTCGGGCCGCAGATGGTCGAGCAGCCGGGTGTACGTCGGCGCCGCGGCGTGGTGGAACTCATCGACGATCACCATGTCGAATCGGGTCGCGTCCAGATCCGCCAGATCCAGGGTGGCCAACGACTGCACCGACGCGAAGACATGGCGCCACTCGTTCGGCCGTCGCCCATCGACGTACACCTCACCGAAGGCGCCGTTACGCAGGGCATGTCGGAAGACGCGCCGACTCTGTTCGAGGATCTCTTTGCGGTGCGCGACGAACAGCAGGCTCATGTCGCCGCCCCGCTCGGCGCTCAGGCGCCGGTAGTCGAGCGCCGCGACGACGGTCTTGCCCGTGCCGGTCGCGGCGACCACCAGGTTGCGCCAGCGGCCGTGCCGGTGCCGCTCGACGTCGAGTTGCTCCAGGATGCGCGCCTGGTGGGGGTAGGGCACGAGGTCGAAGGGCCCGATCCGGTCGGTCGTGTCCGGCTGCTCCCGCTGGATGGCCGCGGCGAAGCGCGTCGGTTCGTACTCCTCGACGTGCTCGCTCTCCCAGTAGCCCTCGAAGGTCGCGCGGAAGGTGTCGAGCACCGCGCCGGTCTCGACCGCCGAGAGGCGCACGTTCCACTCCAGCCCGTCGAGCAAAGCTGTGCTCGACAGGTTCGACGAGCCGATCAGCGCGGTCGAGAACCCCGACCGACGCTCGAACAGCCACGCCTTGGCATGCAGGCGAGTCGAGGTGGTGTCGTAGGAGACGCGCACCTGCGCGCCGAGCTCCTGAAGCGCCTCAAGAGCCTTCGGCTCCGACGAGCCGAGGTAGGTCGAGGCGATCACGCGCACCCGTCCGCCCCGCCGGACGACGTCGCTCAGGTGGTCCTTGACGATCCGCACCCCGGTCCAGCGGACGAACGGGATCAGGAGGTCCACCGCGTCGGCCGACGCAAGCTCTCGGTTGAGCTCGTGCCCGACCCCTGGCTCGCCTCGCGCGTTGACGAGCAGCGCACTCGAGGACAGGGGGATCTCGGGCCGCTCTCGCCGCGGCCGGGTCCCGTCCGGACTGCGCGGGCCCAGGACCTCGTCGAGCCGGCTCAGCGGAAGCACAACGGCGTCGCCATCTCCATCGAACGACTTCGGAGAGCGTTCGCGCAGGTCCTCGAGAATCGCGTTGACCATGTCGGCCTGAACCTGAGCGCGCCCGTCCTCCGGCACGTCGCGCAATACGCGTTCGACCACGGCGCGGACGTGACGCGCGAGGGCGGAATGCACCTCCGCGGGCTCCGCATCCGACACGACCGCCGCGTCGCCGAGCCCGGCCAGCCGCTCGGCGAGCGCCCGTGTCACAAGAGCCTCATAGAGCCCTTCAGGAAGACCTGCCGGCTTCATGGCCTCGGACCCTAGCCAGCGGGGCGGAGGCGACCCCGAGTGGCGCCGGGACCGACCGGCACCCCGGGCCGACCCGGCCCGGGGGTGCAAGGTCCTAAAGCTCCGAGGGGTCGGGACCACCCTCGCCGGAACCGTCGTCCCCCTTGGTGGCCGCGGGCGGCGGGGCGTCCTCGTCGCCGGGGTCGGTCGCCGCGCTGGAGGCGGGGAGGCGGATCACGCGCTCGCAGTCGCGGGCGACCGTGTCCTCGGGGCGCGCGTAGACCACGTCGCGGCCAGGGCCGCAGATGAGGGTGTCCACCGCGCCGTCGGCGGCGCGCGAGAAGAGGACGTCGCGGCCGTGGCCGCCCACGAGAACGTCGGTGCCCTCGCCGGCGTAGAGGGTGTCGAAGCCGCGGCCGCCGAGAATGCGGTCGTCTCCCGAGCCGCCGCTCAGGACGTCGCCACGCCAGCCGCCGAAAATGACGTCGTTCCCCGCCTGGCCGAGCGCGACGTCGCGGGCCGGGCCGGCGTCGATGACGTCGTTGTCGGGACCCCCGAGGATCGTGTCCCGGCCGGCGCCGCCGAGCAGGACGTCGGCGCCCGGGCCTCCGAGGACGACATCGGGTCCACGGAAGCCGAAGGCGATGTCGTCACCGGCCTTCGCGGTGACCGTGTCGGCGCCGCGGGTGCCGCGCAGGACATCGGTGGCGTCGGTGCCGTCGAGGACGGCGGCGCTCGCGAGGGGTGCCGCCACGAGGACGGCGATCCCCGCAGCGAGGACGCGGGTGAGGATGGTCATGGGTGCCTCCGGGTGCGGGATGGTCGAGCGGGGTGGCCCGCAGTCTCGGCACCGCGTGTGAGCGATTCCCGCCTCGTTCGTGGAGGAAATCGGAAGCGATTGTGAGAAATCTGCGATTTCCGCGGCGGGCCCTCGGGTCCGCACAAGCGCAGCTCGCTAACCGACCTCGGCGGCCTCGCCGGTTTGAACCCTCCAGAGGGCGGCGTAAAGCCCACCCGCCTCCAGCAGCTCGTCGTGGGTGCCGGCCTCCTTCACCTGGCCGCGCTCCAACACGTGGATCCGGTCGGCGTGGCGGATCGTGCTCAGGCGGTGGGCGATGACCAGCGTCGTCCGGTTCCGCGACACGGTTTCCAGGCTCCGCTGAATCGCGGCCTCGGTCTCGTTGTCCACGGAGCTTGTCGCCTCGTCCAGCACCAGGATCGCCGGATTCCGGACGATCGCCCGCGCGATCGACAACCTCTGGCGCTGGCCACCGGAGAGCTTCTGGCCCCGCTCGCCGACCATGGTGTCGTAGCCCTCGGGGAGGGCGGCGATGAAGTCGTGGGCCTCGGCGAGGCGCGCGGCCTCCTCGATCGCCTCGTCGGGGGCGTCGGGGTCGCCGTAGGCGATGTTCTCGCGCACGGTGCCGTCGAACAGGAAGACGTCCTGGCTCACCAGGCCGATGGCGCCGCGGAGGTCGCCGAAGGTCAACTCCCTCACGTCCACGCCGTCCACGGTCACGTGGCCGGAGGTCGGCTCGTACAGCCTGAGGAGCAGCTTGACGATGGTGCTCTTGCCGGCGCCGGTGAGGCCGACGACGGCGTGGGTCTCGCCGGCGGGGACGTCGATGTCGAGGCCGCGCAGCACCTCGGGGCCGGAGGTGTAGGAGAAGCGGACGTCGTCGAAGCGGACGGCGCCGGCGACGGGCTGGGGGAGCAGGCCGGAGCCCTCGATGATCCGGGGCTGGACCGACAGGAGGTCGAGGATGCGGCGGGTGCTGGCCATGGCGCGCTGGTAAAGGTCGAAGGTCTCGCCGAGGCGGGTCAGCGGCCAGAGCAGGCGCTGGGTCATGAAGACGAGCACCGAGAAGAAGCCGACCGCGAGGTCGCCGTCGAGGACCATGTTGCCGCCGCCGAGCAGGGTCATGGTGAAGCCGGCCAGGATGGCGATGCGGATGATCGGGACGAAGGCCGACGACAGCCGGATGGCGTGGCGGTTGGCCTCGCGGTAGGCGTTGCTCTCGCCGGCGACGCGGGCGGTCTCGCGGTCCTCGGCGGTGAACGCCTTGATGGTGGCGATGCCGCCGAGGTTGTTGGAGAGGGTGCCGTTGAGGTGGCCGACGCGGCTGCGGACGGCGGCGTAGCGCGGCTCCAGCAGGCGCTGGTAGAGGAAGCTGCCGAACACGATCACCGGGATCGGGGCGAAGGCGACGAGGAAGAGCCAGGGGTCGGCCAGCAGGAAGATCGCGCCGACGATCAGGACGTTGACGACCACCTGGATGATCGCCGTGGCGCCGACGTCGAGGAAGCGCTCGAGCTGGTTGACGTCGTCGTTGAGCACGGACATCAGCCCGCCGGTGGACTGGTCCTCGAAGTAGCCGAGCTCCAGCCGCTGCACGTGGGCGTAGGTGTCCATGCGCGCCTCGTGCTCGACGGTCTGGGCCAGGTTGCGCCAGGCAACCTGGTAGCCCCACTCCGAGACCGACTCGCCGATCCACACCACGGCGTTGATCGCGGCGAGGATCAGCAGCTGCTCCCAGCGCCCCTCGGCGCCGGTGAGGTCGGCGACGAAGGAGTCGTCCTCGTTGACGATCACGTCGATCGCGACGCCGATCAGGATCTCCGGGAAGACGTCGAAGACCTTGTTGAGGATCGTCAGGAAGGTCGCCCAGACGACCTGCCCGCGGTGGCCGTCGGCGTACTGCCAGAGGCGCTTCAGCGGGTGCCCGCCCGGCGGCGGGACGGGGCGCGCCGTGGCCGGCGCCGCCGCGGTGCTCACGGGCGGGACGGCCCCCGGCCGGCGCCGGTGTCCGCGATGGCATCGGCGATGCGGTCGAGGTCGGCATCGCTGAGCTCGACGCGGCTCGCGCCGATCCAGCCGTCGACCTGCCCGGCCGACCGCGCGCCCACGATCGCGCCGGTGACGCCCTCGTGCGCGAGCACCCAGGCGATCGCCGTCTCGCCGGCGCTGGCGCCGTGGGCGGCGCCGATCTCGTGGAGGGCGTCGCGGAGCGCCAGGTTGGCCGACAGGGCCGGCTCGGCGAACACCCCGGGCATTCCGTGGCGCCAGTCGGTGGGGTCGAGCGACGCCATCCGCTCGCGGCTGAAGCGCTCGGTGAGGAGGCCGGACATCATCGGCGAGTAGGCGATCACGCCGGTGCCGTGCTCCCGGCACCACGGCAGCAGATCGGCCGCCTCGCGCTCGACCGGGTTGAACATCGGCTGGAGCGAGTCGACGTGGTGGATCGGCTCGCAGCGCTCGAGCAGCGCGACGTCGAAGTTGGAGACCCCGGCCCAGCGGACCTTGCCGGCCCGCACCAGCTCGGCCATCACCCCCCAGCTCTCCTCCACCGGGGTGCCGGTGCGGTTGTCGGGCCAGTGGAACTGGTAGAGGTCGATGCGCTCGACGCCGAGGCGGCGCAGCGAGTCGTCGCACTCGCGCCGGATGTGCTCGGGGCGCAGGTTGGGGCGGGGGACGCCGTCGTCCTGGTCCTGCCAGACCATCCCGCACTTGGTGAAGACGAGCGGGGGGTCGTCCATGCCGCGCAGCGCCCGGGCGACGACCTCCTCGGAGTGGCCGAGGCCGTAGACCGCCGCCGTGTCGATCCAGCTCACGCCCCCGTCGAGCGCCCGGTGGATTGCGGCGATCGAGTCGGCGTCGTCCTGCGGGCCCCAGCCGTAGGCCCAGTCGCCGCCGCCGATGGCCCACGCGCCGAAGCCGATGGTGGTGACCTCGGGGCCGTCGGCGCCGAGGCGCCGCACCGGATGGGGGTTCTCGGACATTCGGCGAGTGTACGCGGCGCCAATTGGCGCTCGCCCGGCGTGACCGGGCCCGCGCGGCGGTGGGAGACTGGCGCCCATGAGCCGACGCCTGCTGACCTCACTCGTCCTGGCCGCCGCGGCGCTGATGGTGTGGAGCGCGACCGCCACGGCGATCACCCGCTTCGCCACCCCCAGCCGCAACATCGCCTGCGCGGGCGACCGCACCGAGATGCGCTGCGACATCCGGTCGACGACGGCGAAGCCCCCGAAGCGGCCGGCCTCGTGCCGCTTCGACTGGGGCCACGCCTACGTGGTCACGCCCGGGGCCCGCAAGGGCCGCGGCCTGTGCGCGAGCGACACCGTGCTGCCCGCGCCGGACCAGCGCATCCGCATCCTCCAGTACGGCAGCCGCATCGTCTTCGGGAAGCGGGCCATCGTGTGCACCTCGCGCCGCAGCGGGCTCACCTGCCGCACACGCGCCGGACACGGGTTCACGCTCTCGCGCGAGGTGATCCGCCTCTTCTGAGCGGGGCCCCCGGGCGGGCTACGCGTCGCCGCGGCGCCAGAGCGCCGACGGCCACCAGATCGGGCGGTCGATCTCCATCACCAGGGCGGGGAGCAGGATCGACCGCACGATGAAGGTGTCCAGCAGCACCCCGAAGGCGACCAGGAAGCCGATCTGGGTGAGCGTCACGAGCGGCAGCACCGCCAGCACCGCGAAGGTGCCCGCCAGCACGATGCCCGCCGACGTGATCACCGCGCCGGTCACCGCCAGGCCGCGGATCATCCCCTCGCGGGTGCCGTGGACCAGGGCCTCCTCGCGCACACGGGCCATCAGGAAGATGTTGTAGTCGACCCCCAGGGCGACCAGGAAGATGAACCCGAACAGCGGCAGCGACGGGTCCTCGCCGGGGAAGCCGAAGACGTACTCGAAGATCACGATGCTCGCGCCGAGCGCCGCGAGGAACGACACGATCACGGTGCCCACCAGCAGCAGCGGCGCCACGATCGCGCGCAGCAGCAGGGCGATGATCACGAGGATCACGAGCAGCACCAGGGGCGGCAGCAGGGTGAGGTCGCGCACCGCCGCCTCGTCGAGGTCGTAGTCGGTGGCGGTGGGCCCGCCGACGATCGTGCCCTCGCCGCCGGCCTGCCGCACGGCGTCGCGCAGCGGCACCACCAGGTCGAGGGCCTCCTCGGAGTAGGGGTCGGGCGCCAGCGTGACTGCGAGGCGCACGCCGGGCGGGCCCTCCTCGACCACGCGCACCGCGGTCACGCCGTCGATGCCCTCCAGGGCCGCGGTCACGGCGGGCACCCGCGCGGGGTCGGGGACGATCACGTCCGTCGGGGCGCTCGCGCCGGCGGCGAACGACGCGGCGATCAGTTCCTGGCCGCGCACCGACTCGACGTCGGCGCGGAAGTCGTCCTGCTGGTTGAGGCCGCCGCTGAAGCCGAAGATGCCGAGGGCCATCACCACGAGGCCGGTCAGGGTGGCGATCCACACCGGGCGGGGCCGGGCCGAGATCCGGTCGCCGAGCTGCCGCCACCGGCCGCGCTCCTCGGGCACGTCGGGCTCGCCCTCCTGGAACTGCGGGATGAAGGGCCAGAACGCGCGGCGCCCGGCGATCACCAGCAGCGCGGGCAGCACCGTCAGCATCGCGACCATCGCGACGCCGACGCCCATCGCGCCCACCGGCCCGAGGCCCGCGGTGCCGTTCACCTCGGCCAGCGACAGCACCAGCAGGGCGCAGATGTTGGTGATCCCCGAGGCGAGGATCGCCGGCCCCGCGCGCCGCAGCGCCAGGTTCATCGCCTCGTGCCTGTCCTCGTGGCGGCGCAGTTCCTCGCGGTAGCGCGCCACCAGCAGCAGCGCGTAGTCGGTGCCCGCGCCGAAGACCAGCACCAGCAGGATGCCGGCGGTCTGGCCGTTGACCACCACCCCGTTGCTGGCCAGGGCGTAGCCGAGGCCGCGCACGATCAGCTCGGCGAAGGCCACCGCGAGCAGCGGCAGCAGCCAGAAGATCGGGCTGCGGTAGATCAGCACCAGCAGCAGGAAGACGAGGCCCGCGGTGGCGAACAGCAGCGTCGAGTTGATGCCCTCGAAGACCTCGATCGCGTCGGCCGAGAAGCCGGCGCCGCCGGTGACCGCGACCTCGAGGCCCTCGGGGGCGATCTCCGCGTTGCGGTCGCGCATGTCGGAGACGGCGTCGAGCAGCAGGTCGGACTCGCCGTCGGCCACGTCGACCGGGACGGTCACGATCGCCGCCGCGCCGTCGTCGGAGAAGATCGGCGGGCTCGGCGCGCCCGTCGCCACCGGCGGGTCGGCCACCAGGCCGGCGCGCACCTCGGCGACGGCCCGCCGGTCGGCGGCGGTCAGGCCGCCGTCGCGGGCGAACACGATCACCGCGTCGGCCACGTCGGCCGAGCCGAAGCCCTCCAGGGCGTCGAGGACCTTGGTCGACTCGGCGCCGCCGGGCAGGAAGCTCGACGCCTCGTTCTTCTGGGCCGACTCGAACTGGCTCGCCGACGGGCCGAGCGCCACGACCAGGGCGATCCACACCCCGAGCACCACGAACTTGCCGATGCGCTCGGAGGAGAAGGTGGCGATGCGGCTCAGCACTCGGGCGATCCTAGGGGGCCGCCACCCGCCCGCGCGGGGGATCGGGCGTCACACGATGGCCCGCCACGCCCCCCGCAGGTGCTCGCGCAGCAGGTCCTGCGCGGCGTCGCCGTCGCCCGCCGCGAGCGCGTCGAGCACGGCGCGGTGCTCGGCCAGGAACCGCCGGGTGACGTCGGGGTCGCGGCGCACTCCGGCGCTCGTCATGCGCCGCTGCCGGTCGCGCAGCGAGTCGTGCAGGCGGGTGAGGATCGCGTTGCCCGCCGCGCCCACGATCGCGTGGTGGAAGGCCCGGTCGGCCTCCACGAAGCCGGGCACGTCGCCCGCGCCGAGGCGCTCCTCCTGGCGGTCGCACAGCGCGCGGAGCTCGTCGAGCACCTCCGGCGCCGGCGCGGCGGCGACCCGCCCGGCCGCGTGCGCCTCCACCATCATGCGCGTCTCCATCACGTCGCGCACCTCGTCGGGCGACACCGGCACCACCAGCGCGCCGCGCTTGGGGTAGAGCCGCATCAGGCCCTCGGCCTCGAGCAGCAGGAAGGCCTCGCGCACCGGCGTGCGCGACACGCCGAGGGCCTCGGCAACCTCGCCCTCCGACAGCAGCTCCCCGCCGGGGTGGACCCCGTCGAGGATCCCCTGCTTCACGGACGCGTAGACGCGGTCCTTGGCGGCGGTCCGCGGCGGGGTGGTTCCCATGTCGCATCTCTATCGCATCCGACGACCGTGCGTCTGCTAGAACGCATCTTGCATCTAAGACGTATCGGTGAGGATGGCGGGCATGGCGCAGCGGCGGGCGTGGGTGGTCTGGGGGCTGGCGGCGGGCTTCTACCTGGTAGCGCTCTTCCACCGGATGAGCCTCGGCGTGGCCTCCCTCGACGCCCAGGCGCGCTTCGGCCTCTCGGCCGGCGACGTCGCCACGCTGTCGGCGCTCCAGCTCGGCCTCTACCTGGCGATGACCATCCCGGCGGGCCTGGCCGCCGACCGCATCGGGCCGCGCCGGGCCCTGGCGATCGGCCTGGTCCTGATGGCGGTCGGCGAGACGGCCTTCGGGCTGGCGACCGCATCGCCCCTCGCCCTCGGCGGGCGGGCGCTGGTCGGCGTCGGCGACGCCTTCATGTTCCTGTCGGTCCTGCGCCTGGCGCAGAGCTGGTTCCCGGCGTCGCGCTACGCGCTGCTCGCCAGCCTCACCGGCATGGCCGGCGCGATCGGGCAGATCGGAACAACGATCCCGCTGGGGCTCGCGCTCGACGGCGCCGGCTGGACGGCGACCTTCGCGGGCACCGGTGTCCTGACCGGCGCGCTGGCGATCGCCTGCATGCGCCTGATCCACGACCGGCCGGCGGCCGCCCCCGCCCCCGCGCGCGCGTCCCACGCGCCGGTCGCCGCGACCCTGCGCGCCGCGTGGGCCCGCCCCGCCACGCGCCTGGCCTTCTGGACCCACTTCGGCCTGATGGGGCCCTTCATCGCGATCACCGCGCTGTGGGGCTACCCGTACCTGGTCACCAGCCAGGGGGTCGCCCCGCCGAGCGCGCGGGCGCTGCTGGCGGCCTGCGTCGTCGCCTTCGGCGCGAGCGCCCCGCTGCTCGGCGCCCTGGTCGGGCGCCGGCCGGCCCTGCGGCAGCCTCTGCTGCGCGGCGTGGCGGCGGCGGGGCTCGCCCTGTGGGCGCCCACGCTGCTCTGGCCCGGCGGCACGCCGCCCATCGCCCTGGTCGCCGCCGCGCTCATCGCGACCGGCGTCGGGGGCGCCGCGTCGATGCTCGCCTTCGACATCGCCCGCGAGGGCAACCCGGCGGCGGTCGGCGGCAGCGCCACCGGGCTCGCCAACACCGGCGGCTTCACCATGGCGGTCGTCACCCAGCTCGTCGCGGGACGGCTGCTCGACTCCGGCGTCGCCGCCGGCATCCCGGGCGCCCTGCTGCCCATGGTGGCCCTGATGGGCGTGGCCGCCGTCATGGGCGCCCGTATCATCGGCGCCACGTCCCGCGACGCCCGGAGGACCCATGGCCGAGAGCTCGCCCGCGAAGCAGCCTGAGCGCAGGGAGGGCGCGGGTCGCTACCTCGTCGCGGCCGCGATCGTGCTGGTGGTGGTGCTCTTCGCCCTCTTCAACCGGGAGCGCGTGGAGGTCGACTGGATCCTCTTCGAGCGCGACTCGCGCCTGATCTACGTGATCATCGTCTCGGCGCTGCTCGGGGCCCTGGCCGACCGGCTGCTGCAGCGCCGCCGCCGTCGCGCCAAGGAGTAGCCGGGACGGGGCAGGGGGCGGCCGGCACTGGCTGCGACAGAGGCGTCCGCCCGGACAGAGGCGGAGTAGGTTGTTGGAGATATGGGGATTAGTAAGCCGGAAATCCGGGGACTAGAACTGCTGCCTCCGCTACACTCCGCCACGTGGCCGCCCGATACATCCGCCGAGTCATCGATGACGATCTCGACGAGCTGCTCCCCTCGATCAGAGCGATCTCCCTCGAAGGGCCGAAGGCGGTAGGGAAGACCCTCACGGCCGAGCGGCGAGCGAAGACCACCCATCGGCTCGACGACCCGACCCAGCTCGCCCTTCTCGAGGCGGACATGGAGCGGCTCACCGAGGGCGAGCCCCCGATCCTGGTGGACGAGTACCAGCGGCTGGATGGCGCATGGGACCGGGTGCGCCGCGCAGTGGACGCTGGGGCCGGACCGTTCCTGCTCACCGGGTCGGCGTCCTCGGACCACCAGCGCCACTCCGGCGCGGGACGCATCGTCATCCTCCGGATGCGACCGCTCGCGCTCTCCGAACGGGGGCTGTGCGAACCGACCGTCTCCCTCCACGACCTCGCTGCCGGTGGGAGAGGGCGCCTCGACGGCCGGTGCCCGGTGCGCCTCGACGGCTACGTCGATGAGATCCTCCGCTCCGGGTTCCCGGAGATCCGCCGGCTCGATGGCCGGGCGCTCACCCTTCAGCTGGACGGCTACCTCGAGCGCATCGTCGACCGTGACGTGCCCGACGAAGCGGGCCTGAAGGTGCGGCGGCCGGCGGCTCTCCGCGCGTGGCTCGCCGCATACGCGGCGGCCACGGCCACCTCCGCCGACTATACGAAGGTCGCCGAGGCCGCCGCGCCGAACTCGGGCGGCCGCGTCCTGGACCGCAAGACCGCGCAGCACTATCGCGATGTGCTCACGCGCCTGTGGATCCTGGACCCGCTGGAGGCGTGGGCGCCGACCACGAACCGCTTGACGCGTCTCGCTGCATCGTCGCGGCACCATCTCACCGACACGGCGCTCGCGGCGCGCCTTCTCGGGGTCGGCGCGCCGGTGCTCCTCGGGCGGGCGGCGCAGCCGGGGGGCATGCCGGCCATCGCGCGCGACGGCACCCTCGCCGGCGCGCTCTTCGAGTCGCTGGTGGTGCAGAGCGTCCGGGTATACGCCCAGCGCCTCGACGCCCGCGTATTCCACCTGCGCAGCAAGAACGGCGACCGTGAGGTGGACATGATCGTCGAGCTGCCGGACGGCCGCGTCATCGCGATCGAGGTGAAGATGGCGCAGACCATCGACGGCCACGACGTGCGCCACCTGCGCTGGCTCCACGACCGCCTCGGAGATCGGCTCGCCGATGCGCTCATCATCACCACCGGCCCCGATGCGTACCGTCGCGAGGACGGCGTCGGCGTCGTCCCGGCCGCACTCCTCGGCCCCTGAGGCGGCGGCGGGCATCGTCCGCCGTTCGTGAGGAAGATCACAGGATCCGCGCGCCGTGCGGCCCGCCTCAGGGCCCGCCCGATAGCTTCCTCCGATGGGCGCGGGCGTCCTCGAGCTGCGCGAGGTGGAGAAGCGGTACTCGCGCGAGGGGGCCCCGGCGGTGGACGGGCTCTCCCTCACCGTGCCCGCGGGCGAGGTGTGCGTCCTGATCGGCCCCTCGGGGTGCGGCAAGACCACCGCCCTGAAGATGATCAACCGCCTGATCGAGCCGACGGCGGGCGAGATCCTGATCGACGGGCGCAGCGTGCGCGACCGCAACCCGGCCGAGCTGCGGCGCGAGATCGGCTACGTCATCCAGCAGGTCGGCCTGCTCCCCCACCTCACCGTCGGGGCCAACGTGGCGACGGTGCCGAAGCTGCTCGGCTGGGACAAGGCGCGCATCCGCGCCCGGGTGCGTGAGCTGCTGGCGCTGATCGAGCTCGACCCCGACGACTACGCCGACCGCTACCCCGCGCAGCTGTCGGGCGGGCAGCAGCAGCGCGTGGGCCTGGCGCGGGCGCTCGCCGCGGACCCCCCGGTGATGCTGATGGACGAGCCCTTCTCGGCGGTCGACCCCATCACGCGCGAGCGCCTCCAGAACGACTTCCTGCGCCTGCACCGGGCGGTGCCGAAGACCGTCGTCTTCGTGAGCCACGACATCGACGAGGCCGTGAAGATGGCCGACCGGGTGGCCGTGATGCGCGCCGGGCGCCTGGTGCAGTTCGCCCCGCCCGCCGAGCTGCTGGCCAACCCGGCCGACGACTTCGTTGCCGACTTCGTGGGCGCCGACCGCGCGCTCAAGAGCCTCTCGCTGACCCGGGTGGAGGAGATCCACCTGATCCCCGCCCCGCTGGTGCGCGCGGGGGAGCCGGTGGCGGACGTCCGCGGGCGCATCGACCGCGGCGAGCTGGTGGCGGTCGACGGCCACCTGCTCGTCGCGAGCGCCGACGGCCGCCCCCTCGACTGGCTCCGGGAGGACCGGCTCGACGCCCTCTCGGTCATCCCCGCCTCGGCGCCGGGCGGCACGCGGCCCGTGATCGACCACGTCGCGAGCCTGCGCGACGCGCTCTCGATGCTGTTCGCCGCCGGCGCCGCCTACGGCCCGGTGGTCGACGCGGGCGGCCGCTGCGTGGGCCTCATCGACACGCCCCGGATCTCGGCCGGCTTCCGCAGCGCGGGCGGCATCGCGGAGCCGGCCGCGGCGCCCGGCGTGTCCGCTCCGGCGGGGCCCCCCGATGGCTGAGATCCTGCGCTGGCGCTGGGTCGAGAACAACGTCGACGACATCCAGCAGGCCACCGTCGAGCACCTCGAGCTGGTGGGGGCCTCGATGCTGCTGGCGGTGGCGATCTCGCTTCCGCTCGCGATCGCCGTCCGGCGGCGGCGCGCGGCCTTCGCCGCCACCAACACCGTCCTCGGCGCGCTCTACACCATCCCCAGCCTGGCGATGTTCGCCTTCCTGCTCTCGTTCGTGGGAATCGGCTTCCAGCCCGCGGTGATCGCCCTGGCGGTCTACTGCCTCCAGCTCATCGTGCGCAACGCCGTGGTCGGCTTCCGGGGCGTGCCGCGGCCCGTCCAGGAGGCGGCGCTCGGGATGGGCCTGACACCGCGGCAGACGCTCTGGCGCGTCGAGCTGCCGCTGGCGCTGCCGGCGATCTTCGCGGGCATCCGGCTCGCCGCGGTCAGCACGGTCGGGATCGCCACGATCGCGGTCTACATCGGGGCCGGGGGCCTCGGCGAGTTGATCGTCAACGACGGCATCCAGCGCGGGCTCTTCGTGACCCCGATCCTGGTGGGCGCGGTGATCGCCACGGTGATGGCGATCCTCATCGACCTGCTCCTGATCGGCCTCGAGCGCGTGCTCACCCCCTGGCAGCGCGCGCGGGGGAGCGCCGGCTGATGGGCGCCGTCTGGGACGCGTTCGAGGCCAACAACGGCTGGAGCCAGACGTGGATCCACATCAAGCTGTCGGTGACGGCGCTGGTGATGGCCACCGTGGTGGGGCTCGTGCTCGGCGTCGTCTGCGCCAAGATCGGCCGCGGCGCCGCCTTCATCGTCATCACCGTCTCGAACCTCGGCCGCACCGTGCCGACCTTCGCGCTGATCGCGCTGATCCTGGCGCTCACCTCGCTCGGTTTCTGGCCCGCCGCCCTCGGCCTGTTCCTGCTCGGCATCCCGCCGATCCTGCTGAACTCGTACACCGGTGTGAACGAGGTCGACCGCGGCGTGGTGGAGGCCTCGCGCGGCATGGGCCTGCGCCCCCTGCAGGTGCTCTCCCGCGTCGAGCTCCCCATCGCGATGCCGCTGATCTTCGCCGGCATCCGGACCTCGTCGGTGCAGATCATCGCCACCGCCGCCCTCGCCGGGCTGGTGGGCGCCGACGGGCTCGGCGTCATCGTCTCGAGCGGCCTCGCCAACAACCAGGACGACGTGATCCTGGCCGGGGCCATCCCGATCACCATCCTCGCCGCGCTCTCCGAGGTGCTCTTCGGCGGAGCGGAGCGGATCGCCACACCTCGCGGCCTGCGGATCGGCCGCATCCCGACCACCCGATAGGAGGACGAAGTGACCCCAGCCAGACGACGACTGTCGGCGCTCCTGCTCGCCGCGGTGCTCAGCGTCGTGGCCCTCGGTGCCGCCGCGTGCGGTGACGACGACGACGATGCTGCGGGCGGGCCCGGCGACGGCGTCGCCGTCAGCATCGCCGACAAGGGCTTCGCCGAGAGCTTCATCGTGGCCGAGGCCTACGCCCAGGCGCTCGACGCCGAGGGCTTCGACGCCGACGTGACCAGCCTCGCCAGCACCGAGATCGCCGACAAGGCGGTCCGCGACGGCGAGATCGACGTGTACCCCGAGTACGTGGGCACCGCCTTCCAGACGGTGCTCGGCCTCGACGCGGCCGACGCGCCCGAGAGCCGGGAGGCCCAGTTCGAGCAGGTGCAGACGGCCTACGCCGAGCGCGGCCTGACCGCCCTGACCCCGGCGCCGTTCAACAACGGCAACGCGGTCGCCTGCACCCGGGAGGCCGTCGAGGAGTACGGCATCGACAACCTCACCGCCCTCGGCGAGGCGTCCGAGAACATCGTCTACTCGGCCAACGCCGAGCACCTGACGCGCCCGGACGGCCTGCCCCTGCTGCGGAGCGAGTACGGCTTCGACCCCCGGCAGGTGCGCACCGTGGACATCAGCCTGCGCTACAAGCCGATCGAGGACGGGCAGGCCAACTGCGTCTACGCGTTCGGCACCGACCCGAAGCTCGGCCAGCTCGACCTCGTCCTGATCGAGGACGACAAGGGCACGTACTCGGCCGGGCTCTCATACCAGACCTTCCCGGTGGTGAACACGGCGTTCCTCGACGGCCTGACCGAGGAGCAGCGCACGAGCTTCACCGAGACGCTCGACGCGGTGAACGCCGCCTTCACGCAGGAGGCGATCATCCCGCTGATCTCCCGGGTGGAGTTCGACCAGGAGGACCCCGAGGACGTCGCGGAGCAGTTCCTGACCGACGCGGGCATCACGACCAACTAGTGCACCACGGTCCCCGGCGCGCCCTGCGGGGCGCGCCGGGGGCCCGGGCGCTGCGAGGGATCCGGCGATTCGCGTCGAATCGCGAGCGCATGGACGACCAGTCGGTCATGCCCCCCGGCGCCGTCGACGCCCTGCGGATCCAGATCCGCAGCGACCTGGAGCGCGAGGCCCGCGAGCGCCGCACGCGGCACTGGCTGACCGCCGCCGGGGTCCTGCTCGGCATCTCCCTGCTCATGAACGTGCTCGTGATGGTGGCCCCGGGCGCCGTCGGCCTGGCGTCCTCGTCGGACGTCGACGAGGTGAGCGCCGCCGTGGCCGCCCAGGCCGAGGCCCGCGAGGCCGAGTCGCAGGCCATGCTCGCCGAGGCGCGCGTGGTGGCGCGCCGGGCGGTCGACGAGGCACCGGTCCTCACCTCGGTGCCGGGCATCTGCGCCACCATCGCCGAGCTGGGCGACTGGTCGTTCGCGAGCGGGGAGGCGCCCGCGCGGGAGTGTCCCACCGAGCCCTGAACGGGCCGCTCCCGGTTCGCCCCCGGCCGGGGCGGGAAGCACACACCGCATGGGCACGCCGTGGTGGCAGGGCGCGGTCGTCTACCAGGTCTACCCGCGCAGCTTCTGCGACTCCGACGGGGACGGCGTGGGCGACCTGCACGGAGTGGTGCGGCGCCTCGGGCACCTGGCGCGCCTCGGGGTGGACGCGCTCTGGCTGTCGCCCGTCTTCCCGTCGCCGATGGCCGACTTCGGCTACGACGTGTCCGACTACACGGACATCGACCCGGTCTTCGGGGACCTGGCGACCTTCGACCGGCTCGTGGGGGAGGCGCACGCCCTCGGCATCGGGGTGATCCTCGACTGGGTGCCGAACCACACCTCGGACGCCCACCCCTGGTTCACGGCCTCGCGCTCCTCGCGGGACGACCCGAGGCGCGGCTGGTACGTGTGGCGGGACGGGCGCCCCGGCGGCCGGCCCCCGACCGACTGGGAGTCGTCGTTCGGCGGCCCGGCGTGGACCCTCGACGAGGCCACCGGCCAGTGGTACCTGCACGCCTTCTCGACGCACCAGCCCGACCTCGACTGGTCGAACCCGGAGGTCGTCGAGGCGATGCTCGGCACGTTGCGCTTCTGGCTCGACCGCGGCGTCGACGGCTTCCGGATCGACGTGGCGCACGAGACCGGGAAGGTGCCCGACCCGCCGCCGGGCGCCTCCGACTGGCCGCGCGACCAGGACTGGCCCGGCAGCCGCGCGATCATGCGCCGGGTGCGCGAGGTGCTGGAGGAGTACGGGCCGGACCGCTTCGCGGTGGGCGAGGTCTACGTGCTCGACCAGGAGCGCCTCGCGGCGTTCCTCGTCGACGGCGACGGCCTGCACCTGGGCCACGACTTCGTGTTCCTGCGCCTGCCGTGGGACGCCCGTCGCTTCCGGGCGGCCATCGCCACCGCCACCCGGCTGCTGGTGCCGCCGGCGTGGCCGTCGTGGTGCCTCGAGAACCACGACCACTCCCGCGCCCGCACCCGCTGGGACGACACCGGCCGGGGGGCCGCGCGCGCCCGGGCCGCGGCGGTCGTGCTGCTCGGCCTGCGCGGGACGGCCTTCATGTTCCAGGGGCAGGAGCTCGGCCTGCCGGACGCCCAGGTGCCGCCGGAGCGCGTCGTGGACGTGGACGGACGCGACCCCGTCCGCGCGCCGATCCCCTGGGAGCGCCCCTCGGTCGCCGGCCCGGGCGCCGGGTTCACCACCGGCGAGCCCTGGCTGCCGATCGTCGCCGACGCCGAGGAGCTGGCCGTGTCGGCACAACGCGGCGATCCGCGCTCCGACCTCGCGCTGTGGCGGCGGCTGATCGCGCTGCGCCGCGGGTCGCCCGCGCTCGGCGCGGCGGGTGCCCAGAAGCTGCTCGACGCGGGCGACGGCGTGCTCGCCTGGACGCGCGAGGCGCCCGGCGAGCGCCTGCTGCTGGCCGTGAACATGTCGCCGCACGCCGTGCGGCTCGACCTCGGCACCGTGCTCGGGGTCGGGCGCGGCCGCCTGATCGTCTCGTCGGACCCCGACCGCCCCGCCGGGGCGGTCGAAGTCGCGGCGATCGGCCTGGCCGCCGACGAGGGGGTCGTCGTGCGGCCGACCTAGCCCCGGCGGCTACTGCTTCCGGGCGATGGCCTGCGCGAGCTCCGCCTTGGTCATCCGCGAGCGGCCCCTCACGCCGAGCCGCGTCGCGCGCTCGTAGAGCTCGTCCCTCGTGTTGCCCTCCGCGTCCACGCCCCCGTAGGTCTCCTTCGGCTGGTCGCGGGCCCGGCGGCCGCTCTGCTTCGACTGCGGGTCCGACGGGCCGGGCTCGTCCTTGAGCTCCCAGTGGTCGCCCACCCTCTCCGCCACGTGCTTGACCGCCGCGTAGGCGGTGCGGTGGGCGCGCTCCTCCGAGTCGTACTGCTCGTGGGCCGAGTCGAGGGTCTTGGCGTAGGTGCGGCGCACCTTGGCCGGCGAGCGCGCGATCGTCCCCGGCAGGTCCTCCTTGCGCGTCGGCATCGTGCTCCTCCTCGTGTGTCTCCCGTCCCCCGTGGTGTTCCCGATCGGGACCTCGACGACTCCCCCCGCCGCGAACCAGCGGTGGCCGTACGGCTCCAGCGCGACCGGCAGCGAGCCGTCGTCGCCCGCGTGCACGTCCTCGGTCCCGAAGAGGTCCTCGAGCACGAGGGCGCCCTCGGCCGCCAGCGCGACGAGGTCGACGTGCGCCCGGCGGCCGGCCAGGTTATGTGCGGCCACGACGACGCGGCCGCCCCAGGAGCAGCGGTGGACGAGGACGGCGGGGTCGTCCACCGGGACCCGCGCGTAGCGCCCGTGTCCGATCTGCGGCGACTCGCGGCGGCGGCGGATGAGGCGCTCGAACCAGTTCAGCAGCGAGCCCGGGTCGCGACGCTGGGCGGCCACGTTGACGCTCGCGGCGTCGTAGCCGGGTGCGTCGGTCACCGGCCGCACGAGCTCGGCCGACGGGGCGGATGAGAAGCCCGCCGCCGGGCCATCCGTCCACTGCATGGGCGAGCGCACCGCGAGCCGCCCCGGGATGTCGCGGTTCTCGCCCATCCCGATCTCCTCGCCGTAGAAGAGGACCGGGGCGCCGGGGAGGGAGAAGGCGAGCGAGTAGACCATGCGCAGGCGTCGCTCGTCGCCGCCGAGCATCCGCGGCAGGCGCATCCTCAGGCCGCGCCCGTAGAGCTGCAGGCCGGGGTCGGGGCCGAAGGCGGCCATCACCTCCCCGCGCTCGTCCCCGGTCAGCTGGTCGAGCGTCAGCTCGTCGTGGTTGCGCACGAAGACCGCGAAGCCGCAGCCGTCGGGCGGATCGGCCCGGCCCTCGAGGGCGGCCGCGAGGGGGCCCGCGTCCTCCCGGGCCAGCGACAGGTACATCGCCTGCATGACCGGGAAGTCGAACATCAGGTCGAGCTCGGTGCGCCCGTCGCCGAAGAACGGCGCCATGTCGGCGGGCGGCAGGTTGACCTCCCCCAGCAGCACCACGTCGCCGCGACGGCGCCCGAGGTAGGCGCGCAGGTCGGCGAGCAGCTCGTGCGGGTCCTCGATCGCGCCCTCGGGCATGCCGACCGGCTCGATGAGGAAGGGGACGGCGTCGACCCGGAAGCCGGCGAGCCCCTGCTGCAGCCAGAAGCCTGCGATCTGGGCGATCTCGTCCCGCACCCGGGGGTTGGCGACGTTGAGGTCGGGCTGCTCGCGGTAGAAGCGGTGCAGGTACCAGGCGCCGGCCGCCTCGTCCCAGGACCAGTTGGAGTCCTCCTGGTCGGGGAAGACGACGCCCCCCGGCTCCTCCGGGGGCTTCTCGTCGCGCCAGACGTACCAGTCGCGGAACGGCGAGTCGGGCGAGGAGCGCGCGCTCTGGAACCACGGGTGCCGGACCGACGTGTGGTTGACCACGAGGTCGGCCACCACCCGGATGCCGCGGTCGCCGGCCATGCGGACCATCTCGGTGAAGTCGCCGAGGGTCCCGAGGCGCGGGTCGACCGCGTAATGGTCGGTGATGTCGTAGCCGTCGTCGCGGTCGTCCGTCGGCTGGAACGGCATCAGCCAGAGGCAGGTCACGCCCATCCCCGCCAGGTAGTCCATGCGCTCGATCACCCCGCCGATGTCCCCGTGGCCGTCGCCGTCGGTGTCGAGGAACGTCTGGACGTCCAGGCAGTAGACGATTGCGTCGCGCCACCACAGGTCGCTCGAGGCCTTCCGGATCACGAGACCCTCGGCAGCACGTCCCGGGACCACGCGTCGATGAACCCGTCCTGGTCCTGGCCCACGTGGTGGACGGCGATCTCGTCGAAGCCGAGCGCGGCGGCCTCCTCGATCCAGGCGACGTGGCGGCCGGGGTCGGACGACACGACCACCGTCGCCGTGACGTCCTCGGGGCGCACGTGGCCCGCCAGCGCGTCGAAGTGCTCCGCCGTCTCCAGGTCCCACGGGATCGGCGGGGGGAAGACGTTGCTGCGCCACTGGTCCCAGGCGATCGCGAGGGCCGTGTCGTCGTCGTCGGCCCAGCTCACATGGGTCTGCAGCAGCATCGGCTTGCCCTCCCCGCCGCCCTCGCGGAAGGCCTCGACGACCCGGGCGAGCGCCTCGGGCGGCTGGTGGACCGTCGCGAGCCCGTCGGCCCAGCCGCCCAGCCAGCGGGCCGTCTCCGGGCTGACCGCCGCGCCGAAGAGCGCGGGCGGCGTGGCCGGCAGGCTCCAGAGCCGCGCGCGGTCGACGTGCACGAGGCCGTGGTGCGTGACCTCCTCGCCCGCGAGGAGCGCGCGGATGACGTCGGCGCACTCGCGCAGCCGCGCGTTGCGCTCGGCCTTCGGCGGCCAGGGGTCGCCCGTGATGTGCTCGTTCGACGCCTCGCCCGAGCCGAGGCAGGTGACGAGGCGGCCCGGGAACATCTCGGCGAGCGTCGCCATCGCCTGCGCGAGCACCGCCGGGTGGTAGCGCTGCCCGGGTGCACTCACCACGCGGAACGGGAGCCCGGTCACGGCCAGCGCAGCCCCGAGCCAGGCCCAGGCGAAACCGGAGTGCCCCTGCCGGGCGCTCCACGGCGAGAAGTGGTCCGACGACATCCCGAACGCGAAGCCCGCCCGCTCGGCGCGCCGGGCGTCCTCGAGGAGGCGGGAGGGTGCGATCTGCTCGTGGGACGCGTGCCAGCCGATGCGGGCCATGACCCATGGTCCCCCGGCACGGCGCGCCCCAACCCGAAACACGATGCGTCGCGCCCGACCCGGCCGCGTTTCCCGGGACGGCGCGGGGGAACCCTCGCGGTCCGCGCCGAGAGGCGCACCGGACCATTCGACGAAGGAGCGCAGGATGAGCACGCAGCGCACCAACCGCGATCTGCTCGGCCCCGAGGGCTACTCGGAGGCCACCTCGATCCCGCCGTTCGAGGACCTCGAGGGCATGGAGGTCCGCGACATGGACGGCGACAAGATCGGGACCGTCGACGACATGTACACCGACACCGGCGGCCGCTACGCGCGCTACCTGGCCGTGAAGACCGGCTGGTTCGGCACCAAGCGGCACGCCATTCCGGTGGACGACGTGCGCGTGGAGTCCTCGGACGGCGACGAGTACCTCGTGGTCCCGTACGACAAGAAGACCCTCAAGGAGGGGCCCTCGTTCGACCGCGACGAGGACCTCACGCACGAGCACGAGGAGCGCGTGTACGGCCACTACGGCCGCACGGGCTACTGGGACGCCGTGAGGGCCCGGCAGACGGCGCCGGCCCCGACCCCGGAGATCGCCGAGGCCGAGGCGGCCGACGCGATCCGCCGCGGCGACGACCCGAGGGGCATCGCGGTCAAGCGCTGGGGCGTCTGAACCCCACGAAGGTGAGACCCCGGGGGGCGGTCGCCGGGCGGCGACCGCCCCTCAGAGGTGCGCGTCGAAGAACCCGACGACCCGCCGCTCGTACTCGGCGGGCCGGGCCTCCAGGCCCCCGATGTGCGCGGCCCCCGGGACCTCCCACAGCGTGGCGGTGTCCCCGGCCGCGTCCGCGTACAGCGGGTTGAGCCGGCGCTCGCCCTCCTGGCCCCGCTCCCCGTAGACCAGGGGCAGCGGCCGGGGGGCGATGCGCCCGGCGAGATCGGCGAGCCCCGGCGGGGGTCCGCCGCCCGAGAAGAGCGCGACGGCCCCGGTCAGCACGGCCTGGGTCGGCAGGGACGGCCAGCGCGCCGGGCCCGCATCGGTCGCCGCCTCGCGGATCGACCGCTCGCCGGCGCCCTCCGACACCACCGCGGCGATGGCCGGCGAGCGCGCTGCGGCGGTCATCATCACCTCGCCGCCGACGGACAGGCCGAGGCCTCCGATGCGGGCGGCCTCGACCTCCGGCCGGGCGGCCAGCCAGTCGGCCGCGGCGAGCACGTGGCGCTCTCGCCCCGCCAGCCGAGCGCGTTCGGGTCGCCCCGCTGCGACCCCGGCCGGGCGGGTCGTAGAGCAGGACGCCGTAGCCGTGGCGCGCCAGCTTGGCCGCCTCCTCGCGCCCGCTCGCCCGGCTCATCCCGAGCACGATCACCGCGGCGCCGGTCCGCGAGGGCACGTGCCAGCCCTCCAGGCGGACGCCGTCCGCGCCGGGGAGCGAGACGTCCTGGTGCGTCGTGCCGAGGTGCGGCTCCGGGACGTCGGCCGAGGCGACGTGCGTGACCCCGTATCCCACGGCCACCGGGAGCACGACCACGTACGCCGCCACGACCACGGCGAGGCCGGTCAGGGCCCGCACGGCGATCCGCCGCCATGCGGGGCCGTCGCGCCGGCGCCCCCGCCAGAGGCCGACGGCGCCGAGGACGACCAGGGCGGCGCCGGCGACCAGCGCCGCCGCGCCGGTCTGGTCGTCGCTCGAGGCTGCGCCCGTCGCGATGTCGTGCGCCGCCTCCATGCCCACCAGGAGGCCGATCATGCCGAGGCACGCGGTAAGCGCGGCGCCGGCGCGCGGGCCGGCGCGCCGCTGCGCCCAGACGAGCGCCGCGATCACGGCGATCGGCACGAGCCCGGTGGCCAGGTGGTCCGCCGCCGCGGCGCCCGGGCGTGGGCGCAGCCAGGCGTCGTCAGCCACGTGCAGCGCGATCACCGCCGCCGCGGCGACGACGGCCGCCCCACCGGCTCCGCCGAGGCGGTGCCGGAGGGCGCGGCCGTCCGCGGGCATCAGTAGCGGTAGTGGTCCGGCTTGTAGGGGCCCTGGACCGGCACGCCGATGTAGTCGGCCTGGCTCTCGGAGAGGGTCGTGAGCTTCACGCCGAGGGCGTCGAGGTGCAGACGGGCGACCTTCTCGTCGAGGTGCTTCGGCAGCACGTAGACCTGCTTCTCGTACTGGTCGTTCTTCGTGAACAGCTCGATCTGGGCGATCGTCTGGTTCGTGAAGGAGTTGGACATCACGAACGAGGGGTGGCCCGTCGCGTTGCCGAGGTTCAGCAGGCGGCCCTCGGAGAGCACGATGATCGCGTGCCCGTCCGGGAAGACCCACTCGTCGACCTGCGGCTTGATGTTGACCTTGCGGACGCCCGGCACCTTCTCGAGGCCGGCCATGTCGATCTCGTTGTCGAAGTGGCCGATGTTGCCGACGATCGCCTGGTGCTTCATCCGCGCCATGTCGTCGGCGGTGATGATGTCCTTGTTGCCGGTGCAGGTGATGAAGATGTCCGCCGTCTCGACGACGTCGTCGAGGGTGGCCACCTGGTAGCCCTGCATGGCCGCCTGGAGCGCGCAGATCGGGTCGATCTCGGTCACCACGACGCGGGCGCCCTGGGCGCGCAGCGACTCGGCGCAGCCCTTGCCGACGTCGCCGAAGCCGAGGATGACCGCGACCTTGCCGCCGATCATCACGTCGGTGGCGCGGTTGAGGCCGTCGATCAGCGAGTGCCGGCAGCCGTAGAGGTTGTCGAACTTCGACTTGGTGACCGAGTCGTTGACGTTGATCGCCGGGAACAGCAGCTCGCCCTTCTCGGCGAGCTGGTAGAGCCGGTGCACGCCGGTGGTGGTCTCCTCGGTGACGCCCATGATGCCCTCGGCGATCGGGGTCCACCGGTTGGGGTCCTCGCGCAGCGAGCGCCGCAGCAGGCCGAGGATGATGCGGAACTCCTCCGAACCGGCCGTGGCGTCGTCGGGCACCTGGCCCTTGGCCTCGTACTCCACGCCGAGGTGCACGAGCAGGGTCGCGTCGCCGCCGTCGTCGAGGATCATGTTGGGGCCGCCGCCGTCGGGCCAGCGCAGCACCTGCTCGGTGCACCACCAGTACTCCTCGAGCGTCTCGCCCTTCCAGGCGTAGACGGGGACGCCCCTCGGGTCGTCGGGGGTGCCGTCGGGGCCCACGGCGATCGCGGCCGCCGCGTGGTCCTGCGTGCTGAAGATGTTGCAGGAGCACCAGCGGACCTCGGCGCCGAGCGCGGTGAGCGTCTCGATCAGCACGGCCGTCTGGATCGTCATGTGGAGGGAGCCGGTGATGCGCGCGCCCTTGAGCGGCTGCCGCTCGGCGTACTCCTCGCGCACGGCCATCAGCCCGGGCATCTCGTGCTCGGCCAGGCGGATCTCCTTGCGCCCGAACTCGGCGAGCGAGAGGTCCGCGACCTTGAAGTCGCGGGTGGGCGGGGCGGACGTCGTCATGCGGTCTCCGTCAGGTCGTCGATGGGTTCGCGGCGAGGGCGAGCAGGCGCATGTGCTTGCGCTGCTCGTGCTCCAGCCAGTCGTCGGGCGCCACCTCGCTGGGGCGCTCGGGGAGGGCGTCGAGCCACCCGTCCACCGCCCGGGCCAGCGCGGCCTCGTCGCGCAGGCGGCGCGCGAAGCCGATCTCGCCGAGGGCGATGCCGTGGGCGTCCAGCAGCTCGCGCAGGGTGCGCAGGCGCTGGAGGTGGGCGGCGCCGTAGAGGCGGTAGCCCGAGGGGGAGCGGCCGGGCACCACGAGGCCGATGCTCTCGATGTAGCGCAGCATCCGCGGCGACCAGCCGGTCGTCTCGGCGGCCTCGTTGATGGTCAGCGTGCCCGGCGTCACGGCGCCGAACCCTATCACGAGCGTGTGAAGGTTCCCCCCTCGGCGGCGGGCGGCACCGACGGCACCGACGGCGCCGCCGGCGTGGGTTCGGCCGCCGGGCCGCGCCGCGGCCAGAACCCGGCGGTCCCGAACGTGGTGATCAGGGCCGGGACCAGGAACGGGCGCACGACGAACGCGTCGAGGGCGACCCCCAGCGTCATCACGAAGGCGAACTGGTGCAGCGCGTCCACCGGCACCAGCGCCAGCAGGCCGAACGACCCGGCGAGCACCAGCCCGGCCACGGTGATCGTCAGCGACGCCTGCGGCATCGCGGTCCGGATGCCCTCGACGACGCCCCGCTCGCGCGCGGCGCGCCAGATGCCGCCCACCAGGAAGATGTTGTAGTCGGAGCCGAGGGCCAGCAGCAGCACCGCCGTCGCGAACGGGACGTAGTAGACGAGCTGCCCCTGCTCCAGCACGTCCTGGAAGAACCAGGTCGCGATGCCGATCGTGGCCGCGACCGAGAGCGCGTTGGCCACCAGCAGGTAGAGCGGCGCCACGAGCGCCCGCAGGAAGACGGCCAGCAGCAGGAGGTTGACGAGCAGCGCGGCGGCCCCGACGCGCATCAGCTCGGTGGTCATCGCGTCCACGGACGCGCTCGCGATCGCCGTGTCGCCGGCCAGGCTCGCGGTGGCCCCCGGCGCCCCCGCCGCCGCCAGCATCCCCGGGAGGTCACCGGCGAGCCGGTCGAGGTCGGCGATGGCCCGGCTCTCGGTGGGCGGGGAGTCCAGCACCACGGCGAACCGCGACACCCGCTCCTGCGCGTTCACGGTCAGCTCCGGGGCGAGCGCGGGCACCGGATCGGCCGGGCCCACCACGTCGGCGACGCCGGGCGCCGCGCGCAGGGCGTCGCGCAGCCGACCCTGCACCCCGGGGTCCGTGGCCCCGGCTCCCTCGACGAGCACCTCGGTGGGCGCGGTCGCGCCGGCGGCGAAGCCCGTCTCGGTCACGTCCGATCCGGGCGCCAGCCCGCTGGTGAGCCCGAGGCCCATCTCCAGGTGGCGCACCTGCGCCGCCGCGAACCCGAGGCCGGCGATCACGGCGACGGCGGTGAGCGCGGCCACCGCCCGCGTGGTGAGCAGCCGCGTGACCAGCGGCGCCCGCCGCTCGCGGGGCGCGACGCCGGCCGCCGTCTCCTCGCCGACCCCGCCCGGCCAGTACGCCGCCCGGCCGAGCACGGCCAGCAGCGCGGGGACCAGGGTCACCGAGACGACCACCGCCACGAGCGCCGTGAGCACCAGCGCCGGGGCGAACGAGCGGAAGAAGTCGACGTCGCCCACCAGCAGCGTCGCCGTGCCGAGCGCGGTCGTCAGCCCGGCGGTGGCCACGATCGCGAGCATGTGGGCGGCGGCGCCTGCCGCCGCCGGCCCCGCCCCGTCGCCCGCGCGCAGCCGCGCCCGGGTGCGGAACAGGTAGAAGATCGCGTAGTCGGTGACGATGCCGATGAGGAGCGCCGAGACGACCGGCTCGATGTCCTCGCTCGCCGTGATGCCCGTGCGCTCGCCGACCCAGCCGATCACGCGCAGGTCGACCACGTAGGCGATGCCGACCACGAAGAGGACCACCGCCGGCGCCACGACCGAGCGGAACACCAGGCCGACCACCAGGACGATCAGCGCCAGGGTGACCACCACGACCCAGGGCAGGCGATCGGCGATCGTCGTCATCTGCTGGTCGCGCGCCGGGCTGGACCCCGTGAGGGTCGCCCGGGCGCCCTCCGGCACCGGGGCCGCCGCGATGTAGGCCCTCCCCAGCTCCACCTGCCGCGGGATCGAGCGCTGCTCACGGAACACGAGATAGGTGAGCACGGAGCCGGGCCCGTCCTGCGCGCCCGGGGCCACGCCGCCGGCGCTCGTCAGCGGCACCGCGACCGCGATGTCCTCCAGGCCCGGCACCTCGCCGCGGCTCACCTGGAGCGCGTACTCGCCCAGCGCGACCTGCTCGGCCGGGGAGAGCCCGCCGGGGCGGGTCACCAGCACCTGCGTCCGCGAGGAGAGGGGCGCCCCGAAGACCTCGGCGCTGCGGGCCTCGGCGGCGAGTGGGGCCGCGTCGTCGGGGAGGGGGAGGTCGAGCTCGCCGGAGCCGCCCAGGGCGGGGAGGTACATCACCGCGGCCACCGCGGCGGCGATCCAGCCGAGCACGATGACGTGGCGCAGCGCGACCACCGCGCGGCTCACGCCGCCCGCGATCCGCCCCGCGCCCTCCTCCTGATCCATCGCGTCCCTCCGCCGTGTCCGGTCCGGCGGCGGGTTCGCTACCCCGGCGGGGCCTCCCTCAATCGCGGGCGAACGCCGCCATGCCCCGCCGCCACGCCGCGTCCAGGTCGGCGCCGGGGGGGAAACGCCCGTCGATCTCGAGGATCGCCATGCCGTGCGCGAAGGCCCAGACCGCCCGCGCGCGGTCCCCGTCGCCGCCGGTGGCCGCCAGCAGGGGCGCCGCCGCGCGCCCCTCGGCGCCCGGCACGAGGCGCTCCCGGTCGAGCGGCCCCGCGGTCATCAGCCGGTAGAGGTGCGGCCGCTCGCCCGCGAAGGCCCGGTAGGCGGCGCCGAGGGCGGCCAGGGCGCCGCCCGGCGGCGCCGCGGCCACGACGGCGCCGAACCGGACGCCGATCTCCTCGAAGCCCTCGGAGATGAGCTCCGCCTCCAGGGCGCCCTTGTCGGGGACGTGCTTGTAGAGCGAGGGTGCGCGCATGCCGAGGGCGTCCGCGACCCGCCGCATCGACAGCGCCTGCGGGCCCTCGGAGTCCAGGAGCTCCCGGGCGGCGGCCACGATCTGCTCGCGCCGCCCGCCCCCCTCAGCCACGCTGGTGGCCGTCGGGCGTGCGCAGGCCGTAGCCCAGGGCGCGGTCGAGGGCGATGTGCGCGGCCCACGCGAGCGCGCCGGTCATCCAGGCGCCCGACAGGAACCCGGCGACCACCGCCGCCGCGAGCAGGACGGGCCCGGCGAAGCGGTGCAGGGCGTTGTAGAGCGGCACCGCGCGAGGGTGGAGCTGCCCGCGGTCGAGGCCGCGGCCGACGCCGAGCAGCAGGGCGATGTCCGGCCCCAGCGCGAACGCGGCGAGCTGCCATCCGCCGCCGTCCCCGGTGAGCCAGGTGGCGACGGCGGCGCCGGCGAGTGCGGCGCCCGCGACGGCGTAGACGGGGCGCCGGGCACGGTCGGGGAGGTGGAGCCGGGTGATGGCGGTCATGACCGGTCCCTCGATGTGGCTAACGGTGTTAGCCACACTAGGCTAACGGTGTTAGCCGGTCAAGCCCGGCGTCCGCCCCGCCCCGTCCGGGCGTCCCGCGCGCGGCAGGCCGCCGCGTATGCGCCCGTGGCCCACGGGGCCAGGGCGTCCCAGTCGCCGATCGGCTCGGGGGCGCGACGGAACGACATCTCCGTCGGCCCGCGGCGCGTCCCGATGACGAACGGCGGCAGCCCGGCGGCGTCGAAGTCGGCGACGTTGTGCCCGTCCACCTTCAGGTAGAGCACGCCGCCGGCGACCACCCCGAGCATCGCCCCGTCGAGGAACGCCCCGAAGCCGCCGAACATCGCGCGGCACTCCACGGGGCCGAGCGGCGAGAGGGCGTCCTCGACGGCGTCGATGCGCGCGTCGCGGGGCGCCATCAGGCCCCGGCGCCGTCCGCCGGCGCGGCGTCCCGGCGCGCGGCCTCCGCGGCGCGGTCGGCGTACGCCCACAGAAGGGCGCCTGCGGCCGTGCCGAGGGTGAGGAGCTGCTCCGTGCTCATCAACAGCGCCGCGCGCACCTGGTCGCCCTTGGGGCTGAGGCCGAGGAGGCGGTCCTCCTGGTCGATGTAGACGTCGTACAGGGGGTCGGACAGGAAGAGCGTCTGGGAGATGACCATGCCCGCGGCGAGCAGGCCGACGGCGATCGCCGCGCGGCGCCCGGCGCTCAGGGCGTGCCGCGGGACCGCCCCGAGGATCGTGATCCAGATCAGCATGCCGGCGAGGAACATCGACGCGTGCTCGAGGTCGTGCGCCCACCGGTGCTCGAGCGCGTACTCGAAGAGCGCGGGGATGTGCCAGCCCGCCGTGACCACGATCCAGAACGTGATGGCCACGGCGGGCAGGGTGATGATGCGGAGCGCCCGGCGCAACGGCCTGCGGCGGGCGACGGTGCGCAGCACCGGGCGCGGCACGGCGAACAGCGCCAGCGGCCCGGCGAGCCCCAGCACGATGAGCACCGGCCCGACGTCCCCCAGCAGCACGTGCTGAAGCATGTGGCCGCTCATCAGGTACTCCTCGCCGATCGGGTCGAGGGGGGAGACGAGGGCCAGCACGACGACGGTCACCCCGCCGATGAACAGCGCCGCCCGCCCGACGCCCGCCAGGTCGGCGCGCCCCCGGCGGCGCAGGCGCCGCCAGCCCGCGAGGTACAGGGCGATCGCCGCCGCCGCACCGATCAGCACGACCGGGTCCGCGCTCCACCACCCGGCCAGGTCGGCCGCGTGCCCGGCGGCCTCGTCGCCGCCCGCGTGGAGGGCGAGGACGCCGGTCAGGGCGCGGTCGCCTCGCTCACGTACACGGCCACGGCGGCGATCTCCTCCTGGGAGAGCCGGTTGCCGAAGGCGGGCATGGCGCCGATGCCGTTGGTGACGGCCGCGGCGACGCGGGCCTCGTCGGGGGCGAGCTGGTCGAGGCCGGGGCCGACCACGCCGGTCGATCCGGCCTCATCGAGCGCGTGGCACGCGCCGCATCCGGCCGCGACGAACACCTGGGCGCCGACCTCCTCGGGGGTGGCGCCCGCCGGGAGCTCGGTCGCGATCGGAACGTAGGTGTCGGGGACGTCGTCGCCGCCCGCGCGCGAGATCGCCCAGCCGCCCAGCGCGAGCGCGGAGAGCACGACCACGGTGGAGACGACGGCGAAGCCCTGGAGGGCGGGGCTGGTGATCCGCGGCCGCCGACCGGGGGACAGGGCGCTGCGCATCGTCGCCGATGTGGTGCGCCCGCGCAGGGTCCCGATGATGTTCCAGACGAAGAGCAGCTGCGCGAGGCCGAGCACGGCGACGAGCGGCACCGAGGCGACGTTTGTCGAGTCGTACTGGTCGGGGAGCACCGCGAAGCGGCGCGGCGCGCCGTCGAGGCCCTGGATCAGCCACACCACGCTCACCGCCGTGCCGGCCAGGAAGGTCAGCATCACGTGCCAGACGCCGAGCCGGTCGCTGTAGAGGGGGCGCCCGAGCATCGCCGGCAGGAACGCGTAGATCGCCCCGAAGATGACGATCCCGATGTTCATCAGGGCCATGTGGTGGAAGTGGCCCACCACCCAGAGCGTGTTGTGGACGAAGCTGTTGAAGGAGATCGTCGCGTTGACGACGCCCGACAGCCCCGACAGAAGCCAGCTCACGAGGCCCACGAAGAGCGCCGTGCTCGCGGCGTTCCAGGTCCAGCGCGACCGGTAGATCGTGAACAGCAGGCTGTACAGCGAGAGCGCCGAGACGATGGTGAGCGCGAAGGTGATCGGCTCCATCGTCGTGTTGATCGCCGCCTGGAGCCCGTTCGGGTAGTCCATGTACATGTGGTGCGCCCACACGGTCACGTTGGCGATCACCGCGATGGTCCAGCCCAGGGCGATGATGTTCCCGGCCACGAGCGGGCGGCGCGCGAACCGCGGCACCAGCAGGTAGTAGATCGCGACCGCGGGGAAGAGCAGCAGGTACACGACCGGGTGGCCGAACCACCACAGGACGTTCTTGGCGAGCAGCGGGTCGACCGAGACGCTCGGCGCGAACGACTGCACGATCATCGCCACCAGCAGCACGGCGAGCGGCAGCGTCGCGATGATCATGTCGATGGCGATCACGGTGAGCGGGATGACCGCGTAGGGCACCGGCCGCTCGGACGGGAACCGCTTCGGCCAGAGGATGCCGAGGCCCATCGCCGTGAACACGCGGTTGGCGCGCGAGGTGCTCGGGCTCCGCAGGCCCGGCCCGGCCACCACGACCAGGATGCCGACGCACCAGACGATGATCGAGACGCCCACCAGCAGGACCGACGCCGAGAACGCGGCGGTCACCCCGTCGCCCCACTCGCCGGCCGACTCGAAGGGGAGCGGGTAGAGGAACACCCACGACCCGCCGAAGCCGAACACCAGGGTCGTCACCACCACGCCGGCGACGCCGATCACCATGGTCCAGAAGGTGAGCCGCGCCAGCGCCGCGCCCAGGCGGCCGAGCGGGAAGCCGACCTCGCTCAGGACCCACCAGGACAGCCCCATCACGGCGAAGGCCGCCCAGCCGACGAACGCGCCGAGCCCGTGGGCCGTCATCACCGCGTAGAAGGCGTTGTCGTCCAGGCGGACGATGTCGGCCTGGCTCTGGCGCATCACGGCGCCGAGCAGCCCGCTGACCAGGAAGATGACCGTCGAGGCGAGGACGTACCGCAGCGTCAGCGACTTCGCGAGCGAGCGGTCCGCCGCGTCGGTCACGGGCGTCGGCTCGACGTAGGCCGCGGTGCTCACGAGGGCTCCTTCACTTCGATGGTGCCGAGCATCTCGTGGTGCTTCACGCCGCAGAACTCAAGGCAGACCACCTGGTAGACGCCGGGCTCGTCGAACGTGTAGACGATGTGGCTCGGGTGGTCCGGCACCGCCTGGATCTGGAACAGCATCGTGTTGTCGGCGTCGTAGACGGCGAAGCCGTGGTTGACGTCGGACGCCGTGACCCGGAAGCGCACGGGCGTGCCCGCGGTGACGACGGACGGGTCGATCGTCCACGCGAACTGGGCGCCGTCGACCGCGACCGCCTGCTGGCCGTCCGCCGCGGCCGTGTCCCCGTACGGGATGAAGGCCAGCGTGGCGAGCAGGAGGACGCCGAGGGCGGCGACGGCGATCGCGAACCACGCCTTCTCGCCGTGCGCGAGCCGATCCGTGTCGGTGTCGTCGGTGCGCCGCGGCGGCTCGCTGTGGGTCGAGCGCCAGATGACGAGGAGGATCACGATCGCCACGACGCAGACGATGGAGTACGCGACGGCGATGACGAGGGCGGTGGGGTTCACGCGGCGATTCCACGGGAGCGCCGGGGGCTCCGCAAGACCCGGGGCGCCCGATGTGACGCGATGCCGCAGTTCGCCGCGCCATCCCTTCGGAAAACCCGCAGATCGTCCCCGTGCGGCCGCGCTTATGCCGGCGGATCAGCGACCTATCGCGCGCCGGAGCGCGGGCACCTCCTCGCCCAGCGCGCGCGGGTCGGTGCCCGCGGGCGGATCGACCAGCAGGTGCTGCACCCCCAGCGCGCGCCGGCGGCGGCAGCAGGCGGACGTGCGGCCGACCTTCGCGACAGGCTCCTCGGGCAGGTGGACGCCGAGACGCATCGCGCAGGACGTCACGCGGGCGGCCCGTCCGGCGGCGATACGCTGACGTCGAGACCCCGTACCGGGAGGACGCCATGCAGCGCCACGTGTTCGACATGTCGGAGAGGGCCACCCACCAGCTCGTGGCGCGTCAGCTCCGTGACCTGGCCGACCAGTTCGAGACCGGCAGCATCGACCTGGACGTCGAGGAGACGCACGCGCCCACCGTGGTGGTCGACCCGGTGGACGTCGTCGTCGACCTCCACAGGAGCCGCCATCACGCCGAGCTGGAGATCCGGATGCGCTGGTCGGTCGACGGATAGGCTCCTAGAGCCGCAGGTCGCGCCGGGCGAAGGCCACCACGGCGAGGGCGCCGAGGACCGCGCCCGCCGCCGCGAGCACGAGCAGGCCGGGGCCGGGGCCGTCGGTGAGCCGGGCCGCCGAGTCGTACCAGTGGAAGGGCGACAGGGGCCGCCACGGCTCGAGTGCCCCGATCACCTGGCCCAGCGAGTCGAGCAGGTAGCCGGCGGTCAGGACGACCGCGCCCGCCGCGATGCCCGGCCCGCGCCGCCCCGTCGCACAGCCCCCCGCGAGCCCGAGGGCACCCGCGAACAGGCCGATCAGGGCGAGCGCGAGGCTCGCCGAGGCGATCGCCCCTGCCGAGATCTCCATGCCGACGATGCGCGCCCCGGCCCAGGTGGCCGCGAAGGTGACGGCGCAGAGCAGCAGCACGCTCGCGACCATCGCCGCGGCCCGCTCGACCACCATCCGCTCGCGCGACACCGGCTGCGCCATCAGCAGCTCGAGGGTGCCGCGCTCCTCGTCGCCTGCCACGGCCCCGGCGCCCGCGCCGATCGCGTGGATGGCGATGATCACGGGCGCCATCAGCGCGAAGAGCTGGCTGTTGAGGTAGCCGGCGGGCGAGACCAGGTCGAGGTCGCCGGCCCCGAGCAGCGCCCGCGCCACGTCGGGGTAGTCGTCGAGCAGATCGTTGAGCTGGGGGTTGCCCTCGACCGAGGGGTAGACGAGCACGGTCAGCAGCATGAGCCCCACGATGCCGGCGGACCAGGCGACGAGGCCGCGCCGCCGGTCGGCCAGCGCGCGGAGCAGCAGCTCAGGCCGGCGCATCGCCGTCCCCCCGGTAGAGGCGCAGGAAGACGTCCTCGAGGTCGGCCTCGTGCGAGGTCAGGCCGAGCACCTCGTGGGTCGCGAGCGCCTTCACCAGCGGGTCCACCGGCCCCGCCACCGTGAACGACACCACCCTGCCGCGCGCCTCGGCGGAGATGCCGGGCAGCCCCGCGAACGCGTCGGCGGGCGGCGGGGTCGCGAAGGTCACGTCGAGCCGCCGCCGCGCCCGCCGCGTCAGCTCCTCGACCGAGGACGCCGTCACCATCCGCCCCTCGCGCAGGATGCCGACCCGGTCGGCCATCCGCTCGACCTCGGAGAGGACGTGCGAGGACAGGAGCACCGCCGCCCCCTCCGCCGCCGCCTCCCGCACCATGGCGTGGAAGGTCCGCTGCACCAGGGGGTCGAGGCCCGAGGTGGGCTCGTCCAGGATCAGCAGCCTGGGGCGGTGGGCGAAGGCCTGCACCAGGACGACCTTCTGGCGGTTGCCGCGGGAGAGGGCGCCGACGCGGCGCCCGAGGTCCAGGTCGAGCCGCTCCGCGAGCCCCGCCACCCGGCCGGCGCCGTCGCCGCCGCGCAGCGCGCAGAGGTGCGCGAGCAGCTCCCCCGCCTCGGGGCGGCCCGGGAGCACGGGCGCCCCGGGCACGTAGCCGATCTCCCGGCGCGCGGCGACCCCGTCGCGCCGCGGGTCGCGGCCGAGCACGCGCACCGCGCCCGCCGTGGGCCGCACGAGGTCGAGCAGCATCCGGATCGTCGTGCTCTTGCCGGCGCCGTTCGGCCCGAGCAGGCCCACCACCTCGCCGGGCGCGACCTCCAGGTCGAGGTCGGCCACCGCGACGTGCGCGCCGAACCGCTTGGTCAGGCCGGCGCAGGCCACTGCGGGGGCGGGGGGCACCCCGACACGGTAGGGCCCCGAGGGGACCGGCCGCGTCCGTAGTCACCCGCAGCACGGGAGCGGCGCGGCGCCGACGCGCCGTCGCAGCGGGCGCGCGACCATCGGAGGCGGAGGTGCGCCGGGCTCATGACCGCCTGCCGGCGCGCCGAGGGGGAGGGGACGGCGGCACGGACGGACGGAGGACACGATGAAGCACGTTTTCGACACGCACGAGACCGCGACGCGGGCGCTGGTGGCCCGGCAGCTGCACGCGCTCGCCGACGAGCTCGCCGCCGGCGAGGTGGATCTCGGCTCCGACGAGTCCGCGACGCCGACGGCGGTCCTCGACCCGCTCGACGTGACGGTCGACCTGCGACGCAACCGCAGCCACGCGGAGTTCACCCTGCGCATGCGCTGGAACACCACCGAGGCGGGCGCCGCGGCCTGAGTATCGGGCGGCGCGATCGGGCGCGACGCGACCCCCTCTCGCGCACTAGCCTGGGCCGGTGCACCGCCGGCCGATCGAGTCGTGGCTGATGGACATGGACGGGGTCCTCGTGCGCGAGGAGAGCCCCGTCCCGGGCGCCGACGCCTTCGTCGCGCGCCTGCGCGAGCGCGGGACGCCGTTCCTCGTGCTCACCAACAACTCGATCTACACCCCCCGCGACCTCGCGGCGCGGCTGCGCCTGAGCGGGATCGAGGTGCCCGAGGCCAACATCTGGACCTCCGCGCTGGCCACCGCCCGGTTCCTCGCCACGCAGCGGCCGGGCGGGTCCGCGTTCGTCGTGGGCGAGGCCGGCCTCACGACCGCCCTGCACGAGGCCGGCTACGTCCTGACCGAGCGCGACCCCGACTACGTCGTGCTCGGCGAGACGCGCAGCTACAGCTTCCAGCGCATCACCCAGGCGATCCGGCTGATCGACGCCGGGGCCCGCCTGATCGCCACCAACCCCGACCCCACGGGGCCGTCGCTCGAGGGCAACCTGCCGGCGACCGGCGCGGTCGCCGCCCTCGTGAGCCGGGCGACGGGCGTGGACCCGTACTACGTCGGCAAGCCGAACCCGCTGATGATGCGCTCGGCCCTCAACGCCATCGACGCGCACTCGGAGACCACGGCGATGGTGGGCGACCGGATGGACACGGACATCGTCGCCGGCATCGAGGCGGGCCTCGAGACGATCCTGGTGCTCACGGGGCACACCCGGCGCGAGCAGGTCGACCGCTTCCCGTTCACCCCGTCGCGGATCGTGGACTCCGTGGCCGATCTCGTCGGGGAGCTCGGCTGACCCCCGCCCTGCTCGGCCGCGCGGAGGACCTGGCGGCGGCGGCCGCCCTGCTCGACGGCGCGCGGGCCGAGGCGGGGGGAGCCCTGGTGATCCGCGGCGAGGGCGGCGTGGGCAAGAGCGCCCTGCTGGCCGAGGTGCAGGCGATGGCGGCCGACATGACCGTGCTGCGGGCCGTCGGGGTGGAGTCCGAGGCCGAGCTTCCGTTCGCGAGCCTGCACCAGGTGCTCGCCCCGGGCCTCGACCGCCTCGACCGCCTCCCCGAGCCCCAGGCCCGCGCGCTGCGCAGCGCCTTCGGCCTCTCGGCCGACCGGGTCGACGACCGCTTCCTGATCTCCCTCGGCGCGCTCGGCCTGCTCGCCGACATGGCCGAGGAGCGCCCCGTGCTCGTCGTGGTCGACGACGCACAGTGGCTCGACCGCCCCTCCGCGGAGGCGCTCGGCTTCGTCGCCCGCCGCCTGGGCGCCGAGCCGGTGGCGATGCTCGTCGCCGCGCGCGAGGGCGGGGCCCGCCGCTTCGAGGGCGCCGGGCTCCCCGAGCGGCGCCTCGACGGGCTCGCGCGCGAGGACGCGCGGGCGCTGCTGCGCGAGCGCGCGTCCGCGGGGCTGGCGCCGCACGTCGCCGAGCGGCTCGTGACGCTGACGGGGGGCAACCCGCTCGCCCTCGTGGAGCTGCCGCACCAGCTCGGCCCCGGGCAGCTCGCCGGCACCGAGCCGCTCCCCGAGCACCTCCCGCTCACCGGGCGCCTGGAGCACGCCTTCGTCGATCGCGCGCGCGGCCTCGGCGACGGCGCCCGGGCGGCCCTGGCGGTCGCGGTGGCCGAGGACACCGGCGAGCTCGCGGTCGTCGCGGCGGCCGCGGCCCGCCTGGGCGCCGGCCCGGCCGATCTCGACGAGGCCGAGCGCTCCGGGCTGGTGCGGATCGCCGGCGACCGCGTCGAGCTGCGCCACCCGATGGCCCGCTCGGCGCTGCACCGCGGCCTGGAGTTCGCGCTGCGCCAGTCGGCGCACGCCGCTCTCGCGGAGGTGCTCTCGGGCGACGACGACGCCGACCGGCGCGCGTGGCACCGTGCCGCGGCGAGCATGGCGCCGGACGAGTCGATCGCGGCCGAGCTGGAGCGCACCGCCGAGCGCGCCGGCGCCCGCAGCGGGTACGCCGCCGCCGCGGCGGCGCTCGAGCGCGCGGCGCGGCTCAGCACCGACGACGACGCCCGCCTGCGCCGCCTTGTCGGCGCGGCCGAGGCGGCGTGGCTGGCCGGGCGCGCCCCGCTCGCCCAGTCGCTCGCCGACCGCGCCGAGTCCCGGGCCGGCGACGACGACGACGTGCGCGCGCGCATCCTCTCGGTGAGGGCCGCGATCGCGGTCGTGCGCGGCCGCCCGGCCGACGGGCACGCCCTGCTGATGCAGGCGGCGGCGGCGACGGCCGACCCGGAGCGCGTGGCGGACCTGCTGCTGCGCGCGGCGCAGGCGGCCGTCATGGCCGGCGACCCGGCGGGCGTCCGGGCGGCGGACGATCGCGCGCGGGCCCTGGCCCCCGAGGTGCACCGCGACGGCCGCGCGTGGCTCGGCGGCGTGCGACTGGCGATGGAGGGCCGCTTCGAGGAGGCGTGCGCCCCCCTGGCGGCCGCGTCGCTCGCCGGCGACCTCTCCGACGACCCGCGCCTGCTGGTGTGGAGCTCCAACGCCGCGACCTGGCTCGGCGACCACGACCGCACCCTGGCGCTGCACTCGCGGGCGATCGAGCTGGCGCGCATGCGCGGCGCCTTCGTGACCCTGGCGACGGCGCTGACCCGGCGCGGCGCCCTGCTCGCCTGGCTCGGCCGGGTCACCGACGCCTGGGCCGACGGCGAGGAGGCTCTGCGGCTCACCGAGGAGGCGGGCCTCGAGAACGGCGCCGCCCAGGCGCGCGCGGTGGTGGCGACGGCCGCGGCCCTGCGCGGCGACGACGCGACCTGCCGCGAGGAGGCCGGCCGAGCGCTGGCCCTCGCGGCCGAGCGCGGGCTGCTGCCCGTGTGGGAGACCGCCACCTTCGCGCTCGCCGAGCTGGAGCTCGGCCGGGGGGACCACGAGGCGGCGCTGGCGCGCCTCGCACCGATGGCCTCGGGCCCCGAGGGCGCCGTCGTGAGCCCGTTCGCCTGTTACGCCGCCGTTCCGGCCCTGGCGCATGCCGCCGGGCGGGCGGGCCGGCCCGAGGCCGCGGCCGACGCGGTCGACCGGCTCGAGCGCTGGGCCGCCGCCACCGGCGCGGGGTGGGCGCGCCCGATGGCGCTGCGCTGCCGGGCGCTGCTCGCCGAGGGGGAGGCGGCGATCGCCCTGCTCGAGGAGGCGCTCGTGGCGCAGGGGCCGGTGGCCTCCGGGGCGCGCGCGCGGATCGAGCTCGCCCTCGGCGAGTCGCTGCGGCGGGCCGGCCGCCGGGGCGACGCCCGCGTCCACCTGCGCGCGGCGGCGGCCACGTTCGAGGGCCTGGGCGCCGACGTCTGGGCCGAGCGCGCCCGCGACGAGCTGCGCGCCGCGGGGGAGTCCGTGCGCCGCCGCGACCCTGCCGCGGCGGCGTCGCTGACACCCCAGGAGCGGCGGATCGCGTTCTTCGTCTCGGAGGGGGCCTCCAACAAGGAGGTCGCCTCGCAGCTCTTCCTCAGCCCGAAGACCGTCGAGTACCACCTCGGGAAGGTCTTCCAGAAGCTCGGCGTCGGGTCGCGCGCGGACCTCGTGGCCCTCGGCGCCGAGGCCTTCGCCTCGGCACCCCTGGCCGCGGACTAGGGGCGCCACCGGGGGGCTCCCCGATTGCGGCCGGTGGCGCCGTCGGGGATCGTGCCCGGCAGCAGAGAGACGACCCCATCCGAGGAGAACCGCGTGAGCACCACCATCGACCCCGCCCGCGACGCCCTGGAGACGCTCCGCGGCTCCATCGACGGCGAGCTCTACGTCCCCGGCGACGCCGGCTACGACGCCGCCCGGGTGCCCTGGAACGTCGCGATCGACCAGCGCCCCGCGGCCGTCGCCCTGCCCACGAGCGCACGGGACGTCGCCGAGGTCGTTCGTCACGCCCGGGCCGCCGGCCTGCGGGTCGCCCCTCAGGGCATCGGCCACAACCCCACCCCGCTCGGGGACCTCTCGGACGCGGTGCTGCTGCGCACCACGGCGATGACCGAGGTGACGATCGATCCGGAGCGGCGCATCGCGCGGGTCGCCGCGGGGGCGCTGTGGGAGCACGTGGTCGCCCCCGCCGCCGCGCACGGCCTGGTGGCGCTGCACGGCTCGTCCCCGGACGTGGGCGTGGTGGGGTACTGCCTCGGCGGCGGCATCGGGTGGCTCGCGCGCCGCCACGGCCTGACGTCGAACCACCTGGTGGCGATCGAGGTCGTCCTCCCCGACGGCCGCGAGGTGCGGGCGGACGCGACCCAGGAGCCGGAGCTGTTCTGGGCCCTGCGCGGCGGCGGCGGCAACTTCGGCGTGGTGACCGCGCTCGAGATGCGCCTGCTCCCGCTCGAGGAGGTCGTGGCCGGCTGGCTGATCTGGCCCTGGGAGGAGTCGCGCCGCGTGCTGTCGGCCTGGGTCGACTGGTGCGGCACGGCGCCCGACGCCGTCACGTCGTCGTTCCGGATCCTGCAGCTGCCGCCGATCCCCCAGATCCCCGAGCCGCTGCGGGGCCGCAACATCGTGGCGATCGACCTGGCGATCCTCCCCGAGGAGGCCGACGCCGACGCGCTGCTCGCGCCGCTACGGGCCCTGGAGCCGGAGATGGACACGATCGGCCCGATGCCGGCGGCCGACCTGGCGCGCCTTCACCAGGACCCGGAGGGCCCGACGCCCGGCATGGGCGGCCACGCGATGCTCGACGCGATCCCGGACGAGGCGGCCGACGCCCTGGTGGCGCTGGCGGGTCCCGGGTCCGGCTCGCCGCTGCTCGCGGTGGAGCTGCGCCAGCTCGGCGGCGCCCTCTCCCGCGTGCCGGAGGGCGCGGGCGCCCTCGGGCGCCTCGACGGCGAGTTCGCCCTCTTCGCGGTCGGCATCCCGATGGACCCGCAGATGGCGGCGGCGATCCGCGGCCACGCCGACGCCCTCGCGGCGGGGCTCGCCCCGTGGGGCCGGCAGCGCACCTACCTCAACTTCGAGGAGGCGCGCGCGTCGTCGTCCGCCGCCTTCGACCCGGACGTCCACGCGCGGCTGCTGGCGGCGCGCGACCGCTACGACGCGGACCGGCTGATGCGCCCGAACCACGAGATCGCCGCCTGACGGCGCGCGATTGGGCGGCGCCCCTCGGGGGAACCGGGAGTGCAGTCCCGGTTCCCCCGAGGAGGCTCGCTGTGAGGAAGTGGCTGTTCCGTCTGGCCCCGATCGTCGTCCCCTTCGTGATGCGCACGATGCGCAACCGCCGCGCCTCCGGGCAGGGGGGCCCGTGACGGACGCCGCCCCCGGGCGCACGCTCTGGGTCATCGCCGAGGGGTACATCCCCTCGGGCGGCACGGGCCCCGCCCCGGCCATGACCAGCCACGAGACGGCCTGCATCCTGAACGCCGGGGACGCGGCCGCCCGGGTGGAGATCACGGTCTACTTCGCCGACCGCGAGCCCGTGGGCCCCTACCGGGTGGAGGTGGGCGCGCGCCGGACCTCGCACGTGCGCTTCAACGACCTCGGGGATCCCGAGCCGATCCCCCGGGACACCGACTACGCCAGCGTGATCCGCTCCGACGTGCCGATCGTGGTCCAGCACACGCGGCTCGACTCCCGCCAGGCGGAGAACGCCCTCATGACGACGGTGGCCTTCCCCGGCTAGCGACCGGGCGCCGCGCTACTGATCGTGGTGGCGCGGCTCGCGCAGCGTGCCGGCGTGCGCGCGGGCGGTGGGGTCGCGGCGCGACTTCACCAGGCTGGCGACGGTGGTCACCGTGAGGATCACGGCGATCACGACGAGCGAGAAGGCCGTCGAGATCTCGGGCACCTGGTCCCACTGCAGGTGCCCCCAGTGCAGCACGAGCTTGATCCCGATGAAGGCGAGGATCGCCGAGAGGCCGGTCGAGAGGTAGACGAGCCGGTCGAGCAGGCCGGTCACCAGGAAGTAGAGCGCTCGCAGGCCGAGGAGCGCGAAGGCGTTGGCGGTGAAGACGATGAACGCCTCCTCCGTGACGCCGAACACGGCGGGGATCGAGTCGAGCGCGAACAGCAGGTCGGTCGTGCCGATCGTCAGCAGCACGAGGAACATCGGCGTCAGCACGCGGCGCCCGGCGATCCGCGTGACGACCTTGGCCCCGTGGTACTCGTCGGTCAGGGGCAGGCGGCGGCGCGCGAACGCGACGATCTTGTTGTCCTCGATCGTCGGGTCCTCGTCGCGGTGGCGGAAGAGCTGCACGGCGGTGCCGAGCAGCAGCAGCCCGAACAGCAGGAACGCGAACGAGAAGGCCGCCAGCAGCGCGGCGCCCAGGGCGATGAAGATCGCCCGCAGGATCAGCGCCATGATGATCCCGAAGGTCAGCACCCGCTGCTGGTACTGCGCGGGCACCGCGAACGTGCTCATGATGATCACGAACACGAACAGGTTGTCGACCGAGAGGCTCTTCTCGACGACGTAGCCGGCGAAGTACTCCGCGCCGTAGTCCCAGCCGGCGAGGGTGCCGAAGACGATCCCGAAGGCGATCGCGACGCCGATGTAGAACACCGACCACCCGACGGCCTCGCGGAAGCCGACGACGTGGGCCCGCCCGCCCCCCGTCAGCAGGAGGTCGAGGACGAACAGCCCCACGATGAAGGCGATCGTCGCCGCCCACGCGGCGAGGCTTACGTCGAGCACCGGGGCATTATGGAGGTCGTGCCCCGCCCGTGGGTGGGTACGGGGCCAAGAGTCGGAGGGGGCGGGCGCTCCGGGGGGGGGCTAGCCGCCGGGCAGGCGCTCCACCCCGTCGGCGTCCACCGCGAAGTTGCCCGTCGCGCCGACGAACGACATCGCCCCCTCGCCGAGGTCGGCGGTCAGGCCGTCGGGGTTGCCCACGCGCACCCAGACGCCCCGGCCGAGCGGCACCCGGCGGGTGTCGCCCTCCTCCAGCAGGCCCTGCCAGAGCAGGCGCCCGTCGGGGGTGCCGCCGGCGCGCACCTCGACCCACGAGCCGCCCGCGAGGGCGCGCAGGGTCAGCCTCAGGGGGGCCGCGGAGGATGCACCGCCGCGGCCGGCGAAGGCGCTCGAGTCGGCGACGGTGTTCTCGGGCGGGCCCCCGACGAGCGCGGGGAGGCCCGTCGCCAGGGCCACCGCGCATCCGAGCGCGACCGCCACGCCGAGCACAAGCCGCGGTCGTACCGTCGTCGTCCCGTCGGGCGTCCGCGGCGCGCGCGTGGCGGCTGCCTCGCGACGCACGGCGCCGATCTGGGCCCCGGCGGCGAAGCGCGCCGCGCGCAGGTCGGCCTCGCCCATGTCGGCGTCGCCGAGCTCGGCCCCCTCGAGCAGGGCGCCCTCCAGCCGGGCGCGGAAGAGGCGCGCACCGCGCAGGTCGGCGTTGCGCAGGTCGGCGCCGGTCAGGTCGGCGTCGGTGAGGTCGGCCGCCCGCAGGTCGTAGCCGTTCAGCACCGCACCCCGCAGGTCGGCGCCCGCCATGCTGAACGGCACCGGCGCGTCGTCGGCGTCCTCCTCGGACGGGGTCCCGTCGCCCCAGGTGGTGGAGAGGAGGTTGGCGCGGGCCAGGTCGGCGCCCGCCATGCGGGCGCCGGCGAGGTGGGCGCCGCTCAGGTCGGCGTCGCGCAGCACGGCGCGGCGCAGGTTGGCGTCGGCGAGGTTGGCCTCCTCGAGCCGCGCCCCGGTCAGGCGCGCGCCGCCGAGGTCCGCGCCGGCCAGCGCCGCCCGGCGCAGGTCGGCGCCGGAGAGGTCGGCCCCGGACAGGATCGCTCCGCCGAGGCGCGCCCGGCGCAGGTCGGCGCCGCGGAGGTTCTCGCCGGTGAGGTCGGCGCGGCGCAGGTCCGCGCCGACCAGCGACGCGCCCTCCAGGTCGGCGCCCGCGCCGTTCGCGCGGCGCCCTCCGCGCCCCGCGAGCCAGCGGCCGTGGGCGCGCACCATCGCCGACGGGGCGGTGCCCGCCGTCCTGCGGCGCGGACGGTCCCCCGCGCCCCTCATCGTTCTCGGCCCGCCGTGCCCGTCACCCCTCCCGCATCGTCGCCGGGAGGGGGTCCCTTGAGCCGGCGTCCCGGCGGGCTCAGCGCAGCGCGGTCCACCCCTGGGGCGCGAGCGTGGCGAGGTCGCTCGTCAGCACGCCGGTGTCGGACACGGTGTGGAGCGCGCCCGCCGCGACGACCGCCCGCCGCACCGGCGCCCACGCGGTGTCCGGGTCGCCCGGGTGGCGCACGCGGGCGATCGGGGTGATGCCGCTCGCCCGGTCGACGTGGAGGCCCACGGCGCCGAGGAACGGCGCGGCGGCGCCGTCGCGCCAGCTCTGCACCGGCACCACCAGCAGCCCGGTCGCCTGCCAGTACAGGAACGCGTGGTGGTCGCCCTCGGCCTCGCTCCAGTCGCCGTCGAGGGCCCGCTGCGCGAGCCGCGCCGGTCGCGCCGGGTCGGACACGTCGAACAGGGAGACCTGGGTGCCGCGCACCCGCCCGGTCGCGTCGGCGTCCTGACCGACCCCGATGAGCGTGCCGGCGTCGACGGGGTGCAGGTAGGAGGAGAAGCCGGGGATCTTCAGCTCCCCGCGCAGGGCCGGGGCCGCCGGGTCGGCGAGGTCGAGCACGTAGAGCGGGTCGACCTGCCGGAACGTGACCACGTAGCCGCGGTCGCCCACGAACCGCACGGCGTGGATGCGCTCGCCGCGCCCGAGGCCCCGCACCTCGCCCGTGCGCACCAGGCGCCCGCCGCTCTCGGCGAGCACCGTCACGCGGCTCTCGCTCGGGGCGGCCGCGCCCCCGTCGGGCGGGCTCCACCACGGCGGCTCCTCGGTGGTCGCGACCCTGAGGTGCCCCTCGTGCTCCGACAGCGAGAACTGGTTCAGCGGGTAGCCCGCCACGACGCCGCTCGCCCGGTACTCCGTGGCGCGCGGGTCGGAGATGTCGAGCCGGTGGATCTGCGTGGCACCGCGCGGTGGCGCGGCGGCGCCGGGGGCCGACCAGCGCGGGGTGGCGATGTGGAGCGACCCCGCCGAGGCGGAGACGATCTCCCCGTCGGTGAGCACGGTGTCCGTATCGGTCACCTCGAGCCCGTCCGTCGCGCGCACCGTGAGCACGGTCACCGTGCCGATCCCCGCGTCGGCGGTCGGCCGGCTCACCGCCCGGCAGGGGACGCCGCGGCGCGTGGTGCGCCCGCTCACGGCGTCGCGCACGCTCACGCGCGGCAGCCAGGCCCCCGCCGGCGCGCGGCGCACCGCGGCCCGGTTGGCCCGCCGGGCCGCCGCCCGGGCCCGGGCGCCCTCCGCCGCGGGGCCCGCCTGGCGCAGCCGCGGCGCGGTGCCCGCCAGCACCAGCCGCACCGTCCCGCCCGCCGCGCGGGCCGTGACCAGTCCGCCCTCGGCCCGCAGCCGCGCGAGCTCGCGCGGCTGCGCCGGGTCGGCGACGTCGAGGGCGATCGCCACCGTGGCCGGCGGCGGGCCGGGCGCGATCCTCGTCACGGTGTCGGCGAGCGGCACCGGGACGCCGCCCCCGGTCGCCGCGTGGCCGAGCACCACGAGCCGGTCGCCCATCAGCAGCATCCCGGTGGGAGCCATCCCGGTGAGCGGGTGCCCCCCGACCTGCCGCGGCGCGGTCCCGGTGACGTCGACCGCCTGGAGCCGCCCACCCGCCAGCGTGAAGAGGGTGCGGCCGTCGGTCTCGACGATGTCCGGCTCGTCGACGCCCGCCTCCTGGACGTTGGTGCCGGAGAAGTCGACGCCCGGGGCCGGTGCCGCGGCCCGGGCGGGGGCGGCGCCGTCGCGGACGCCCTCGGCGCCCGGCGCGGCCACGGCGATCGGCGCCACGCCGTCGAGCCCCCACGGCCCCGTGCGGGCGAGCGCCCTGCGCCGCACGTGGGCGAGGAAGCGCTCGCACGAGGCGAAGCGGGTCAGCGCCGGCGCCGTGCCGCGGGCGTCCTCCGCCGCGACCGGTGCCGACGGCGCCGACGACGCGCCCCCGCCGGCCGACGCGCCCCCGCCGGCCGCCGCGGCGCCCAGCGCCGCCGCCCCGAGCGCCGCGAGCGCGCCCACCGTCGCCATCCGTCGCATCCCCTCACCCCCGCTCGACCGGCCTCTCGCGGATCATCCGCCGCCGGGCCTCCGCGCGTCACGGCCTCCGTCCAAGTGAACGCACGGCTCGGTCCAAGTGAACGCAGCCCTCCGTCCAAGTGAGCGATCCCCCGGCCGAGGGGGCTCACGGGGACGGCGCCGGCTCAGGCGGTGCGGGCGGCGGCCTCGGGGGTGGCGGCGCGGAGGCTCATGGCGTCGGCGATCAGCTCGTAGGAGCGGCGGCGGGCCTCGTGGGAGTGGACGATCGTGACGACCAGGAGCTCGTCGGCGGCGTACTCGGCGGCGACCTCCTCCAGACCGGCACGGACCGTCGCGGGGGAGCCGACGACCATGCGGCGCGAGCCGCGGCGGCGGGGGGCGCCGGGCTCGGGGCGGCGTCGGGCACCGTCCTCGCGGAGCCACTCCTGGGCCCGCTCCGGCGTGGGGACGGCGATCAGCTGCCCCCGGCGCAGCAGGCGCATCGCCATCGTCACGCTGGCGGCCAGGTGCTCGGCCTCCTCGTCGCTCTCGGCGCAGATGGCCGACACGCCCACCACGACGCGGGGCTCCTCGAGGTCGGCGGAGGGCTCGAAGCGCGAGCGGTAGTCGGCGGCCATCGACGCGCCGAGCGGGTTGATGAAGTCGGCGAAGGCGTAGGGGAGGCCTGCCTCGGCCGCCCACAGCGCGCTCTGCGGCGACGAGCCGAGGAGCCAGAGCGCCGGGCGGGCGGGCAGCCCGGGCAGGGCGGCGAGCCGGGCGAAGGGGTGCTGCGCGGGCATCTCGTCGCGCAGGTACGCCATCAACTCGGCGAGCTGCTGGGGGAAGTCGTCGGGGGACGCCTCGCGCCGGTCGCGCTGCAGGGCGAAGGTGGTCGTCGGGTCGGTGCCGGCGGCGCGCCCGATGCCGAGGTCGATGCGCCCGGGGAAGAGCCCGGCCAGCACGCTGAAGGACTCGGCGACCTTGAGCGGGCTGTAGTGCGGGAGCATCACGCCGCCGCTGCCCACGCGCATCGCGCGCGTCGCGGAGGCGACGGGCCCGATCAGCGCCTCGGGGCTCGCGCCGGCGAGCATCGGCCCGCCGTGGTGCTCGGCCACCCAGTAGCGCCCGAAGCCGAGGTCCTCGGTGAGGCGCGCGAGGTCGATCGTGTTGCGCAGGGCCTGCGAGCCGTCGGATCCCTCGGCCACCGGCGACTGGTCGAGCACGCCGAGCCGGATGGGGGTGTCGCCTGCGCTCACCCCGCCATCGTAGGACCGCGGCCCCATGGCGCGCCCGGCCCGTGGCGCCCGGGTGCCCGGGCGCCACGGCGGGAGGCGGTCAGGCGATGGGGCCGGACTCCGGGCCCTTCCACCAGTCGAACAGGCGCTGCAGGTTGCCCTCGGGGTCGATGGCGACGGCGACGAGCCGCAGCTGGGTGGAGTTCCACACCACCCACGCGTTGCCGTCGTCCACGAAGCAGGCGACCCGGTCGTCGTCGCCGTTCCAGGTGCCCTCGGCCGGCGCGCCGTCGTCGCAGGACGTGCCCTCGCCGCGCGCGATTGCCTGCGAGGTGAGGTAGGCCTCGTACGACTCGCGCATGTCGGCGGCGGAGGCGAACTCCTCGTAGTAGACGCGGTGGGTGTCGGTGAGGCAGGTCACGCTGGAGGTCGCCTTGCCCGCGCGCGCGGTCTCGGAGGTGCGCCGGCAGTCGTCGGCGGTCGCGGGCGGGACGTGGCTCAGCACCGCGATCTCCCCCGCGTTCGGGAAGTCGTCGGCGGCGGCCGTGGTGTCCGTCGGCGCGGTCGTGGTCGTGGGGCCGGTGGCGGTGCCCGTGCCGGTCTCGGGGGCCGCGGGCGCGCCGGCCACCCGGCCGTGCCACGCGGTCACGGCCGACCGGGCCTCGTCGCCCACCGGCGTCGTGCCGGTCCGCGCGATCTGGATGCCGTAGACGTAGGCGCCGTCGGCGAACAGGACCTGCGCGCCGGCGACCTGCTGGCCGTCCGAGGTGGTGCCGGAGATCTCGATCCCCTTCGCGGCGCCGGCCTCGTCGACCGTGAACTCCGTGGCGGTGAGGCCGGGCTCGTCCTCGACGTCGGCGACCTGCGCGACGACCTGGTCCACGAGGCCGGAGGCGGCGGACTCGTCGACCTCCGCCACGAAGCCCTGGGCGTAGGCGTCCTCGTCGCCCGTCTCGAAGCGCGTCACCGCGCCGCGGGTGAATCCGGCCGTCGTCAGCAGGGCACGGTCGCCGTCGGCGTCCTCGCCGTCGCTCACGGCGCCGATGAAGTCGTCGAGATCGACGACCTCGGTCCCGTCGATCGGGAAGGCGTCGAAGTCCGCCGCGGTGATCGCGCGCTGCTCGAGCGTCAGCGCCGCCGCCGTGGTGGTGGTCGCCGTGACCACCACCGTGGTCTCCCCGCCCGAGGTCTCGCCGCCGCAGCCCACGGCGACGACGCCGATCGTCAGGGCGCAGCAGGTCGCGGCCAGCCGCCGGATCGTCGTGGAAGTCACTGCCCTCGTCCCCCGTGTGCTCGCGTGTGTGGACCGTGGTGGCCCGGTCCCCCGGACGGGGAAACGCGGCCGGACGTTACATTCCGCATCCCCGGCGGCCCCCGTCGTGGGCACAGAGCGCGGCCGCCGGAGGGGGAGGTCGGCACCCCTCGTCGGGGCGAGGGGGCCTCTCAGGCCCGCCCGTACACCGGGATCGCCGCCCCCGTCACCGCCGAGGCCTCGGGCGAGCACAGGAACGACACGACGGACCCGATCTGCGCCGGGCGCACCCAGCACGTGTGGTCGGCGTCCGGGTCGGCCGCACGGTTTGCCGGGGTGTCGATGACGCTCGGGAGGATGCAGTTGACGCAGACGCCGTCCTGGCGCACCTCCTCGCTGGCCGCGGCGACGAGGGCGACGACGGCGGCCTTCGAGGCGGCGTAGGCACTGGCGCCGGCGAAGGGCCGGACCCCCGCCCGGCTGCCGACCGCCACCACCCGGCCGCCCCCGCGCGCGGCCATGCCCGGCAGCACCGCGCCCATGGCCACGGCGACCGAGCGCGCGTTGAGCGCGAACTGGCGGTCCCACTCGTCGGGCTCCATCTCGCCGAGCGGCCGGCCGTCGAGGTAGCCGCCCACCAGGGGCACCATCGCCCACACGCCGCCCGGGCCGGCCGATCCGACCAGGCGGGCCATCTCGGCGGGATCGAGGACGTCGCACCGCTCCAGCCGGCAGCGTGCGCGCAGGTCGACCGGGAAGCTCTCCAGCTCGCGCTCGACGATCCAGGTCACCACGACGTCGTGACCGGCGTCGGCGAGCGCGCCGACGACGCCGACCCCGAGCCCCCCGGTGCCCCCGGTCACGATGGTCACGCCCGCGCCTGGGCCCACTCCGCACCTCCGTCGGTCGATTGCAGGCGAGCCTCGCAGGCGTCGCCCCCGCGGGCCAGCCCCCGCGCCCGACCGGGGTATTCCCCGATGCCCCGTCGCCGGCCCACCGTGACCCTCGGAGGATGCGCCCGAGCGGAGACGGCGGCGTGGTGCGCGACCCCGAGGAATCGCTCGCCGCGCTCTACGAGGACCTCGGTGCGGGACCCGGGGGGCTCTCGGCGCGCGAGGCCGCCCGTCGCCTGGTCGTGCACGGACCCAACGAGCTGGCACGGCGCGGGGGGCGTGGATGGCCCCGGGCCGTCGGCGAGCAGCTCGTGCACCCGCTCGCCCTGCTCCTCTGGGCGGCCGCTGCGCTGTCGCAGGCCGCCGGCTCGCCCGAGCTGGCGCTGGCGATCGTGCTGGTGGTCCTGCTCAACGCGGCCGTCGCGCTGCTGCAGGAGCACCAGGCCGAGCGCGCGGTCGAGGCGCTCCAGCGGTATCTGCCTCCGCTCGCGCGCGTGGTCCGGGACGGGCGGGTCCAGGCCGTCGAGGCCCGGCTGCTCGTGCCCGGCGACGTGATCCTCGTGGCCGAGGGCGACCGTGTGTCGGCCGACGCCCGCCTGATCGACGCCGGGGTGGAGGTGGACATGTCCGCCCTGACCGGCGAGTCGAGCCCCGTGTACCGCTCGGCCGACGCGCCCGGCGGGGCGGCCTCGCTGCTGGAGGCCCACGACCTGGTGCTGAGCGGGGCGGCGTGCACGGGCGGGGAGGCCAGGGCGATCGTGGTGGCGACGGGCATGGGCACCGAGCTCGGGCGCATCGCGGCGCTGTCGCAGCGCGTCGGGCGCGAGCGCAGCCCCCTCGAGGAGAAGGTGCGCCGGGTCGCGTGGCTGATCGCGATCGTCGCCGTCGGCGCCGGGATCCTCTTCCTGGCCGCGGGCGTGCTCGCGGCGGGGCTGCCGGTGGACGACGCGCTGCGCTTCGCCATCGGGCTGCTCGTCGCCAACGTCCCCGAGGGCCTGCTCCCCACGATCACGCTGGCGCTCGCGGTCGGCGTGCGCGGGCTCGCCCGGCGCGGGGCGCTGGTCAAGCGGCTGTCGGCCGTGGAGACCCTCGGCTCGACGACCGTCGTCTGCACCGACAAGACGGGCACCCTCACCGAGAACCGGATGCGCCCGGCGGCCGTCTGGGCGGCGGGCCGCGACGTGGAGCCGGGCGAGCGCACCCCGGCGACCGATGCCCTGGCGCGCCGCGTGGCCGCCTGCACGACGGCGCTGCCGGCGAGGGGCGCGCAGCCCGCGTCCGGCGACGCCACCGAGCTCGCCCTCCTCGAGACGGCGGCCTCCCTCGGCGCCGACGTCGACCCGGCGCGCCGCGACGCCCGGCGCCTGCGCGCGTTCCGGTTCGATCCCGAGCTGCGCCTCATGTCGACCGTCGAGCGCGACGGGGACGCCGTCTGGGTGAGCGTGAAGGGGGCGCCGGAGGCCGTCCTGCCGCGGTGCTCCCGGGTGGCGGCCGGGGACGAGGGTTCCGCGCGGCCCCTCGACGGCGCCGCACGGGCGGCCGTGGGCGATGCCGTCGCGCGCTACGCCCGCGACGGCCTGCGCGTGCTGGCGGTGGCCGCGCGCCGGATCGGCGACGCGCAGGTGCCCGCCGGCCGGGCCGACGCCGAGCGCGATCTCACCCTGCTCGGCCTGGTGGCCGTCGCCGACCCCCCGCGCTCCGGGGTGCGGGCCGCCGTCGCCCGCTGCCGCGCCGCCGGGATCCGGGTGATCGTGGTGACCGGCGACAACGGCCTCACCGCGGAGGCGGTCGCGCGGCGGGTGGGCATCGTCGGCGACGGCCCGGGGGCCGTCATCGTGACGGGGGCGCAGCTCGACCGGATGGACGAGGCGCACCTCGAGCGGCTGCTGCGCGACGCCCCCTCGGTGATCTTCGCCCGCTGCTCGCCCGAGGCCAAGCTGCGCATCACCGACACCCTCCGCGGCGAGGGCCACGTGGTCGCCATGACCGGCGACGGGGTCAACGACGCCCCCGCGCTGCGACGTGCCGACATCGGCGTCGCGATGGGCGCCTCGGGCACGGACGTCGCACGCGAGGCCGCCACCATGATCCTGACCGACGACGACTTCTCGACGATCGTCGCCGCCGTGGAGGAGGGGCGCCGCGTCTACGACAACGTGCGCAAGTTCATCCTCTACATCTTCGCCCACGCGACGCCGGAGGTCGTCCCCTTCCTGGTGTTCGCGCTCTCGGGGGGCGCGGTGCCGCTGCCCCTCACGGTGATGCAGATCCTCGCGATCGACCTCGGGACGGAGACCCTCCCCGCGGTGGCGCTCGGCCGCGAGCCCGCCGAGCCCGACGTCATGGAGCGCCGCCCCCGCCCGCGCGGGGAGCCGGTGGTCGACCGCGCCCTGCTCGTGCGCGCGTGGCTGGTGCTCGGCGCCGTGTCGGCCGCCCTCGTGATGGCGGGCTTCCTGTTCGTGCTGCTGCGCGCGGGCTGGGCTCCGGGCGACGAGGTGGGGGAGGGCTCGCCGCTCCACGACGCCTACGTCGAGGCGACGACGATGACCTTCCTCGGCATCGTCGCCTGCCAGGTGGGCACGGCGTTCGCCGCGCGCACCGAGCGCAGCTCGCTGCGCTCGGCCGGTCTCCTGTCCAACCGGCTCCTGCTGTGGGGCATCGCCTTCGAGGTCGCGTTCTGCGTCCTGCTCCTCGCCGTGCCGGCCCTCGCGGGGGTCTTCGGGCTCGCCCTGCCCCCCTGGGAGGCGCTGCTGCTCCTGGTCGCCTTCCCGCCCGTCGTGTGGGCGGTCGACGAGGCACGCCGCGCGCTCGCGCGCCGCCGTCAGCCCACCAGCTCGGCCACCAGCTCGGCGTAGTCGGCGAGCTGGCGCATCCCGAGGAACTCGTGCCGTACGCGCTCGTGCGCGGAGCGGCCGAGGTCGTCGGCGCGCTCGGGGTCGCGCAGCAGCTCCGCGACGGCGCCGGCGAAGGCGCGCAGATCCCCCGGGTCCTCGAGCAGCACTCCGTCCCGCCCGGGACGCAGCTGGTCCGGGATGCCCCCGACGGCGCCGGCGACCACGGGGCGCCCCTTCCACATCGCCTCGGTCACGGTGAGGCCGAAGCCCTCCTGGAGGCTCTTCTGCACGACGACCGACGCATGGCGCTGGAGGGCGTTCACCATCGCGGCGTTCTCGGAGGGGTCGACCATGGGCAGCGAGGCGATCTGCACGCGGTGCCGGCGCTCGTGGGGCAGCTGGCGCCACGCGCGGATCAGCTCGGTGAGCACCTCCGGCCCCTCGGGGTCGTCGGTCACGCCGCGCGCCGACGGGCCCGCCAGCACGAGCTGCGCCTCGCCCACCTCGGCGGCCGACAGGCGGGCGAAGCCGTGCATCACCCCGAGGTGGTCCTTGAGGCGGTCCCACCGGGAGATCTGCACCACGAGGGGCACGTCCCAGTCCGGCGCGCGGCCGCCCCGCATGATGTCGGCGCCGCGGTCGACCCGCCCGGGCGAGCCGTCGTCGCGCCGATAGACGGGCGCCTCGCCGTCGGGGCCCTCCACGAGTCCGGTGTGCACCAGGATGGCGCGGGCCGTGGCGGGCGAGAGGTCCTGGTTCTTCGGCGAGAACGGGTCGATCGCCGGGCGGATGATATGCGCGCGGCCCGCGCAGCACGCCGGCACGTAGGCCGGTCGCGTGAACACGGTGACGTGCGCCGCGCGCAGGTCGGGCTCGAGGAACTCCCAGGCCGCGCGCACGAGGGGGTGGTCGAGGGCCTCGTGGCCGATGTGGCAGCGCCACACCACGACGCATCCCGCGCGGCGCAGGATCGGGGCGAGGCCGGCGGTCTGCGGGTCGTGCAGCACCACCACGTCGCCGGCGCGCACGAGCGCCTGCAGCTCGACGGCGTTGTCGCGCAGCACGCGCTCGTAGGCGCGCCGTTCGGGGGGGCCGAGGTCCCCGCCGTCCCCCGGCTCGGAGTGCAGCATGTTGTGCAGCCGCTTGGTGACCCGGAAGAACTCCGGGTCGCCCTCGATGACCAGCCAGCGCACGTCGGCGCCGGCGTCCCGGGCGCCGCCGATCAGCGGCCCCATCATCTCGGCGACCCCGCCGCCACGGGCGGTGGAGTTGACGTGCCACACCACCCGCCCGCCGAGCAGGTCCACCGCGCCGTCGATGGCGGCGCGGTGGCGGGCGTAGTCGTCCGGGTCGAGCAGGTCGGCGAACCGGCTCACCGACTGGACCGGGACGCGCACCTCGACGGGGCGCAGGTTCATGGACCCACCGTAGGCGCCGCCCGGGGACGACGCACCCGGGGGACCGCGCGGCCGGGGTGCGGGTTCCCCGCGGCCCGGCGGGCGACGTCAGGCCGCGGCGGGCGCCTCGTCGGCGGCGACGGGCTCCGGCGCGCCGCGCAGCAGGCGCGGGCCGAGCCAGGCGAGGGCGGCGGCGCCGAGCACCAGCGAGGTGGCGAGGGCCGTCGCCTGGACCGCCATGCTGAAGGCGAGCGCCGTGGTGGTGGGCACGCCGTGTGCGAGCGCGAGCGCGGGGATGAGCACCATCTCGCGGGCGCCCGCGCCGCCCGGGGCCCCGGGGATGGCGCCCGCCAGCACGATGACGCAGAAGGCAAGCGCCGCCGCCTGCGGGGGCGCGCCCAGTGCCAGCAGCAGCGCGGTGAGGCTCAGCAGTCGCGCGACCAGCGCCAGCAGGGCGAGGACCGCGGCCGTCCGCGAGGCGGGGCGGTCGGTGAGCACCCCCGCGCCGTCGCCGATGCCGCGGGCCGCGCTGCGCGCCCGGGCCGGCACCGCCCGCGCCATGTGGCGCCCGGCGCCGAGGCGCCATGCCACGCCGAGCGCCAGCAGGACGGCGATCGTGCCGACGGCGGTCCAGCGCAGTCCCGCGGCCGGCCCGGGGAGCGGGACGAGCATCGCCATCACCAGCACCGCGAGCCCCGTGACCGCGGCGTCGACGACCTTGTAGCCGCCGAGCCCGCCGACGATGCGCCAGGCCCCCGCGGTCCGCCCTGCGGGGTGGCGGCGGACGACTCCCACGCGCACGGCCTCGCCGAGGCTCGCCGGCAGCAGCTCGCAGGCCGCCCGCGCGATCCAGTGCATGCCGAGCGTCGTCGGCAGCGGGATGCCGCGCACGCCGCCGGCCCCCTGGCAGACCGCCCACATCCCGCCGGAGATCGTCTGGCCGACGGCGTAGAGGGCGATGGCCGCCGCGAGCATCTGCGGGTCGGCGCCGGCCAGGGCGCCGGCGGCGGCTCCCACGTCGAGGGTCGCGAGGCCCACGGTGCCGAGCGCGAGGATGATCAGCACGATCGCGGCGGCCACCCAGGCGCGCGGGGAGCGGAGGCGTCGCGCGGCGACGCGTGGATGGGCGGCGGGCGTGGTCAGGTCTCGGGCGGCGTGGAGGCCGGGAGGGACGGTAGCAGGGGTGTCCAGCCCGGCCCCCGGACTGCGGGATTCCCCGAGGCGCGACCCTGCGGGGCGGTGGCACGATGACCCATGGCCTCCGTCACGCCGTCCCGCGACGCCCAGGGGCGGCGTCTGCCGGGCTGGCGCGGACTGCTCGGGCAGGTCGTCCTGGTGGCCCTCGCCGTGCTCGCGTACTTCGGCGTGCGGGGGCTCACGCAGTCGAGCGCCGCCGTGGCCGAGGCGAACGCGCGCGACGTGGTGGCGTTCGAGCGCGGCCTCGGGATCGACGTCGAGGCGTCCCTCCAGGAGGCGATCGTCCATCACGATGCCATCGTCACCCTGGCCAACTGGGTGTACATCTACGGCCACTGGCCGGTCGTCGTCGCGACGCTCGTCTGGCTCTACATGCGCGTGCCCGGCGAGTTCCGACTGCTGCGCAACGCCATGTTCATCTCGGGGGCGATCGGCCTCGTGATCTTCGCCCTCTACCCGGTCGCCCCGCCGCGGTTCGGCGTGCTCGACGTCGTCGACACGGTCACGGACCGCTCGTCCTCGTACCGCACGCTCCAGCCGCCCGGCCTCATCAACCGCTATGCGGCGATGCCGAGCCTGCACTTCGGCTGGAACCTGCTCGTCGGGATCGCCCTCTGGCGCAGCACCCGCAACGCCGCGGTGCGCACGTTCGCGGTGGTGATGCCGGTGCTGATGGCCTGGGCGGTCGTGCTGACGGCCAACCACTACATCGTGGACGCGATCGCCGGCGCCGCCGTCGCGCTCGTGGGGCTCCTGATCGCGCGCTCGCTGCCCGACGACCTGCCCGCGGCCCTGCGCCGCCGGCGGCCGGGGTGACCGGCCGGCCGCTCGTGATCGCCCACGCGGCCGCCGACGCGCCGGACGGGTTCGCGCGGGCCGCGGGGGTCGCCGACCTGGTCGAGGCCGACGTGCGGCGCTTCCGCGGGCGCCTCGAGGTGCGCCATGCCAAGACCCTCGGGCCGCTGCCCGTGCTGTGGGACCACGGGCGCCTGCTCGCCGCCGGGACGCCGCGGCCCCTGCTGGGCGAGGTCCTCGCGCGCGTCCCCGCCTCCACGGGGCTGGTGCTCGACCTCAAGGGCCCCGACCCGCGAATCGCCGGGGAGGTCCTCGCCGCGACGGAGCGCTGGCGCGAGGCGCGTCCCCTGGTCGTGTCGGCGCGTGTCTGGCGCACCGCCGACCGGCTGCGCGGCTCCCCGGCGGTGACCGTGCTCCACTCGGTCGGTGGGCCCCGCGGCCTGCGCGCCCTGCTGCGCCGCTACCCGCCCGGGGTGCTCGAGGGGGTCGTGGTCCAGCGGTCGCTGCTCACGCCCGGGGTCGTCGCCGCGCTGCGCGAGCGGGCCCCCTGGGTGTGGACGTGGCCGGTGGACGATCCGGCCACGGCGGCGGCTCTCGCCGCCTGGGGCGTGACCGGCCTGATCAGCGACGCCCCGGACCGGCTCCGTGTGTCGGACGGAGCCGGCCCGGGGCGGTGAGCGTCCCGGCGGAGCCTCCCCCTCGTCGGAGCGGCTCGGAGGGTGTGCCCGACCCTACGAGTGACGGGACGCAGGACGCGGGAGGCCGACTTGCCCTTCGTCTCCCTGCGTCGTGACAATCCTCCACCCGGAGGACTCCCGCCGCACTGGGGTGGGTACGGAACCGCCCTTCGGCCTTCCCGCATCCGGCGCATCCGCTGCGCGGATGGCCCGGGGACCGGGGTGGCCGACACTGATCCGGGGAGGCCGGAATCGCGGCGATGACATCGACGAGGGCGCGGCGCATGCGGGTGCGGGTGACCGCGGGGGAGGGCCCGGGCGCGGACGGTGAGCTCGTGCTGCCGGCGAGCCCCGCGGGCGTCGTGGCGCTGTTTGGTGGCGGGGCGGACACCGATCCCCGCGTGGCCTCGGCGGCGGCGGAGCTGGCCGGCGCGGGCTTCGCGACGCTCGCGCTCGACCCGCCGCCGCCGGGCGACCCGGCCGCCAGCGGGGTCGACGTCGTGCGGTGGCTCGGCGGCGCCCCCGAGCTCGCGGGCCTGTCGATCGGGCTGTTCGGCGCGGGGACCGGCGCGGCCGCCGCGCTGGCGGGGGCCGCCGCGGCCCCCGCGGCGGTGGACGCCGTCGTCGCGCGCGGCGGCCGCCTCGACCTGGTGTCCGGGATGCTCCGCGACGTGCGTGCGCCGACGCTCCTGGTGGTCGCCCACGACGACGCCCCGGTCCTCGGCGTCAACACGGCCGCCCTGCGCCGCCTGGGCGGCCCCGTCCGCCTCCACGTGCTCCCCGGCCCGGCCGCGGGCGGCGGGCCCGACCCGGTCGACGAGGCCGCCGTGCTCGCCCGCGACTGGTTCCGCCGGCACCTGCGACGGCGGGGGCCTGCGTGAGCGGCTCCACGGCGCCGGCTCGGACGGCGCTGCAGGGGCTGATCTTCTTCCCGCGCGGAGGGTCCGCCCAGGTGGTGCGCCACCTGGCCCGCGAGCTCCCGGCGACCGGGTGGCACAGCCGGGTGGTCGCGGGCTCGCTGGGCGGGTCGGGGGAGCCGGGCAACGCCCGCGCGTTCTTCGGGGCCGGGGTCGATCTGGTGGCCGTCCCCTACGACCGGGCCGTGACCGCCCCGGACCCGGTGATGGCGTCACCCCCGATGCACCCCTCCTTCGAGGACCGGCCCGGCGCGCCGGACCCGGTCGCGGCGCGTCTGGGGGCGGCCGCGACCGAGCACCTCGCGGCCGAGTGGACGCGCATCCTCGGCGCGCCGGGCGTCCTGTCGGGGGTCGAGGTGGCGCACCTGCACCACCTGACGCCGCTGCACGAGGCGGTCGCCCGGCTGCGCCCGGGGCTGCCGGTGGTCACCCACCTCCATGGCACCGAGCTGCTGATGCTGGACGAGGCGGATCGCGGGGCGCCCTGGCCCCATGCGGCCGCCTGGCGCGCGCGTATGCGCGGGTGGGCCGGCGCCTCGGACCGGGTCATCGCGTCGTCGGAGCCCTCCGCCCGCGACGCGGAGCGGATCCTGGGCCTGGACCCGAGCCGCGTCGTGGTGGTGCCGAACGGGGTGGACCTCTCGGTGTTCGCCCCCCGCCGGATGGCGGCGCCGGAACGCGAGGCGCTGTTCCGCCGCTGGCTCTGCGACGAGCCCCGCGGCTGGTCGCCCGGCCGCCCGCGCCCCGGCGGGGTGCGCTACGCGCCGGCCGACCTGGCCCCGCTGCTCGCGCCGGACGCGACCGTCGTGCTCTTCGTCGGCCGCTTCACCGCCGTCAAGCGCGCGTCGCTGCTCGTGCGCGCGCACGCCCGGGCGCGCGAGCTGCTGGGCCGGCCGCTGCCACTCGTGTTCGCCGGGGGCTCCGCGGGCGAGTGGGAGGGGGAGCATCCCGCCGACGCCGCGGCGCGGTCCCCGTGGGGCGGCGAGGTCTTCTTCGCCGGATGGCGCTCGCACCCCGAGCTCGCCGAGGTGCTCGCCTGCTCGGACCTGATGGCCGTCCCCTCCGTCGCCGAGCGCTTCGGGCAGGTCTACGTCGAGGCGATGGCGTCCGGGGTCCCGGTGGTCGCGTGCCGCGCCGCGGCGCCCCCGACGTTCGTCGACGACGACCCGGCGTCGCCGGACCGGCGCGGCTGGCTCGTGGCGCCCGACGACGAGGAGGACCTCGCGCGCGCCCTCGTCGAGGCGGCCCGCGACCCGGCCGAGCGGGCCCTGCGGGGGCGGAACGGCGCGCGCCGGGCGCGCGAGCGGTTCTCGATCGCCTCCGTCGCGCGCGAGGTGGCCGAGGTCTACGCCACCGCGGCGGAGGGCTGATCCCGCGGCAGGAAGGCCAGCGCGGTCGCGAGGGGCCGCCCACCGGGGACGTCGTGGCCCTCGGCCTCCCGCGGGCGGTTGACCAGCCGCCCGGCCACGACCAGCGAGGTCGAGCCCCCGCCGTCCAGGTTGATCGCCGAGCGCGCGCCGAGACCGGCCATGAGCGCCGCGAGCTCGGCCAGGGTGAGGCCGGCCTCGTCCGGCGAGCGGCCCTCGGTGGCGACGGCGAGCAGGCGATGGTCGTCGACGCCGAGTGCCGCGCGCGGGTGGCGGCCGGCCGTGATGTCGGAGTCGAACTGCCCGGAGCCCGCCGAGAAGCCCTCCGGGTCGGTCCCCTCGCCGACGAGCGGCAGGCCCCCGGCGACGAGGGCGGGGCCGGCCTGGAGGAGGTCGCCGGCGGGAGCGCCGCCGAACGCCCGCAGGGGCGCGATCGTTATGCGCTCGCCGTGCAGGTGCAGGCACGAGCGCCCCGGGGCGAAGGCCGGGTGGAAGGGCCGCGTCGCCGCTCGCCGCCCCCCGGTCCAGACCTCCCCGAGCGGCGGCCCGCCCGGTGTGACGAAGAACCCGCCGACCAGGGCGTCGGCGATGCCGCTGCGGGCGCACCAGGCCGCGAGCGGCTCGGGCGACGGCAGCACGACGACCGAGGGGATGACCTCCGCCCGTGGGAACGCGGCGACGTGCACCGTCGTCGCGCCGACGCGCAGGCTGCGCAGGTGGGGTCGGGCCGGCTCCGCGAGGGGCATGTCCTCCTCGTCGGCGTCGCCCGCCCATGACCCGAGCCGCGTGGCCACGGGGCCGGATCATAGGCGGGGCCACGGCTGCCCCATGTCACATCCCTGTCACCCGTGCGCCAGTGCGGACAAGCGGGCTCGTGCGGCGGCTTCGCCGCTGATCGCACGGTCTCGCCCGCACCCGACAGCACCGGCTGACCGCCGGGGCTGGCTGTCGGAGGAGTGGACGAGCGGACTCGGGCGGCGGCGTCGCCGCTTTTCGCCCGGTCGTCCGCATCCGCCATCACCGGCTGACCGCCGGGGATGGATGGCGGGCTCTCCGATGAGTTCTCGTTGCCGGGGATGTCGAAGGCGGTGGGTCCCGTTCGTCGTGTGGTCGACGAGGTCTTCGAGTAGGGGGGATGCGCGATGCGCAAGCTGGTGGTGGGGACGTTCCTGACCCTCGACGGCGTGATGCAGGCGCCCGGGGCGCCCGACGAGGACCGCGACGGCGGGTTCGCCAACGGCGGCTGGGTGGTCCCGCTGTTCGACGACGAGCTCGGGGCGTCGATGACGGAGTGGATCGAGGGGATCGGCGCGCTGCTCCTCGGCCGCCGCACCTACGAGATCTTCGCGTCGCACTGGCCGCTCACGGGGCCCGACGACCCGATCGGCGCCGCGTTCGCACGGGTGCCGAGGTACGTGGCCTCGCGCACCCTGAGGTCGGCCGGATGGGAGGGCACCACGGTGATCGACGACGTCCCGGCGGCGGTGCGCGCGCTGAAGGAGGAGGACGGCGACGAGATCCAGGTGCACGGCAGCGGCGGGCTGATCCGGACGCTCCTGCGCGAGGACCTGGTCGACGAGCTGCGTCTGATCACGTTCCCCGTGGTCGTCGGCGCCGGCAAGCGGCTGTTCGCCGACGACGGGCCGCCCGCGGCCCTCGAGCTGCTCGGCGCGACCGTCTTCCCGAGCGGCGCGATCCTGCACACCTACCGCCGCGCGGGCGCCCTCACCCAGGGGTCGTTCGGGCTCGAGACGCAGTAGGAGACGGGCCGCCCGGCGGGGCCCCCGGGAGGGGCACCAGCCGGGTGGCCTCCGGCGCGAACGTCGCGGTGACGACGCGTCCGGGGGACAGGTCGAGCTCGGCGACGAGGGCGGCGGGCACCTCGGCGAGGAGGGGCCCGAGGCGCACCCGGGCGCGGTCGCCGGCCGGGATCACCGACGCCACCGGGGCGCTGAGCCGATTCGGTCCGGCGTCCGCGGCCCCCTCGGGGACCAGGGTGACGTCCCACGGGTGCACCAGGGCCCCGACCGGGCCGCTCGGCCCGGCGGCCGCCCGGATCACCGCGCCCTGGTCGAGCACGACCTCCATGCCGCCGCCGGGCAGGGGCCGCGCGACGCCGGCCATCAGGTGCCCGCCGGTGAAGCTCGCGACGAAGCCGTCGGCCGGCTCGGCGAGCAGCTCGGCGGGGGTCCCCGTCTGCAGCACCCGCCCCGTCGAGATCACGCCGACCCGGTCGGCCAGCGCCGCCGCGTCCTCGAAGTCGTGGGTCACGAGCAGCGCGGGCAGTCCCAGGTCGCGCAGAAGGTCGTACAGCTCGTCGCGCACCCGTGCGCGCGTGTGCGCGTCGAGGGCCGACAGCGGCTCGTCGAGCAGCAGCACCTCGGGGTCGCTCGCGATCGCCCGCGCGAGGCCCACCCGCTGGCGCTCGCCGCCCGACAGCCGCCGCGGCCGAGCGCCGGCCAGGTGCGCGATGCCGAACCGCTCCAGCAGCTCGTCCGCCCGCGCGCCACCGGCGAACGCGACGTTCTCGCGCACGGTCATGTGGGGGAAGAGCGCGTACTCCTGGAAGACGTAGCCCACGCGGCGCTCCTCGGGCGGCAGGTCGACCCGCTCCGCGCGGTCGAACAGCAGCCGCCCGCCGACGGCGATCCGCCCCTGCGACGGGCGCGCGGCGCCCGCGATCGCCCGCAGCACCGTCGTCTTGCCCGCGCCGGAGGGCCCGACGAGCGCGACGGTCTCGCCGCCGTCGACCTCCAGCGCTACCCGGAGTTCGAAGGCGCGAAGCGGAACGACGATGTCGAGTCGGAGGAGCGCCAGTGGAGGATCAGCTTCAGGACGAGCAGGACGAGGGCGCTGACCACCACGAGCACGCAACCGATGGCGATGGCCACGTCGAGGTCGACCGCCAGCGCGTCGTAGATGGCGAGTGTCACGGTCTGCGTGATGCCCTGGAGGCTACCGGCGAACATGATCGTGGCCCCGAACTCGCCGATGCCCCGGGCGAGCGACAGGGCGGCGCCGGCGCCGAGCCCCCCGGCGCTGAGCGGCAGGGCGACCCGCCAGAACGTGCGGCCCGGGCGCGCGCCGAGGGTGCGGGCGGCCAGGAGCAGGTCCTCGTCGAGCGCCTCGAACGACGCGATCGCCTGCCGCAGGTAGAAGGGGCCCGCGACGAAGATGATGGCGAGCACGACCGCGGTCTGGGTGAACCCGATCTCGATGCCGAGCGCCGTGAAGGTCTCGCCGAGCAGGCCGAAGCGCCCGAAGGCCACGAGCAGCCCGATGCCCGCCACCGCGGGGGGCAGCACCAGCGGCAGCTCGACCAGGGTGATCACCAGGCTGCGGCCGGGGAAGCGCCGGCGGCCGATCAGGTAGGCGGCCGGCGTGCCGACGAGCAGTGTCACGCCGAAGGCGATGGCGTTGGTCTTCGCGGTGACCCAGAGCGCGTCGACGACCACGGGGTCGTCCAGATGCTCCCAGACCTGCCCGGGCGGGCTCTCGACGAAGAGGGCCACGATCGGCACCACCAGGAACGCCAGCGCCGCCGCGAGCGCCAGCCACAGCAGCAGGGTGAAGGGGCGCAGGCGCCTCATGAGGGGGGCGCGGGGAGGAAGCCCGCCGCCGCCAGCGCGGCGCGGCCCTCGGGGCCGGTGGCACCGGCCACGAACCGCCGCGCCCCGGTGACGTCGCCGCCGCCGCGCACCACCGCGATCTCGTAGCGCACCTCCGGCTGCGCCGCGGCCGGGATCGGGACCGTGGCCAGGCGCGTCTCGGCGGCCCGGGCGTCGGTGACGTAGACGATGCCCGCGTCGGCCTCGCCCAGGGCCACCTTCCCGACGACGTCCTTGACGTCCGGCTCGCGGCTGACCACGTTGGCGAGGGCGCGTCGCAGGCCGAGGGCGTCGAGCGCCTCGATGGAGTAGGCGCCCACCGGAACGTCGGGACCGGCGACGGAGAGGCGGACCCCCGGGCGGGCGAGGCCGGCGACCGAGGTGATGCCGGCCGGGTTCCCGCGCGGCACGATCACGGTGAGGCGGTTGTACGCGAGCGCCACCGGGCGCTCGACCAGCCCCTCGGCGAACAGCTCCCCGGTCTCGCGCGGGGAGGCCGACGCGAACACGTCGGCGGGCGCCCCCCGGCGGATCTGCTCGGCGAGCGCACCCGATCCGGCGAAGCTGAAGCGCGCCTCCCCGACCGCCGGCAGCGCCTCGGTGAGCGAGGCGGCGGCGAAGACCGTCGGCACGTCGGCCTCGTCCTCCCCGCAGCCCGCGGCGACGACCAGCGCGAGGACGGCGATCAGGAGGGCGACGATCCTCACGCGACCGGCGCCGGCTCGCCGGCGGCCTCCATCTCGTAGCCCCCAACGAGCGCCACGCGGCGGCGCAGGGCGTCCGAGCGCAACAGCCGGTCGAGCGCCTCCGCGCCGGGGTGCCCCGTGGCGCCGGCCCCGATCCACAGCTCGACGACGTGCTCCTCGAGCGGAACGAACCCCAGTCCGTGCTGGAGGGCGGCGGGCTCGAAGGTGACCGCCGCGCACCCGGCCAGCGCCGCGTGCCGCGCGGCCGGCACGTGGCCCGCCGCCCGGGCCGCGGGTGGCGGCAGGAGGTCGCCCGCAGCCCGCTCGAGCGCCTGCTGGCTGGCGGCCGAGGCCTCGCGCTGCACGATGGGCACGCCGTCGCGCAGCAGCGGCTCGAGCGCGCCGCGGTCGAGCGCCGGGGCCACGCCGAGGCCCACCCGCCAGCGTGCGACGTGCACGCGGCGCACCGGCACCGGCGGCGCCGGCAGCGCGCCCTGGGGCCCGTGCACGAGGGCGGCGTGCGCGCGCCTCCCGGCGAGCGCCTCCACGGCGTCGCCGCTGGTCCCCGCGACGGCCGCGAGCCGCCCGGGCGTCGCGGCGAGCATCGCGGCGCACAGCCCGAGGAGCGGGTCGCAGCCCACCACCACCAGCGCGTCGGCGCCGCCGCCGGGCAGCGGCCGGACCGCCCCGTCCTCGTCGACCACCGCGTCCGGTGCGGCCCAGGCCGCATCGCCGGCCACGAGGCTCCGGAGCGGGTGCGCCACCAGTCGGCCCTCCACCCGCCCGAGCGTGAGCGGCGTCCCGGGGGCGAGGCCCGGGGGCGCCGCGACGTCGGGGTCGTCGCCGGCGATCGGGAAGAGCTGCTCGACCGGCCGGCCCAGGGCGCGCGCGAGACGGATGGCGGTCTGCACCGAGGGGGCGTGGCGTCCCGCCTCGGCGGCGCCGACGAGCTGGCGGCTGACCCCGGCACGCCCGGCGAGCTCCGCCTGCGTGAGCCCCGCGGCCTCGCGCGCCGAGCGCAGGTGGGCGTTCCCGGTCATGACAGGATTCTGCGCACACGCCAGGATCCCGGCGCAAGGGCGTCGCGCGCGCGGAGGTTGACGGGAACCACGTCAGGGCGTAACCACCACCTGCCGTGGTCAGCCGTCTCCCTTTCTCGAGCCCCGTCACCGGCCGGGGCGCCCCGCGCGCCGCCGGACCGGATCTGGTCGAGACCCTCCTCGTCTGCGCGATCAGCACGGTGATCCTGGTGCGCCTCTACCTGGCGGGCACCGGCTATCCCACGATCGGCGGCGGCGGCTTCCACTTCGCCCACGTGCTCTGGGGCGGGCTGCTGATGCTCGTGGCCGCCATCCTCGTGCTCGCCGTCCTGGGCCGGCCCGCCCTCCACATGGGCGCCGCCCTGTCGGGCGTCGGATTCGGGCTCTTCATCGACGAGGTCGGCAAGTTCGTGACCTCCGACGTCGACTACTTCTTCCAGCCGGCGCTGGCGATCATCTACGTCGTCTTCGTCCTGCTGGTGCTGTTCCTCGTCTCGCTGCGGCAGGGGCTGCGCATCGGCCCGGTCGCCGCGCTCGCCAACGCGCTGGCGCTGACCCACCAGGCGGTGTTCGACCCGGAGGCGGGCGCCGTGAGGCGCGAGGTCCTGACCCTGCTCGACCGCGCCGACCCCTCCGACCCGCTGGTGCCCGCGCTGCGCGCGCGCATCGCCGCGGCCGCGCCGGCGATCGAGCGCCCGCCCGGGATGCTGCGGCGGGCGCGTGTGTCGCTGGAGGACGGCTACCGGCGCCTCGCGCTCTCGCCCGCCTTCATGTGGGCCGTCATCGGCTGGTTCGTGCTCGCGGCGGTGTCGAGCATCTCGACGGTCGTCTACGTCGCGATGGGCGACGACTCCCGGCCGGCGGACGAGAGCCAGGTCGTCCACACGCTCCAGCTCATCTCCTCGCTCGCCTCCGCCGGCTGCGTCGCGGCCGGCATCTGGTGCCTGCGCCGCTCGCGCCTGGCCGCCTTCCGCTGGTTCCAGCGCGCGGTCCTGATCAGCATCCTGGTCACCCAGGTCTTCGTCTTCTACGACTCCCAGCTCGCGGCGCTGACCGGGCTGGCGGTGAGCCTGCTGGTCTACGTGGGGCTGCGCTTCGCGATCGCCCGCGAGGTGGCCGAGCGGGACCGCGTGCCCGCCTGAGCCCGGCTCCGGGCGCGCGCCGCGAGCCGGCCCGTGATCCGATCCGGCCCCGACCTGCGACAGGCAGTGTGTGAGCGATCACCGTGACGACGCCGCGCTGCTGAGCGCGATCGCGAGTGGCGACGAGGGCGCCCTGCGGACGCTGTTCGCGCGCCACTCGCCCTGGCTCGGCGTCCGCCTGGCGCGTCGCTGCGCCGACGAGGAGGTGGTCGCGGACGTCCTCTCCGACACCTTCGTTGCGGCGTGGCGCGGCGCCGGGCGGTACCGGGGCGACGGCGAGGCGGCGGCCTGGCTCTGGGGCATCGCCGTGCGGCGGCTGGTGTCGCGCCTGCGCGGCCGGCCGGCGCCGGAGCCGCACGCGACGGACGCCCTCGACGCGGTCGCCACCCCGCTCGCGAGCGCCGAGGACGAGGTGCTGCTGGGCGTCGAGCACGGCGATCTGGGTGCCTCGCTGCGGCGGCTGTCCCCGGAGCTGCGGGCGGCGGTGCAGGCGACGATCCTCGACGGGCTCTCGACCCGGGAGGCCGCGCGCCTGCTGGGCATCCCGCAGGGGACCCTGAAGGGGCGGCTGAGGCGCGCGACGCGCGAGATGCGCGCCGACCTGGTGACCGAGGGAGGTGTGCGATGAGCGTCACCGGCTGGCATGCCGACGACGCGCTGCTGACGGCGTACGCCGGCGGCGACGCCGACGTGGCGGCGTCCGCGTCCGTGGAGGCCCATCTGGTGGCGTGCGCGGCGTGCCGCGGACGGCTGGCGGAGCACGTGCCGCCCGCCTCGCGGCGGGTGGCCGAGCGCGCGTGGGCCGGGGTCGTGGCCGGGATCGCGACGCCGCCGCCCTCGCCCGCCGTGCGGCTGATGCGGAGGCTCGGCGTGTCCGAGGCCGACGCCGTGCTGCTGCGGGCCGCACGCTCGCTGGACGGTCCCTGGACGCTCGCGGTGCTCGCGGTGATCGCCTTCGCCGCCCTCGCGGCACTGGGCGAGGCGAGCGGCGGGGTCACCCTCTACCTGCTGCTCGCGCCCCTCGTGCCCGTGATCGGCGTCGTCGTGGCCTTCGCCTCGACCGACCCCCTCGGCGACGTCGAGGTGGCGACGCCCTTCTCCGCCGCGCGGCTGGCCCTGCTGCGCACCGCCGCGGTGTGCGTCACGAGCGTGCCGGCGGTCGTCGTGCTGGGGCTCGCGGTCCCGGCGATCGGCCCGCTGGCGTTCGCGTGGCTCGTCCCCGCCATCGCCCTGACCCTGCTGTGCCTCGTCGCGATGACCTGGGTCGGCCCCGCGATGGCCGGCGCCGGGGCGGCCGTCCTGTGGCTCGCCGTCATCGTCGCGGCGCGCGCCGGCGACGACGTGCCGGCCGCCGTCGCCCCCCGCCTGCTCGTCGTCCACCTCGCCGCCGCCGCCGCCGCGGCCGTCGTCCTCGCCGTCCGGCTGCGGTCGGCCCACGCCCCGGGAGGGCACCGATGACCACCATGCCGCTCGTCAGCATCGACGGGCTCACCCGGCGCTTCGGCGCGACGACCGCGCTCGACGACGTCAGCCTGGACCTCGGGAGCGGGGTCACCGGGCTCCTCGGGCCGAACGGCGCCGGGAAGACGACGCTGATCCGCATGATCGCGACGGCCGAGCCGCCGACGCGCGGGACGATCCGGGCCCTCGGCCACGAGGCCACCGGGACCCTCGCCGAGCGCACCGCCGTGCGCCGCTCCCTGGGCTACCTGCCCCAGGAGGTCGGCTTCCCCCGCGGCATGACCGCCTTCGGCTTCCTCGACTACATCGCCGTGCTCAAGGAGTGGACCGACACCGGCCCGCGCCACGAGGAGGTGACGCGCGTGCTGGGCCTGGTGGGGCTCGGCGACCGGGCGTCGGCGCGCGTGCGCACCCTGTCGGGCGGCCAGCGGCGCCGCCTCGCGCTCGCGCAGGCGTTCATCGGCGACCCGGCGCTCCTGATCCTGGACGAGCCGACCACGGGCCTCGACCCCGAGCAGCGCGCCGGCCTGCGCGCCCTGCTGTCGGAGCGCGCCGCGCGGGGCGGCGCCGTGCTGCTGGCCACCCACCAGACCGAGGACGTGGCCGCTCTCTGCGAGCGGGTCGTGGTGATGGACGGCGGGCGCGTGCGCTTCGACGGCACGGTCGCCGACCTCGTCGCGACCGCCGCCGGGGCGGTGTGGCTGGCCCCCGAGGCCGTGCCCGGCGCCCGGCAGTCCTGGCGCACCGGAACCGGCCGCGTGCGCTCGGTCGGGGGGACGCCCGGCCCCGGGGCCGAGGCCGCGGAGCCCTCGGTCGAGGACGCGTACCTGCTGATGCTCGGCGACCGCGCCGGCGCCCTGGAGGAGGCCGCATGACCACCATCGCCACGCCCGCCGCCGTGCGGTCGGCGGCACCGGCCGGCAGCGCGGGCGCGATCCGCGCCCTGGCCGGCCTCGAGGTCCGCCGCTACGCACGGCACCCGCTGTTCCTGCTGGGGGTGCTGCTCACGACCGCGACCAGCGCGATGGGGCCCGACCGCGACACATCGTCGCTGTTCCACGCGATCGTGCCCGCGGCGGCGATCGGCCTGCTCGGGATCGTGGTGATGTGGAACCTGACCCGCCGCTCGGACGCCGCCGCCCATGCGGCCGGGGCGGTGCCGGTGGGCGAGCGCGCCCGCACCCTCGCGCTGGCCTGCGCCGCGGTGGTCCCCCTCGCGGCGGGGCTCGCGTGGTGGGTCTGGGCGATGGTGGCGTACGAGGTGCACCCGCCGACGCCCGACGGCTTCCCCTTCGGGCCCGCCGACACGGCGACCTGGGTGGGCGCGGTGCTCCTCGGCCTCGGCCCCCTGGCCTGCCTGGGCGGCCCGATCCTCGGGCTGCTGGTGGCGCGCTGGACCAGCGGCCGGGCGGCGCCGGCGGTGGCGGTGATCGTCGTCGTCGCCGCGTCGATCGTGATGCAGGGCCTGTTCGAACCCCTGCGCACCATCCGCGTCGTGATGCCCTGGACCTACTGGGGCGGCCCGTTCGGCACGGGCGACGACGCCGAGCGCATGCTCGTGCTCACCGGCTCGCCCTACTGGTGGGTCGTGCACGTGGCCTGCCTCAGCGCCCTCGGGCTGATCCTCGCCCTGCTGCACGACCGCGAGCGCCCGCGCCGCGGGCTGGTGCGCGCCGGCGCGATCGTCCTTGCCGTCTCGGTGGTCGCCGTCGTCCTGTCGGCCACCACCGGCATCCAGGAGGAGCTGGTCAACCCGGTGCCCTCCCAGCGCTCCGGTCCCTGGGCGAGCTGATGCTCCGCCACGCCGCCCGCGCCGTCCCGTGGTCGCTCGTCGCCGCGGGGTGCGTGGTCGTGCCGGTGCTCGTGGCGATGGCCGCGGCGTGGCCCGACCACGTGTGGCCCCTCCAGGGCATCGCCGTCGGCCTGATCGCCGGGGTGGGCGCCTGGTGCATGGACGAGCGCGCGGCGGCGGTGGTCGACACCCTGTCGCGCCCGCTCTGGTGGCGCACCGTCGCCCGGAGCGCCGCGCTCGTGCCCCTGGCGGCGGTCTGGACGGCCTCGGTGGTGGCCGCGGGCGACCGCCTGCCCGACCACCAGCGCCTGTTCGTGCTCCAGGGGATCGCGGCGCTGGTCGCGGGCGTCGCGGTCGCCACGGTGCGGCGGGCGCGCGGCGTCGCCATGCCGGGGCTCGCCCTCGCGCCCGGGCTCGTCGTCGCCGTGGGGGTCCTCGCGCTCGTGCGCCCGGCGGCGGATCACCTGCCGTTGTTCCCGATCTGGCCCTGGGAGGCCTGGGGCCGCAGCGCCGTCATCTGGTCGGCGGTGCTTGCCGTCGCCGTGGCGGCGCTCGCCGTCGCGCTCGTCCGGCCCCGGAGGCCCTGGCCTGCATGAACCTGCGCCGGGTGCGCGGAGATCGCACCAACCTTCGCGCGCCGGTCGTGTCCTGTCTGCATGGGGACGTCAGACTTCGCCCTCGTCGCAGGGCCCGGGGCGCCGGGGACCATCCGGCGCGCCGTCGATCGCATCCCGGGGTTGCCCGACGGGACGCGGGCGGACCTGCGGCTGCTGTCCTCGGCGTTGGTCACCGCGCCGCTGCTCGTGCCCACGGGTTGCGGGGAGGTGCTGCTGCGCGTCAGGGTCACCGTGAAGCCCGCGGCCGTCCGGATGCAGATCGACGCGACATGCGAGTCGGCGCCGCCGGCGCGGCCCGCCGGTCAGCGCCGCCGGCTCCCGATGCTCGAGCGGGTCTGCAGCCGGTGGGGGATGGTGCGCACCGGGGAGCTCGGGTCGGTCTGGTTCGAGCTCGACGCGGACCGCGACCACGGGACCGCGGCCCTCACGGCACCGGCGCTGGTCGCCGCCGCCTTCTAGGTGTAGTCGCTCACCACGTTGTTGACAGGCGGCTGATCGGCGGGAGCCCCTTGAGAGAGCTGTGGCGGCGCCGGGTGTTGTAGTGCTCGAGGAAGTCTTGCAGGCACCCGGCGCGCTCTGAGTTGCTGGTGAAGATCCGCGCGTAGGCCCATTCGGCCAGCAGGGTGCGGTTAAAGCGCTCGACCTTGCCGTTCTGCCAGGGGCAGTGGGGACGGATCAGGATGTGACGGGCCCCGAGGTCGGCGAGGGCGGCCTGGAAGTCGTTCGAGAGGCGATACGAGAACGCGTTGTCGCTCATCACCTCCTGGATCCGGGTGATGCCGTAGGAGGCGAAGAAGGCACCTGCGCGGGCGAGAAAGCCGGCGCAGGTGCCACCGCGCTCGTCGGGGTGGATCTCCGAGTAGGCCAGGCGCGAGTGGTCGTCGACTGCCGAGTGGACATAGTCGTAGCCGGAGCCGCGGCCCTGCGGCGGCGCCGCGGCACGACCGAGAGCCCGCCAGCCACCACCCTCGCGGATGCGCCCGAGCTTCTTGACGTCGATGTGGATCAGCTCGCCCGGACGCTCGCGCTCGTAGCGGCGGCTCACCGGGCCCCGGCGTACCGGCTCCCCGGTGAGGGCGTCCAGGTCGCGCAGCAGCGGCAGGCCGTGACGGGCGATCACCCGGCCCACCGTCGAGGCCGCCAGGCCGAGCTGGCGCCGATCCAGTCGGCGCCGCGTGGCACGACGCGCCCGCACGATGCGTCGCGCCTCGGGGGTCCGGTGCGGGCAGCGGTGCGGCCGGCTCGGGCGATCGACCAGGCCCGCCGGGCCCTCCTCACGGAAGCGGCGCAGCCACTTGTCGGCGGTGGCGCGTGAGCACCCGAGCTGGTGGGCGGCATCGGCCGGCCGGTGGCCGGCCGACACCCGCTGGACCAGCAGCATCCTTCCGTGGACCGTCAACCCGGCGTTAGCGTGGGACACGAGGACCCCCCTGGGGCTGGGAAGGCTTCGTCACCTCCACAACCCCCTCGGGGGTCCTCGCTACGTCAACCCGGATCCGTCAACAACGCTGCGGGTGACTACATCTAGGAGGGCCGCCCCGGCGCGTCGGGCTGCCCGGGCGGATCGGGGCGCCCGGCGCCCGCCTCGCCGCCGCCGACGCGGGCGGGGGTCCCCACCGGCGGCGCGACCGCGGCCGGGCTGTCCGCGGGGGCTGTGGCCGGTACGGGCGGGGCCTGGTTCGGGGGCGGGCCAACGTCCTCGGGCGGTCCCGCGTGCGCGGGGGGGCCGGGGGCATCGGGGCGCCCCGCATCCGGCGGGGGACCGGCGCCGGCCGGCCTGGCGGCGTGATCCGGAGGCCCCGGGACGCCGGCGACGGGCGCGAGGCCCTCCCCGCCTCCGCGCCGCGCGCCCCCCCGCTCGCGGACGACCGCCGCCGGGGCGGGCTCCGGGGAACCCGCGCCCTCGGTCGCCGCGTCCGCCGGCGGAGGGGGTCCGTCCGCGGGCGCCACCACGCCCGCCGGGTCCACCGGGACGGGTACGGCGGTCGCGATCCCGTCCCCGCCCCCGGCGGGGCCGACCGCGATGGCCGGGGCCGCCGCGGGGGGCTCGGCCCGGGGGCCGGGGCCCGCCGACCCCGGCGGCACGGCATCGGGCGGTACGGGGCGCGCCCCGGCGGCGAGCGTCGCCGTCGCCGTCGTGGGCCGGGTGTCCGGCTGCGCGGCGGGCGACATCGTCGCGCCCGCGACCCCGACGACCGCGATGCCCGCCACCACCGCCACCTTGGCGCCGATGCCCGCGCCCGCGAGGGCCGCGACGAGCCCGCCCGTCGTGCCGCCGCCGGCGGTGAGCGCCGAGGCGCCGGCCGTCGTGCCCGCCGCCGCCCCCGTGAGCGCGCGGAGGGTCCCCGCCGCGGCGGGGACCGCGGCGAGCGCCGCGAGGTCGTGGGCCCGCGTGCCGATGGCGGCGCGGAAGGAGGCGCACTCCGCGCAGTCGCGCAGGTGGCTGCGCATCCGGCGCGAGCGCAGCACGCGCCCGTCGCCGTCCGAGATGGTGCGCCGGATGTCCGGACAGGGCGTGTCCCGCCCGAGCGCGAGGTCGTTCAGAGCCTCGCGGGCCTCCCGGATCAGCCGCTTGGCGACCGCCGCGTCGGCGCCGCCGACGGCCGCCGCGATCTCCTGGTGCGACATGCCGGCCAGCTCACGCAGCAGCAGCGCCGTCCGCGGGGCCGGATCGAGCGCCTCCAGGTCGGCGCGCAGGCGCCGCATCCGCTCGCGCGTCGCGCTGCTGGCGAACGGCTCCGGGCCGGCGTCGGCGACCTCCGGCTCCAGGCTCGTCCAGCGGGGGCGGTCGCGCACCACGTTCAGGCAGGCGTTGTGGGCGATGCGGTACAGCCATGGCCGGACCGCCGCCGGCGCCGCGTCCCGCAGCAGGGCGCGGTGGGCGTTCATGAGGATCGTCTGGAGCGCCTCCTCGGCGTCGTCCGCGTTGCCGGTGATGGTCCGGCAGTAGCGGCGCAGCGGCTCGCCGTGGCGCGCCACGAGCTCCTCGAAGGCCCGCTCGTCGCCGCGGCCCGTGCGCTCCGCCAGGTCCTCATCGGACGCGCGGGATCGTCCCGCGGCCGGGATCGGCAGTCTCGGAGGGGTGCGATCGGTGATCATCGGCCGCCGGGATCGAGGTCCGGGTCCCGCGGATCAGGCCGGCGCACCCTTATCGAGTGCGCGGCCATTTGCAAGGGTCGGACGGGTAGGACGCAACGCAACGCCACGGGGACGCCGGCGGAGCGCAGGCCGTGTTTCACCTGCCGGCGCCGTGCAGGTAGGCGATGTCGCGGCCGGCCGGGTTCTCCTCGGCCTCGCGGCGGGCCTCGACCCGGTGCGCCCACTCCTCGGCGATCACGGGCCAGCGCCCGAGCGCGTCGCGGTGGCGCAGGAACCAGAGCAGCTCCGGCCGGGCCTGGTCCCGCACGGTGTGGAAGCCGCCGTCCGCCATCCTGACCCCCGCCGCGGGAACCGGGCCGCATCCGGTCGCGGCGCCCGGCGACGGCCGCGTCAGCCTACGGCCGGGCGCCGGCGCGTTCCAGGGATCCGTCCGCGGCGCGCGCCTTCGGCAAACCCGATGCGGCATCGGGGGCGTCCGGGATGGCCGGGCGGGCCCGCGCCATCACCATCGGGGCATGGTGTTCCGTGATCGCCGCGAGGCCGGACGGCGCCTCGCACCACTCCTCGCCGCGTTCCGCGCGCGGCGACCCGTGGTGGTGGCGCTCCCGCGCGGGGGCGTCCCGGTGGCGGCGGAGGTGGCCCGGGCCCTCGGCGTGCCGCTGCACGTCCTGGTCGTCCGCAAGCTCGGGGCCCCCGTGCAGCCGGAGCTCGCCATCGGCGCGATCGCCGAGGGCGGCACCCCCGTGATCGACCACGGGACGGCACGGCAACTCCGGATCACCGACGAGGAGATCGGGCGCGTCCTCGAGCGCGAGCGGCGCGAGCTGGGGCGGCGCACGGAGCTGTTCGGCGCGGTCGGGGGGCCGCCCGACGTCCGGGGGCGCACGGTGATCGTCGTCGACGACGGGCTCGCGACGGGGCTCACCGACCTCGCCGCCGTGAGGGCCCTCCGCGAGCGTGGCGCGGGCGAGGTGGTCGTCGCGGCGCCGGTGTCCTCCCCGGAGGCCCGCGAGCTGCTGCGCGCCGAGGCCGACGAGGTCGTCTGCCACACCGTGCCCCGGTCGTTCGGAGGCGTCGGCCGCTGGTACCGCGACTTCTCCCAGCTCAGCGACGAGGAGGTCCTCGACATGCTGGCCGCGGAGCGGCCGGATGAGTCCCCGGCTACTCCCGCGACCCCGCCGGGAGGCGCTCCTCCGCCAGGGCGTGACGAAGACCGCGGTCGGTGACCGACCACCGACGTGCGGCCCAGGGCGTCGAGGATCGCACGCGCGATCACGGCGCCGGCGAGGATCACCTCCGCCCGGCCGGCCTGGAGGCCGACGACCCCCCTGCGCTCGTCGGCGGCCATCGTCCGGTAGCGCGCGATCTGCCGGTCGATCTCGCCACCGTCGAGCACGGTCCCCTCGATCACCGCCGGGTCGTACTCCGCCAGCGCGTGGCGCACGGCCGCCAGGTTGGTGAACGCCCCGCCCATGCCGAGGAGGGCGTCGGGCGGCGGCAGGCGCGCCACGCGCCCGAGGGCCGTGGCGGCCGCGGCGCGCGCCCGGGCGAGCACGTCGTCACCGACGGGACCGTCGAGGCCGAACTCCTCGGTCAGGCGCACGGCGCCGAGGTCGATGCTGAACCGCTCGAGGACGCGTCCGCCGAGGCCCGCGGTGAACTGCGAGCTGCCTCCGCCGGTCTCGGCGACGACCACGCGGTCGCCGGGGCCCGGGCGGGCCGCGCCGATCGCGGCGAGGTAGCCGAGGCGGCCCTCCTCGTCCCCCGTGATCACCTCGACCGTCACGCCGCAGCGATCCCGCACGGCGGCGACGAATGCGTCGCGATTCGCGGCCATCCGCAGGCCCGCGGTGCCGACGGCGGCGATGTCGGGCGCCCCGGCCCGGCGCGCCTCGCGGATCATCTCGCAGACCGCGTCGCACGTCCGTGCGATGGCCGCGGGCGCGAGGGCGCCGGTCGCGAGGAGGCCCTCTCCCAGCCGCACGACCTCGGCGCGGTCGGCGAGGACCCGCCACCCCCCGGTCGGCGTGCGCTCGCCGACGTGGAGCTTCACCGAGTTCGTCCCGACGTCAACGACCGCACAGCGCGGCCCCGCCAACCCTGCGACCCGGGCCAGCGCGCGCGGGTAGCTGGTGTTCACGCCGGGGTCGAGGCCGAGCTCGTCGAGCGCGGCCATCACCAGGTCCCGGTCCGCCGACTCGACGGCGATCGTCCGCAGCGCCCGGCCCGCCGCGACCACCTCGGTCACCTCGGCGGAGCAGCCGAGCACCGCGTAGCGCGTCCGGCGCTTGCTCACCGGGACCGACCGGACGACCTCCCCGTCGACCGCCCGCCGCAGCAGCTCGTCGATGCGGTACGAGGGGTGGTCGAGGGGCGGCGCCGTCACGCCGAGCGCATCGAGCACCGCGCGCAGGTCGTCCGCCAGGATCGGCGAGGGCACCTTCATGACCGGTCGCCACAGCTCCAGGCCGCGGTCGTCGACCTGCTCGAGGCGCTTCACGTCCAGCAGGCCGTTCCGGACCTTGATGGTGTTCTCGCCGTCGCGGCTGACGACGTACGTCTCATCGCCGCCGGTGACCCCCTCCGGGGGGGTGGCCGCGATCCGCGCGACGGCGGACTCGAACGCGCCGAAGCCGCGCCACTCCCAGCGCGGGACGATCCCCCCGGTGGTCACGCCCCCGCCCCGAGGCGGGCGCGGGCGGGGCTGACGGCCTCCGGCGGCGCGACCGCGGGCGGGGCCGGGATGCGCCGCCGCCGGACCCACTTCGCGATCTCGACGGTCAGGGGCAGCAGGGCCGCGAGCCCCAGGCAGGCCATCCACTCGCGGCCGGTGAGGGAGGTCGTCAGCAGCCCGCGCTGCAGGCCCGGCAGCTCCGTGGCGAGCACGATCAGGACGGCGGGCACCAGGGAGATCGCGGCCGCCCGCAGCACCGGGGGGGCGAGCCCCGGCCCCGGATCGCGCCGGTTCGTGAGGGCGTTGAGGATCGTGCCGAAGCCCATGACCACGAACGTCATCGTCATGGAGGCCGACGCCGCGTCGGCACGCGGCTCGTCGGGCCCCGCGACCAGGGGCACCAGGGCCGCGGCGAAGAGCACCACGGCGTAGAGGATCCAGGTCCCCACCGCGCCGCGGTTGGTGACGGTCATCCGGGGGTCCCGGGGGGGCCGGTGCATCACGTCCGGGTCGCCCGGATCGACCGCGATCACCACGACGCCGGCCGCGGTGGCGAAGAACAGCAGGTAGAGGACCATGAGCGGGGTGAGCGCGACCCCGGAGTTGATGTCGAAGGCGGTCGCCGCGAGGAAGAGCAGCACGAGCGCCAGGAGCTGCGTCATCTGGTACCGCACGTAGGAGACGACCTTGTCGTAGACCCGTCGGCCGATCTCCACGGCGTGAACCAGCGTCCCGAAGTTGTCGTCGGTCAGGATCATCCGGGCGGCCTGCTTGCTCACCTCGGAGCCGCTCCCCATCGCCACGCCGACGTCGGCCTGCTTGAGCGCGGCGGCGTCGTTGACCGCGTCGCCGGTCATGGCCACGATCTGGCCCTGCTCCTGCATGAGCCGGGCCAGGCGCAGCTTGTCCTGGGGCGTCACGCGCCCGAACACGTGCAGCTCGGGCAGGCGCGCCGTCAGCTCCTCGTCGGTCAGCTCCTGGAGCTCGGCGCCGCTGATCGACCCGGGGCCGAGACCCAGCGTCTCGCCGATCGCGCGCGCCGTGACGGCGTGGTCGCCGGTGATCATGCGCACGTCGATCCCCGCGTCGAGCGCGACGCGGACGGCCTCCTTCGCCTCGGCGCGCAGCGGGTCGATGATGCCCGTCATGCCGGCGAACGACAGGTCGGCGACGAGTGACATGGGGTCCTCGGTCATCCTCGCGAGGTCGTCGTCCTCGACCAGCCGCGCCGCGAAGGCGAGCACCCTCAGGCCCTTCTCGCCCATGCGGGCGTTGGCGGCGTCGATCGCGGCCCGGGCCTCGCCGATCGGCACCTGGTCGGGGTTGAGCGGGCCGCCCGCGCGGCTGCAGCGCGCCAGGACCACGTCGGGGGCGCCCTTGACCAGGCCGACCACCCGCTCGGTCCCGTCGATCGGGACGCGGTGGAAGGTCGCCATGAACTTGTACTCGGAGTCGAAGGGGACCTCGGCCAGGCGCGGGTAGGCGCGGCGGGTCTCCTCGGCGTCGACGCCGAGCTTGGCCGCGAGCACCACGAGCGCGGCCTCGGTGGGATCGCCGACGACGTCCCCGCCGTCCGAGACGGTCGCGTCGCTGTCGAGGCAGAGCCCGTAGGCGAGGCGCGTGAAGTCGGGAACGGGCACCCCGGCGGGGCCCGTGATCGCCCCGGTCTTCCGGTAGCCCTCGCCCTCCACCGGGAACCACGACCCGTTCGCGTAGATGACCGAGACCATCATCTCGTTCATCGTCAGCGTGCCGGTCTTGTCGGTGTTGATCGCGCTCGTCGCGCCCAGCGTCTCGACGTCGGTGAGGTTCTTGACGACGGCCTTCGCCTCGGCGAGCTGCTTCGACCCGAGCGAGAGCAGCCCGGAGACGAACGCGGGCATGCCGGTGGGGATGGCGGAGATCGCCATCGCGGTGCCCAGCAGGACCACGTCGGTGAACGACTCGCCGCGGGCGACCCCGACGATCACGATCACCGCCACGGCCGCCCATGCGATCGCTCCGAGCACCCGCGTCAGGGTGTCCAGCTCCCGCTGCAGCGGCGAGCGGGTGCGCGTGACCGACGTCAGCATCTCGGCGATCTGGCCCATCTGGGTCCCCATGCCGGTCGCGGTCACCACCATCGAGGCGGCACCGCGGGTGACCGCAGTGTTCTGGAAGAGCATGTTGGCCCGGTCGCCGACCGCGACGTCCGGGGCGAGGACGGCGGTGGCCTCCTTCGCCACCGGGGCGCTCTCGCCGGTGAGGGCCGCCTCCTGGGTCTCCAGGGTCGCGGCGCGGATCAGGCGCCCGTCGGCGGGCACGATGTCGCCGGCCTCGAGCTGCACGATGTCGCCGGCGACCACCGCGTCGGCGGGCACGAGCGTCACGGCACCGTCGCGGACCACCTTGGCCTGCGGCACCTGGAGGTCCGCGAGGGCGTTGATGCTCTCCCGCGCCTTCAGCTCCTGCCGCGTCCCCAGCACGAGGTTGAGGACGATCAGGAGGGCCACGATCACCGCGGTCGAGACCTCGCCGATCACCAGGCTCACCGCGGTGACCGCGACGAGCATGATGTTCATCGGCTCGCGCAGCTGCGCCGCCGCGATCTGCGCGATGGAGGGCGGGGCCTCGGCGGCGATGGCGTTGGGCCCGTCGTGGGCGAGGCGGGCGGCGGCCTCCGTGGCCGTCAGGCCGGCCGCGGCATCCGAGCCCATGCCCGCGACCACCGCGGCGGCGTCCCGGGCGTGGGGCGGGGTGGCCGGGGCGTCCGCCCCCCGCGGTGGATCCTGGTCCATGATCGTCCTCCCCGTCCCGCGGGCGTCGTCCTCCGTCGTGGCAGTCTCGGCGCCGGCGCGCGCCGTGGCATCGTTCCGACGGGATGAACCGGCGCCGGCCGCGGATCACCCCGGACGGCCGGAGGCCGGCTCCGGGTCGCGCTCCGGGGCCGGGCGCCGGTCGAGGCCCGCCGCCGCGTAGGCCTGCGCCTCGTCGAGCGTCTCGGCCTCGAGGAGGGCGCGCGTCAGCGATTCGAGCTGCTCGCGGTGCGCGGTCAGCAGGTCGACGGCCTCGCGCTGGGCCTGGTCGACGATCGCCCGCACCTCGGCGTCCACGAGCCGTTGCGACTCGGCCGAGGCCCGGGAGACCCCCGGCATCATCAGCTCGCGGGAGTCGGCGGGGATCACGGCGACCGCCCCGACCGCCTCGCTCATGCCCCAGCGCCCCACCATCTGGCGCGCGATCACCGTGAGCTGCTCGATGTCCGACTCGGCCCCCGTCGTGACGTCGCCGTAGACGATCTGCTCCGCCGCGCGGCCTCCGAGGGCCACCCGGATCTTCGTCAGCAGCTCCTCGCGGGTGTAGCTGTAGCGGTCGGCGTCCGGCGCCGCGTAGGTGACCCCGAGCGCCGTGCCCCGGGGGATGATCGAGATGCGGCGCACCGGGTCGGCGTGCGGGCTGAGCATGCCGACCAGGGCGTGGCCGGCCTCGTGGTGCGCCGTCCGCTCCCGGTCGTGCGCCGACATGACGAGCCGCCGCTCGCTGCCGAGCAACGTCTTCGCCAGGGCGTCGTCGAAGTCGCGCATCCGCACGGTCGCGTCGCCGCGGGTCGCCGCGAGCAGCGCCGCCTCGTTGACGAGGCTGGCGAGGTCGGCCCCGACCATCCCCGGGGTCGCCCCCGCCAGCGCGTCGAGGTCGGCGTCCGGGTCGAGCGGCATGCCCCGGGTGTGGACCGCGAGGATCGCGCGGCGTCCGGGCCGGTCCGGCGGCTGCACGGCGACGCGGCGGTCGAACCGGCCCGCGCGCAGCAGCGCCGGGTCGAGGATGTCCGGGCGGTTGGTCGCCCCCAGGACGATCACGCCGGTCGACGAGTCGAACCCGTCCATCTCGGTGAGGATCTGGTTGAGGGTCTGCTCGCGCTCGTCGGCGCCCCCGCCGAAGCTGATCGCGGCCGACCGCGACCGCCCGATGGCGTCGAGCTCGTCGATGAAGATGATCGCCGGCGCGGCGGCCTTCGCCTGCGCGAACAGGTCGCGCACGCGCGACGCCCCGACCCCGACGATCATCTCGATGAACTCCGAGGCGCTCATCGAGAAGAACGGCACGCCCGCCTGCCCGGCGACGGCGCGGGCGAGCAGGGTCTTGCCGGTGCCCGGCGGGCCGGTCAGGAGCACCCCGCGCGGAATGTGGGCGCCGAGCCGGCGGAAGCGCTCGGGCTCCTTGAGGAAGTCGACGATCTGGGTCAGCTCGGCCTTGGCCTCGTCGATGCCCGCCACGTCGTCGAAGGTGACCCTCCGCCCCGTGCCCTGGTAGCGGCGCGCGCGCGACTTGCCCAGGCCGAGCGTGCTCGAGGCGGCGCCTGCGGAGCGGCGCATCAGCCAGACGAAGAGCACGACGATCAGGAGCGCCGGGCCGAAGCTCAGCAGCAGGGTCACCAGCAGCGGGGTGGAGGCCTCGGGCTCGGCCGTCACCTCCACCCCCTCCTCGCGCAGCAGGGGCAGCAGGGTCTCGTCGCCGGGCGGCGGCGGCTGCCGCGTGGCGAACTCCTCGTGGGTGTCCTCGGACCCCTCCGGATAGGCGACGGGCTTGCGGAAGCTCCCGGCGATGTCGTCGCCGGTGAAGGCGACCTCCGACACGTTGCCCGCCCGCACCTGGGCGATGAAGGTCGGCTCGTAGGGGATCTCCACGCGGTCCGAGCGGCTGCTCACGGTCGAGACGATCCACAGGTTCAGCAGCAGGAGGCCGGCGAAGAGCCAGAGCCACCCCGCGCGCATCCGCTCGCGCGGCGGCTCCGGGTCGGTCGTGCCCTCGCCCCCGCCGTCGACCCGCCAGCCGGGATGGTCGCCGGCGTCCGCCCGCCGTCGGCGGCCGAACCGGTGCGGCGTGCCGGATGTGTGCCGGGACCACATCGCGGCCACCGTACGAGCGGCCCGGGGCCGGTGAATCGGGGGATCGCGTGATCCGGCCGCGGGGAACCCGCGGCCGCCCGGCCTCACGGCACGTGCGGCGCCTCGCCCGGGCGGGTGGGGATCGTCTGCGGCTCTGCCTCCGGCCGCCGGCGCGCCAGCTCGTCCATCAGCGCGAGCAGCGCGGCGCGGTCGGCCTCGCCGGGTATGCCCCAGCCGGGGCGGTAGCCGAAGCGCTGGGCCGCGGTGACCGTGTCCTCGCCGTCGAGCAGCTCGATGCGGTCGCACCCCACGAGGGCGGGGTGGGGCACCCCGCAGGCGCGGGCCAGCCGCAGCAGCTCGGCGCGCAGGCCCGCGACGTACGCGGCGAGCCGCACGGAGGCGCGCTCCGGTACCAGGCCGCGCTGGAGCCACGGCGACTGGGTCGCGACCCCGGTGGGGCAGCGCCCGGTGTGACAGCGCTGGGCCTGGATGCACCCCACGGCCATCATGGCCTCGCGGCCCACCGAGACCATGTCGCATCCCATCGCGAAGGCCAGCAGGGCGTTCTCGGGCAGGCCGAGCTTGCCCGCGCCGATCACCACCACCCGGTCGGCGACGCCCGCCTCGGCGAGCACCGGGTAGACGCGGCCGAGCCCCAGGCGGAACGGCAGCGCGACGTGGTCGGTGAACACCAGCGGCCCGGCGCCGGTGCCGCCCTCGCCCCCGTCGATGGCGATGTGGTCGGGTCCTGTGCCCTCCCGCGCCATCCGCGCGGCGAGCTCCTCCCAGAAGCCCTGCTCGCCGACGGCCGACTTGATCCCGACCGGCAGGCCGGTCGCGTCGGCGATCCGCTCGACGAACTCCATGAGCGTGGGCACGTCGTGGAACGCGGTGTGCGCCGCGGGGCTGTGGCAGTCGACGCCGGGCGGCACCCCGCGCGCCGCCGCGATCTCGGGCGTGACCTTCGCCGCGGGCAGCAGGGCGCCGACGCCGGGCTTGGCGCCCTGGCTCAGCTTGACCTCGATCGCGCGGAGGGGGTGCTCCTCCACCAGGGCCGTGAGGGCGCCGAGGTCGAAGCGCCCGCGGGCGTCGCGGCAGCCGAAGTAGGCGGTGCCGATCTGGAAGACCAGGTCGGAGCCGTGCAGGTGGTGGGGGCTGAGTCCGCCCTCGCCCGTGTTCTGCATGCATCCCGCGGCGGCGCTGCCGCGGCTGATCGCCTCGATCGCGTGGCCGCTGAGCGCGCCGAAGCTCATCCCCGACACGTTGACCGCCGACGGCGGCCGGAAGGCGCGCCGCCGCCCGTGGGGCCCGCCGAGCACCTTGGCGCAGGGCATCGGCCAGCCGGCCGGCTCGGCGTCGCCGGGCGCGGTCCCCGGGAACGCGGCGTGCTTGACGAGGACGTGGCCGGGCCGGGTCGACCAGTCGACGTCCGAGCCGAAGCCGAAGTGGGGGTCCTGGCGCTTGGCCGTCGAGTAGATCCAGCGGCGCTCGTTGCGCGAGAAGGGCCGCTCCTCGTCGTTGCCGGTGACGATGTACTGGCGCAGCTCGGGGCCGAACGCCTCCAGCAGGTAGCGGAGGTGCCCGACCACCGGGAAGTTGCGCAGGATCGCGTGCCGGCGCTGGGTGAGGTCGTAGGCGACGACCCCCGCGAGTGCCGCCCCCACGGCGGTCATGGCGCGCCTGCTCATCGGGCCGACGCTACACGCCCGGCGGGGCCCCGGCTCCCCACCGGCGCGGCTTCCTGCGGTGGCGCGGGTGCGGGTCGGCACGGATGCGCCCGGCCCGCGCCGGGCGGAGGATGCGGTCGGACCGGCATGCGCGACCGGGAGGGGGACCGATGACGACCGACGAGGACCCGCGCACCGAGCTGCTCGACCTGAGCGTCCGGCTGCGGCACCTGACCGCCGAGCACGGACGCTCCGGGGCCGAGGGGGCCGTGCGGCGGCGCCTCGAGGCCGAGATGCACGACCTCGCCGCCCACCTCGACCGGCGGCTCGCCGGCCTGCTCGACGACGAGGCCGACCGGGCCGCCTGGCGCGATCACGCGCGGCACGGATCGCCGGCGCCCGAGCGGCCCGAGGCCCGCCCCGGCGCCGCCACGTCGCCACCGCCGCCGGACCGCCCGAGCGGCCGTCGACCGTGGCCGCGTTGAGCGGCGCGCCCGACGCCCCGGCATCCGCGGCCGCCGCCGTCGAGGGCGCGCCGCCGGGCCGGGTCATCGATCTGGTGGGCGTCTCGCGCGTGTACGGCTCCGGCGACGGGGCCGTCCACGCGCTCTCGGACGTCGACCTCGCGGTCGGCGCGGGGGAGTTCGTCGTCGTGCTCGGGCCGTCCGGCTGCGGGAAGACGACCCTCCTCAACGTGATCGGCGCGCTCGACGCCGCCACCGAGGGCCGGGTCGTCGTGGCCGGGGTGGACATCTCGGGAGCCGACCGCGGCGCGCGCGCGCGCTTCCGGCGGCGGACGGTCAGCTTCATCTTCCAGACGTTCAACCTGTTCCCCGGCCTCACCGCGCTGGAGAACGTCCAGTTCGGCGCCGACGCCAGCGGGCGCGGGCAGGACGCGGCGCTGATGCTCGAGCGCGTGGGCCTCGGCGGACGGCTGCACAGCTTCCCGCACCAGCTCTCGGGCGGCGAGCAGCAGCGGGTGGCGATCGCCCGCGCACTGGCGACCGGCAACCCGGTGCTGCTGGCCGACGAGCCCACCGGCGAGCTCGACTTCCGCACGGGCGTGCAGATCCTCGAGCTCCTGCACGATCAGACCCACCAGCACGGCACGGCCGTGCTGGTCGTGACCCACAACCGCGAGATCTCCCGGATGGCCGACCGCGTTGTCGAGCTCTCCAGCGGGCGCATCGCCTCGGACGGCCCGCCCGCCGGCGGCCGCGCCGAGATCGCGGACCTCGCCTGGTAGGGCGGTGGGGCATCTCGGCTTCTGGCTCCGCTGGTCGCTGCGTGACCTGCGACGGCGCTGGGTGCTGGTCGCGACCCTGGCGCTCGTGGTCGCCCTGGCCACCGGCGTCGCCGCCGGGCTGGGGAGCATGGAGGAGTGGCGCATCCGCTCCAACGACGCCAGCTTCGCGGCGCTCGACATGCACGACCTCCGCGTCACGCTCGCCGCCGGTGGCACCGCGGCGGAGGGGGAGCTCGCCGCGGCCGTGGCGGACCTGCCGGGCGCGCCGGTCACGGGGGCGCAGGAGCGGCTGATCGTCCCGACGCAGGTCGACGCCTCGGGCGGGGGGCGCACCGTGCTCGTGCCGGGGCGCCTGGTCGGCGTGCCGCTCGCCGGGGAGGGGAGCGACATCGACTCCCGGTTCACCCAGGAGGGACGCGACCTGCGTCCGGCGGACGCCGGGCGGCCGGTGGCCGTGGTCGACGGCCACTTCGCGCGCCACCACGCGCTGCCGATCCCGGTCGGGGTGCGGGTGGCCGGCGGCGGGTCGCTGCGCATCGTGGGCCGGGTGCTCCAGCCCGAGCAGTTCCTGGTCTCGCGCTCCGGCACGGTCGGCGCGGAGTCGGGCTACGCCGTGCTCTACACGTCGCTGGCGACCGCGCAGTCGCTCGGCGGCCGGCCGGGGCGGGTCAACGAGCTCGTCCTGACGCTCGCGCCGGGGGCGGACCCCGCGCTCGTCGAGGCGCAGGTGCGGCGGGCGCTCGCGGCGCGCCTCCCCGGGGCCGGGGTGACGTTCACGCGACGGGCCGACGAGGACGCCCACCGCGTCCTCTACGAGGACGCGCGCAGCGACCAGCGGCTCGTCGACGTCTTCGCCTGGCTCCTGCTGGCCGGGGCCGCCCTCGCCTCCTTCAACCTCGTGAGCCGGGTCGTGGAGTCCCAGCGCCGCGAGATCGGCATCGGGATGGCGCTCGGGGTGTCCCCGGCCACGCTCGCGATCCGGCCGCTGCTCTTCGCGGCGGAGGTCTCCGCGCTCGGGGTGGCCGCCGGCATCGTCGTCGGCCTGGTCGTCAACCGCGTCTTCCGCGGCGTGCTCGACGACATGCTCATGCTCCCCGTCTGGGAGACGCCCCTCCTGCCGGGCGTCTACGTGCGCGCCGCCCTGCTCGGGCTGGCCGTGCCGCTCGTCGCCGCGGCCTATCCCGTGGCCCGCGCCGTGGCCGTGCGGCCCGTGGACGCCATCCGCGTCGGGACGCTGACCGCCTCCCGTTCCGGGCTCGCGCCGCTGTTCGAGCGGCTGAGGCTCCCGGGGTCGAGCCTCGGGAAGATGCCGGTGCGCAACCTGGCCCGCACGCCGCGCCGGACGCTGATGAGCGCCCTCGGGATCGCCGCGGTCATCACCGTGCTGGTCGCCCTGGCCGGGGTCTTCGACTCGTTCGGCGCCGCGCTCGACGCGAGCCGGGCGGAGGCGCTCCACGGCAACCCGCAGCGCATGACGGCGTCGCTGACGGAGGTCGGGCCGGCGGACGGGTCGGCGGTGCGGGCGATCGCCGCCTCGGCCGAGGTGCGCGACGCCGAGCCCGTGCTCGTCATGCCGGTCACCCTCGGCGGGGGCGACGACGCGGTCGACGCCTCGCTGGAGCTGCTCGACCCCGGCGGCGGCGTCTGGAGCCCGAGGATCACCGAGGGCTCCTTCGTACCGGGCCGTCCCGGCATCGTCCTCGCGGGCCGGGCCGCCGACGACCTCGGCGTCGGCGTGGGCGACACGCTCGCCCTGACCCGCCCCGTCCGCACCGGCCCCGACAGCTTCGGGACGGCGACCACCGAGGTCCCCGTGGTGGCGCTGCACGCGAACCCCCTGCGGGGGCTCGCCTACATGGACCGGGGGCAGGCGTCCCTGTTCGGCCTCGCCGGGGCCGCGAACGCCGTCGAGATCCGCCCGCGCGGGAGCCAGGACGCGGTCGCGCGCGCCCTCTTCGGGATGCCCGGCGTGGCGCTGGTCGAGTCCGGCGCCGCCGTCCCGGACGCCGTGCGCCGGTACATGGACGACTTCCTCGCGATCCTGCGGATCACGCAGTTCGTGACGCTCCTGCTGGCCGTGCTGATCGCGGTCAACACGATGAGCATCGCCACCGAGGAGCGCCGCCGCGAGCACGCCACGATGATGGCCTTCGGCATCCCCCGGCGGAGCATCCTGCGCAACGCCGTCGTCGAGAGCGTCCTCATCGGCGCACTCGGGACCCTCGCCGGCATCGCGGGCGGCCTCGTCCTCCTCGGCTGGATCGTCAACGTGGTCTCGCGGGAGACGTACCCCGACCTCGGGCTGCCGATCACCCTCTCGGCGGCCTCGATCGCGACGACGGCGCTCGTGGGGCTCGTGGCCGTGGGGCTGTCACCGCTCCTCGGTGCGGGGGGCCTGCGGCGCATGGACATCCCCTCGACGCTGCGCGTCGTCGAGTAGCGGGACGACCCGCTCGGCGACGCGCTCGAGCTGGCGCAGCCCGTCACCCAGCGGCCAGATGAGGGCGCGCTGCGCGCCGGCCTGCGCGAAGGCGTACAGGCGCTCCGCGCAGATCTCCGGCGGGCCGATCGGCAGCGAGAGCGCCCGCAGCTCCTCGACCGATCGGCCGATCAGCGGTGAGAGGACGTCCGCCAGCACCCGCTCGGCCTCGGCGGCATCGTCGGTCACGCGGCACCAGAGGGTGGCGATACCGTTTGCGAAGCCGTCGGCGTCGCCGCCGCGCGCCGCCACGTGCTCGCGCACCTGCACCCACGATGCCGCGAAGCGCCCGGGCGTGGTGTTGTAGCCCGACGCGAGCCAGCCGTCACCGAGCGCAGCCGCGCGCCGCAGCCCGCGCGGCCCGCCCCAGCTCGCGAGCCAGATGGGCGGCCCGCCCGGCGTGGGAGGGGGCTCGAGCAGGACGCCTTCCGTCGAGTGGTACCGGCCCTGGAACGGCCCGGCGTCGCGGCCGAGCAGCACCCGGAGCGCCCGCACGGCCTCCTCGAACCGGGCGGACCGGTCCTCGACGGGGACGCCGCCGGCGACGTGATCGCGCTCCGACGAGCCCGGGCCCACCCCTGCGGCGAAGCGGCCGCCCGACAGCAGGTCGAGCGCGGCGAACGCCTTCGCCGTCTGGGCAGGGCCGCGCACGGCCGGCAGGCAGACCGTCGTCGCGAGGCCCATGTCGCCGGACGCGTCGATGACCGCCGCGAGCGCCACGAGCCCGTCGAGCCAGGGCCGGCGGAACACCAGGTGGTCGTTCGCCGCCAGCCAGCGATACCCGAGCCGGGACGCGGTGGACGCGTACTCGCGGAGGGCCGCGGCCGACGGCGTCGCCTCCGCGAACGGGATCAGCGGCAGGTGCGCCCCGATCTCCATGGTCCCGCCTCCCGCCGGCCGTTCCCGTCAGCCGCCGCCCCCCGGGTCCGAGAGCGCGGCGAGCGCGTCGGCCGCCGCGGCGTCGGCGTCGGCGCCGCGTCCGATGATGCGGCGGCCGTGGCCCTCGATCACGCAGAGGCTGAGGTCCTCCTCCAGCGCCCGCTCGATCGAGACCGCCCAGCCCACGTCGATCAGCTCCCGCAGCCGGGCGGCCCGGCCTGCCTCGACACCCGTGTAGCTCAGCACCGCTCCTCCTTCTCGTGCGCCACCCCGGGGCGGCGACGGTGGGACGACCACCGTCGCCCGCGCCCCCGCGCCGATCATCCGGGAGCGCGACCATGCGGTCCACCGGGAATCCCGAGGGGGCGCGGCCGTCCGTGCGATCATGGGCGCATGCGAGCCGGGCGATCACTGGACTGGACCGACCTCACCCCCCGCGAGCGGGTCGCGGTGATCGTCGCCGCGACGGTGCAGCTCTCGCTGCTGGTCGCCGCGCTGGTCGACCTGCGCCGCCGGCCGGCCGAGCAGGTGCGGGGCGACAAGCGGCTGTGGGCGCTCGCGTCCTTCGTGAACGTCGTGGGCCCGCTCAGCTACTTCGGGTTCGGCATCCGCCGCTGAGCCGTCGCGGGCCGCCGCCCGCCGGCAGGCCGCTGCGACTGGAGGATGTTCACCGCCCGGGCGGCGACCAGCAGCACCGCCACCACCGACACGGCGGCCTCGATCGCCATCAGCGCCTTGGCCTGCCGGGTCAGCGGCATCGCGTCGGTGGGGCTGAAGGCGATCGAGTCGGTCGTCGAGAGGTAGAGGTAGTCGACCAGGTGCGGCACCCACGCCGGCCGTGCGAGCGCCGGGTTCTCGTCCTGGGGGAACTGGATGTCCGGGGTGCCCCGCGCCGCGGACACCGCACGGCGCACCGGCCCGCCGCAGTCGAGCTCCCAGAACGCGAGCCCGAAGGCCACGACGTTCGCCAGCCACAGGGTCGTCGCGCTGTGCAGCAGCTGCGCCCCGCTGATCTCCGGGGTCGGGGGCGAGACCAGCGTGGCGACCAGCAGGCCGGTCTGGAGGATGCTCGTGGCGACGATCACCCCGAGCAGCGCCTGCACCACCGCGCGCCGCCGGTCGTGACCGGTGACCAGGCGCACGCCCGTGAACACCGCGACGGACAGCAGGATCCAGGGCGCCGCCGCCGCCGGCCAGAGCCACCAGCCGCCCCCCCCGCCAGCTCCCACCCGGCGTTCAGGCTGACCAGCGCCAGCGCCGTCAGCGCCAACGCGACGGCCACGGCGAAGGGCGCGGCCTCGAGGCGGGCCTCGCGCTCGGCCTCACGCAGTGCGGCTTCGCCCATCCACCCTCCGTTCACACCCGGCGGGACGCCGCACTCGCATTCGCCCGGTGGCCCCCCGCTCCTGCCGTGCGGCCCGGTGGGGTAGCGTCCCGGGCGTGCTCGGGCGACGGCGACGCGAACCACCCGCCGAGGACGCCGCCGATCGGATGCGCGTCCGGCTGCTCACGCCCCGCGCCCTCATCACGGGCACGGTGGCCCCGGAGGTCAGCGTGCTCACCCTCCCCGTGAGCGAGGGCTCCGTGGGATCGTGGTCGCCCCTGCGGCTCCTCGACGCCGAGATCGCACCGGCGACGGATGCGGACGCCACGGCGCCGCGCCGGGTCGGCGCGTTCGACGCCCACGGCGACCAGCTCGTCGCCATCCTCGTCGACGAGGGGCTCGACTCGCCGCGGCTGCGGCCGTGGGCGGGCCATGCCCACCCCGTCCCCGGCGCCTTCCATCTCGGCCCCGTCGTCGTCCACGGCACCATGCGCCGGCTCAACCCGGCGGTGATGGGGCGCGTCATGCCGGTCGACGACGTGCGCGTCGAGTGGGCCGGCGGGTCCTCCCTGCGGGCGCCCCTCGCGCTCGTCAACACGCGCTGGCTCTCGGGCTGGGAGGGCGCGCCGGGCGGCTGAGGGGCCGCGGGCGGCCGGCCCCCGCGGACGCCGTGCCATCGCCTCCCGGTGCTCGGGGTCCTCGTCCTCATCCTGCCCTTCGGCCTCGCCGGCGCCGTCAGTCCGATGATGCTCGTGGAGCAGACCGTGATCCTCGCCGGGCCCGACGGGCGCCGGTCGGGGATCCGCTACGCCGTGGGCGCGGCGGGGACGCTGCTCGTCATCGCGGGCGCGCTGGTGCTCTTCGGCCGGGCGATCGCGCTGCCCGGGGAGCCGACCCTCGACGCGACGCTCGACCTGGTGATCGGCGGGGCGCTGCTCGGCGCGGGGGTCGTCCTGGGCCGCCGCCGTCCCCGTCCGAAGCCACCGCGGGCGCACCACCGGAGCCTGATGGGGCCGAAGCGGGCGCTCGGCTTCGGCGCCTTCTCGATGGCCACCAACGTCACGACGATCGCGTTCGTCATCCCCGGGGCCAAGATCATCGCCGCGAGCGACCTCGGCGATGCCGGCCGCATCCTCGCGCTCATCGTCCTGGTCGGCCTTGCGTCGGTCCCGGCGTGGCTGCCGGTGGCGCTCACGTCGATGGCCCCGGGACCCGCGGCGCGGGCGCTCGGCGCCCTCCGGGTGCTGGTCGAGCACCACGGGCGCGAGATCGTGGTGCTCGTCCTGATCGGCCTCGGCATCCTGCTGATCGTCCGCGGCCTGCTGCATCTCTGAGCCGCGGGCCCGGCGTCGACGCGGGGGTCGCGGCGGTGGGAGAGTACGCGCCGCCAGCACGAGAGGAGACCGGACGACCATGCCGCCGCCGCCCGACGCGCCGCACACCGAGCGCCCGCCGCAGAGCGCGACCGCGCCCTCGCCGTTCCCGCCGATCGCCGACTACGCCTTCCTCTCCGACTGCCACACGGGCGCCCTCGTGGCCCCCGACGGCTCGATCGACTGGCTCTGCGTGCCCCGCTTCGACGCGCCGAGCGTGTTCGCGAGCCTGCTCGACCGCCAGGGCGGGTTCTTCCGCTTCGCCCCCTTCGGCATCAACCACCCCACCGCGCGCGCCTACGAGCCCGGCACCAACGTGCTGGTGACCACCTGGAAGACGCCTTCCGGCTGGGTCGAGGTGCGCGACGCGCTCACGATGGGCCCCGGCGGCCGCGAGGACGTGGTCACGCCCCACACCCGCCCGCCGGCCGACGACGACGCCGAGCACATGCTGGTGCGCACCGCGGTGTGCCTGTCGGGCCAGGTCGAGATCGACCTCGTCTGCGAGCCGGTCTTCGACTACGGGCGCACGCCCGCGGACTGGGCGCTGGTCGACGGCGGCCGTCACGCCGCCGACGCGACCGGCGCGGGGCGGACGATCCGCCTGCGCTCCGACCTCGCGCTGGGCGTGGAGGGCGGGCGCGTGCGTGCGCGGCACGTCCTGAACCCGGGCGAGCGCGCCTTCTGCGCACTCTCGTGGGCCGGCGACCTCGGCGCGCCCGACGACGCCGACGACGCCGTGTCGCGCATCGCCGCCACCACGCGCTTCTGGCGGTCGTGGCTCGCGCGGGCCCGGATGCCCGACCACCGGTTCCGGGGCCCCATCCAGCGCTCGGCCCTCGCGATCAAGGGCATGACCTACATGCCCACCGGCGCCACGATCGCGGCGCTCACCACCTCGTTGCCCGAGACCCCCGGCGGCGAGCGCAACTGGGACTACCGCTACACCTGGATGCGCGACGCCACCTTCACCCTCCAGGCCCTCCACTGGCTCAACCTGGACTGGGAGGCCGACGAGTTCATGCAGTTCGTCGCCGACCTCGAGCCGAACGGGGACGGGTCGCTGCAGATCATGTACGGCATCGACGGGCGGCGGGACCTCACCGAGACAACCCGCGACGACCTCTCCGGCTACGCCGGCGCGCGGCCGGTGCGGATCGGCAACGGGGCCTTCGACCAGCGCCAGAACGACGTCTACGGCGCGGTCCTCGACTCGATCCTGCTGCACACCCGGCGCAGCGAGCGGCTGCCGCGCCGCCTGTGGCCCATCGTCGAGAGCCAGGCCGAGTGCGCCACCCGCATCTGGCGCGAGCCCGACCAGGGCATCTGGGAGGCCCGCGGAGCCCCGCGGCACTACGTCTCGTCCAAGCTGATGTGCTGGGTCGCCCTCGACCGCGCCGCCCGCCTCGCCGGCATCCGCGGCGACCCGCGGTACGAGACCGCCTGGCGCGCGACCGCCCAGGAGATCCGCGAGGACATCCTCGAGCACGGCGTCATCGACGGCGTCCTGCGCCAGCACTACGAGACGGAGGCCCTGGACGCCTCGGCTCTGCTCGCCGCGCTCTTCGGCTTCCTCCCGGGGACCGACGACCGCATGCGCGCCACCGTGCGGGCCGTCGCCGAGGGGCTCACCGAGCACGGCTTCCTGCTGCGCTACCGCACCGACGAGACCGACGACGGCCTGCAGGGCGAGGAGGGCACCTTCCTCATCTGCTCCTTCTGGCTGGTGTCCGCCCTGTCGATCGTCGGCGACCAGGCCGGCGCCCGCGACCTGATGGAGCGCCTGCTGCGGATCGCCTCGCCGCTCGGCCTCTACGCCGAGGAGTTCGACGCCGCGAGCGCGCGCCACCTCGGCAACTTCCCCCAGGCCTTCTCCCACCTCGCCCTGATCGAGGCGGCCGCGCGGATCATCCTGCAGGAGCGGCTGGCCGAGTTCGGATAGCCCGGCTGGTCGTCCGGGCGCGAGCGGTCCGGGTCATCCGCTCTGGCGCGGGACGCGGGTGAGGTCGTACCGTGACGGCAGGACGATCCCATGGCTGCCGACGCGACCGATCAGAGGCTGACGATCGACGACGTCCTGCGCGAGGCGCGCTCGCGACTGGACCGGCTGAGCCCGGCCGAGGCCCTCGCCGCGGCGGCGCGCGGCGCGCTGATCGTGGACATCCGCTCGGAGGTGCAGCGCGCGCAGCAGGGCCTGGTGCCCGACGCGCACTTCGTCCCCCGCAACGTGCTCGAGTGGCGCGCCGACCCGGCCTGCGCGCACTGCGACCCGGTCCTGGTGGGGGCGCGCGGCGTGCTGGTGCTGATGTGCGCCCAGGGCTACCAGTCGAGCCTCGCGGCGGCGACGCTCACGGCCATGGCGATCCGGAGCACGGACATGATCGGCGGCTTCGAGGCATGGGCGGCCGAGGGCCTGCCGGTCGAGTGGCCGGACTGGCCGTGATCGCGGGGAGCGACCTGCGCCGCCACTGGGACGGGAGGTACGCGCGGCGCGGACCCCGGGAGGTGAGCTGGTTCGAGGAATCGCCCGAGATGTCGCTCGCGATGATCGACGCCCTCGACGTGGACCCGGCGGGGGCGGTCGTCGACGTCGGCGGCGGCGCCTCCGGCCTCGCCGGCGCGCTCCTCGCGCGCGGCTTCACCGACGTCACGGTCGTCGACGTGTCCGAGGTCGCGCTGCAGGCCGCCCGCGAGCGGCTCGGCGAGGACGCCTCCCGGATCGCCTGGCGCCGCGCCGACATCCTCGAGTGGACCCCGGACCGCCCCCTCGAGCTCTGGCACGACCGGGCCGTCCTCCACTTCCTCACCGACCCCGTCCCGAGGGAGCGCTACATCGCCAGTGTCCGCTCCGCCGTGCGCCCGGGCGGGGGCCTCGTGATCGGGACCTTCGCCGAGGACGGCCCCGTGTCGTGCTCGGGCCTCCCCGTCGCCCGCTACGACGCGGGCGCGCTGGCGGCGCTCTTCGCGCCGGGGTTCGCGCCGATCGCGACGCGGCGCCACGAGCACCGCACCCCCGACGGTGCCCTCCAGGCCTTCACCTGGGTGTCGCTGCGGCGCGTCTGAGGGGGCCGGGGGGCTCGGCGCCTATATCGCCGCGGGGGTTCCAGGTGTTACGTTCGCGTGAAGATGGACGATGGCTCCCGATACATCGTTCCACTGGCGGATGCAGGCGGCGCCGACCCTGCGCGCATCGGAGGAAAGGCGCGCGGGTTCGCGGTCATCACCCAGGCGGGGCTCCGCGCACCGGACGGCTTCGTCCTGACGGTGGACGCACACCGGGAGGCGGACGGCTCCGGCCGTCTGGGGGCCGCGGCGGCGGCCGAGCTGGCCGGCGCCGTCGCCGCGCTCGGCGACGGCCCGCTGGCCGTGCGATCGTCGGCGACGGGCGAGGACGGCGCCGAGCACTCCCACGCGGGGCAGTACCTCACGCGCCTCGGCGTCCACGGACCGGACGCGGCGCTCGACGCGGTCCACGACTGCTGGGCGTCGGCCGACGACCCGCGCGTCGCCGCCTACCGCGCCCACCGCGGCCACGATGCCCCGGTCGCCATGGCCGTGATCGTCCAGCGCCTCGCGTCCGGTGAGGCCTCCGGCGTCGGCATGACGTGCGACCCGGTCACCGGCGCCGCGACGGTCGTCGTCAACGCGGCCTGGGGCCTGGGCGAGCTCCTCGTCAGCGGGCTGGTGACGCCCGACGACTACCGGGTGGACCGCGCCGACGGGCGGCTCCTGCGGGTCGACCCCGGCGACCAGGACGTGATGCTCGTGCACGCGCCCGGTGGCGTCGTGGAGGTGCCCGTACCGCCCGCGCGTCGCGCCACCCGGGTCCTCGGCGACGACGTGCTGGCCGAGGTGCACGACGGCCTGCTGCGGTGCGAGCGCGCGCTCGGCCGCCCGGCCGACTGCGAGTTCAGCGTGGTCGACGGCGACGTCGTCTGGCTCCAGTGCCGCCCGATGACCGCCCTCTCCGTTCCCTCTCCCGAAGGGGCCCTCCCATGACCTCCAGTGCCGCGACCTTCCCCGTCGAGTGGCGGCAGCCCGCCGACGCGGAGCTCAGCTGGTTCCGCGACGCGATGCACTTCCCGGCGCCGGTCACGCCGCTCACGGCGGCCTTCCTCCTGGAGTGCGTGGAGCCGGGCGTCGCCGCGGCGTGCGCGACGCTCGCCTCGCCGCTGCGCACGCTGCGGCACAGTTCCTTCCGCGGCTGGATCTACAACAGCCCGGTCCCCGCGGGGCCGCCGGAGGAGATGGAGGCGCTGGTCGCGGCGCACATGCCGGTGATGGGCGACCACATGGACAACCTGCGCCGGCGCTGGGAGACCGAGTACCTGCCCACGATCCTGCGGCTCACGGACGAGATCGACGCGCTCGACCTCACCGGCGACGCCGCCTCGGCCTCCGCCGCGCTCGAGCGCCTGGTGGCGATCAACCGGGAGATCTGGCAGATCCACTTCCAGATCGTCTTCCCGAAGCTGGCGGCGGGCGAGCGGCTGTCCGGCATCTACACCGAGGTGACCGGGACGGCGGACGAGATGGAGCCGTACCGCTGCCTGCAGGGCATCCCGAACAAGAGCATCGAGACCGACCGGGCGCTGTGGGAGCTGGCGCAGCAGGCGCGGGCGCTGCCCGGCGTGGCGGCGGTCCTCGCGGCCGGCTCGCCCGGCGAGGCCCTCGCCGAGCTCGACCGGGACCCCGAGGGGCGCGCGTGGAAGGAGCGCTTCGAGGCGTTCCTCGGCGAGTACGGCCGGCGCGCGCAGGCGATGGACCTGTCGGCGCCGACCTGGCAGGAGGAGCCGTCCTTCGCGGTGGAGAACCTCCGGCGCTACCTGGCGGCCGACGCCGCCGACCCCGAGGGGCAGCGGGAGCGACTGCGCGCCGAGGCCGACGCGCTCGCCGCCGCGGCGCGCGACCGGATCGCCGACCCGGGGACGCGCGAGGCGTTCGACGCCATCCTCGAGGTGGCCCGTCAGGCGTGGCCGCTCGAGGAGGACCACGCCTTCTACATCGACCAGCGCTCGCTCGCGGGGGCCACGCGCCTCGCCTGCCTGCGGATCGCCGCCCGCCTGGTGGGCGAGGGCCGCCTCGGCGCGCTCGAGGACGTGTGGTTCTGCTCGTTCGACGACCTCCGGGACGGTCTCGCCGGCCAGGACCTCTCCGACCGTGCCCGCGACGCGCGGCGCCGCTACGCCGAGGACAGCCTGCTAGAGGCGCCGCCCGTCATCGGCGTGCCGCCCGACCCGTCCGCCCCCGCCGATCCCGCCCTGGTCAAGTTCTTCGGCCGCCCGGGCCCGCCGGAGGTGGAGGGTCCGGTGCTGCGCGGCTCCGCGGGCTCGCGCGGCCGCGTCGAGGGCGTCGCCCGCGTCGTGCGCACCCTGGACGAACTCCACCGGGTCCAGCCCGGGGAGATCCTGGTCTGCCGGTCGACCACCCCGCCGTGGACGCCGGTCTTCGCCTCGATCGCCGGGCTGGTGACCGACACGGGCGGAGTCCTCGCCCACGGGGCGATCGTGGCGCGCGAGTACGCCATCCCCGCCGTGATGGGCACGAAGGTCGGCACCCGGATCATCCAGGACGGCCAGCGGATCACGGTGGACGGGGACGCGGGCGAGGTGCTCATCGCCTGACGCCGCGGCGGAGCGGGCCGGCGGCCACGTCCGCGGACGGACGCGGGCGGTCGCCGGCCTGTGTGCGGCCGCCGCGCTGGTGCCGCTCAACTCGACGATGATCGCGGTCGCCCTCCTGGACGTGGAGGACGACCTCGACGTCTCCGTCGGAGCGGTCACCTGGCTGGTGAGCGGCTACCTGGTGGTGATGGCGCTCGCCCAGCCGCTCGGCGGGCGCATCGGCGACGCGTTCGGGCACCGCAGGACCTTCCTGGCAGGGCTGATCGCGTTCCTGGCCGCGTCGGCGCTCGCGACGCTGGCGCCCTGGTTCGCGGCCCTGGTGGCCCTGCGGATGCTGCAGGCCCTCTCCGGCGGGCTCATGACGCCGAGCGCGATGGCGCTGCTGCGCGGGGTCGTGCCGCAGGAGCGGCGCGGGCGGATGTTCGGCTGGTTCGGCACGGTGATGGGCCTGGCCGCGGCGGTGGGGCCGGTGATCGGCGGCGGGCTCGTGACGGCCTTCGGGTGGCGGGCGATCTTCCTGGTCAACGTCCCGGTGGGGGCGGCGGCGCTGTCGCTGGCGTGGCGGGACCTGCCGCACGACGGCCGCCGGCCGGCGGGACGGATGCGGTTCGACGTGGCGGGCGCGGCGGCCTTCACCGCGTTCGTCGCGGCCGCGGTGGCGGCGCTCGTCATGTCGGGCGACGGGGTCGCGCGCTGGCTGCCGGCCGCCCTGGCGGCGGGCGCGGCGCTCGCGGTGCTCGTGGCGGTGGAGCGGCGGGTGGCCGACCCCTTCGTGGCCCTCTCGCTGTTCGCGCACCGCCCGTACGCCGGCGCGACGGCGACGGTGCTGCTGCACAACCTCGTGATGTACTCGCTGCTGCTGGTGGTCCCGATCCTGGGCGAGCGGGTCCTCGGTCTGAGCGCGTCGGGCGCGGGGCTGCTGATCGGCGCGATGACGGCGAGCATGATGGTCGTGTCGCCCGTCGGGGGGCACCTGAGCGATCGCTACGGGCGGAGGGCCCCGGCCCTGGCGGGGTCGGCGATGGCGGTGGCGGCGACGGCAGGGCTGGTCGCCATCGCGGCCGACCCCGGCGTCGGGGCCACCGCCGCCATGGTGGCGCTCGCGGGGCTCGGCGTCGGGCTGGCGGCGGCGTCGCTGCAGACCACGGCCGTGGAGGCGGCTCCGCCGGAGATGGTCGGCGTCGCGAGCGGCGTCTTCATGACCTCGCGGTACACGGGAGGGATCGCGGCGGCCGGGCTCGCCGCCGCGGTCGCGTCGTCCGAGGCCTTCCGGAGCGGCTTCGCCGTCCTGCTCGTCGCCGCCGCCCTCTCGCTGGTGACCGCCCTGGCGCTCACCGGCGCCGCCCATCACCGGCGCATCCGGCTGGACGCCTCCCGGCCGGCGCCGTAGTCGCGTTCCCGTCGCCGGCGGCGGTGACCCGCGGCGGAGCGGGGCCGCCGCCCCGGCGTCCGTCGAGGTGGCTGCCCACCCCGTCGAGGACACCCTCGACGACCCTGATGATCGCCACCGGCCGCCGGCGCGCGAGGAGCTCGGGCTCCGCTCGTGAGCGCACGCCCACGGCGATCACGCTCGCCGACGCCGGCGGATCATCGACCCGGCCGAGCGCGAGGTCGGAACGCCGCACCGGATGGGGAACCGCCACGGCACCCTCGCGGGTCTCCCCGGATGGCGGGGCGTGGGGCCGCACGGCATGCTCGGCCGGTGACCGCGACCGAGACCCGCCCGTGCCCGTGAAACCCGCGCTGCGCCGGCTGGCGGAGTCGCGCGCCCAGATCCTCGCCACGGTGGCGGCCGTCGCGATCGCCGTGGGGTTCGCGCTCAACCTGGCGGGCGCCACCACCGCGGGCCACGGCGTCTGGCGCGCCGCGGTGGCGCTGCTCGCAGCGGATCTGGCGTTCGAGGTCGTGCGCACCCTCGTCGTCCACCACCACCTCGGGGTCGACACGATCGCCCTTGTCGCGATGATCGGGGCCCTCGCGCTGGGGGAGGAGCTTGCCGGCGCCGTGATCGGCCTCATGTTCGCCGGGGGCGCGGCGCTCGAGGCGGCGGCCTCCCGCCGCGCCCGCCGCGAGCTCACGGCGCTGGTCGCGCGCGCCCCCCGCGTGGCGCAGCTGCATCGCGACGGGACCATCGAGGAGGTCCCGGTCGAGCGGGTCCGGACCGGTGACGTCGTCCTGGTCCGGACCGGCGAGGTCGTCCCCGTGGACGGGACCGTCGTCAGCGGCGAGGCCGTCGTGGACACCAGCACGCTCAGCGGCGAGCCGCTCCCGGTGACCCTCCATTCCGGGATGAGCGTCATGAGCGGCAGCGCGAACGCCGGGGCGCCGTTCGACATCCGCGCCGACCGCCCCGCCACCGAGAGCGCGTACGCCGCGCTGGTGCGGCTGGTGGAGCAGGCGCAGGCCCAGCGCGCGCCATTCGTCCGCATGGCGGATCGCTACGCCGGGTTCTTCCTGCCCGTGACGCTCCTGGTCGCGGGGATCGCGTGGGGCATCAGCGGCGACCCGGTCCGCGCCCTCGCGGTTCTCGTCGTGGCGACGCCCTGCCCGCTCATCCTGGCGGCCCCGATCGCGCTCGTCTCCGGCGTGTCCCGCGCCGCGCGCAGCGGGGTCATCGTCAAGGGCGCCGGCGCGATCGAGACGCTCGGCATGGCCCGGACGGTGCTGTTCGACAAGACCGGGACGCTCACCGTCGGCACCCCGGAGGTGCGCGAGATCGTGGCCCTCGACGGCCTCGCCGCCGGCGAGGTGCTGCGCCTCGCCGCGTCGGTCGACCGGCTCTCGGCGCACGTCCTCGGCGAGGCGCTCGTCCGGGCCGCGGAGGAGTCGGCGCTCGAGCTGGCAATGCCCGACGACGTCGAGGAGCAGCCCGGACAGGGGATCGCGGGCACGATCGACGGCCGCCGGGTCGCCGTCGGCAGCCGGGCGTTCCTGCGCAGCCAGGGGTACGACGCCGACGCCGTCGCCGGTGCGTCGCTCGCGACCGGCCGCGGGTCGGGGGAGGCGCACGTCCTCGTCGGCATCGACGGGACGCCGGCCGGGGTGATCGTGATGGCCGACGACCTCCGCCCCGACGCCGACCGCGTCGTCGAGCGGCTGCGCGCGGAGGGGGTGCGCCATGTGGCCATGGTGTCCGGCGACCGCGCCTCGGTGGCGCAGCGCGTCGGGCAGGAGATCCGTGTCGACCGCGTCTACGCCGACCAGAGCCCGGAGGACAAGCTCGAGGTCGTGCGGACCCTGCGCGAGGACCGCGACCTGCGGCCGGTGATCATGGTCGGCGACGGGGTCAACGATGCGCCCGCCCTCGCGGTGGCCGACCTCGGGATCGCGATGGGGGCCGCGGGTGCGACCGTCTCGTCCGAGACGGCCGACGCCGTGATCACGGTCGATCGCATCGACCGGGTCGCCGACGCCGTCCACATCGGCCGCAGGTCGCTCCACATCGCCCGGCAGAGCGTCCTGGTCGGGATGGGGCTCAGCATCGCCGCGATGGGCGTCGCGGCGGCGGGCTACCTGCCGCCGGTGGCCGGCGCCCTGCTGCAGGAGGTGATCGACCTCGCCGTGATCCTCAACGCCCTCCGCGCGCTACGGGGCTGAGGCGGCGGCTCGCGCCGGCACGAGCCGCACGGGGCGGCGCAGGGTCGCCCGGTTGCCGGCCGCGTCGGTCGCCGAGACGACCACGACCGCCCGTCGTGCGGGAGGGACCGCGCTCAGCAGCCGGATCCGCGCGGGGGTGAGCCGCAGCCGCAGCGTGGCGGTCCGGCCCGCGCCGATCGAGAAGCGCGCACGCGCGAGCACCACCGTCCGCCGCGCGGTGCCGATCCGCACCCGCGAGCGGGTGACCAGCGTCACCGACCCGCGGCACGGCGGTGACCGCTCGGCCCTGGGGCAGGTCACCCTGACGAGGACGATGCGCCGCCGGTCGAGCCGCAGGAGCGGGCTCACCACGAGCCGCGGCGCGACCGAGGTGTCGGGGGTGACCGATCCCGGGTCCGGTAGGGCGGGCGAGGTGGGTGGGGCGGGCGGGCGCTGCACCTCGACCGCGCCGATGTCGGCGCCGTCGCCGGCCGTCGCGTTCGCGATCTCGGCGAAGTCGACGGGCCGCGTGAGGCCACGCTGGTCGGTGGCCACCGGGCCCACGCCGGGGACGGCGGTGTCGGAGGAGCCGCCGTCGATCGCGGGGCTGCCGGGGAGGGGCACGTGGACCGAGGTCCCACCCTCCCCCGGGGTCAGCGGGCCGAGGAGGGGATCGGTCGACGGCCGGTCGGTCGACTGGGTGAGGGCGCATCCGTCGTCGCTGGCGATGTTGAAGCCGACGGAGGTGAAGGCGCCACCGCCCGAGGAACCGCAGTTGTCCGTCAGGCCGGGCGCCGACAGGATCGTGCTTCGCAGGCGCATCGTGGCGATCCCGCCGTTGCCCGAGTTGTGGAGGTTGCCGCCGCCGCCGCCGGCGTTGCCGGTGACCGTGCTGTTCGCGATGTCGACGGTGCTCACGGCGCCCGAGAGCGCCTCGCTGTAGACGCCGCCGCCGCGGCCGCCCGCCGTCGCGTTGCCGCTGATCGTGCTGTTGACGATCGTGAGCGTGCCGTTGATGTTGGCGATGCCGCCGGCGCCCATGCCTCCGCCGGACGAGGCGGTCACGGTGTTCCCGCTCACCGTGCTCTGGAGCACGCGCACGATCCCGCCGCTGCCGCCCGGTGCTCGATGGCCGTTGGCGATCCCGCCCGACTGCGCGGCGGCGTTGCCGCTCACGGTCGCCCGCGTCAGCGTCAGCTGGCTGCCGGCGAGCAGGAGGATGCCGCCGCCGTCGCCCGCGGGGGTGACGCCGGCGGCGCTTCCCCCGGTGATGGTCACCCGCTCGAGCGTGAGCGTCGCGCCGAGCAGGTTCATCACGCGCTCGGACACGGTCTGGGCGATCGTGCTCGGTGCGGCCCCGGTCCCCAGGATGCGGACCGGCCCGCCGGCGAGGACGTCCAGATCGCCCGCCTGGTTGGTGTCGTCGGCGCCCGCCGTCGTCAGCTGGACCGACGTCGGGACCGCGATCGTGTCGAGGGCGGTCTCGCCCGCCGTGCAGGCGCCGACCGCCGCGTTGGTGTTCGCCGCCTCGACCGCCTGTCGCAGCGAGCACCCGGTGGCGTCGGCGAGCGGCGGGTCGTCCGCGCGCGTGACGGTGATCGTCGCCGCGGCGGCGTGACCGGCGACGGCCAGGGAGACGGCGACGGCCGCCGCTGCGATCCGCCCCGCACTGCGATGCGTGCTCCGCCGTGTCATGCGGCCAGGCTATGTCAGGTCGGCGGCCTGCGACCAGCCCGCTCTCCAGGGTATCCCGGCTTGACACATGCCTATATGAGAATATGATTGGCGCCGTGGCACGAGCAGCGACGACGTCGGATGTCTTCAACGCGATCGCCGAGCCGCAGCGTCGGGAGATCCTGGCCCTGCTGCGGACGGGTGAGCGGCCGGTGACGGACCTGGCCCGTGAGATGGGGATGGCCCAGCCGGGAGCGTCCAAGCACCTGCGGGTGCTCCGGGAGGTCGGGCTGGTGCGGGACCGCAGGGCGGGCAGGCAGCGCCTGTACCGCCTCGATGCCCGCGGGCTGCGACCGGTCCACGAGTGGGCCGGTGGCTTCGAGCGGTTCTGGAGCGAGAGCTTCGACCGGCTGGACGCGTACGTGCAGGACCTGGCGGATGCGCGGCGGGAGGGGTGACCGATCGCGCGCCAGGACGGGATGCACCGGCGCGGTCCGCCACGGCCGACCGCGAGATCGTCGTCTCGCGGGTCATCGACGCACCGAGGGAGCTGGTGTTCGAGGCGTTCACCGACGTGAGGCACCTGGCGCGATGGTGGGGCCCGGACGGGTTCACCACCACCACCCGGTCCTTCGAGTTCCGCGTCGGCGGGGCCTGGGACTTCGTCATGCACGGACCGGACGGGACCGACTACCAGGAGTGGATCTCCTGGACCGAGATCGTCGCGCCGGAGCGGATCGCATTGCTCCACGGCGAGTCCCGCGACGACCCGGACGCCTTCGAATCGCTCCTGACGTTCGAGCCCGAGGGTGCGGCCACCCGGATCGAGCTGCGCACGGTGTTCCCCACGATGGCGCTGCGTGACGAGGCGGTCGAGAGGTACCACGCGATCGAGGGCGGCCGGCAGACCCTGGGCAATCTGGCCGCCTACGTCGCCGAGGTCCTCCGGACGGAGGCCGAGGGCTGATGGCGGCGACGGTCTTCGTCAGCGTGTCGATGTCGCTGGACGGCTACATCGCGCCCGAGCCCGTGCCACCCGAGGACCTCTTCGGGCCCGGCGGGCAGGACGACCCGGCGGTGGGCCCATGGATGGCCCAGTGGATGGAGCTGCAGCAGTGGATCCTCCCTCTGCGGTTCTTCCGGGAGAACCTGAAGCTCGGCGAGGGCGGCGAGGAGGGGCGCGCCGAAGACATCGCGCGGGAGACCTTCGCGCGCACCGGCGCGAGCGTGATGGGCAGGCGCATGTTCGACGCCGGCGAGCTGGCGTGGCCGGAGGAGGCGCCGTTCCACACGCCCGTGTTCGTCGTGACGCACAAGAGGCGCGAACCGTGGGAGCGGCCCGGCGGCACCACCTTCCACTTCGTCGACGACGGCATCGAGGCCGCGCTCGCGCGGGCCCGCGAGGCTGCCGGCGACCGCGACGTCCGCATCGCGGGCGGTGCCGAGACGATCCTGGGGTACCTGAACGCCGGCCTGGTCGACGAGTTGTCGATCGCGCTCTCACCCGTCCTGTTCGGCTCCGGCGTCCGCCTGTTCGAGGGCGTGGACGCGGGCCGCGTGGCACTCGAGCAGGTCCGCGCGGAGCCGACGCAGCGGGTGACCCACCTGACCTACGCGGTCCGGGACCGGTGAACGCGCCGTCGGTCGAACCGGCCGTCCACCGACGGCGCGCTCAGGCTCCCGGGCCGAGTATCGGGATGACCAGGAGGCGCCGCCGCTCCTGATCGGACGAACCGGGCGGATACGCGTCCAGCACCACGGCGGCGCCGCCGTCGGCGGTCAGTACGACCCGCTGATCCCCCGAGGCCGTGACGACCCCAGCCGGCACGAGCTCCGGCAGCGACCACGCCGCCGCGCCGGCGCTGCGCAGGGCGACCCGGGATCCGTCGATGCCGTCGATCTCGGCCGCGGCCGACCGGTCGGGCCCGAGCTGGGGCGCCGGGGCGTCGATGTCCAATAGCGCAAAGGCTCCGGGCGCGAAGAGTGGCGCGACCGGCTCCCACGTCGTGCCACGAGCATCCGAGCGCCGCGCGAACGCCAGGTCGTTGTCCGGACCCCGCACGGCCCCGCGCCACACCACCAGGCCGCCCGCGCGCGGGCTGCCGGCCACCGTCACCCCGCCGACCTGAGCACCGGCCGGCACAGGACGTCCCCCGTCGACCATCCGGCGGCGGAGCTGGTCGCGCCGCCCGCCGCGCCGACCGCCGCGCCGCCCGCACCCACGTCCGCCCGCACCCCGCTCCCCGGCAACACCGGGTAGCGCACCCACGAGGCGTAGGCGTGCCCGGCGCCGTTGGCCGCCAGGTCGATGCCGAGGAGGAAGAAGCTCTCGACGTCGATCACGTCGGCCGGGCCCGACAGGCGCTCCGCGGCGGACCAGCCCCGCCCGGGCCGGGCGACCGCGCCGAGCACCAGGCCCCGGGCGGCGTTCGCGTTCGCCGGTCCCCCGCGGGCCGGCTGGAACCACGCCGTGAACGCCGCGCCGGAGGGCGCGAGCACCACGCGCCAGGCGCCGCGCCTGGGCGGCGCCGTGAGGCGCAGGAGCACGCGCCAGACGCCGCCGCGGCTGCGGCGGGCGACCGCCGCGCCGCCGAGGTCGTACCAGCCGAGGGCCGCCCCACCGGCGCGCAGCGCGACGCCCTCGAGCTCGAGCGGGGACGACGAGGAGGCGGTGAGCGCCACCAGCTCCCGGGGTCCGAGCGCGCCGCCGGGCGCCCGCGCGCGGGCGAACACCCGGGTCGCGCGGCGGCTGCCCGTGGCCCGCGACCACGCGACGAGCACCGTCCCGTCCCGCCCGATCGCAACGCGCGGCGGCCCCAGGCGGCCGCCCGCCGCGACCGCCCGGAGCGGCGACCACGCGCCGCCGGCCGTGCGGGTCGCCAGCAGGATCTGGTCGCGGGTGGTCCGGCGCCTCCAGGCGAGTGCCGCCTCGCCTCGCCGGTTCACCGCCGGCGCGACCTCGGTGGGGGACCCGCGCCCGTCGGCCGCGCCCAGCAGCCGGGGCGCCGACGAGCCTCCGCCGGCGCGCCGCTCGACGAGCTCCAGCCGCTGCGCTCCGCCGCCGGGCGGCGTCCGGTCCCAGTCGACGATCGCCGGCGGTCCCTCCGGGCGGCCACCGCCGCCAGGGTGCCGGCCCCCTCCCCGGAGGTGGCGGCCGGCACGGGCGCCGCGACCGCCGGACCAGCGAACACCGCCACGACGACTGCCGCGATCGCGACCGTCCGCGGAGCATCCATACGTCAGCCTCCATGGCCCTTCCGGACCGGTCAACGACGGTCGGAGGGCCGGCGACGGCGCTTGCGCACACGCCAGAGACGCGTACCCGGATACGGAGGTGGCCCCGGTGGGTCGGCCTCATCCTGTGGCCGTCGAGGAGCCGTAGTTTGCCGCAGCGGTGCCGGAGCAAACCTCGATGCGGCCGGCTCCCCGAGGGCCGAGAGTGCCCACGGTTGTGTTCGTGCGGTGCGGTGCGGCGCAGACCGGACCGTCTCATGGCATGTGAACGGAGCGACGAATGGGCGAGAGCGATCTGGACGTGCTCGGGCCGGTCGAT
>VFQN01000119.1_pt1 | contig 169857 bp, 178 predicted proteins | sample 3512371 | NCBI WGS metagenome assembly VFQN01 (sample SAMN10412370, study PRJNA504923) | tailings metagenome | isolation source: Replicate 2 from Balatoc abandoned mine | place: Philippines: Itogon, Benguet | collected 2017-08-28
TACATCGCGGTCGTCATCTCCTTCCTGATGATCCGCGTGCGCCCGCAGCCGCGCGAGCCGTCGAAGCAGAAGCTGCTGGCCGGCCTGCGCGAGGGTTTCGCCTACAGCTGGAACCTGCTGCCGATCCGCGCGCTGCTGCTGACGCTGTCGGTGGTGGCGCTGCTTGCCGCACCGTATTCGACGCTGATGCCGGTGGTGGTGCGCGAGGTTTTCCACGGCGATTCCGAACTGATGGGATTCCTGATGAGCGCCTCCGGCGGCGGCGCCATCTGCGGCACGCTGTACCTCGCCTCGCGCAAAAACGCCCGCGGCCTGATCCGCCTGATCATAGGCGCCGTGCTGGCCGCCGGCACCGCGCTGACGCTGTTCGCCAACGCCCCCTCGGTGTGGCTGCCGCTGACCCAGCTGTCGGTGGTCGGCTTCGGCATCCTGGTCACCTCGGTGTCGGTCAACACCATCCTGCAGACCATCGTCGATGATGACAAACGCGGCCGCGTGATGAGCCTCTACACCGCGTCCTTCCTCGGCATGATGCCCTTCGGCGCGCTGCTCGCCGGCGCTGTGGCCGATGTGGCCGGACCGCGGCTGACGCTGACGCTGGGGGGGCTGAGCTGCGTGGCAGCGGCGCTGTTTCTGGCGCGCAACCGGCACCGGTTACGGGAGCATATCCGGCCGATTTACGAGAGGCTAGGGGTCGCCAGGCGGTAGATCAGGAGGAAACGCCTATCTTCAGCGGCGAAAACTTGCTGGCGTGACTTTTGCGGTTTTTGCAAAAGGCATGACAGCAAGTTTTTGTCCGACAGGAAGAATTTGTTAGGGCATTCCACGCTAGTTCTTAACAGTAGTATTGCAGTAGGGATGAGTTAATTGGCCATTGTCTGGCGAGCCATGCCCGCCGTCTGCCTTACGCTGAACATGATCTACCGAAATCGCGTTGCGATGAATTAGCCCTTTGCAAATGCCGCACCTTAATGGGTCCTTTAGTGCATCGCGAAGGAAGACCGCTGACTTTGCATCTGCAGAGAAATCCTTGGCAAAGTTGGATACATCGATTTCACTTGGCTGCAGATAGCTAAATTCAGCGGTTCCCGCAAGGGTCTTTAGTATCACGTCTTCACTGTCCCCAGCTGTAAGTCGATCGAGGATAAAGGCATAGAGCTGCTTTAACCTGGCATATCCTTTGGGGCCACTTCCATACTTGAGAGTAACTTGATTTACAAAAAGTTTATGCTTGAGGAAAAAGTCCTCAAACGACTTTCGTACTGAAATAAATTCCCTGAACCGTTTGTCATTTTCGAATTCGCCGAGCAGTGCAACAACTGCTAAGAAGGCTGTTTGCTGGTACCTGCCAGTTGTGCTGTAGAAATAGACTACGGGATGAAGACCTAAAGAAGATGGATGCGTGCCTGAGATTCGGTCGACCAGTTTCTTACATGCTCGCAGCATCGCGAGGGTCTCATCGCCGGATAAATCCTCAGTTAAATTGGAGTCAGGCTTTACTCCGTTGACGAGATTCACGAACTCGAAAACTAATGGCAATGTTTGTGAGGAGTACCCTTTGCCGGCCACCGGGAGATCCAATGTCTTGATGGGGGTCTTTAGCGATGGTGAGAAAAGCAACTCATTCACACTTTTTGCTAATGACTCGATCTCTTGCCGTCTCTCTGGATTAAAGGACGACCAATATTTATGGCCGGTTCCTGACCGTACTATTGCTCGTGCCGCAAGCGCATTTGGCAATTTTCGGGATTTCAAAAGGCGTAACTCTGTTGCATCTATCGGAGTTGCCTGCTGATTAATTTTAAAGAAAGAAGCCTCCGCTTTCGATGAGTCACCCTGAACCCATTGAAGCTGTATTGCCAGACGCCCAAGTCGCTTTGCTCTCTCTATCACTTCCGGTTTCGACTTTTCCGGATGGCTAACCGCAAACTGATGATCGCTATACGAACCAACCTGCTTCTTAATCAAGCTTCTCGTGTATTCCGCAGCAGCAATCTGCTCTGGAGAAATCACTCCGTCAAAAAATTTCTTTGAAGTCAAGCCATCGCCATAGTCATCATGCACCCAAGCGACCAATGCACTTAGTCTGTGGGCTCCATCGATTACGAATATATAGTTGCCCGCCTGCCAAAGAATCAGTGCAGGTATCAGATCTCCGTCGAGAAAGCTCTGAATAAATCCGCAAATCTTCGGTGGAGACCAGTCACTTGTTTCTCGCTGAAAGTCAGGCTTTCTCACAACACTGTAGAAAAAGTCAGTTGCTTCGAGATTTCGGATTTGCAGCGTTGCGGTCGGGGATGATGGACCGCCGCTGTCCTCAACTTCAAAGTCCTCCCTTGGAATAAGTGCATCTAAGTTCACTTGATGCGCCATGAATCGCTCCTTCGGTTAACCATGCGGCCCTAACTAGTTTTATACGGCAAAAACGCCGGATAACATTCCGCAACGATGGACAACATTCCAGCGGGATTTGACAATTTACTTAATTAAAACAATAGCTTATTAAAACAAATCGCGATTTCAACCTGATTAAAAGCGGCATGAAAACCATCGCCAGATCGCAAACGGTCACCGGCCCAAAGAATAGCCGAAATCCCATCACGTCGTTCCTTTCTGCGCCCGCCGCCACAACACAAAAACAAACCCCGCCGCAGCGGGGTTTTTTGTTTTTAAACCAAGGCAACCGTTACTCCGGCTTCGCCCCCGAAGCCTTCACCACCTTCGCCCATTTCTTGATCTCGGACTTGATGTAGTTGGTGAACTGTTCCGGCGTGCCGTAGGTAATCTCGAAGCCGACGCCGGCCAGGCGCTTGGCCACCGCGGGATCCTGCAGCGATTTGTGGATGTCGGCATTGAGCCGGCTGATGATCGGCTTCGGCGTTCCGGCCGGCGCCAGCACGCCGAACCAGGAACTCGACTCGAAGCCGGGATAGGTTTCAGCGATGGTCGGGATGTCCTGGGTGGCCGGCGTACGCTTCAAGCCGGTGGTGACGATGCCGTTCAGCTTGCCCGAGCGCACATGCGGCAGCGTCGAGGCCATGCCGCTGATCATGACCTTGATGTGGCCGCCGACAAGATCGGTGATGGCCTGGCCGCTGCCCTTGTACGGGATGTGCTGCATGTCGATGCCGGCCATGTCGTTCAGCAGTTCGCCGGTCAGGTGCCCGACGCTGGCGACGCCGGCCGAGGCGAAGTTGACCTTTTTCGGATTGGCCTTGGTGTAGGCGATGAACTCCTTGAAGTTCTTCGCCGGCAGCGAGGGATGGGTCACGAAAATGTTCGATGCACCGGCAACCTGGGTGATCGAGGCAAAGTCCTTGACCGGGTCATAGGGCATTTTTTCGTAGAGGCTGGGGCCGATCGCCAGGTTGGCGATGTAGCCGAGCACGATGCTGTAGCCGTCGGCCGGCGCCCTCGCGACGATGGTCATGCCGATGTCGCCGTTGGCGCCCGGGCGGTTGTCGACGACGACTTGCTGGCCCAGCAGTTCCGACAGTTTGCTGCCCATCGAGCGCGCCAGCGTGTCGGTGCTGCCGCCGGGCGCGTAGGGCACGACGAAACGCACCGGGCGCTGCGGGTAGCTCTGCGCGGCGGCGACGGTGGCCGCGGCCAGCAGCGTCGTGCCGAGGATCAGGTTGCGGGTCAGGGTCATTTTCATTTCAGTGCCTCCGGGTCATTGCGCCAGCGCTCCCATGCGCGGCGCTGGTCTTCACGTATCGTGTCTTCCTCAAGCAGGCGGCGGATCAGCGCCGTTGCATCGGATTCATAAATGCCGTCGCGCTTCTTCGGCTCCCACTGTGTCTGCTGCGGGAACACAGGGGACGGCAGCGGCGACTGCAGGTCTTTGGGGTTGCTCATGGTCGGGCCCGCTCGGTTGGGATGGAAAAACTGTCAGGACTTACTGCGACGCCGGCACCGACTCGGGACGCCAGCCGTAACAAGAACAGGTTTGCGATATCGGCTCCCCGGGCAGGCGCTCCGCCCGCGCCGCCTCGGGAGATCGGAACCAGGCACCGATTTCGTCGACTGCGCCGGCGATCAGCACACCGAGGACCAGCACTGCCGAAGCCCCGCGCGACAAGCTGATCTGCCCGCCTGCGGCATTCGCCGGCGGCGGCGTACCGAAGGCGCCGCCGATGCGCGCGTTGCCGATGCGGGCCCCGCCCTGCACGCTGCTGCCGATCGTGCTCGCCGACTGTCCGCCGCCCGTCGTCTGCTGGCCATGCAGCGTCACCGCACAACCGTGCAGCAGGAGCAGCAGGGCAATCAGGAAGAGGCGGAACATGTCTGCAGTATATAATGCCCGCCTTTCTAATAAATTATCAATAAAATCAAATACTTATGATGTATCGCTCGAAGCCCTTGCACGGCGGCCGCGTCGCGCAGCCGCCGGCTTGCGCCGCCTCCGGACTTAACGGGCGAGCTGTTCGCGTCCGGCGAGCAGGGGTGCCAGCTGTTTCGCCGGCACCACATAGGCCCACTGCGAACGGGCCTGCTCCAGCATGATCCGGGCCTCGAGTCGCTGCCGGTTCTCGGCGAATTCCTTGTCCAGCTTTTCGGCGTCCTCGGGTTTTTCCTTCGGCTCCGGCTTGCGCGTTTTCGGCGGCTCGCCGGCCACCTTGAAGCGCAGCACGAAATTGCCGTCGGCCTGCGGCGCGAGGCCGATGGTGTAACTCAGGTTGTCGAAGGTTTCCGCGGTGACCGTCAGAGCCGCCTTGGCGCCGGTCTCGTCATCGACGATCACGTCGTTGAAGGACAGGTTGCCCAGCGCATTGTTCGCACTGACCGCAGCACTGGGATCCAGGCGGCCGCCGCCCGCGGCGAATTTCCACTGTCCCCACTCCTCGTCGCGGGCAATGGCCCAGCTGCCGCGCTCGCCCGCCACCTGCAGCCTGCGGATGCGCTCGACCTTGAAGAAATCGCGGGCCACCCAGGCCCCGGGACGGGCCACCGCCTTCTCCAGCGGATCGGACACGACAACCACGTTGTCGCCCTTGCCCGCGACCAGGATGTGCCGGCCGGCGGGAACACCGTCGCGCGCGTTCGGCAGCGGATTCAGCGGATCCTTCTTCAGCGAGACCTTGCCGAGCACCATGCTCGCCAGCGTCTTGCCGGCGGCATCGCCCAGTTCAAGCAGCGTGCCGGAACCTTCCTTGACGTCCTTGCCCGGCGCCAGCAGGTCCAGCCGGCCGTGCAGGCTCTTGCCGACAGTTTCGGACTGCACCACCTTGGCATCCAGCAGCTTCAGGATCAGGCCGCTGATCTCGGAAAAATCGGCCGGATAACCGCCGCGCTGGGCAACACGCCAGACCTTGTCCTTCAGCTCCAGCGTCACCTCGCCCGAGGCGTCCTGCAGGCGCAGCTTCGCGACATCGCTGACCTTCAGCCCCGGCAGCAGCTGCGCGCCGATGCCGGCGCCGCTGTCGCGGTACGCGGTGAGATCCTTCCAGAACAGCGCGAGGCCGGCGCCGCCGAGCAGCAGCACCGCGAGCATCAGCCACAGGAACTGTTTGCGGTTCATGACGCGCGCGCCCCGCTTTGAATCCTCAGATTGGCCCTGCGGCGCTTGATGATCGCCAGCGTGACGCCCAGCACCATCACCAGCAGCGGCACCAGGCCGATGTTGATGATCTTGGTCCACAGCTGCAGGGTTTCGGTTTCCTCACGCAGGGTCCTGCGCACGTCCTTCAGTTCGCGCCGAGTTTCGATCGTTTTCTTGCGGAAATTCTCCATCTCCGCCTGCTGCTCCGGCGTCAGGATCGCGCCGCCGGTCGCCGTGGCCGACTTGCCGCCGCGCTGCAGCGCCTGCAGTTTTTCGGTGGTCTGGTTCAGCTCGTCCTCCAGCGCCTTGATCTTGCCGAGGTAGGCTTCCTGGGCGCGCGCCTCCATCTGTTTGATCACCGTCAGCGGACGGCTGAAGGCGGCGCGGCTGCGCAGGTTGATCAGCGCGCTGTCGCCGGCCATCTGCTCGACCAGGCCCTGCGCAAACGCCAGGTTGCCGTTGCGCGGCACCGCCACGCGCTGGCCGAAGATTTCCTGGATCTCGACCGCCGCGCCGTCGGTCAGCATGTCGACGTCGCCGACGATGACGACGGTGTTCTCCGCGGCCGCCTCGCGCAGGTGCGCCTTGCGGTCGGCCTCGAACTGCTCCGGATCGACCGGCTTGCCGCGCGCGAAGGGATCTGCCGGCTTGCCGTTGGGGAAGGCGGTCTTGAACTTGCCGGTGAGGCGCAGCGCGAGCGGCTCCTCCTTGCCCGAGGGCTGGAAGCCGCGGGTCGAAGGTTCGCCCGACAGCGTGGCGACGATGAGGTCGGTCAGCATCGAGTTCTTCGAGGTGTGCACCAGCGTGGTGTGTTTCAGGTGCTCCGGCAGTTTCAGCGTGAAACTGCCGCCGAAGGGGATCAGCAGTGTGCCGACCTGGCTGGTCACCACGTCGTCCATGTTGAGCGCCTCGGTGTTCAGCGACAGCAGTGTCGGCAGCAGGCGCGGGCCTTCGCCGCTGGCGAAGGTCAGGTCGGCGACGACCTTGCCGGTGCTGGGCTCGACGCCCCAGCCCTTGAACAGGTTGAACAGCGTCGACTGGCCCGCGGCATTGCCGCCGAGCGGGTTCTGCAGGTCGGGCTGCTGGTCAAAATAGGCATAGGTGTCGGTAAAGGCGATCAGCTTGCCGCCGCGCAGCACGAACTGGTCGATCGCGTATTCCGCGGGCTCGAGGATGTCGCGCGGGTGGATGACCAGCAGCACCTTGACGTCTTCGTCGATTTTCGTCGCGGTCAGCGGAATCTCGCGCACGTCGAAAATGCGCTTCAGTTCGGAAGCCAGAACCCAGGGCTCCAGCGGCTGCTGCTTCTTCGACGGATCCAGCGGACGGCCGAGCACCGGCAGGCTGCTCATGATGCCGACCACCGGCTTCTTCGCCTGCGCCACCTGCGAGATGGACCGCGTGATGTCGTATTCGAGCAGGCGTTCGCGGTCCGGGGTCAGCACCGGGATCGAGGACTTCTGGTCGAGGAAGGACACCGCGAGGCCAAGGTAGAACTTCTCGCCGGTGTTGGTCATCTGGCCCTCGACGTTGTCGAGCGCCGCCGATTCCTCGGCATCCGAATCCGGCTCCGGATTGAATTTCTCGATGATGACCTTGCCGTTGGAGGCGGCCTTGTATTCGTTGAGCAGGTCCTCGACGCGGCTGGCGAAGGTTTTCAGCCCCGGCGGCACCGCGGTGCTGCCCTGGGTGTAGTAGAGGCGGATTTTCACCGGCGCCTCCAACCTGGCCAGGATCGAGCGCGTGCCGTCGGACAGCGTGTAAACGCGGCCGTCGGTGAGGTCGATGCGGGCGTTCAGCGCGCTGAAGATGAAGTTCGCCGCGATCAGGATCAGCGCCAGCGCAAGGATGCCACCGGCGGAATACATCAGGGTTTCAAGGTTCTTGTTTTTCATCGTTTTACCCGGCGCGCTGGTTGCGGATGATGACGCCGGTGACGAACAGCATGAAGCCGATCACCGAGGCAAAGAACACCAGGTCGCGGGTGTCGAGCACGCCGCGCTGGAAACCTTCGAAATGGGTCATCACCGAGAACGCGGCAACGACATCGACCACCACCGGGCTGGCGAAACGCGACAGCAGGTCGGTGACCGGCGTGTAGCCGGCGAGGATCAGGAACAGGCAGATCAGCACCGACAGGATGAAGCTGATGACCTGGTTGCGGGTCATCGCCGAGGTCATGCAGCTGACGGCCAGGTACGAGCCGGCGAGCATCAGGCTGCCGACGTAGCCGGCGAAAATCACGCCGTTGTCGGGGTCGCCGAAATAGTTGACGGTGATCGCCACCGGGAAGGTCAGCGCCAGCGCCAGCGCGAGGAACAGCCAGGAGGCGAGGAACTTGCCGACGATTGCCTGCCAGTTGGTCACCGGCATCGTCAGCAGCAATTCCATCGTGCCCAGGCGCCGCTCCTCCGACCACAGGCGCATGCCGGCCGCGGGCACCAGGAACAGGTAGAGCCAGGGGTGCCAGGTGAAGAAGGACACCAGCGAGGCTTCGCCGCGCTCGAAGAAATTGCCGATGGTGAAGGTGAAGAACCCGGTCAGCAGCAGGAAGATCACCAGGAACACGTAGGCGATCGGCGAGGTGAAATAACCCGCCAGCTCGCGTTTCATGATGGTACGGATATTGGCCCAGGCGTTCATGCATGCACCTCGTGCTTGACGGTGTCGGGCAGCGTGATCGCGCGGAACACCTCGTCGAGCTTGCCTTCCGGCGAACGCGCCTTCAGTTCCGCCGGCGTGCCGCTGGCGACGATACGGCCGCGGTCGATGATGATCACCCGCGAGCAGGCGGCTTCGACCTCTTCGAGGATGTGGGTTGAAAAAATCACCACCTTGTTTTCGCCGAGGCGCTTGATCAGTCCGCGCACCTCGTGTTTCTGGTTGGGGTCGAGGCCGTCGGTCGGCTCGTCGAGGATCAGCACATCGGGGTCATGGATCAGCGACTGCGCGAGGCAGGTGCGGTGCTTGTAGCCCTTCGACAGCGTATCGATCGACTGGTAGAGCACGCCTTCGAGGAAACACAGCTCGACCGCGCGGTGCACCGCGCGCTTGCGCGCATCACCCTGCAGGCCGCGCAGCTCGGCGCAGAAATTGAGGAAGCCGTTGACGGTCATGTCGGCATAACCGGGCGCGTTTTCCGGCAGGTAACCGATCAGGCGTTTCGCCGCGATCGGATCCTCGACCATGTCATGGCCGCCGACAGTGATCCGGCCCGAGGTGGGCGGGTAATAGCCGGTAATCATGCGCATCGTGGTGGACTTGCCTGCGCCATTGGGGCCCAGAAACCCCAGCACTTCGCCGCGCTCGACGCTGAATGACACATCATTCACCGCCAGCTTAGGGCCGAAGGCCTTCACCAGGTGTTCGACGTTGATCAATGCCTCTCTCCATTCCGGTGCGCGCCCGTCCTGCGGCCGCGCGTTTTTTGTGGCCTGTTAGATGGTGCGGGCACGAAAAAATTCAAGCGCTTCGCACTGCAATACTTCACCACTCGCCCGTGCCCGGGCGATTAATCATAACCCATTGATTATATTGGATTATTTCGCATTCCCGCCGGTTGCAGTGCTTCCTTTGCGCCGGCGGCGGTGGTGCCGACAGTCTGAATCGAACAGACGACCTACCGCTTACAAGGCGGTTGCTCTACCAACTGAGCTATGCCGGCGCGAGCCCGGATTATAGCGCCTCGATGCCGGGCCGGCCTCCTATAATTGCGCCACATTTCAATCTTCGGAACCCCTGCGCATGAGCCCGTTTCCCGTCGGAATCATCGGCTGCGGCCTGATGGGCAGTGCCTGCGCGGCGCGCCTCAAGGCGGCCGGCATCACTGTCACCGGATACGACATCGATCCCGCAAAAGCCGCCGCACTGGGCGGCACACCCGCGGCATCAATCGCGGACATAGCCCGCGGCAGCCGCACTGTCGTGCTGGCCGTGTTCAACACCGAACAGGTGGAGAGCGCGGTGGACGCCCTGCTCGGCGCGCTGCCGGCAGGAGCGCCGCCGCTGACCGTCATCTGTGTCAGCACCTGTGACCCGGACCGGATTGCAGCACTGGCCGCGCGCATCCCGGCCGACCGCCTGCGCTTTGTCGAAATGCCGGTGTCCGGCACCAGTGACCAGACCGCGCGCGGCGACGCGCTGGGCCTCGTCGGCGGCGACCCCACCGCGGCTGACGCCGTGAAAGACGTGCTGGACGCGATCTGCCCGCGCCGCCACCACCTCGGTGCAGCCGGCAACGGCGGCCGCGCGAAGCTCGCGATCAACCTGATCCTCGGCATCAACCGCGCCGCGCTGGCCGAAGGCCTGGTGTTCGCCGAACGCATGGGCCTGCCGCTGACGCCCTTCCTCGCGGTGGCGAAAGACTCGGCCGCCTATTCGCAGATCATGGACGTCAAGGGCGCGAAGATGATCGCCGGCGATTTCAGCCCGCACGGCAAGATTGCCCAGACGCTGAAGGATTTTTCGCTGATGCGCGAAGTGGCCGGCAAACTGAAACAGCAGCTGCCGCTGGCTTCGACCTACACCGGCATCGTCGAGGGCTGCATGAAGGCCGGCGAAGCCGAGCTCGACAACGCCGCGGTGATCCGCGAGATCCGCCGGCGCCAATAAAAAACGGCGCGGTTTCCCGCGCCGTTGCAATGGCCTGAAACGGACTCAGGCTTTTTTCGCGACGAAGCCATAGGCCATGTTGGTGCGCCCCGGCCCCTCCTGCTCGTAGGTTTCCTTGATCTGTGCCACGCGGTCGACGACGATTTCCGCCTGCTGCTTCGGCGACACGTTGTAGAGCCGCGCGTTGTTGCCGCCGAAGATGGCGTTTTTCACCGGGCCGTCCGCGGCGCCGAGCGGCTTGTAGCCGTACTTCTTCTGCATGTCCTCCGGGATTTCCAAGCGGCGCAGCGCTTCGATCTGCCACTGCGGCGCGCCGGTCCACACGGCGTCGGTGCCCCAGACCACGTTGCTGCTGCCGAGCCCCTTGATCAGGGTGCCCATGACGGCGGCGCCGAGGCGCGGGTTGGCCGTGGTGGTCCAGGCGAAGAGCTGGCCGAGGTCGCCGTAGACGTTCTTGACGCCGTACTTCGCCGGAATGTCGGCAAGGTCGGTGACCCACTCGATGCGCCCGGTCTTCTCGAAATGCTCCCAGGCCGATTTCGGCGCATTGGGCCCGGTCCAGCGCCAGCCCGAGTGGTAGATCACGAAGTTGAGCTGCGGCCAGTCCTTGGCCGCCTTGCCGACGTCGCGCACGTCGGAATATTCGAGCAGGTGCGGGAATTTCTTCTCGATCTCCGGCGGAAACAGGCCCTTGTGGATGCAGACGTTTTTCAGGCTCGGATTGTCCCTGCTCCACTTCACCAGCTTCTCGTAGAAGGGATACATCACCTTCTCGTCGTCGAGGCGGAAGGGCCACTTCGACAGGTGCTTGTTGGTGTTGTCGCCGATGGTGTAGCCCTTCCATGAATCGGGCTTCAGCCGCGCCTGCTCCTCCTCCACCTTGTCCAGCCAGCCGGGGTGGCCGGGCGTGAAGATGGCGTGGGAATAGCTGCGCCGGGTGCCGGCCTCCTTGTTGATCTTCTCGCGCGCGGCGTACTTCATGTCGTTGGTCAGGAAGGAGTACGCCGGGTCGACCGAGTAGGAGCCGCTGATGCAGCCGACCTTGGTGTCGCTGTCGAGGTAGATTTCCTTGAAGTAGTTGGGAAACTTCAGGTCGTCAATCGTCTGCTCCTTCTCGTTGAGCGACAGGTTCCAGCCCAGCTTGCCCACCGTCGCGCGCTGCGCGACGAAGGTCTTGATCGGCGTGTCGTCACGCAGGAAGTGCGTATGCATGTCCATGATGAACTGGCTTTTCAGCGCCTTCGCCCGCTCGTTGGCCATTTCCGGCGTGGCGGCCTCGGCACGGCTCACCATGTACATCGGGCCGTAGGTCTCGTTCATCGCGACAAAGGCCGCCGCCATGCCGGCCGCGGACTGGAAGAAGCGGCGGCGGCTCAGCCCCTGCTTTTTCGCCAGTTCGGCGCCGTATTCCTTGACCCGCGCCTCGAACTCGCGCTGCTTTTCGGTCTGCGGCGGCGGCATGTACTCGTCGCTGGAGACGCACTGCACGGGAATGGGTGACGGGAATATCGATTCCGCGGGGGCTAGCTGTTCAAGCTCTTCCTGGTTAAGCATGTGACTCCTCCTGGACCAGTGGATGGCTGAGCATGCGCCGCAGGCGGCCGTTCGTGGACGGCATTTTTTGATCGATACACGGCGTCGCAGGAGTGTGCGACGCGGGCCGGACGGTGTCAAACCGCGCCGGCGGCGGGATTACTTGACGACCTGCAGGCGGGGACGGCCGCCGGGCGCCGGCGAATCCGGCTTCGGATCATCCGGCTTTTCAGGGGAGGATTGCATCGCCGGCGGCACGGTCGACTGCACCTGCGATTCCTCGGGAAAAAACAGGCCCTGCCCGTTCTCGCGCGCGAATATGCCCTGAACCGCGGCCACGGGTATCGAACACTCCCGCGACACGCCGCCGAACCTCGCGGAGAACTGGATCAGGTCCTGGCCGATCGTCAGCTTGTGGGTCGCGTCGTAGCTGAGGTTGAGCACGATCTCGCCGTTCTTGACGTGCTCCATCGGAACGCGGGTGTTCTCGTCGACCTTGACCGACAGGTACGGCGTGAAGCCGCTGTCGCAGGCCCATTCGTGCACGGCGCGGATCAGGTACGGCTTGGTCGAGCGTTCGGCCATCGGTGCGGCAACCCGCGCTACTTGCGCATCACCTTTTCGGACGCCGTCAGCGCGTCGATGTAGGCCGGCCGGCTGAACAGGCGCTCGGCGTACTTCATCAGCGGCGCGGCCTGCTTGCCGAGCTGGATGCCGTAATGGTCAAGGCGCCACAGCAGCGGTGCAATCGCGACGTCGAGCATCGAGAATTCCTCGCCCAGCATGTATTTCTGCTTGGCGAACACCGGCGCGATCTGGGTCAGCGCGTCACGGATGGTCTGGCGGCCCTTGTCGGCCTGCTTCTGCGTGCCCTTCTCGATGGCGATGACATGGGAGAACATCTCCTGCTCGAAACGGAACAGGAACAGCCGCGCGCGGGCGCGCATCACCGGGTCGGCCGGCATCAGCTGCGGATGCGGGAAACGGTCGTCGATGTACTCGTTGATGATGTTCGACTCGTAGAGGATCAGGTCGCGCTCGACCAGCACCGGCACCTGGTTGTACGGATTCATCACCGCGAGGTCTTCCGGCTTGTTGAACAGGTCGACATCGATGATCTGGAAATCCATGCCCTTTTCGTAGAGCACGAAGCGGCAGCGCTGGCTGAAGGGGCAGGTGGTGCCCGAGTAGAGTGTCATCATGATTGGTTTATCCGTAGCGGTACAGCGATTCGGTCATTCGGCGGATCCGGCCCCGGAGGGGCAAAGGGGCCGTGACGCGACCGGCGCGCACGGCCCCCGCAGGGTGTCCGCGACTCAGTGCACGTCCTTCCAGTATTCCTTCTTCAGCGCATAGGCGAGAACGAACAGCAGGCCCAGGGCCAGCAGCACGAACATGCCGATGGTCTTGCGGTCGTTGCGCACCGGCTCGCCCATGAACACCATGTAGTTCACGAGGTCGGCGACCATCTGGTCATATTCGACGGTGCTCAGCTTGCCGGGCTTGTCGAGTTTCAGCGCCATTTCGGTCTTTTCGTAGCCGGGCCCCTGCACCTTGCGCTCGGCCAGCACCTGCTCGCCCTGCAGTTCCCACAGCACATGCGGCATGCCGACGTTGGGATAGACCGTGTTGTTCCAGCCCGAGGGGCGCTCCGCATCGCGGTAGAAGCCGCGCAGGTAGCTGTAGAGCCAGTCCGCGCCGCTTCCGGCATGGGACGCCCGCGAACGCGCGATCACGCTGAGGTCCGGCGGCGCCGCGCCGAACCACTCCCGCGCCTCGTTCGCGTTCATCGCAACCCGCATCAGGTCCCCGACCTTGACGCCGGTGAACACCAGGTTGTCGAGGATCTGCTGGTCGGTCAGGCCGATGTCCTGCAGGCGGTTGAAGCGCATGTAGTTCGCGCTGTGGCAGTTCAGGCAGTAATTGACGAAATGCCGGGCACCGCGCTGCAGCGAGGCCTGGTCGCTTTCGTCGATCGGCGCGCGGTCCAGCTTGACGTCGGCGCCGGCGGCCAGCGCGATGGCCGGTGCGAACAGCAGCGCGGCAATGAAGGTCTTGAGTTTTTTCATGTTGTCGGCCATCACATGGTCACCCGGTCCGGTTCCGGCTTGGTCTTGTCCATCACCGAGTACCAGGGCATCAGCAGGAAAAACGCGAAATAAAGCAGCGTGCCGATCTGCGAGATCACGGTGCCGACCGGCGTCACCACCTGCACCCCGTAGTAGCCGAGGACGATGAAGGTGATCACGAAGATGGTCAGCGCGGTGCGGAACAGCCCGCCCTTGTAGCGGATCGACTTCACCGGGCTGCGGTCCAGCCAGGGCAGCAGGAAGAAGATCAGGGTGGCCGCGCCCATCATGACCACGCCCCAGACCTTGGCATCGAGCGCCAGCGGGCCGCCCTTCATCAGCACGACCACGACCAGGCCGATCGCCGCGGCGGCGAGCTTGACGCGGCCGTCGCGGGCGGTGAGCCAGATCAGCACGACGTAGGCGGCGACACCGATCGCGAGCACCAGCATGAACTCCTCGGTGATCGCGCGCAGGATCGAGTAATACGGCGTGAAATACCAGACCGGCGCGATGTGCGGCGGGGTCTTCAGCGGATCGGCGGGGATGAAGTTGTTGAACTCCAGGAAGTAGCCGCCCATCTCCGGCATGAAGAACACCACCGTGAAAAACAGGAACAGGAAGACCACGACGCCGACGATGTCCTTCACCGTGTAGTACGGGTGGAAGGGGATGCCGTCCAGCGGCCGTCCTTTTTCATCCTTGTGCTTCTTGATCTCGACGCCGTCCGGGTTGTTCGAGCCCACCTCGTGGAGCGCCATGATATGCGCGGCGACGAGGCCCAGCAGCACCAGCGGCAGCGCGATCACGTGGAAGGCGAAGAAACGGTTCAGCGTCGCATCCGAGACGACGAAGTCGCCGCGGATCCAGGTCGACAGGTCGGGCCCGATCACCGGCAGCGCGTCAAACAGGTTGACGATCACCTGCGCGCCCCAGAAGGACATCTGGCCCCAGGGCAGCAGGTAGCCGAAGAAGGCCTCGGCCATCAGGCACAGGTAGATCAGCATGCCGAAGATCCAGATCAGCTCGCGCGGCTGGCGGTAGGAGCCGTACATCAGCCCGCGGAACATGTGCAGGTAGACGACGACGAAAAACGCAGAGGCGCCGGTCGAGTGCATGTAGCGGATGAACCAGCCGCCGGGCACGTCGCGCATGATGTATTCGACGGACGCGAAGGCTTCGGCCGCCGACGGCTTGTAATGCATCACCAGGAAAATGCCGGTGACGATCTGGATCACCAGCACCAGCATCGCCAGCGAGCCGAAGAAGTACCAGAAATTGAAGTTCTTCGGCGCGTAGTACTGCGACAGGTGGTCGCGCCACAGCGACATCAGCGGAAAACGCTGGTCTACCCAGGTCAGCACGCCGCTGATCGGGGCATTGAGCGGGCCGGCGCCGCGGAACTGGACGGGTTCTTTGGGTGTGGATGCCATGTTGTCCTCAGGCTCCCTTCGAGTCTTCGCCGATCAGGATGCGCGTGTCCGACAGGTATTTGTGCGGCGGCACCACCAGGTTGTCGGGCGCGGGACGGTTCTTGTAGACACGGCCGGCGAGATCGAACAGCGAGCCGTGGCAGGGGCAGTAGAAGCCGCCCTGCCAGTTGGGATCGAAGGCCTCCGCCTGCTTCGCGAACTTGTCGACCGGCGAACAGCCGAGGTGGGTGCAGATGCCGACGACGACCAGGTACTCGTCCTTGATCGCGCGGGTTGCATTCGCCGCATAGGCCGGCTGCATCGGTTTCTTCGATTGCGGATCGGCCACGTTGGCGTCATTGCCGCGGATGGTGTCGAGCATTTCCTTGGTGCGGCGGACGACCCAGACCGGCTTGCCGCGCCACTCCACGGTGATGCGCTCGCCGGGCGCCAGCGCGCCGACATCGACTTCCACCGGCGCACCGGCCGCTTTTGCGCGTTCCGACGGCATCATGCTCGCCACGAACGGCACCGCCGCCGCGCCGGCCGCCACGCCGCCGGCCACCGTGGTGGCTGCGACCAGAAACTGCCGTTTACCCTGATCGGTATCTTTCTCGGACATGCCCGTAGTCCCCTCTGACTCTTGCGTCTGCGAAAAAGCGCATATTCTACACGCGGACACCCGGGAAAGTTAAGTGAAAACTGGAAATATGCAATTAATTCATGCGCTTATGAGTGAGTGCCACAAGCCGCTGGCAGGCGCCGGCCTCAGGCCAGGCGGGGGAACTCCAGGCTGACGATGGTGCCGCGTCCCTGCGCCGGCGCCTGGATGTCGACCCTGCCGCCGTGCAGATGGGCGATTTCGCGGACTATGGCGAGCCCCAGCCCGCAGCCCTCGCCGCTTGCGCCGTCGGCGCGGTAGAAACGCTCGAACACCAGCGCCCGCTGGGCTTCCGGTATGCCGATGCCGTCATCCTCGACCCGCAGCACCGCGGCACCGCCCGCGCTCGCGGTCGACACCGTGATGCGGCCGCCGGAGGGCGTGTAGGCGACGGCATTGTCGATCAGGTTGGACAGCAGCTCCTTCAGCAGGAAAAAATCGCCGCGCAGCGGCGCCGCGCCGAGCTCGAGCCCGAGGTCGATCTTCTTGCGTATCGCGGCCGGCATCCAGCTCTCCGCGACCTCTTCGGCAACGCTGCGCAGGTCGGTGGCCCGCATCGAATCAGCCTGCGCGAATCCCGCCTCCGCACGCGCCAGCGTCAGCAGCTGGTTGGCCAGCCGCACTGCGCGTTCGGTCGACAGGCCGAGCTCCCGCAGCACCCGCACATGCTCGGCAGGATCGGTCTGGCTCAGGCCGTACTCCACCTGCATGCGCAATCCGGCCAGCGGCGTGCGCAGCTGGTGGGCGGCGTTGGCCACGAACTGCTGCTGCGACTGCAGGGTGCGGTCAAGCCGCGCCAGCAGCTCGTTGAGTGCCAGCACCAGCGGGCGCACCTCCACCGGCGCGTGCTCCGGCGGGATCGGGCGCAGATCGCGGTGCGAACGGGCCCCGATTTCCTCGCGCAGATGCTCCAGCGGCTCCAGCCCCTTGCCGACGCCGAACATCACCAGCACCCCCACCGACACGATGAACATCACCTCGATGGTGATCATGCCGGTCAGGATCTGCCGGGTCAGTTCGCCGCGCTTGTTCCCGGTTTCCGCGACCTGGACAATGGCATCGATGCCGCGCAGGTTGACCCGCATTGCCGCCACCCGGACCTGTTCACCGTCAATCCGGGCATCGTAGAGCAGCTCACCGGCATCGAAGGCCGCGCCGTCCGGCGGCCGCAACTGCGCGTCTCCGGCGATCAGCCGGCCGTTCCGGTCGTGAACCGAGTAGTAAATGCGGTCGAACTGGTCGGTGCGCAGCAGCATGTCCGCGGAATTCGACAGCGCCTCCGGATTGACGTCGGGACGCGAATTGATCAGCCGCGTCAGCGACAGCGCGGTGTCGACCAGCACCCAGTCATAGGCCGCCGTGACGGGGCGCAGTGCAAGCGCATGGCCGAACAGCGTCGCCACCACCAGCGCCAGCAACAGCAGCACGGCCAGCCACCGGAACAGCAGGCGGCGGATGCTAAGCTGCGTCATCGGAGGTCTTGTCGAGGTAGTAACCGAAGCCGCGGATGGAATGGATTTTCACGCCCGCCGGCCCCAGCTTGTTGCGCAGCCGCGAGATGTAGACCTCGACCACGTTCAGGTTCAGGTCCTCGTCGGCGCTGCTGATCGCCGACACGATCTGCTCCTTGCTGACGATCTTGCCGGCGCGGAGCACCAGGAATTCGAGCACGGCCCACTCCCGCGCGGTCAGCCGGACCGGGTTGCCCGCAACCCAGACGCGTTTTGCGGCGATGTCGACGGTGAGCTGTCCGTGCACGATCTGCGTCTCCGCCGTCTGCTGGCCGCGCCGGATCACGGCGCGCATCCTCGCCTCGAGCTCTATCAGCGAGAAAGGCTTGATCAGATAGTCGTCGGCGCCGAGGTCGAGCCCGTGCACGCGATCGGTCACGGAGTCGCGCGCGGTCAGCACCAGCGCCGGCACATAACGCTCCCTCTGCCGCGCCCGGCGCAGCACTTCGAAACCGTCGATGCCCGGCAGCCCGATGTCGAGGATGACGAGGTCGTACTCTTCGTGCGCCAGCAGCAGGTCAGCCTCGCGCCCGCTGGTTGCCAGTTCGACGCGGTAACCGGCCTGCTGCAGGTAACGGACCAGTCCGTCACCGAGGGCCTTGTCATCCTCCACGATCAGCACATGCATTCCGGAAATGCTCCCGCTTGTGTTTGGCGGAGGGTCGCACACCTCCCGGCGGCATCACCGCGATGCCGTCATGGGCGCACTCTAATTCATCGCCCGGCACCGCAGCAAAAGCATCCGCAGCGGTTGCCGCCACGGCGCAACACGGTGTTCAGCTTCGCGCAAGCTTCGTCCGGAGACAGGGCGGATCACCGGCAACACCGCAGCGGATGCCGGTCGGAGGTGCCGGGACGGCCGGCCTATTGCGGCGGCGGATGCGGCATCACGCGCTGCCAGGCGGAAGCGCAGGTCTGCACATAGGGGTAATAGGCTTGCGAATCCGGGCAGTAATGCCAGGTCGGTGCCGCGGCGGCGGGCGGCGCCCCCGAGGCCTGGGATGGCGGCACCGGGTTGCCGCGTTCGTCGTAGAACACCAGCGGTTCACGCACGATCACACGCTCGCGCAACACCACCGGGGGTGCCGGATGGTAGTACGGATGGGAATGCGCGGACCACCAGGGCGCAAACACCACCGGCGCACCGATCATCACGCCCACCCGCAGCTTCGAGTGGCTGCGGCCGCCATGGGCGTCGGCCGGCAGGCTCGCCGCCAGCGTCAGCGCGGCCAGGCTCAGCATCAGGGTCTTGTGCATGGACAGTTCCTCCTGCGTCCGGAATGCCGCCATGATAGCCCCGCGGGCGCCCGCGGATGGCGGCCAATTTGTTTCAGAATGTAACCGCCGCGGGGCTGCATTCAGGCCGGATTGTCGATGTCGATGAAGCGGTGCTGCAGCCCGAAGCGCTGCGCAAGGTGTTCGCCCAGCGCCTGCACCCCGTAGCGCTCGGTGGCATGATGGCCGGCGGCGATATAGGCCACGCCGGACTCGCGCGCGGCATGCACGGTCTGCTCCGAAATCTCGCCGCTGATATAGGCATCCACCCCCAGCGCGATCGCCTGCTCGAACAGCCCCTGCGCCCCGCCCGTGCACCAGGCAATGCGGCGCAACGGACGCCCGGGATCGCCGATCAGCAGCGGCCGGCGCGCCGTTTCGCGCTCGATCCGCTCACCGAAACGGGCCAGCGTGGTCTCATTCTCCAGACTGCCGTGCACGCCGATGTCCTGTTCCCCGAAGCGCCCCGCGGGCGTCATGCCGAAGCGCAGCGCCAACTGGACGTTGTTGCCGACTTCCGGATGGACATCGAGCGGCAGGTGATAGGCGAACAGATTGAGGTCATGCGCGAGCAACGCGGCGATGCGGCGGCGGCGCATGCCGGTGATGCGCCCGTCCTCGCCGCGCCAGAAATAGCCGTGGTGGACCAGCAGCGCATCGCCCCCCGCAGCCACGGCCGCCTCGATCAGCGCCGAGGACGCGGTGACGCCGCTGACGATGGTGCGCACCTCGGCGCGCCCTTCCACCTGCAGGCCGTTTGGGCAATAATCCCGGAAATCAGGGACTTGCAGGTAATCCGCAAGATAAGCTTCCAGTGCAGCACGTTCCATGGCTTTCCATTCCTTCACCCGGCAGAGAACATTGTAACCGCGCCCCCGCGGCATCCTTCATGCGAAAACTCTGGTTGATCTTCTGTCAGACGGCGACCATCTGCCTTGCCGCGCTGTTTGTCGTCAGCACCCTGCGGCCGGACCTGCTCAACGGCAACTCCCCGGAAGGCGCGGTCATCACCACCGTCAGGCAGATGACCGGGGACGGCGGCGTGCCGCGCGCCGCCTCGTACAGCGATGCCGCGAAAAAAGCGATGCCGGCCGTGGTCAACATATTCACCTCGCAAGCGGTCAAACGGCAGCAGCACCCCCTGCGCAATGACCCGCTGTTCCGCTTCTTCTTCGGCGACCAGCCCGATGCCCAGGTCCAGCCCAGCACCAATCTCGGCTCCGGCGTCATCGTCAGCGAATCCGGCTACATCCTCACCAACAGCCACGTTGTCGATGCCGCAGACGGCATCGAGGTTGCTCTGGCGGACTCGCGGCGGGTCAATGCCAAGGTGGTCGGCACCGACCCCGAGTCCGATCTCGCGGTGCTGAAAATCGACCTGCCGAAACTTCCGGCGATCACCTTCAGCCCGCCCGACAGCGCGCGCGTCGGCGACGTCGTGCTCGCCATCGGCAATCCCTTCGGGGTCGGCCAGACGGTGACGCTGGGCATCGTCAGCGCGCTGGGACGCAGCCACCTCGGCATCAACACCTTCGAGAATTTCATCCAGACCGACGCCGCGATCAATCCCGGCAACTCCGGCGGCGCGCTGGTCGATGTCAACGGGCACCTGATCGGCATCAACACCGCGATCTACTCGAAAACCCCCGGCGGCGCCTCGCTGGGCATCGGTTTTGCGATCCCCGCCAGCACCGCGAAAACCGTCATGGAACAGATCATCCAGAACGGCTCGGTGCAGCGCGGCTGGATCGGCGTAGGCGTGCAGGACCTGAACAAGGAAATCGCCGAATCATTCCGCATCCCGGAGGCGCGAGGTGCGCTGATCACCGAGGTGTTCCGCGGCACGCCGGCGGATCGCGGCGGCGTCCGTGTCGGCGACGTGCTGGTCGCCGTCGACGGCAAGCCGGTGACCGACTCGGCGACCATGCTCAACCTGATCGCCGCGCTGGTTCCCGGCAGCCAGGCAACGCTGCGCGTGATGCGCGAAGCCAGGACTCTGGAGCTCAAGGTCACCGTCGGCAAGCGGCCGAAACAGCCGCGGCGGGACATCGCCGAGTAAGTCCCGCGGCCGGCTCTAGCGGCGGCCGCGCTCTTCCGCTTCGATGCGGTCCAGTTCGGCGTCCTGCGCCGCGTCATCCGCCGTCCGGTAGCCATCGCTGTCGCCGTCGTCCGCCGTCGCGCGCGGCCTGCCGCCGACAAAACGCGCGGCGAACAGGCCCACCTCGAACAGCAGGCACATCGGAATCGCCAGCAGCAGCTGTGACACCACGTCGGGCGGCGTCACGATCGCCGCGATCACGAAGGCGATGACGATGAAATAGGGGCGTATCTCGCGCAGCTGCTGCAGCGTGACGATGCCCATGCGCGTCAGCATCACCACCACGATCGGCGTCTCGAAAGTCAGGCCGAAGGCGAGGAACATGGTCAGCACGAAATTGAGGTAGTTCTCGATGTCCGGCGCCACCGAGATGCTTTTCGGCGCGATCTGGTTGATGAAATGGAACACCGTGTTGAACACGAAGAAATAGCAGAAGGCGATGCCGATCACGAACAGCAGCGTGCTGGCCACCACCAGCGGCAGCACCAGCCGTTTCTCGTGGCTGTAGAGTCCGGGCGCGACAAAGGACCAGGCCTGGTACAGCGTGTACGGCAGCGTCAGCACGAAGGCCACCATCATCGCCACCTTGATCGGCACCAGGAAGGGCGTCACGACGCCGGTGGCGATCATCCTCGAACCCTCGGGCAGTGCCTGCATCATCGGCGTCGCCAGCAGGTCGTAAAGCCCGGAAGCAAAGGGAATCAGCGCCAGCAGCACCACGCCGAAGGCGATCAGTGCGCGCAGCAGGCGGTCGCGCAGTTCGACCAGGTGGGAAATGAAGGTGTCTTCGCTCACGGTGCGCGCTCAGCCCGGTTTCGCGGGATCCGTCGCGGGAGGCGCTTCGGTGACGGCTGGAGTTCCGGTGTCGGCGGTGGCGCCGGTGCTGGTGCCGGCAGCAGGCGCATCACCGGCAATCCGGTTCATCTCGGTCTCCGCCGAACGCACGGTGTCGTTGACCGACTGCTCCAGTGACTGCGCGGTCTCCTGCATGCTCGCCTGCAGCTTGCGCAGGTCGTCCAGCGCCATCTCGCGGCTGATGTCGGCCTTCACGTCGTTGACGTAACGCTGCATGCGGCCGAACAGGTGGCCGACAGTGCGCGCCACCTTGGGCAGTTTTTCCGGGCCGATGACGATCAATGCCACCACGGCAATGACCATCAGTTCGGAGAAGCCGATGTCGAACATGGAGGAACAGCCTGAGGAGTCAGGCGCAAGGCGTGAGGCGGGCCATGTTGCGCCTCACGTCCCGCTCCCTGCACCTTACGACTTGTTGGTCTCCTTGCGCACCTCGCCGTCGATGGTCTGGCCGCTGGAGGGCGGGATTTCCGTCCGGGCCTGCTCGGATTTGCCGTCCTCGGTTTTCATGCCTTCCTTGAAGCCCTTCACCGCGCCACCGAGGTCGGAGCCGATGTTGCGCAGTTTCTTGGTGCCGAACACCAGCACCACCACCAGCAACACGATCAACCAATGCCAGATGCTGAACGAACCCATAACTTGCTCCTCATGATCCGTGCGCGGGCACGGGAAAAAATCCGCCGTTGCTGCGCCTATCCGCCGCGCGACGCCTTTTCGGCGATGCCGGAAGCGCCTTCGCGCCGCTGCAGCTCCGCCAGCACGTCTTCGGGGCCGGCACCGTGCCAGGCGAGCAGCACCAGCGTGTGAAACCACAGGTCCGCCGTTTCACGGACCACATGCAGTTTATCACCCTCCTTCGAGGCGAGCAGGGTCTCCGCCGCCTCCTCCAGCACCTTGCGCAGGATCGCGTCCTCGCCCTTCGTCAGCAGGGTCGCCACGTACGAGCCGCCGGCCTCCGCCGCCTTGCGCGCCGCGATGGTCTCGCCCAGCCTCAGCAAAATGTCCTTGTCCGCCATGATGCTCACTTTTTGTAGATCGACTGCGGGTCCTTCAACACCGGATCGGTCTCGGTCCAGCGCCCGTCGCGCAGCTCGAGGAAAAAACAGCTGTGCCGCCCGGTGTGGCAGGCAATGCCGCCGACCTGCTCGACCTCGAACAGCACCGCGTCCTGGTCGCAGTCGGTGCGGATCGAGCGCAGCTTCTGCACATGCCCCGATTCCTCGCCCTTGCGCCAGAGTTTCCCGCGCGAGCGCGACCAGTAATGCGCCTCGCCGGCCTCCAGGCTGCGCGCCAGAGCCTCGCGGTTGGCCCAGGCCACCGTCAGCACGCGACCGCTGCCCGTTTCCTGTGTCACCACGGGAACCAGGCCGTCTTCGTTCCAGCGTATGCGATCCAGCCAGTCGGCAAGCATCATGTCACTGCGCCGCAGCCCGCGGCGCGGATATTTATAAGTTATTGATTTTAATTGATATTTTTATCGACTACAAGCGCACCTCGATGCCCCGCCGCGCCATGTGTTCCTTGGCCTGGCGCACCGTGAATTCGCCGTAGTGAAAAATGCTCGCAGCGAGCACCGCGTCGGCATGGCCGATGGTGACCCCGTCGGCCAGGTGATCAAGATTGCCGACGCCGCCGCTGGCGATGACCGGGATGTCCAGCGCCGAGGAAAAGGCGCTGGTCAGCTCGAGATCGAAGCCGATGCGCGTGCCGTCGCGGTCCATGCTGGTGAGCAGGATTTCACCGGCGCCCAGCGCCTGCATTTTTTTGCCCCATTCGACCGCGTCGAGCCCGGTGGCGCGGCGGCCGCCGTGGGTGTAGACCTCCCAGCGCAGCGGCCCGTCGCCGGGCACGCGCTTGGCGTCGACGGCGACGACGATGCACTGCGAACCGTAACGGCCGCTGGCATCGGCCACCAGCTGCGGATTCTGCACCGCGGAGGTGTTGATGCTGACCTTGTCGGCGCCGGCATTGAGCAGCCGCCGCACGTCCTCGACGGCGCGCACGCCGCCGCCGACCGTCAGCGGGATGAATACCTGGGACGCCACGGCCTCGATGATGTGCAGGATCAGGTCGCGGTCGTCGCTGCTGGCGGTGATGTCGAGAAAGGTCAGCTCGTCGGCGCCCTGCTCGTCATAACGCCGCGCAATCTCCACCGGATCGCCGGCATCCTTCAGCTCGACAAAATTGACGCCCTTGACCACGCGGCCGGCGGTCACGTCGAGGCAGGGGATGATGCGTTTGGCCAGACCCATAAAACCATCAGCCACGGAGGTCACAGAAAACTCAGAGAACGGCGCAACAACCGGAATCTCCGTGCACTCCCTGACCTCCGTGGCTCAGCCTTTCTTCGACAGTTGATCGGCGAGTTTCTGCGCCGCGGCGAAATCGAGCGTGCCCTGGTACACCGCGCGGCCGGTGATGGCGCCGGTGATGCCCTCGGACTCCACCGCGCAGAGTTTCTCGACGTCCTTGAGATCGGTGATGCCGCCGCTGGCAATCACCGGAACCGTCAGCTGGCGCGCCAGCGCAACGGTGGCCTCGATGTTGACGCCGGTCAGCATCCCATCGCGGCCGATGTCGGTGTAGATCACCGCCTCGACGCCGTAATCCTGGAATTTTTTCGCGAGATCCGCGACATCGTGACCGGTCATCTTCGACCAGCCGTCGACGGCCACCTTGCCGTCTTTGGCGTCGAGCGCGACGATGATGTGTCCCTGGAATGCGGTGCAGGCCTCCTGCAGGAATCCCGGGGTCTTCACCGCGGCGGTGCCGATGATGATGTAGCTGATGCCGGCGTCGATGTAGGCCTCGATGGTGTCGAGGTCACGGATGCCGCCGCCGAGCTGGATCGGCAGGTCGCTTCCCAGCGCCTTGACGATGGCCTTGATCGCTGCCTCGTTCTTCGGTTTGCCGGCGGCCGCACCGTTGAGGTCGACCACGTGCAGGCGGCGCGCGCCCCGGTCCAGCCACTGCCGGGCCATCGCGCCCGGGTCTTCGGAAAATATCGTGGCGTCGTTCATGTCGCCCTGCTTCAGGCGCACGCACTTGCCGTCCTTCAAATCGATGGCGGGAATGATCAGCATGGGAATAAGCGGATTGTGAAACGGATTGTGAAACGGTTTGGTCGAAAGGGGCGACGGGTAAACCGGATCAGGCAGTCATGGGCAGAAACGTTGACGTAGACCGATGATACACCAGCCGCAGCGCGTTCTGGCCGCTTTCAGGCCGCCGGCCGCCAGGCCACGAAATTGGCCAGCAGCCGCAGCCCCGCGACATGGCTTTTCTCGGGGTGGAACTGCACCGCGAACACGTTGGCGCGCGCCGCAGCGCAGGCGAAACGGAAGGGATAGGCGCTCCAGCCGGCAACCAGTCCCGCATCGGCGGGCTCCGGATAATAACTGTGCACAAAGTAGAAGCGGCTGCGGTCGGGTATGCCCGCCCACAGCGCATGCGGCACCTGCTCGACCTCGTTCCAGCCCATGTGCGGCACCTTCAGCTTTTCACCGTCCGGGGTCTTCATGCGTTCCGCGGGAAAACGCCGCACCCGGCCCGGCAGCAGGCCAAGCCCCGGCGTGTCGCCCTCCTCGCTGTGTTCGAACAGCATCTGCAGGCCAATGCAGATGCCGAGAAAAGGCTTGTCGCGCGCGGCATCGAGCAACGCCTGGCGCAGCCCCCGCGACTCCATTTCGCGCATGCAGTCCGGCATCGCGCCCTGGCCCGGAAACACCACGCGTGCCGCAGCGGCGACTTCGCGCGGATCACCCGTCACCACCACCCTGCAGCCGGGCGCGACGTGTTCGATCGCCTTCGACACCGAGCGCAGATTGCCCATGCCGTAGTCGATCACTGCGATGTCGATGCTCATCGGAAAACAGTCAGCGGATCATGGAAACAGGAACGGGGCGCAGGCGCCCCCGCGGAAAGCCTATAACTTTCCCTTGGTCGACGGCACACCCTTCACGCGCGGATCGAGTTCAACCGCCATGCGCAGCGCGCGGCCGAAGGCCTTGAACAGCGTCTCCACCTGGTGGTGTGCATTGACGCCCTTCAGGTTGTCGAGGTGCAGCGTGACCGACGCGTGGTTGACGAAACCCTGGAAGAACTCGCGCACCAGGTCGACGTCGAAATCGCCGACGCGGGCGCGCGTGAACTTGCCGCTCATCTCCAGCCCGGGGCGCCCCGAGAGATCGACCACCACGCGCGACAGCGCCTCGTCGAGCGGCACATAGGCGTGGCCGTAGCGGCGCACGCCCTTCTTGTCGCCGACAGCCTTCGCGAAAGCCTGACCCAGCGTGATGCCGATGTCCTCCACGGTGTGGTGGGCATCGATGTGCAGGTCGCCCTTGGCCTTGACCTCGAGATCGACCAGGCCGTGACGCGCGATCTGGTCGAGCATGTGGTCGAGGAAAGGCACGCCGCTGGCGAGTTTCGCCTGGCCGCTGCCGTCGAGATCGAGCTTGACGCTGATCTGCGTCTCCTGGGTGTTGCGGGTGACCTGCGCCTTGCGCGCCATGGCAATTCCGGATCAGTAAGTTGTTGATTGCAGAGTATAAACCAATTCGGCTCCGGCCTCAGCCGGCTTTGCCGATATCGCGCAGGGCTTCAACCAGGCCCGCGCACTGCTCGTCGGTACCGACCGTGATGCGCATGAATTCGGCGATGCGCGCCGGTTTGCGGAAATGGCGCACGATGATGCTGCGCTCGCGCAGCTTCGCCGCGATGTCGCCGCCGTCGCGGCCCGGCAGGCGAGCGAACACGAAATTCGCCACCGAAGGCAGCACCTCGAAACCGAGGCCCTGAAGGTCAGCCACCAGTTTTTCCCGGGTGGCCACGACCTTCAGGCACATCGCCCGGAAATAGTCCTCGTCTTCCATGGCAGCAGTCGCGCCGGCCTGCGCAAAGCGGTCCAGCGGATAGGAATTGAAGCTGTCCTTGACCCGGTTCAGCGCCTCGATCAGATCCGGCTGCCCGATGGCGTAACCGACGCGCAGTCCGGCCAGCGCCCGCGATTTCGACAGCGTGTGCGTGACCAGCAGCTGCGGATGCTCGGCGACCAGCGGCACCGCCGACTCGCCGCCGAAATCGACATAGGCCTCGTCGATGACCACCACCGAATCGCGGTTCGCCTGCAGCAGGCGTGCGATTTCCGCCAGCGGCACGAAACAGCCGGTCGGCGCATTGGGGTTCGGGAATATGATGCCGCTGTTCGGCTTCAGGTAATCGTCGACCGCGATTTCAAAACGCGCGTTCAACGGCAGCTGCTCGAAGGCGATGCCGTAGAGCCCGCAGTACACCGGGTAGAAACTGTAGGTGATATCCGGAAACAGCACCGGGCGCCCGTGCTTCAGCAGGCCGAGGAAGACATGCGCCAGCACCTCGTCGGAACCGTTGCCGACGAAGACCTGTTCGGACGTCACGCCGTGGCGGGCCGCAATCGCCGCGCGCAGGCGGTCGCTGGCGGGATCCGGATACAGCCGCAGCGTGTCGCCGATCTCCGCACGCAGCGCTTCCAGCACGCGGCGGCTGGGACCGTAGGGACATTCGTTGGTGTTGAGCTTGACCAGGTTGGGCAGCTTCGGCTGCTCGCCCGGCACATAGGGCGTCAGCCCGCGCACCACCTCGCTCCAGTAACGGCTCATGTTCAGCCCTGTCCACGCAGGCGCAATGCCGCCGAACGCGCGTGCGCCGGCAGGCCTTCGCCGTTGGCCAGTTCGACGGCGATGCGGCCGAGCTTCTCGGCCCCCGCCGACGACACGCGGATCACGCTGGAGCGTTTCTGGAAATCGTAGACGCCCAGCGGCGAGGAAAACCGCGCCGTGCGCGAAGTCGGCAGCACATGGTTGGGCCCGGCACAGTAATCGCCCAGCGCCTCCGAGGTGTAGCGGCCGAGGAAAATCGCGCCGGCGTGGCGGATCTTCGGCAGCAGGGCGCCGGCATCCTCGACCGACAGCTCGAGGTGTTCGGGCGCGATGCGGTTCACCAGCGCGCAAGCCTCGTCGAGATCGCGCACGAGGATCAGCGCGCCGCGCCCCCCGAGTGAGGCCTCGATCACCGCACGCCGCGGCATCTCCGGCAGCAGTTTCGAAATGCTGGCCTCGACCGCATCCAGGTATCTGGCATCCGGCGCCAGCAGGATCGACTGCGCCAGTTCGTCGTGTTCGGCCTGCGAAAAGAGATCCATCGCCACCCAGTCCGGATCGGTGCTGCCGTCGCAGACGACGAGGATTTCGGAGGGGCCGGCCACCATGTCGATGCCGACCACGCCGAACACGCGGCGCTTCGCCGCGGCAACGTAGGCATTGCCGGGACCGGTGATCTTGTCGACCTGCGGAATCGTCGCCGTGCCATAGGCCAGCGCCGCCACCGCCTGCGCGCCGCCGATGGTGAACACGCGGTCGACGCCGCAGATCGCGGCGGCCGCCAGCACGAGGTCGTTCCTCTCCCCGCGCGGCGTCGGCACCGTCATGATCACCTCGCCGACACCGGCCACCTTCGCCGGCACCGCGTTCATGATCACCGAGGACGGATAGGCCGCCTTGCCGCCGGGCACGTACAGGCCGGCGCGGTCGAGCGGCGTCACCTGCTGGCCGAGTTCGTTGCCGTCGGCGTCGGTGTAACCCCAGGACGCGGCGCGCTGGTGTTCGTGATACTCGCGAACCCGCGCCGCGGCGGCTTCCAGTGCAGCCCGGCGCGCGGCGGGGATGCGCGCCAGCGCCGCCTTCAGTTCGGCTTGCGGAATTTCCAGTTCATCCAGGGACTTCGCGGCGACGCCGTCAAAACGCGCGGTGTATTCGAGCACCGCGGCATCGCCGCGCGCCTTGACATCAGCCAGTATCGCCGCGACAACCGCGTCGACCTGCGGATCCTGGGCCGACTCGAAGGCCAGCAGTTCGGCGAGCCGCGCGTCGAAATCGGCCTCGGTGGTGGACAGCCGGCGCATGATCAGCCTGCAGGAGCGGATACGGCTCGGGAGAAGGCGTCGATCAGCGGCTGGATCATCGCGCGCTTGACCTTCAGCGCGGCCTGGTTGACCACCAGGCGCGAACTGACCGGCGCGATTTCCTCCACCGCCACCAGGTTGTTGGCCTTCAGCGTGCCACCGGTGCTGACCAGGTCGACGATGGCATCGGCAAGGCCGACCAGCGGCGCGAGTTCCATCGAACCGTAGAGCTTGATCAGGTCGACATGCATGCCCTTCGCCGCGAAATGCTCGCGCGCGGTCTGCACATACTTGGTCGCCACCTTCAGCCGCGCGCCCTGGCGCACCGCGCCGGTGTAATCGAAGTCCTTGCGCACCGCGACCATCATCCGGCAGCGGGCGATGTTCAGGTCCAGCGGCTGGTAGAGCCCGGCACTGCCGTGTTCGTCGAGCACGTCCTTGCCGGCGACGCCGAGGTCGGCGCCGCCGTACTGGACATAGGTCGGCACGTCGCTGGCGCGCACGATGATCAGGCGCACCTCGCGGCGGTTGGTGGCGAGAATCAGCTTGCGCGAGGACTCGGGGTTTTCGCGCGCGACGATGCCCGCCGCCTTCAGCAGCGGCACGGTTTCGTCAAAAATGCGGCCCTTGGACAGGGCGATGGTGATCATGGCGGAACGGGCGGAAAATGTACTTAAATGTACGTCAGTCTTGCGTTGAATCCTGCGTTGGCAACGCCGTCGCGCAGGCGCGCGGAAAGTGATGAATTGTAACGCATTTGCCCGGCAATCCGGCCCGCCCCGCGGTTTCCCGGAGCAGCCGCAGCGGTTACACTCCGGACTGTTCCGATCCCTGCGATCCCTGATCCCTGTTTTCCCGGCCATGACCACCGACAACATCGTCGACATTCGCGACCTCGCCTTCTCCTACGGCAGCCACGAGATCTTCAAGTCCGTCAGCCTGACCATTCCGCGCGGCAAGGTCGTCGGCATCATGGGCGCCAGCGGCTGCGGCAAGTCGACGCTGCTGCGGCTGATCGGCGCCCAGCTGCGGCCCGCCCGCGGCACGGTCAAGGTGCTCGGGCAGGACATCCACAGCCTCGATCGCGACGCCTTGTACAGGCTGCGCCGGAAGATGGGCATGCAGTTCCAGCAGGGGGGGCTGTTCACCGACCTTTCAGTATTCGAGAACATCGCCTTCCAGATGCGCGAGAAAACCGCACTGCCGGAGGACATGATCAACGACCTGGTGCTGATGAAACTCAATGCCGTCGGCCTGCGCGGCGCGGCGAAGCTGATGCCCGCGGAATGTTCCGGCGGCATGGTGCGGCGGGTGGGCCTCGCGCGCGCGATCGCGCTCGACCCCGACCTGATCATGTACGACGAGCCTTTCGCCGGCCTCGATCCGATTTCCTGCAATGTCGTCGGCACGCTGATCCGGCGCCTCAATGACGCGCTCGGCGTGACCTCGATCGTGGTGTCCTACGATGCGCAGGAATCGCTGCGCTGCATCGACTATGTCTATTTCCTCGCCGACGGCAAGGTGGTCGCCCAGGGCACGACCGAAGAGGTGAAGAACTCCAGCGATCCCTTCGTCAAACAGTTCATCAAGGGACTGCCCGACGGCCCGGTGCCCTTCCATTACCGGCAGCAGGCTTATGCCGCAGACCTCGATCTGACGGCATAAATATCAATAAAATTAAATAGTTGTGATAATCATCGGACGCGGCGGATACGCGCGCCGAGTTTCGACAGCTTCTCCTCGATGCGCTCGTAGCCGCGATCGAGGTGGTAGATGCGCTCGACGGTGGTCGCGCCGCGCGCCACCAGCCCGGCGATCACGAGGCTCGCGGAAGCCCGCAGGTCGGTGGCCATCACCGTCGCGCCGTTCAGTCCCGGCACGCCCTTGATCAGCGCGGTATTGCCCTCCACCGCGATGTCGGCGCCGAGACGCTGCATCTCCTGCACGTGCATGAAGCGGTTCTCGAATATGGTTTCGACGATGCGCGCGGCGCCCTGCGCCACGGTGTTCAGCGCCATGAACTGCGCCTGCATGTCGGTGGGGAAGGCCGGGTACGGCGCGGTGCGCACATTGACCGCCTTCAGCGCGCCATTGGCCCGCACATGGATCCAGTCGCTGCCGGTCTCGATATGCACGCCGGTTTCGCGCAGCTTGTCGAGCACCGCGTCCAGCGTGTCGGGCCGCGCACCGGTGACCTTGACATCGCCGCCGGTCACTGCCGCCGCGACCAGGAAAGTGCCGGTTTCGATGCGATCGGGCATCACGCTGTGGCGCGCCCCGTGCAGCCGTTCGACGCCTTCCACGGTGATCACATCGGTGCCCGCCCCGCTGATTTTTGCACCCATCGCGGTCAGGCAGGCGGCGAGGTCGGGAATTTCCGGCTCGCGCGCGGCGTTCTCGATCACCGTCACGCCCTCGGCCAGTGTCGCCGCCATCATCAGGTTCTCGGTGCCGGTGACGGTGACGATGTCCATGCAGATGCGCGCGCCCTTCAGCCGCGGCGCGCGGGCGATCATGTAACCCTCCGCCATCTCGATGGTCGCGCCCATGGCCTGCAGACCCTTCAGATGCTGGTCCACCGGGCGCAGGCCGATCGCGCAGCCCCCCGGCAGCGACACCCGCGCCTCGCCCAGCCGCGCCACCAGCGGCCCCAGCACCAGCACCGAGGCGCGCATGGTTTTCACCAGCTCGTACGGCGCCACCGGATCGGTGATGCGGGGCGCGCGCAGTTCGACACTGCCCTTCTCGTCGAGCGAAGTCGTCACGCCCATCTGCATCAGCAGGTTGAGCATCGTCGACACGTCGCGCAGATGCGGCACGTTGTCGACGATCAGCGGCTCCTCCGTCAGCAGCGCCGCGGTGAGTATCGGCAGGGCCGCATTCTTGGCGCCGGAGACGGCGACGCTGCCGGACAGCGGCACGCCGCCTTCGATGACTAATTTGTCCATAGGGTCAAAATCTTTTTAGCCACAGAGGTCACAGAGGACACAGAGAAAAACCGGCAGGAGTCTGCCGGACCCGGCATCACTACCCGTGCCGTTTTTGCCGTTCTCTGCGCTCTCTGTGTCCTCTGTGGCTCAAGGTTCGGTTTTAAGAGTGCCCCGACCACTGCTCCGGCGTCAGCGTTTTCATCGACAGCGCGTGGATTTCCTCGCGCATGCGGTCGCCCAGCGCGCGGTACACCAGCTGGTGCTGCTGCACCTTGTTTTTGCCCTGGAAGGCGGCACTGACGATGACCGCCTCCCAGTGGTGGCCGTCGCCGGCGACCTCGACATGGGCGCAGTCGAGACCCGCCGCGATCGATTGTTTGATGCTTTCCGCAGTAACCATTCGTATGCCTCGTTTTCAGTGACGCAGCTTGTAGCCCGATTTGAGCAGCCCCAGGGTCAGCCATGATAAGGCGATGAAACTGCCGCCGACAATCGCCAGGCTCAGCCAGGGCGAGGTATCCGACGCGCCGAAAAAGCCGTAGCGGAAACCGTCGATCATGTAGAACACGGGATTCAGGTGGGAAGCCGCCTGCCAGAACGCCGGCAGCGACCGGATCGAGTAAAACACCCCGGACAGGAAAGTCAGCGGCAGGATGATGAAGTTGGTGAAGGCCGCGAGCTGGTCGATCTTGTCGGAATGGATGCCGGCAACGATGCCGAGCGCACCCATCACCGCGCTGCCAAGAACGCCGAACATCAGCACCCACGCCGGATGGGCGATGCCGAGATCGGTGAACCACAGCGTCACCAGCAGCACGCCGGCGCCGACCACCACGCCGCGCGCCATCGCCGCCAGCAGGTAAGCGAGGAAAAACTCGCGGTGCGACAGCGGCGGCAGCAGCACAAACACGATGTTGCCGGTCATCTTCGACTGCATCAGGCTCGAGGAGGCATTGGCGAAGGCGTTCTGCAGCACCGACATCATCGCCAGTCCCGGCACCAGGAAGGCGATGTAATCCACCCCGGGAAAGACCTCGACGCGGCTGCGCAGCGCGTGGCCGAACACCAGCAGGTAGAGCAGCGCGGTCAGCACCGGCGCGAGCACGGTCTGCACGCTGACCTTCCAGAAGCGCAGCCATTCCTTGTAGAACAGGGCGTAAAAACCGGTCACGGCTTCATGTTCCGTTTCATCAGGTCCTGCGCATGATCTGCACGAACACTTCCTCGAGATCCGGCTGCAGGATCTCCATTTCCTGCACCGTGACGCCGGCCCCGCGCAGCGCCGCCATCACCCGCTCGACCTCCGCGTAATCGGGCAGCGCGAGGCGGATCGCGCCGCCCTCCTCGCGCTGCGCCACCAGCGGTTCGAGCTGCGCCGGCAGGGCGCCGCCGAGGCGCAGTTCGACATAACAGCCGGAATGCAGCCGCAGCAGGTTCTCGGTCTTGTCGAGCGTGACGATGCGGCCCTGCTTCAGCATCGCCACCCGCCCGCACAGCGCCTCGGCCTCCTCGAGATAATGGGTGGTCAGCACGACGGTGTGGCCGTCGCGGTTGAGGCGCCGGATGAAGCGCCACAGCGCCTGGCGCAGTTCGACATCGACGCCGGCGGTCGGCTCGTCGAGCACGATCACCGGCGGCTTGTGCACCAGCGCCTGGGCCACCAGCACGCGGCGTTTCATGCCGCCGGACAGCGCGCGCATGTTGGTGTCCGCCTTGCCGGTCAGGTCGAGGTTCTCCATCACCTCGTCGATCCACGCGCGGTTGTCGCGCAGGCCGAAGTAGCCCGACTGCATGGTCAGCGTTTCGCGCACCGTGAAGAACGGGTCGAACACCAGTTCCTGCGGCACCACGCCCAGCGCGCGGCGCGCGGCGCGGTAATCGCCGCCGACGTCGTGGCCCATGATGCGCGCCGTGCCGCCATCCGGGCGCACCAGTCCCGCGAGAATGCTGATCAGCGTGGTCTTGCCGGCGCCGTTGGGGCCAAGCAGCCCGAAAAACTCACCGCGTTCGACGCAGAGACTGACGCCGGCCAGCGCCTGCAGGCTGCCGTAACGCTTGGTGACGTCGCTGACTTCGATCGCGTGGGTCATGGGCTTCCGGTGGGGGCGCCGCGGCAGCGGCGCCGGGCGTAACGGGCTATTCCGCGCCGACCAGTTCGGTCACGCCGTAGAGCCGCGCCAGGCTGATCAGATTGTCGGGCAGACCGACGTAGCGGATGCTGCGGCCGCCGGCAAGCGCGGCGCGGCGCCACTCGAAGAGCAGGCTGACCGCGGCCGAATCGACCTCGGTGACGCCGGAGAGGTCCAGCGTCACTTCCGGCGCCGTGAACAGCCGCAGGCCGTCCTCGCGCAGCGCGAGGGCGGTTTCCAGATTGACGGCACCCTTCAGCGTGCAGCGCCCGTCATTGCATTCGATCATTTCGCCTGCGCCACCAGCGCGCGGTTCTTGTCGCGCAGCGACGCGATCAGCCCGTCAATGCCGCCCTTGCGGATCTCGGTGTTGAACGTGCTGCGGTAGTTCTCGACCAGGCTGATGCCGCCGATCTTGACGTTGTAGACCTTCCAGCCGCCATCGGTCTTCTCCATGCCGTAGTCGACCTGCACCGGCTCGCCCCCGCCGGACTGGCGCACCAGGGAACGCACGGTGACGTCGTTGTCGTCGGCGGCCAGCTTCAGCGGGCGGTATTCGATCTTCTGGTCCTTGAACAGCACCAGCGAGGCCGTGTAGGTCTGCACCAGCAGCGAGCGGAACTCCGCGGTCAGGGCCCTGCGCTGCTCGGCATTCGCCGAACTCCAGTTCTTGCCCAGCGCGAGCTGCGTCATGCCGGTGAAATTGAAATGCGGCGCGATCTTGGTTTCGATCAGCTCACGCGCCTTCTTCTGGTTGCCGGACTGGATGTCCTTGTCGGCCCGGATGATCGAGATCACCTCGTCCGTGACCTGGCGCGCCAGCACGTCCGGCGGTGTCGCCGCGACTGCAGAGGCCGCCCCGATGAACGAATAAAAAATCAATAAAAACAAATACTTAAACATGATGCACCATCACTCCCTGAAATCGAGTCGCCTCCATTATCCCGCTGCCGGCTTTTATTTGTTCGCCGTGCCGCCCTCGGCAGCCTTGTCAAACAAGAACTGGCTGATCAGCTTCTCCAGCACCACCGCCGACTGCGTCAGCCGGATGTTGTCCCCGGCCTTCAGCATCTGGTCGTCGCCCCCGCCCTCGAGTCCGATGTACTGCTCGCCGAGCAGGCCCGAAGTCAGGATCGAGGCCGTGGTGTCCTTCGGAAACTGGTAGTTCTTTTCGATCGCCATCGTCACCTTCGCGGTGAAGCGGTCGTTGTTGAAGCTGATCGCGGTCACGCGGCCGACCACGACGCCCGCGCTCTTGATCGCCGCCCGCGGCTTCAGCCCGCCGATGTTGTCGAAATTGGCGGTGATCGAGTAGGTCTCGCCGCCGCCCATGCTCGACATGTTGCCGACCTTGAACGCCAGGACCACGAGCGCGGCTATGCCCGCGACAACGAACAGCCCCACCCACAAATCAAGCATTGATCTTTCCATTAGGCACCCTTGTGCATCTTAAACAGCGCTGAACATGAAGGAGGTCAGGATGAAGTCCAGACCCAGTATCGCCAACGAGGACGTTACCACGGTGCGCGTGGTCGCGCCGGAAACGCCCTCCGCGGTCGGCGGCGCGTCGTAACCCTCGAACAGCGCGATCCAGGTCACCGCAACGCCGAACACGAAACTCTTGATGACGCCGTTGACGATGTCCTCGCGGAAGTCGACGGCGTTCTGCATCTGCGACCAGAACGACCCTTCATCGACGCCGATCAGCACCACGCCGACGACATACCCCCCGAACACGCCCATCGCGCTGAACATCGCCGCCAGCAGCGGCATCGAGATGACGCCCGCCCAGAACCGCGGCGCGACCACGCGGGCGATCGGATCCACCGCCATCATTTCCATCGCCGACAGCTGCTCGGTCGCCTTCATCAGGCCGATTTCCGCGGTCATCGCGGAACCCGCCCGGCTGGCGAACAGCAGCGCCGACACCACCGGCCCCAGTTCGCGCACCAGCGACAGCGCCACCAGCACGCCCAACGCCGACTCCGAGCCGTAGGTGGTCAGCGTCTGGTAACCCTGCAGGCCCAGCACCATGCCGACAAACAGCCCCGACACCAGGATGATGATCAGCGACAGCACGCCGGTGTAGTACAGCTCGCGCACGACCAGCCGCGGCCGCAGGAGGCAGGTGCCGGAATGGGCGATCGTCAGCCCGATGAAACGCGCGGCATAACCGAGGCGCAACACGTTGTCGATCGCATTGGCGCCGATGCCGCGCACCGTCGGCAGGGATCTATGCGGCACGGCGCCCCCCCATCCTCAGTTCCGTCGCGTAGTCGCCGCTCGGGTACTGGTACGCCACCGGTCCTTCCGCCTCGCCGTGCACGAACTGGTGCACCAGCGGATCGGGGTTCGCGCGCAGTTCATCCGGCGTGCCGTGGGCCTTCATCTTGCCGTCGGACAGGTAATACACGTAATCCACCACATCAAGCGCCTCCTGCACGTCATGGGTCACCACCAGCGAGGTCGTGCCCAGCGTGTCGTTCAGTTCGCGGACCAGGTTCGCGATCACGCCCAGCGAAATCGGATCCAGCCCGGTGAAGGGTTCGTCGTACATCATGATCATCGGGTCGAGCGCGATCGCCCGCGCCAGCGCCACCCGCCGCGCCATGCCGCCCGAGAGTTCCGCCGGCATCAGCTTCGCCGCGCCGCGCAGGCCCACCGCATGCAGCTTCATCATCACCAGGTCGCGGATCATGCTCTCCGGCAGGCCGGTGTGCTCGCGCATCTGGAAGGCGACGTTGTCGTAGACCGACAGGTCGGTGAACAGCGCGCCGAACTGGAACAGCATGCCCATGCGCCGGCGCATCCTGTAAATGCCCTGCTGGTCGAGCGCACTGGTGCACACGCCGTCGACCCAGACCTCGCCCGAGGTCGGCTTGATGACACCGCCGATCAGCCGCAGCAGCGTGGTCTTGCCCGAACCGCTGATGCCCATCAGCGCGACGACCTTGCCGCGCGGGATGGTCATGTTGATGCCGGTCAGGATCGGACGCCGCCCGTAGGCGAAGTTCACGTCCTTGATTTCGATCAGGGTTTCGGATGCCACGGACAGGCCGTCGTCGCTGCAGTAAAGTGCGGATTCTAAACGAGAACGGCGGTGGGGCCCAATGCAGCGCGGATTTGGCCCGCTGCGCCCGCGGCTGGCATCATGCGGCATCACGCCCCGCAATGACCCCATGCGTTTCGACCTCTTTTACGAACTGGCACTGCCCGCGCACGGCACGCGCAGCGAAACCGCGCTCTACGCCGACACCCTCGCCGAGATCGCGCTGGCCGACGACCTCGGCTACGGCTGCGCCTGGCTGGTCGAGCACCACTTCATGCGCGCCTATTCACATGCCTCGAAACCGGAAATCCTGCTCGGCGCCGCCGCCGCGCGCAGCACGCGCATCCGCCTCGGCCACGCCATCATCCCGCTGCCGCTGCACCACCCCGTGCATGTCGCCGAGCGGGTGGCGACGCTCGACGTGCTGTCGGGCGGGCGGCTCGAGGTCGGCATCGGCCGCGGCTTTTCGCCGCTGGAATACGCGGTCTTCGGCGGCGACATGTCCGACAGCCGCGCGCTCGCCGAGGAAGGCCTCGCCGTGCTGCGTGCCTCTTTCCGCCCGGGCCCGGTGAGCCACCGGGGCCGCCGTTACAGCTTCGACGACCTCGACATCGTCCCGCGCGTCGTGCAGCAGCCGCATCCGCCGCTGTGGACCGCGGCAGTCAGCCCCGAAACCTGGGACTGGGCCGCCGCGCAGCAACTGGGCGTGCTTGCCGGGCCGTTCAAGCCCTGGTTCATGGTGGAGCAGGACCTGCAGCGCTACCGCAAGGCCTGGACCCATGCCGCAGCGCCGCGCGCCGGCATGACGCTCGGCGTGTTGTGCCTTGCCGACGGCGCGCGCGCGCAGGCGCTGGCGCAGGACGCCTTCCGCTGGTTCTACGGCGAACTCTACCGGACCACGCTGCCGGTGCTGGAAAAGCTCTACCCCGGTTACGAACACCTGCATGAACTGGGCCGCTTCCGCAGCCTGATGAAACTGGGCGTCAACCTCGGCCTCACCGACTTCGCCGGCCTCACCGTGGTCGGCACGCCGCGCGAATGCATCGGCAAGCTGCAGAAATACCGCGCGGCGGGCATCACCCACATCCTCTGCGCCTTCGGCGCCGGCGCGCTGGACAGCGCCACCGTCCGCGAATCGATGACACTGTTCGCGCGCGAAGTGATGCCCGCATTCGCGGACGCCGCTTGAAAGTCCTCGTCACCGGCGCCAGCGCCAGTCTCGCCCGCGCCGTGCTGCCACGGCTGTGCGCCGAAGCGTCGATCAGCCGCGTGACCGGAATAGACCTGCGCCCGCCGTTTTTTGAACACCCGAAATTCAGCGCGCTGCAGGCCGACTTCCGCGGTGAAGAAACCGCCGCGCTGCTGCAGCAGCACGACGCGCTGCTGCACATGGCCTATGTCGTGCTGCGCGGGCGCATGGCTGCGGCGGCGATGCATGACATCAATGTCGGCGCCAGCCTGAAACTGCTGCAGGCCGCGCAGGCGGCGGGACTGCAGCGGATCATCCACCTGTCGAGCGCGGCGGTGTACGGCAGCGGCCGCGATCTCGACGAAAACGTCCCGCTCAAGCCGCTGCGCGGATTCCGCTACGGACAGCACAAGGCGGAACTCGAACGGCAACTCGAACACGCGGTGCCGCAATGCCTGCGCCTGCGGCCGCATGTCATTCTCGGCCCGCATGCGCAGCCGGTGCTGCGGCAGATCCTCGGCCTGCCGCTTTACCTGCGGCTGGACGACCCGCAACCGGAGCTGCAGTGCGTGCACGAGGACGATGTCGCCGACGCCGTCGTGGCCGGCCTTCTGCGCGAGGTCAGCGGCCCCTGCAACCTCGCCGCCGGCGGAAGCTGGACCCTGCGCGAAGTGATGCACGGGCGGCACGCGCGCTGCCTGCCGCTGCCGCCGGCAGTTGCGCACGCGGGGCTGGTGCTCGCGCACGGCCTCAGCGGCTGGGGTGGCGAACCGGGATGGCTGGAGGGACTGCGCCACACGCTGACCCTCGATTGCCGGCGCGCGGAACGCGAACTCGGCTGGCAGCCCCGATACAACGCCGCGCAGGCGCTGGCGGCCACCGGCCGTAAAACCGCTACTGCAGCCTGAAGCCGTAGCCTTCGAGCAGGTGCAGCGTCGGCGCCAGGCGCTCGCGGACGAAGGCCTGGCGCGCCGGATTGTGCAGGGCCATCCGCCGCCAGCGTTCGCCGTGGGTCAGCCCCGCCAGTTCGTAGAACCGCGCCGGCGGCAGGTAAAACACCCGCGCATGCTGGCGGACCAGCAGCCGGACCAGCGGGTTGAGCAGCGCCAGCAGCGGCCGCGGCAGCGAGGACAGGGCCGCTTCCAGCTGCGCCCGCGCCGCCGCGATATGGCGCGCCTCGTCGATGCAGTGCAGGGTGCAGATGTCGCGCACCGCCGGATTAACGCCGTCGATCGCGCGCAGGTGGCGGTTGAACTTGTCCGGCACATCCTCGGCGACCACGGTCGCCGCCCAGAACAGCACCCCGCCGGCCGGTGCCCGGCGCGCCAGCCAGTCCGCCACCCGCGGCGGCTGCCAGGCGTCCGGCGGAACCGCCAGCCCGGCGGACTCCATGGCGCGCAGGAACATCAGGCTGTGCCCGGCCTCCTCGCGCATCTCGTGCAGGAAATACTGGTATTCGGCGCGCGGCAGCCGCGCCGACAGGCGCCGCGACAGGCGCTGCATGAACACCCGCTCCAGCCACAGGCCGGCATGCATCACATTGATGAATTCATACTGCGACAGCCGCCGCCGCACATCGAGTGCCAGATCCTCGTAGGCGGCGAGGCCGTGGAGGGACAGCGTCGGCTCGGGGAGCCAGAACGAATCGGCATCCAGCCGCGCCCAGTCGACGGCCGCCAGCGGGTCGCGGTAACGCTGGCTGTTTTCGGACAGCTGGCGCAGCAGCGCGTGATCGGCGTTTTGCATGGAACGATTATAAGACCGGCGCCGGGACCGCGGCAGCGCCGCCGGCACTGTTTACCCCCGGGGGAGTTTCGGCTAAGTTACGCCGCATGTCAGCGCCCGCATTGCACATCAGCCGCCTGTGCAAATCCTATGGCAAGTCCGTCGCGCTGGATGACGTCTCCCTCGACATCACCGACGGCGAGTTTTTCGGACTGGTCGGCGCCAACGGCGCGGGCAAGACCACGCTGGTCAAATGCGCGCTCGATTTCTGCGACATCCAGTCCGGCGACATCCGGATCTTCGGCACGCCGCACCGCGACACCGCGGCGCGCAGCCGGATCGCCTTCCTGCCCGAGCGGTTCACGCCGCCGCATTACCTGAACGGCCGCGATTTCCTGCGTTATCTCGCCGAACTGCACCGGCGGCCCTACGATGAAAAACACGCGCGGTCGATGCTGGAGGCGCTGGAACTCGATGCCGCGGCGCTCGACAAGCCGGCGCGCGCCTATTCCAAGGGCATGACCCAGAAGCTCGGCCTCGCCGCCTGCCTGCTTGCCGGCAAGGACCTGCTGATCCTCGACGAACCCACCAGCGGCCTGGATCCCAGGGCGAGGGCCCTGCTCAAGCGCGAACTGCGCCGCCAGCACGAGTCCGGCAAGACCGTGCTGATGACCACCCACGCCCTGCACGATGTCGGCGAAATGTGCGGACGCATGGCCGTCGTCGATCACGGCCGGCTGCTGTTTGCCGGCACCCCTGCGGAGTTCATCCGCCTTCACGGCGCGACCGATCTTGAACAGGCCTATCTCGCCTGCACCGCAGGCGTGTGAACCGCGACGCCGATACCTTTTCCCGGGCATCGCCAATCTGGCACAATGAACCGCAATGCCCAATAATTTCAGCAGCTTAGTTCCCGGCAATCCGGTACGGGCTATTCCCCGGAACACCTCATGGCCAACCCGGCAAAACCCGAACTTCTGATCGTCGATGACGATCCCGTGATCAGCGACACGCTGGGCTACGTGCTGGGCGGTGATTTCGACGTCCACACCGCCGAATCGCGGCCCCATGCCAAGGCGCTGCTGCGGCAGATGGATGCCCCGCCACGGCTCGCGCTGATCGACCTCGGCCTGCCGCCGCGGCCACACCGCCCCGACGAGGGTTTCCAGCTGATCGCCGAACTGATCGCGGCCGCGCCGACGATGAAAATCATCGTGCTCTCCGGCCAGAACGACGAAGCCAACGCGCGCCACGCGCGCACGCTGGGCGCCATCGACTTCGTCGCCAAGCCCGCCGACCCCGCAAGGCTGAAGGCGCTGCTGCTGCAGGCGCTGAGCGTCACCGCCGCGGAAACCGGCGTCCCCGTCTCCGGCCTGCTCGGCGACAGCCCGCCGATGCAGAAGCTGCGCGAACAGATCACCCAGTTTTCCGACGCGCCGTTTCCGGTGCTGATCGAAGGCGAATCCGGCAGCGGCAAGGAACTGGTGGCCCAGTCGCTGCACAAGCAGAGCCGCCGCGCCGGCAAACCCTTCCTGGCCCTGAACTGCGCGGCGATCTCGCCGACGCTGGTCGAGCCGACGCTCTTCGGTTACGCCAAGGGCGCCTTCACCGGAGCGGTCGCCGCGCGCGCCGGCTATTTCGAGGACGCCGTCGACTCGACGCTGTTCCTCGACGAAATCGGCGAGCTGCCGCTGGAACTGCAGGCCAAGCTGCTGCGGGTGCTCGAAAACGGCGAGTTCCAGCGCGTCGGCGAAACCCAGAGCCGCGTCTCCAACGCCCGCGTGGTCGCCGCCACCAACCGTGACCTGCGCAGCGAAGTCCGCAACGGCCGCTTCCGCGCCGACCTCTACCACCGGCTGTCGGTGTTCACGATCGGCATGCCCTCCCTGCGCGATCTCGGCAGCGACAAGGTGCTGCTGCTCGACCACTACCGGCAGTTCTATGCCTCCCAGATCGGCGCCCGCCCCTTCGAACTGGACCCGGAGGCGCAGCGGCTGTGGAACGACTACGCCTTTCCCGGCAACGTGCGCGAGCTGCGCAACATCGTGATCCGGCTGTGCACGAAATACTCGGACACCCGCATCACCCCGGCGCTGCTGCAGACCGAACTCGACCGCGAAAGCCTGGCGCCCGCCGTCAGCGGCATGCCGACGCCGGCGGATGACAGCGTGCTGCTCGACTCGGCGCGCCGCCAGCTTGAAGCCGACCCCGATTTCCGCCTCGACGATGTGCTCAAGCGCTGGGAACGCGGCTTCATCGAGGCTGCGCTGGCGCTGACCAACGGCAACCTGTCGCAGGCGGCGAAACGGCTGGGCGTGCACCGCACCACGCTCTACAGCCGGATGCAGACCCGCGACGATGCGGGCGGCAACGGCGGGGACAAATAACGATGTATTACGAGCACTTCGGCCTCAGCGAGGCGCCGTTCCGGATCACCCCGAACACCGATTTCTTCTTCGGCGGCGGCAACCGCGGCCCGATCCTCGAGGCACTGATCTACGCCATCACCCAGGGCGAGGGCATCGTCAAGGTCACCGGCGAAGTCGGCAGCGGCAAGACGATGCTCTGCAGCATGCTGCAGACGCGGCTGCCCGCCCACGTGGAGACGGTCTATCTCGCCAATCCCAGCGTGTCCCCCGAGGAAATCCTGCACGCCATCGCCTTCGAACTCCAGCTCGACATCCCGCGAGATGCCAGCCGGCTTGCCGTGATGCACGCGATCCAGGATCACCTGCTGAAGCGCCATGCCGAAGGCAAGCGCGTGGTGCTGTTCGTCGAGGAATCCCAGGGCATGCCGATCGCCACCCTCGAGGAAATCCGCCTGCTGTCGAACCTCGAAACCAAGTCCGACAAGCTGCTGCAGATCGTGCTCTTCGGCCAGCCCGAGTTGGACGACAACCTGCGCGAGAACAGCATCCGTCAGCTCAAGGAACGCATCACCCACAGCTTCCGGCTGGAGCCACTGACCGCGGCGGAGACCCGCGAATACCTGATGTTCCGTCTGCGCGCCGCCGGCTACCGCGGGCCGGACCTGTTCAGCGACGGCATCGTGCGCGAAATCGCGCGCATCTCCGGCGGCCTCACCCGGCGCATCAACCTGATCACCGACAAGGCGCTGCTGGCAGCTTTTTCCGAGAACACCCACAGCATCCGCAAGAAACACATAGACGCCGCAGTCCGCGACAGCGAATTCGCGCAGAACCGGCGCCCGGCCCGCGCGCAGCCGCGGTGGCTTCAGGGCGCATTGCTGGTGATCGCCGGCATGGTTGCCGGTGCCGCCATTTTTGCGTTTACCGGCAAGTCCGCGGCGCCGCCACCGCCCGCTGCGGATGCCGCAAGCACGCTGCCTGCCGCGGCATCGACTCCGGCGACGGCGCCTGCGGAGCCCGAAGATGTCAAAAAAAATGATTTAAAATCAAATAGTTATGAACAGACGGCGGCAGCAACCCCGGCCGCCGCGGCAAACACGGCACCCGCCGAACCAAGCGCAACCATCGAAACGCCATCGCCGGCGGGCTCCCTGCTCGATGCCCGCTTGGCCGCAACCAGCGCCTGGCTCGACAATGCAAAACCCCGGACTTACACCATCCAGCTGATGGGTTCGAGCGATGATCAACAGCTTAACCATCACCTCAAAATTCTCTCTAACCTCATTGAAATTAATAGTCTTTTTGTGTATCGTACCGTTGCAAAAGGTGCACCGGCATTGACCGTGGTCTGGGGCAGTTTCGACAGCCAAAGCGAAGCCCGCGCGGCGATGGCAAAATTACCGCCGTCGCTGAAGGCTTACCGGCCGTTGTTGCGCACCGTGCAGGGAATCAAGGCCGAAGTTCGGGACCGGAAGGCGCCATGAGAAGCAGGCGAACTCCGGAATCTGCGGGACAGGCTCAACCGGATACACCCGGAAGCAAGGGGAGAATGATCAAAATGTCCGAGCGGTGGCCTTACAGAAGGTCCACAACCCTGGCTTTCGTCGCCGCCAGCCTGATCGCCATCGGCGGATGCGCACAAATCCGCCCCAGCGTGCCGCAGTCCGAAGGGCATATCACTGCCCCCGCGACAAAACCTCAATCCACCGAAGCAATACCGCCGCCTGCCCGAGTATCGACATTGGTGCCACCCCCGGTGCCGCAGGTAAAACCGCACACCTACAGCGTGGTGGTGCATGAAGTGCCGGTGAAGGAGTTGCTGATCGCGCTGGCGCGGGATACAAAAAGAAATATCGATATTCATCCTGGACTAGCTGGCTTGGTTAGCCTAAATGCAATTAACGAAACACTTGAAGCCATCCTTGACCGAATGGCCAAACAAGTGGACCTTCGTTATCGCGTCGAAGGCAACACCCTTATCGTGTCGCCAGACACCCCCTACTCCAAAACCTATCATGTTGATTATGTCAACATGACTCGAAACACTAGCGGTGCCATAGCCGTATCAGGGCAAGTTGCTGGTGATGTAAGTGAAAAACAACAAAAACAGTCAGAAGCATCTAAATCGATTTCCTCAGTAACAACTACTAGCTCGAACGATTTTTGGAAAACACTTGAAACAACTGTTCGATCTATTCTGCAATCATCTCGAATTCAGTCGAGAGAGGAAAAAGCCGAACGTTTAGCCCTTCTCCAAGCAGAACAAAAAATTCGACTGCAAGAAGCAATCGCAAACAGCGTTTCTAGATCTGGAACTGGCGCTACCGGACCTGCTGGCAGTGTTAGTGTTTCCCGGGAAGACCCGTCCCTCGGCCCATTAGGCAGTGCTTACAGATCTGAGCTGGCTGCCGCTGCAAATTCGGCAAGTCGCTTACAGTCAAATCTCGGAGTAACCGACGAAGTAATCGTTAACCCTATCGCCGGGACTCTAACCGTAAGCGCCACAGATGCTCAACACCGATTGATTCAAGATTACTTGGTAAGAATCCAACGTTCCAGCCAAAGGCAAGTACTTATCGAAGCAACTATCGTTGAAGTACAACTATCAGATGCCTACCAAGGCGGCATTGATTGGAGCCGGATAGCAGCTGGAACTGGATTTAGTTTTCAGCAACGCCTTCTTTCCGGATTTGGATCAAATCTTTCCCAATCTGGCTTAAATTTCCTGCAACTAGGGTATGCAAATCCAAAGTCAGACGTCGGAAATATCACGGCGACGATTCGGTTACTTCAAGAATTCGGCAACACCAGAGTTCTCTCAAGCCCCAAAGTAATGGCGCTAAACAACCAAACAGCGTTGTTAAAGGTTGTAGACAATGTTGTGTATTTTAAAGTTGAAGCGCAAACCAACCAGAACACCAACTCCACCACGACAAATTTCAGCACGGAAGTAAGAACTGTGGCTGTCGGTGTCGTAATGGGGGTTACCCCGCAAATAAATGAAGATGGTCGCGTGTCATTAACGGTGCGTCCGAGTATTTCTCGTGTACTACGATTTAAAAACGACCCAAATCCAGACTTAGCAAAAGCGGGGGTGACCAATCCGGTTCCAGAGATACAAACTCGAGAAATTGAATCTGTACTTCAGATTCTCAGTGGCCAAACGGCCATCCTCGGCGGACTTATGCAGGACGAGGGCCGGTTTAGTCGACAGCAACTACCTGGAGCAGATAATTTAGGCAGTGTTGGCGAACTTTTTCGCTTCCGCGATGAAAATGTTACGAAAACCGAACTCGTAATATTTCTGCGTCCAACAGTGATATCAAATCCCACGCTGGACAGCGATGAGCTGAAATTCCTCCAGCGCTTCCTGCCGCAAGCCGAGTCCGCCGCCCCAGCGCCCAAGCCCGCACCATGAGTTTGCTGATGAAGGCCTTGGAAAAGGCCGCCAAGGACCGGGGCGAGGCACAACCGCAGGCGGCAGCCGTGGACAAGCCTGCCGCGCAGCCCGCGGCTGCGGCGAAGACGCCGCCGCTGGAATTGACGCTGGAACCGCTGCAGGCCGACGCCCCGGCGCCGCCGCCGGAGGAGCCACCGAAGCCGCAACCCAGGTCGGCTACCCAGTCGGCTGCCCAGGTCCGCGCCGAGCGCAACCAGGCGCGCGCCGCCACCGTCATGCAGGCCACGGCACGGCCCGCCGCGGCTCCTGCAGCCAGCCGCTTCCGTCTCAGCCCGGTAATGGCCCTCGGTCTCGTCGCCGGACTCATTGCCCTCGGCTTCGCGGTGTACGTGTACCTGCAGATCACCAATCCGGGGCTGTTCATCCGCAAGCCCCCGCAGGCTCCACAAGTGCCCGCCCCGCTGGCCCAGAAACCGCAGCCCGTGCCGCAGGCGCCGGTTGCGACCTCTTCCGTGGTCGCGCCCGCATCGCCCGCCGAAACTGACGCAGCCACTCCCCCCCGTGGCGAGGTTGAAGCCCCGAGGCCCCGTCCGGCGCCGGCTGCACCGGCGGCCACTGCTGCAGCACGGCCGGCCGAGCCGCCCGCCAACCGCATCCAGATCAGCGCCGGCTCCGCCGAACCGCAGGTCGACAACCGGCTGGTGCAGGCCTATGCGGCGCTGCAGTCCGGCAAAACCGACACCGCGCGCCAGCTCTACGGCGACGCCGTGCGCAGCGACCCGCGCAGCATCAATGCGCTGCTGGGCCTCGCCGCGGTCGCGCTGCAGGAGGGCAACACCGATGAAGCCGGCCGCCTCTACATGAGCGTGCTGGAACTGGAGCCGCGCAACGCCTATGCGCAGACCGGGCTGATCGGCATGATGGGCCGCGCCGATCCGCTGGCCTCGGAAACCCGGCTCAAGCAGCTGATCGCCCGCGGCCCTTCAGCGGCGCTGCATTTCACGCTGGGCAACCTCTACGGCGACCAGTCGCGCTGGCCGGAAGCACAGCAGGCCTATTTCCAGGCCCACCAGCTTGAACCGTCGAACCCGGATTACACCTACAATCTGGCCGTGAGCCTCGAACACATCGGGCAGCCGAAACTGGCCGCCAATTTCTACCGGCAGGCCGTCGACCAGGCGCAGGCCCGGGGACGCGCCGCATTCAACCTGGCCCAGGCCCAGGATCGCGTCCGCCAGCTCGCCGCGCAGCAATAAACGGCTTCGGGGCTGCCACGATGGCCGAACAACGGAAAAAACTGCGGCTGGGCGAACTGCTGGTGCAGCAGGGGCTGATCACCAAGGATCAGCTCGCAATCGTGCTGGCCGAGCAGCGCAACAGCAACATCCCCATCGGCCGCCTGCTGGTACGGCTCGGCTTCGTCACCGAAACCGCGATCCGCGACATCATGGCGCGGACCGTCGGCCAGGAATCGATCGACCTCGCGCAGGTGGTTGCCGATCCGGAGGCGCTGAGCCTGGTGCCGGAGGATTTCGCGCGCCGCAACCGCGTGCTGCCGATCGCCTTCGATCCGGCGGAGCAGGTGCTGACCATCGCGACGACCGAGATCTTCAACGTCGTCGCGCTCGACCAGCTGCGCGCGATACTCGGCCCGCAGGTCGAGCTGAAGACCCAGCTCGCCGCGGAGGCCCAGCTCGGCGACTTCATCGACCAGTTCTACGGCCACGAACTGTCGGTCGACGGCATCCTCGCCGAGATCGAGACCGGGGAGATCGATTACGAGAGCCTGGCGGTCGGAGACGACGAATACACACAGCCGATGGTGCGCCTGGTCAACGCCATCCTGGTCGATGCCGTCAAGCGCGGCGCCTCCGACATCCATTTCGAGCCCGAATACGCCTTCATGCGCATTCGCTACCGCATCGACGGCGTGCTGGAGACGGTGCGCAGCCTGCACAAGACCTACATGCCCGGCATCACGGTGCGGGTGAAGGTCGTCAGCGACATGAACATCGCCGAGACCCGCGCGCCGCAGGACGGCCGGCTGTCGCTGATGCTGAACGGCCGCCCGGTCGATTTCCGCGTGTCGACCCAGCCGACGATCTACGGCGAGAACATCGTGCTGCGCGTGCTCGACCGCGAGAAATCCATCGTCAACCTCGACCGCATGAACCTGCCGGCCGAGACGATGGCCAAGCTCGAGCTGATGCTGGCTCGCCCGGAGGGCATACTCGTCGTCACCGGCCCCACCGGCAGCGGCAAGACGACGACGCTCTACTCGCTGCTGGCGCAGGTCAACGACGAGACCGTCAACATCATGACGCTGGAAGATCCGGTCGAGTATCCGCTGACGCTGATGCGCCAGACCTCGGTCAACGAGGTCGCGCGCATGGATTTCGCCAACGGCATCCGCTCGATCATGCGCCAGGACCCGGACATCATCCTGGTCGGCGAGGTGCGCGACAAGGAAACCGCGGAGATGGCCTTCCGCGCGGCGATGACCGGCCACCAGGTGTTCACCACGCTGCACACCAACTCGGCGCTCGGCGCCTTCCCGCGGCTGCTCGACATCGGCATCCAGCCCGACATCATGGCCGGCAACATCATCGGCATCATCGCCCAGCGCCTGGTGCGCCTGCTGTGCACCCACTGCAAGGAGGCCTACGCTCCCTCCCAGGAGGAACGCGCGCTGCTCGGCAACGCCGCCGATTCCGCGTCCTTCCTCTACCGTCCCGTCGGCTGCAAGCATTGCGCGAACAAGGGTTACCGCGGCCGCACGCCGATCATGGAAATGCTGGTGATGGACAGCGACATGGACGAGCTGGTGGCGCGCCGCGCCACCGCGAAGGAGCTCCGCGCGGAGGCGGTGCTGAAGGGTTTCCGCTCGCTCGCCGAGGAAGGCATCGCCCGCGTCGTCGACGGCAGCACCAGCCTCGCCGAAGTCGCGCGCTCGGTGGACCTGACCGGCAGGCTGCGCCAGTGACGCGCGCCTGACCCGCCGAGCACGACGTGCCCTCCTTCCAGTACAAGGCAATCGACAAGACCGGCCAGCCGGCCCGGGGCGGCCTCGATGCCGTCAACGAGGTCGACCTCGAGCTGAGGCTGCGGCGCATGGGGCTCGACCTGATCACCTGCAGGCAGGTCGACCGCCAGACCTCGATCGCCTCCGGCGGCAGCATCACGCGCCAGGATCTCGTGAACTTCTGCTTCGACATGGAGCAGATGGTGCGCTCCGGCATCCCGATCATCGACGGCCTGCGCGACATGCGCGACACCATCGACACGCCCCGCTTCCGCGAGGTGCTGACCTCGATGACCGAGGAGATGGAGGCCGGCAGCGTGCTGTCGCAGTGCATGGCCTCGCACCCCGACGCCTTCGACAAGGTCTTCGTCAGCCTGATCCGCGCCGGCGAGCAGTCGGGCCAGCTGCCCGAGGTGTTCAGGAACCTCGCCGACACCATCCGCTGGCAGGACGAACTGATCTCGCAGACACGGCGACTGCTGATGTATCCGGCGCTGACGCTGGTGGTGGTGCTGGGCGTCATGGCCGCGCTGCTGATTTTCCTGGTGCCGCAGATCGCCCAGCTGTTCAAGTCGATGGGCATGGAACTGCCGGCGCAGACCCGCGCGCTGCTCGCCGTTTCGGGCTTCGCCCGGGATTTCTGGCTGCCGATCGCGCTGACGCCGGTGGTCGCCATCATCGCGCTGACGGTCACCGTGCGCCGTTCGGGCAAGGCCGCCTACCTGTGGGACTACGCCAAGCTGCGCCTGCCGGTGATCGGGTCGATCCTGCAGAAAATCATCCTGTCCCGCTTCACCAACGTGTTCGGCCTGATGTACCGCTCGGGCATCACCGTGCTCGAGGGCATCCGCATCAGCGAGGAGGTCGTCGGCAACCGCGTGGTCGCCGACGGCCTGAACCGCGCGGCGCAGCAGATTGCCGCCGGCGACGGCATGACGGAATCATTCAGCAACCTCGGGCTGTTTCCGCCGCTGGTGATCCGCATGCTGCGGGTGGGCGAGACGACCGGCGCGCTCGACGTGGCGCTGGCCAACATCACCTATTTCTACAATCGCGACGTCAAGGATTCGGTGGACAAGGGCATGAAAATGCTCGGTCCGGCGCTGACCCTGATACTGGGCGGCATGATCGCCTTCGTGATCTGGGCGGTGCTCGGACCCGTCTATGATATTCTCGGCAAACTGCAATTTTAGCCGCGGGTCGCCCCCCCTCCATGGCCAGCAAACTCCTGATCTGCATCTCGGCGAACCGCACCACAGTCGCGCGCTGGCGCGGCGGCCGGCTCAGTGATTGCGCGGTCTTCTCCCTGGACGACACCGGCGTTTCCGAATTCCGCGACTACGTCGCGGATTGCGGCAACATCCCGGCCTTCATCATCGTCGATGCGGTGGAGGAGGATTACCGCTTCGAAACCCTGCCCCATGCCTCGGGCTCGGACCGCGCGCAGATGGTCGAACGCAAGCTGCGGCAGTACTACCGCGCCTCGCCCTACTGCGCAGCCTCGCTGATCGGCCGGGACAGCAGCAAACGGCGCGATGACCGTTTCCTGTTCGCCGCCCTGACCAATCCCGAAATCGTCGCACCCTGGCTCGGCGTGCTGGTCGAGTGCGAACTGCCGGTCGGCGGCATATTCCTGCTGCCGATGGTGACCTCCGGCATCCTCGGCCTGCTCGACGGCAAGCCCGGCAACCTGCTGCTGGTGGCCGCGCATCCCGCGGGCATCCGGCTGACATTTTTCCGGGAAGGCGCTTTCCGCCTGAGCCGCCTGAGCCGGGGCGATGCGGCGACGGCGCTGCAGGGCCGCGCCATCGCCGATGAAATCTCCAACACCCGGCTCTACCTGCACGCGCTGCGGGCGGCGACCCTCGATGAGACGGTCAGCGTCGTCTTTCTCGACCACGGCGACCAGCTCGGCGACCTCCCGCGCCAGATCAGCGAGGAGAACCCCAGCCTGCAATGCAGCGCGCTGGGGCGCGACGAGATCGCAAAACGCCTCCGGCTCGATCCCGCACTGCTCGACATCTCGCCGGCGGTCATCTACCTGCAGCTCCTCGGCCGCAGCACCCCGGAAAACAACCTCGCATCGAAGGCGATCACCGCCGGTTACCGCCGCTACCGTGCACGCCACCAGCTCTATGCCGCCAGTGCGGCCGTGGCCCTCGCCGGACTGGCGTGGTCCGGCGCCAATCTCTGGCAGCAGTTTTCGACCCAGGACAACATCGACGATGCGGTCCGCAAAACCGCCCGCGTCAACGCCGAATACCAGGCCGCCACCCTCCAGTTCCCCGCGGCCCCGACTTCGGCCGACAACCTGAAACGGGCCACCGAACTCGCCGAAAAGCTGCAGGCCTCCGTGATATCCCCGGAACCGTTCCGCGCGCTGGCACCCAGCCCCGAAATCATGCTGACCGAACTCGGCTGGCAACACCGGCCGGGTGAATTCGAGGCCGGCGGGCAGGCCGCGGCATCCACCTCAGCCCGCCAAGCCGCAGCCCCCGGCGGACCGGCGCCGGCACTGCGGAAGCACAGCGGCATGCTGGCGGGCCAGATGCGTGACTTCAAGGGCGATTTCCGCCAGGCCATCCTGTCGATCAATGCGCTCGCCGAACGCCTGCGCAGTGATCCCGTCGTCGAAAGCGTGCGCGTCGTGCAGCTGCCGCTCAATGTCAGCCCCGGCCTTGCCTTGTCGGGCAACACTTCGGATGCGCCGGCGCAGGGCGGCAGCGCCGATTTCCGCATTGTCGTGGTACTGAAGCAGCCCTCATGAACGGCGAAGAACTCAAGGCCCTGCGCGGCCCGCTGATCCTGCTGGCCGTGATCATCGCGGCGGCGGCCGGCGCGGTGTACTACACCGACCTGCTGCGCAAGCAGACGCAGGCCACGCTGGTCCGTCAGCAGGCCCAGCTGCGCGAGGCGCAGACCCGGATGCAGCGCTCCGGCGATGAAAAGACGATCATCGTCCAGTACGTCGACAAGTACCGGCGGCTCGAGGCCGCCGGTTTCATCGGCGAGGAACAGCGCATCAACTGGATCGACGCGCTGCGCAACGCCAACGCCGGCGTCGACCTGTTCGGGGTCAGCTACGACATCGGCGCCCAGCAGCCCTACGCCTACGCCGCCGAACTGGCGCCGGGGCCGATCGCGCTGAAGCAATCACGCATGAAGCTGGATTTCCGGCTGCTGCACGAGGACGACCTGCTGCGTTTCTTCGAAGCGCTGCGCGGGCAGGGTGTGGGGCTGTTCCAGCCCGACCAGTGCACGCTGCGGCGCACGGATGCCGGCGGCCCCCTGCGTTACCAGCCGAACATCGCCGCCAGCTGCGAACTCGTGTGGATCACCGCAACGCCGGATGCGGCGCCCGGAGGACGGCCATGAGGATCACACTGCTGCTGCCGGTCCTGCTGCTGGCCGCACTGCCCGCCGCCCATGCCGCGGAACTGACGGGACGGCTGTTCTTCACGCCGGAACAGCGCGCCCAGCTCGACCAGCTGCGCAAACAAAAGGCGATCGCATCGCAGGTCCGCGACGAGCCGATTCCGGAGACGGTGACCTATAACGGCATCATCCGCCGCAGCGACGGCAAAACGACGATCTGGATGAACAATCAGCAGTTGTCGGATGCCGAACTGCGCAACGGCCAGACGGTGACGGGCAGCGTCAGCCGCGACGGCCGGATCGTGCTGCAGAACCCTCAGGCCGGCAGCGGCGCGAAACTGGAGCTCAAGGTGGGGCAGAGCGCGACGCTGCTGTCGGGGAAGGTGGACGAGTCGTTTTCGTCGCAGCGCACGACGCCGGCCAAAACCAAGCCCGCCGACAGCAAAGCCGCCACCGAAACGCCGAAACCCGCAGCTGCACCGGGCACCGGAGCCGAGCGTCCGTCCGCCGGAACACCGGAGCCGGCGGCCTCCCGTTAGCAAATGCCCAGGCCCATGAACCGGCAGACCCGCAGAACGCCGAAAACCGGCTGCCAGTCGCAGAAGGGCGCGGCATTCCTGATCCTCGTATTCATGCTGGGTGTTGCCGGGGCGGCTGCCATCATCGTCTCGGGCCCGACAGCCAACGCACAGATCGCCGCCGCAGAAAAAACCGCCACGGCCCTCGCGACCGCACGCGAAGCCCTGATGGCCTATGCCGCCAGCGTCCCCGACAGCGAGCGGCTGGGTGACCTGCCCTGTCCGGCAACCAGTTACGCCACCGGACAAACAGCAACGTCCTGCAACACTGCGGCGTCCCGCATCGGCTATCTGCCTTGGAAAACGCTGGGGCTGCCGGACCTCCGCGACGGCTCCGGATCGCCGTTGCTGTACGCGGTCTCCAACACATTCAAGTACAGCCCCCGTACCGGCACCCTGAATTCCGACACGGCCGGTGAATTTTCGGTGTCTGGCGAAAATGCGATCGCCGTCGTATTCGCGCCAGGTCCCGCACTGCGCACCCAGGACCGGAACGCGGCGACCTTCAGTGTCGTGAATTTTCTGGAACTGCAAAACGCCGACGGCGACACGACGTTTGTGACCGGCGTGGAAACCGACAATTTCAATGACCGGCTGCTGTGGATCACGCCGCGCGCGTTTTTCCCGGCGCTCGAAACCCGCGCCATGCGCGTGGCTCAGGAACGGCTGAACCATTACGTGTCGGTCACCGGGCGTTATCCGCGGTCCAACCGCTACATGAACGACTACGAATGCTGGACCAACGGCGGCCGGCTACCCTATCCCGTCGGCAGCGCCAACCCCTGCCTGCCCGGAGGCAACGGCGCATCTGCCGGGCAGTGGACGATGGCCTGGCCGGGCTGGTTTTATTCCAACTATTGGGATTACGTCATCCATTACGCCGTATCACCCAGATGCACCGCGACATCGGGCGCCGTCTGCGACCAGTCCGGCAGTTTCCTGACCGTGGACAGCCAGACCAACGTGCGTGCGCTGCTGATCCGCCAGGGCATTCCCAACGGACAGACCAGACCGTGCTCCACCGTGACCCAATGTCTCGATGATGTCGAGAACCGCAACAGCGATCTGGTCTACGCGACTCCCTCCGCCGGCAACGACCGCTTGACCATTGTTGCCCCCTGACCATGCCCAGACGTCAACTCGGGTTCTCATTCCTCGAACTGGCCGTGGCCATGTTCATTCTGACGCTGCTGCTCGGCAGTATCCTGGTTCCACTGGCAACGCAGGTCGAGCAGCGGCAAATTTCCGAAAGCCAGCGCACGATGGAGCAGGCCAGGGATGCCCTGCTCGGCCACGCCATGGCCTTCGGCTACCTGCCCTGCGCCGACACCAACAACGACGGCCTGGAAAATGTCACCGGGAACGTTTGTTCCAGTCTGTCCGGTGACGGCATTTCACATGGCAACCTGCCTTGGCGAACCCTGGGGCTCGCCGCCGCCGACAGCTGGGGCAACCGTTTCCGCTACGCCGTTCACGGCGATTACGCGCGCCGCACCTCCTTCACGCTGGGCACCAACACCTCCAACCTGCGGGTCTGCGAAGCGGCCGGATGTGCTTCCGATCTGACTTCGACCGCGGTGGCAGTGCTGATATCGCACGGAAAAAACGGCTACGGTGCCACCAACAGCGCGGGCGGGACGGTTTATGCCGCGCCCACCAGTGCAGACGAACAGGAAAATACCGACGCAGACAGGGACTTCATCAGCCGGGTGGCCACGGCCACCGGCGCGGCTGCAGGAGAATTTGATGACATCCTGATATGGTTGCCGCGCTACATCCTGTTCAACCGCATGGTGACGGCGGGCCGGCTCCCGTGACGAAAAATCAGACGATGCGTTTCAGCTCGAAACACACCCGTCCCTGCCGGTTTTCCTGCAGCAACAGCGCATAACCCGACTGCTCGGCAAATTTCGCGGCCTGGAAAAGACCCACACCCAATCCGCTTTCCGAAGGCACGGGTGAGGACAGCAGTTCCTCCTCGATGGCCGGCGGCACCGGCGATCCATCGTCGCAGACCATCAGCCGCGGTCCGGCAGACAGTTCGACACTGATCCGCAGCGGTCCGGACTGCGAAATCTTGTAGAGCGCATTCTCGATCAGGGTATCCGCGGTGCTGTCGAACAGTTCGGCGGGCAGGCGCTCGCCGGCAGGCACCTTTTCCGACAGGAATGCGATGCCGCGCCCCGCATAACGCGCCTGCAGGCCCTGCCACCAGATGCCGGCATCGACATTGTTCATTTCGATGGCACCGGGCGATTTGAGTTTTTCCAGGGTTGCCCCCAGGCGCTGCGTGATCTGCGGCAACTGCCGCTGTACCAGCGCGCGGAAGGCCTCGCTGTCGTCGCCGCCTCGCATTTCCGCGGCGGCACAGATCGAGCGCAGCGACTGCAGCAGGTTCTTGACATCGTGGGTCAGGCGGGCGCCGGTTTCGTAGATGGCCTGGGTGTAGGCCGACTGCTGGCGGAGCTGCTCGCGGCGCAGCGCGTCGTGGAAATGGCCGACCATCTGCATCAGCAGCTTCAGGTGCAGCAGCACCGCCGGCGTGAACGGCCGTTCCGCGTGCAGCGTGAAGCGCAGGTCGCCGGTTTCGTACTGTTCCGCGTGTTGCGCCGCATGGCCGACCCCGCCCGCGGACTGTGCCGAACGCCAGTCCAGGCCGGTAACCCAGGGCAATTCGAGCAGATAGGTCAGCGCGGCGCGCAGGAACTGCTCCGGACGTGTTTCCGCCTGCGCCAGTTCGGCAAGGCGCCGCATGCGCTGCTCGAAAGGCAGCCCCAGCCCGAGCAGGTAACGTGACAGCAGCGTGCCGATGCCGCCGAAACCCGCGCGCGGATTCCACAGCCAGGACATCCCGACCAGCAGCAGCGCAATCACCAGCAATGTCTGCGCCAGCCCCAGCAGGTACTGCCCGTGGGCCACCTCCTGGATCACGAAGCTGCCCAGCGCCAGCGCCACCACCAGCAGAAACAGCATCACGCTGTAGAACAGGTCGACAATGATCACGTCGCCGCGCCGCAGTCTGCGCCGCGGCACCGCGAGGATGATCAGGGGCAGCAGGGGCAGCCCGTAACGCACCACCACAGCAATCTCCTGCGGCACCGCGTAGCGGGTGAACAGCTGCGGCATCACCCACATCAGCAGCATGGCCACCAGATAAACCGCACCGAGGACCGCCACCAACCGGTCGCCCCTGCCGACGGTGCCGGGCACGCCGCCGCCGATCAGTCCGAACAGGACGGCGATCCAGGTGGCGATCAGCCACCAATTGCCGGCTACCGCAAAAAAAACGCCCAGGCAGAGCACCAGCAAGGCCAGCGCCATCGACACCTGGCGCTCGCCGCGCCACACCGGCTGCCAGATCAGGAACAGGCCGAAATGCGCGAGCAGCAGCCCGCGCTGCCACCAGTCCCCGCCGCCCCAGGCGATGGCGCCGTGCAGGGTCAGCAGCATCGCCGCCAGCAGAAAATTCAGGTGCCGGTTGGGCGCCTCCGGAAAGGCAGTACCCGGCAAGGCTTTCGCCGGCGACAGCAGCGGGTTCGGCGGTTCTTCAGACATCCTGATTGGCTATACTGTCCGTCGGAAACAAAGCTGAGCAAACGTGCATATCACCACCATCGGCCGTTATACCGCACTGGAAGCCCTGCGCACGCGCGTCCCGGCGACCACGCTGCTGACCCTGCTTGTTCTGCTCGGCGCCAGCCTGTTCATCCGGGAACTCGCGGTGACTGAAAGCGCGCGTTTCCAGACCGGTTTCTACGCCGCGGCCGCGCGGCTTTGCGCGGTTTTCATCACCGGCCTGTACGTGCTTGCCAGCATAACCCGGGAATTCAACGACAAGGGCCTGGAAGTGCTGCTCGCGCTTGATTTGCCCCGCGCCCATTATATCTGCGGCAAACTGGGCGGATTCACGCTGACGGCCTTCGGCATCGCCGTGCTGCTGTCCCTGCCGTTGTGGCTGCTGGCGCCGGCACCGGCGGTGCTGCTGTGGACGCTGTCGCTGGCGGTCGAGCTCGCCGTCGTGGTCGCCCTGTCCCTGTTCTGCATCATCACCTTCAGCCAGTTGCTGCCGGCCGCGGGATTTGTCGCCGCCTTCTACCTGCTGGCCCGCAGCATCACGGCCATGCGGCTGATGGGCGAGAATCCGGTCGCCGGGCAGGACACGCTGTCCCACCAGGTCTCCGGCGCACTGGTCGATGGCCTCGCTTTCCTGCTGCCGGCGCTGGATGCCTGGACCCAGACCGCCTGGCTGACGGACATGCCGCCTCCGGCCGGCGCGCTGTACGGAATACTGGTGCAAGGGGTCATCTACATCACGCTGCTGACCGCGGCAGCCCTGTTCGATTTTCACCGCCGGAGTCTTTAGTTGGCCGCCTTCAACGCCGTCGAGGAGCGCGCGCTGCGGGTGGTGCCCCGCGGCACCTGGTGGCTGCTCGCCGCGGCGCTGATCATGCAGATCTGGTGGCACTCCCGGAGCCCGCTGCCGGATGCGCGCGCCGAGGCCTTGCCGGCCGCACCCCAGGCCGGCGCCTTGCGGGCCGCCAGCCTCGGCGAGCCGGTCGCCGCAGCCCAGCTGCTGCTGCTGTACCTGCAGGCTTTCGACAACCAGCCCGGCGTCAGCATCCCTTTTGCCGACCTCGATTACGCCCGGGTAATGACATGGCTCGATGCCGCGTTGCGCCTGGACGCCCGCACCGGTTACCCGCTGATGATGGCCTCACAGCTCTACGGTCAGGTGCCGGACGCCGGCAAACAGCGCGCGATGTGCGATTTTGTGCGAACCCGTTTTCTCGAGGCGCCGGATCTGCGCTGGCGCTGGCTTGCCCATTGCGCGATCATGGCCAAGCACCGGCTGCGCGATCCGGAACTGGCGCTGCGTTACGCTGCCGACATCACCCGCCATGCCGGCAACGCCTCCGGCTGGGCCCGCCAGATGCAGGTGTTTATCCTCGAAGACCTCGGCGAAACCGACAGCGCCCGGATACTGTTGGGCGGACTGCTCGCCAATGGCGAGGTCACGGACCCCGCAGAACTGCATTTCCTGACCGAGCGGCTCAAAACCCTGGAAAACGCCGAAAAACCGTCGAAATCGTCGAAATTCCGACAGTGACTGTCGGACTTTCGCCCGCACTCAGGCTTCCACGAGGGCAGCACACGCTTCGCGCCCTTTGACAGAAACAAAAATATGATTAAAATCAAATACTTATTGTAATTACACCGACCCCCATTACCCATACCAAGAGCATGCCTTTGCCCTGGACATGAGTGGTACAAACATTGCGTGAATCTGGTCACTATTTCCGCCCACAGGCGGCTAGGAGAAAAAATGAAGCAGCAACAAGGCTTTACCTTAATCGAAATCGCGATCGTGCTGGTCATCATCGGCCTGCTGCTCGGCGGCGTGCTGAAAGGCCAGGAACTGATCACCAGCGCCCGGGTGCGCAATGTCATTTCGTCGCAGGACGGTATCAAGGCCGCCTATTTCGGCTTCCTCGACCGCTACCGTGCACTGCCCGGCGACTACCTGACCGCGTCGGCCCAGGCCAACATCCCCGGTTGCGGCGGCTGCTTTGGCGGCAACGGCAACGGCCAGATCATCACCGACGGCACCAGTTCGGAAGCCGTGCATGTCTGGGAACATCTGTCGAAAGCAGGTTTCATCACCGGCAGTTATGTATCCGGTGCCGCAGTGGCTGCAGCAACGACCGCAAACACGCCGTCCAATCCATACGGCGCGCTGATCGAACTGGAGTTCGACGGAACCTACCAGGACGCCGGCAACGCGACGGGCCCGAATCGCCACAATCTGAAGACCGGCAACAACATTCCTTCGGACATCATGGCGGAAGTCGACCGCAAGGTGGATGACGGCCTGGGCACTCTCGGACAGTTACGCTTCTCGACGTTCGGCGGCGCGACCAATGCGGCAAACGAATGTTTTGCGGCAAACGGCGCGTGGCAGTCCGCCACCCCCAACGCCAATTGCGGCGGCGCGTTGTTGTTCTGACCTGGAAAGCCCCGACAAAAAAGCCCGCAGTTGCGGGCTTTTTTGTCGCCCCGTGTTTTGAAATCCCGCCGCCCCAAGGCAGTCCCGATCCGCATGCCCGATGCCCGGAAACCTGCGCCTGCATGAAGGCCGCGCGCCGGTGAATATCGCCCTTTCTTCAATGCATTACAGGTGATTCCGCGGGCGGGGAGCGACCATCCCTTTGTTATAATTTCGGCGATGAGCAATCCAAACGACGGCCCCGGCACCAGCACCGCAATCGCGGCGGCCCGGGAAGTGCTCGCCATCGAAGCCCGCGCCATCAGCGACCTGATTCCGCAGGTTGATGCGGGGTTTGAACGGGCAATCCGCCTGATTCTTGAATGCCGCGGCCGCGTGGTCGTCAGCGGCATCGGCAAGTCGGGGCATATCGCCCGCAAGATCGCCTCGACGCTGGCCAGCACCGGTACTCCGGCCTTTTTTGTGCATCCTGCCGAAGCCAGCCACGGCGACCTCGGCATGGTCACCCGCGAGGATGTATTCCTGGCACTGTCCAATTCCGGCGAGAGCGCCGAACTGCTGACGCTGATCCCGGTGCTGAAACGCCAGGGCGCCAGGCTGCTGGCACTGACCGGCAATGCCGGTTCGACCCTCGGCCGCGAAGCCGACGTCCACCTCTACGCCGGCGCCGCCCAGGAAGCCTGCCCGCTGAATCTTGCGCCCACCGCCAGCACGACGGCGGCGCTGGCGCTGGGCGATGCCATCGCGGTGGCGCTGATGCGCGCGCGCGGCTTCACCCAGGACGAATTTGCACGCTCCCACCCCGGCGGCTCACTCGGCCGCAGGCTGCTGACGCTGGTCCGTGACGTGATGCGTTCCGGCGCGGATGTGCCCAGGGTCACCACCACGGCCACGCTGACCGACGCGCTGCTCGAAATGTCGCGCGGCCGGATGGGCATGACCGCGGTCGTGGACGAGTCGCTGGCTGTCCGCGGCATATTCACCGACGGCGACCTGCGGCGCGCCATCGAAAAAGGTCAGGACCTGCGCGGCACGGCGATTCGCGACATCATGTCGGCAAACCCGCGCACCATCGGCGCCGACCGTCTGGCCGCCGAAGCGGTTGAAATCATGGAGCGCGGCAAGGTCACCCAGCTGCTGGTGGTCGACGACGGGAAAAAGCTGCTCGGTGCGCTGAACATCCATGACCTTTTCCGCGGCAAAGTGGTCTGACAGGCCGCAGCGCCCAGCCGTGACCCGCCAGCAGCCATTTCCGGAAATCCGGCTCGCGGCATTCGATGTCGATGGTGTGCTCACCGACGGCGGCCTGCATTATTCGGGCGACGGCGACTTCATGAAAACCTTTGATGTTCGCGACGGCATGGGCATCAGGATGCTGATGGATTCCGGCATCGAAGTCGCGATCATCACCAGCCGCCGCGCGCCGATGGTCGAACTGCGGGCGGCAGACCTCGGCATCCGCCACCTGCGCCAGGGCATCCACGACAAGGCGGGCGCGCTCACGGAGTTGCTCGCCGAACTCGCCATCCCGCCGGCAGCCGCGGCCTTCATGGGCGATGACCTGGTCGATCTGCCGGCATTCCGGCTGTGCGGCTACACCGCCACCGTCGCAGGCGCGCCGGCACTGCTGAAACGCCACGCCCGCCATGTCACCCGCGCACCGGGCGGCCACGGCGCGGTGCGTGAATTCTGCGAACTGCTGCTCCATCGCCGGGGCATGCTCAGGGCACGCACCCGCAGCTTCCTCGGCCCCGCGGCCGGCTGAGCACCCCTTCCCGCGATGCGCCGTTTCCCGCAAATCTTTCCCTTGCTGCTGATGGCCGTGCTCGCCGGCCTGACGTTCTGGCTCGACCAGGCCATCCAGCCGGACGCCGCCGCGCCGGAAGCGGGACGCCAGGACCCGGATTACATCGTCGAGAATGTGATCGCGCACCGGATGGACGCCGAGGGCAGGATCAAACATACGCTCCGCGCCGAGCGGCTGACCCACTATCCGCACGACGACAGCACCCACCTCGTCGCGCCGCATTTCACCAGCCACGCCTCGCGCACGCCGATGACCATCACCTCGCGCACCGCCCGGGTGTCCAGCGGCGGCGAACATGTTTATTTCGAGACCGACGTCCGCGCCGTGCGCGCCGCCGATGCAAAGCGCAGTGAAATGGTGATGGAAACCAGCTTCCTCCATGTCACGCCGGATGCGAACACGGCGCGCACCGACCGCCCCGTCACGATCACCGACGCCAATACCGTTGCACACGCGATTGGCTTAGAATTGAACAGTGAAACACGCATCGTCAAATTCCTGTCCCGGTTCCGCGGCACCTATCATGATCCCGAACGTGCCCAGGGCCGCTAGCCTGGCCCGCAAGGCGCTGGGCGCGGCCTTCGCGGCACTGCTGCTGATCGCCGCCTGGCCCGTTGCCGCCGAAAAAGCCGACCGCGAAAAACCGATCAACATTGAAGCCGACCGCGTCACGGTCGACGATGCCAGGCAGATCTCGACTTTCGAGGGACGCGTCGTGCTCACCCAGGGCACACTGGTCATCCGCGGCGACCGCATGGAAGTCCGCCAGGACGCCCAGGGATTCAACAACGGCATCACTTGGGGAAACCTCGCCTACTTCCGGCAGAAGCGCGAAGGCCATGACGAGATCATCGAAGGCTGGGCCGAACGCATCGAGTACGACGGCCGCGCCGACAAGCTGCAGATGTTCAACCGCGCGTCGATGAAAAAAACCGGCGGCGATGAAGTGCACGGCAACTACATCTCCTATGACGCCAACACCGAATTCTTCCAGGTCATCGGCGGCGGGACAAAAACGGCCGCGGAATCGCCCGACCGCCGCGTGCGCGCGGTGCTGCAACCGAAACCCAAGGCCAAGCCGGCGCCGCAGCCGCCGGTGCCGCTGAAACCCGAGGCTGCGATCGCCTCGCCCCGCGGCGAACTGTCCGCACCCCGCTGAACGCGCAGTGGACTCCTCCGTGCAGCAACCGCCCGCCGCCACGCCGGACGCCCCCGCGCAGGGCGCATCGCTGCTGAGGGCCGAAGGCCTGAAAAAGCGCTACCGCACGCGCACGGTGGTGAAGGACGTGTCGCTGGAAGTCCGCAGCGGCGAAGTCATCGGCCTGCTGGGTCCCAACGGCGCCGGAAAAACCACCTGCTTCTACATGATGGTGGGGCTAGTCGCGATGGATGGCGGCGAACTGCACCTCGATGCCACCCGCCTGACGCACATGCCGATGCACCGCCGCGCGCGCCTCGGCCTGAGTTACCTGCCGCAGGAAGCCTCGATATTCCGCCGGCTGTCGGTTGCCGACAACGTGCGCGCGATTCTCGAGCTGTACCATGACAGCACGGATGCCATCGAATCCCGCCTCGATGCCCTGCTGCAGGACCTGCATGTCGGCCACCTGCGCAACAACCCGGCGATCAGCCTCTCCGGCGGTGAACGCCGGCGCGTTGAAATCGCCCGCGCGCTCGCGACCGAACCGCGCTTCATCCTGCTTGACGAGCCCTTCGCCGGCGTCGATCCGATCGCGGTCATCGAGATCCAGAAAATCATCGGCTTCCTGAAGACCCGCGGAATCGGCGTGCTGATCACCGACCACAATGTCCGGGAAACCCTGGGAATCTGCGACCGCGCCTACATCATCAACGACGGCACCGTGCTCGCCTACGGCAAGCCCGACGAGATCGTCTATAATGAGAGCGTCAGAAAAGTCTACCTCGGCGAGCATTTCCGCCTCTGAGATGGCAAGCCGCACGTAACCGTCTGCGTGCGATCCCGGGAGGCGCTCCCCCTGTCCGGACCCCGATGAAACATTCGCTACAACTCAGGCTATCGCAGCACCTCACGTTGACGCCGCAGCTGCAGCAGTCGATCCGGCTGCTGCAGCTGTCCACGCTCGAACTCAACCAGGAGATCGAGCGCCTGCTCCAGGACAATCCGCTGCTCGAGCGCGCCGACGGCACCGCCGAAGCCCCGCCCCCGCCGCATGATGTGCCCGGCGAAGCGGCGGCCGGCGAAGCGCCGGCCGCCCCTGAACCCGAACCCGCGGCAGCAGCCGAAGACGGCGGCGCTTTCGACGGAATCGATGGCGCCTCCTTCAGCGGCAGCAGCGGCAGCGACGGTGATGACGAAGACTTTTCCCCGATCGCGGAACAGCCGGCCAACCTCCGTGCCCACCTCACCGGACAACTGGCCCTGCTGCACCTGTCCGATCGCGACCGGCAGCTGGTCGGGCTGCTGATCGACTCCCTCGACGACGGCGGTTACCTGCCGCAGTCGCTGGAGGAGATTGCCGGCATGCTGCCCGCCGAGCTCGAGGTCGAACCCGAGGAACTGTCGATCGCGCTGCGGCACCTGCAGCACCTGGAACCGACGGGCGTCGGGGCGCGCAGTCTCGCCGAATGCCTGATGCTGCAGCTCGACGCGCTGGAGGCGGACACGCCGTACCGGGAACAGGCGCGCGAAATCGTCCGCGATCACCTCGATGCCCTTGCCGCGCGCGACTTCGCGCGCCTGAAGCGCGCCCTGAAATGCGATGACGCCTGCCTGCGCGGCGTGCAGAAGCTGATCCTCAGCCTGAATCCCCGCCCCGGCAGGGAGTTCTCCGTCGAGGAAACGCGTTTTGTCGTGGCGGATGTCATCGTGCGCAAGGTCAAGGGTGTCTGGGTCGCCGCGCTGAACCCCGAAGCGATGCCGAAGCTGAAGGTGAACCGGCTTTATGCCGACATCCTGCAGCGCAACCGCGGCAGCAATTCACAGCAGATCACCGCGCAGCTGCAGGAGGCCAAATGGCTGATCAAGAACGTGCAGCAGCGCTTTGACACGATACTCCGCGTGTCCCAGGCCATCGTTGACCGGCAGCGCAACTTCCTCGAGCACGGCGAAGTGGCGATGCGCCCGCTGGTGTTGCGCGAAATCGCCGACACCCTGGGCCTGCATGAATCCACGGTGTCTCGGGTCACCACCCAGAAGTTCATGCACACCCCGCGCGGCATCTTCGAGCTCAAGTACTTCTTCGGCAGCCATGTCGCCACCGAAGCCGGAGGCTCCGCTTCCAGCACGGCGATCCGCGCGCTGATCAGGCAGCTGGTCAGCGCCGAAAACACCCGTTCGCCGCTGAGCGACGGCCAGATATCGGAATTGCTCGGCCAGCAGGGTATAGTCGTGGCAAGGCGCACCATCGCGAAATACCGGGAGTCGCTGCAGATCCTTCCCGTGAACCTCAGAAAAACCCTTTGACAGAGGAGAGAACCGCCATGAACCTGCACCTCACAGGCCACCACCTCCAGATCACCCCGGCCATCCGCGACCATGTCGCGCACAAGCTTGAGAAAATCACCGCGCATTTCGACCACGTGATCGACATCAACGTGATCATGACCGTCGAGAAACTGCAGCACAAGGTGGAGGCAACCGTGCACCTCAGCGGCAAGGACATCTTCTGCGAGACCCGCGAGGAGGACATGTACGTCGCCATCGACCACCTGGTCAACAAGCTCGACCGGGCCATCATCAAGCACAAGGAAAAGCACCTGGCGCAGCGCCACGACGGTGATGCGCTGAAACACCAGCCTGCGGAATAAACCCTCTCCGGCCCCGGCCACCGCGACCCATGAACCTGATCGCCAAGCTGCTCCCCGAAAGCCACATCCTGCTGGATGCCGACCTGACCAGCAAGAAACGCGTGTTCGAACAGGCCGGCCTGCTGTTCGAGAACACCGGCAACGCCGGCCGCAACGTCGTCTTCGACAGCCTGTTCGCCAGGGAAAAACTCGGATCGACCGGCCTCGGCCAGGGCGTTGCGATTCCCCACGGCCGCATCAAGGGCCTGAAGACCGCCAGCGGCGCAATGATCCGCATGCGCAACGCGATTCCCTTCGACGCCCCGGACGGCCAGAATGTGCGCCTGGTATTCGTGCTGCTGGTGCCGGAACGCGCCACCGACGAGCACCTGCAGATCCTCTCCGAACTCGCGCAGATGTTCTGCGACAAGCCGTTCCGCGAGCAGCTGCTCGGCGCCGCGACGGCGGCGGAACTGCTGCAACTGATCACCGCATGGACACCCGATGCCGCAGGTCAGCATAGCCAGGCTGTTTGAAGACACCCGGGAAAAGCTCCGGCTGACCTGGGTGGCCGGCCGGGAGGGCGCCGGCAAGGGCATCGACAGCGAGCTCACCAAGGATTCATCCAAGGGCCTGGTCGGGCACCTCAACTTCATCCACCCGAACCTGATCCAGGTGCTCGGCGACTCCGAGGTGAACTACCTCAATGGCCTCGGCGCCGCGGAATGCCGGGCCATGCTCGAGAAGGCATCGATCCGGGAACTCGCCTGCTTCATCGTCGCCGGCGGCAATCCGGTGCCCCCCGCGCTGGCGGAGGTCGCCGAATCGACGCAGACGCCGCTGTTCTCGTCGCCGATCCCGAGCGTCGAGCTGATGTGGATCATGCGCCCGCACCTCGCGCGCGAACTCGCCGAATCGGCAACCACGCACGGCGTGTTCCTCGACGTCCTCGGCGTCGGCGTGCTGCTCACCGGCGACTCCGGCGTGGGGAAAAGCGAACTCGGCCTCGAGCTGATCAGCCGCGGCAGCGGCCTGATCGCCGATGACATCGTCGAGCTCTACCGCCTGGGCCCGGAAAGCATCGAGGGCCGCTGCCCGCCGATACTGCGCGACTTCCTCGAGGTGCGCGGCCTGGGCGTGCTCAACATCCGCACGATCTTCGGCGAAGCGGCGCTGCGACCGCGCAAGAACGTCAAGCTGATCGTGCACCTCGAACGTCCGAAGGGCGCCGATCCGACCCATCTCGAGCGGCTGCCGCTGAAACCCGGCACCGAATCGCTGATGGGCGTGGAAATCCGCAAGGTCACCATCCCGGTCGCCGCGGGCCGCAACCTTGCGGTGCTGACCGAAGCGGCGGTGCGCAGCTACGTGCTGCAGATGCGCGGTTTCGACAGCACCCGCGAATTCATCGAGCGCCAGGAGCACGCGATGAACAACCCCGGCGGCTGAAGGCGGCCCGCATGCAGCTGATCCTGATCACCGGCCTGTCCGGATCGGGCAAAAGCGTGGCGCTTGCCGTGCTCGAAGACGCCGGCTTCTATTGTGTCGACAACCTGCCGGTGGCGATGATCGGCGAACTGGTCGCCAACCTGCGGACCGCCGGGTACCAGCACGTCGCGCTGACGGTTGATGCGCGCACCGGCGAAGCCGTGGCCGGGCTGCCGCGCGAAGTCGAAAACCTGCGCGCCAACGGCATCGACGTGCGGGTGCTGTTCCTCGAAGCCAAACCCGACACGCTGATCAAGCGCTTTTCCGAAACGCGGCGCCGCCACCCGCTGTCCTCCGGCGGGCTGACGCTGCCCGAATGCATCGCCCGCGAGCGCGACATGGTCGAGGGCATCTCGGGAATCGCCCATCACATCGACACCAGCGATCTGGCGCCGAACACGCTGCGCAACTGGGTCCGGGACTTTGCGGTGCTGCCGGACGCTGGGCTCACGCTGCTGTTCGAATCCTTCGGCTTCAAGCACGGCATCCCGCTCGACGCGGACTTCGTGTTCGACGTGCGCTGCCTGCCCAATCCGCATTACGACCCGGTGCTGCGGCCGCTGACCGGCTGCGATGCCGCGGTGGCGGAATTCATCCGCGCCACGCCCGATGCGATGCGCATGCTCGACGACATCCACCGTTTCATCGCCGACTGGCTGCCATCCTTCGAACGCGACAACCGCAGTTACCTGACCGTCGCCATCGGCTGCACCGGGGGACGCCACCGCTCGGTGTTTTTCGTGGAAACTCTCGCGGAACGTTTCCGCGGTCGGCGCACGCTTGCCCGCCACCGCGAACTCGGCGCATGAGCGGCGAAGTCCGCGACATCCCGCTGTTTCCGCTCGGCACCGTGCTGTATCCCGGCGGGCTGCTGCCGCTGAAGGTCTTCGAGCAGCGTTACGTCGACATGACCAAGGCCTGCCTGCGCGACTCGACACCCTTCGGCGTGTGCCTGATCCGGGAGGGCCATGAAGTCGGCGCGCCCGCGGCGCCGCATGCGGTCGGCTGCCTCGCGCACATCGAGCAGTGGGATGTGCCGCATCCCAACCTGTTTGCAATCCTCGCGCGCGGCGGCGGACGCTTCCGCATCCTCGGCGCGTCAGTGGGGACCAACGGCCTGATTGCCGGCCGCATTGAAATGCTGCCCGAACCCACACGCCCCGACACTGTAGACCGCGCCTGCCAGGAAGTGCTGCGGCTCGCCATCGAGCGAGCCGGGGCCGACAGCGTGCCGGGGCCGATACGACTCGACGATGCCGTCTGGGTCAGTTACCGGCTGGCCGAAATCCTGCCGATCACGCCCGTGGAAAAGCAGGCCTTGCTGGAACTGGACGATACCGAAGCACGGATGACACAGCTGCATCAATTGCTGCTGAATCACGGCATCATAGAAAATATCAATAAAAACAAATAGTTACATGATACCCTCAGAGACGGCCCGCGGCTCATGCGGTCCTGCCGCGCGCGATCAGCTGCTCGACAATGCCGCGCACCGGGGCGGGCAGCGCCGCCTGCAGCGCGTCCTCGGGCGACATCCACAGGCGGCCCGGTTCTTCGGCGCGCTGCGGCCAGCTTTTAACCTGTGCTATCTGCGGCAGGATGTCGAGCCTGAAATGGGTGAAGCCATGCGCAACAAGCGGCAGCATCACGCCCGGCACGACCCTTGCGCCATAACGCTGCGCGCAGGCCGCCACCGGATCGGCATCGGCGTCCTCTTCGGGAAAACACCACAGGCCTCCCCAGATCCCCGCAGGCGGGCGTTTTTCGAGCAGGATTTCACCGGCACGCTGCAGCACCAGCATCATCGTGCGCCGCTGCGGCAGAGCCTTGCGCGGCTTCGGCGTCGGCAATGCCGTTACGCGATCCGTGGCCAGCGCCGCGCAGAACGCACGGACCGGACACTCGCCACAGCGCGGCCTGCGGCGTGTGCATACCGTGGCACCGAGGTCCATCAGGCCCTGGGTGTAGGCGACGAGTTTTTTTTCGGGCAGCAGGGCTTCAGCATCCCGCCACAGGCGCGCCGCCACCGCCGCCTCGCCCGGATAACCCTCGATGCCGCGCAGGCGCGCCAGCACGCGCTTGACGTTGCCGTCAAGGATGGCCGCGCGGCCGCCGAAGGCAAAGACGACAATCGCCGCCGCGGTTGAACGGCCTATGCCCGGCAGCGCCATCAGCGCCTCAAGCGTTCCCGGGAAACGCCCGCCATGCGCGTCAACGATGATTCCGGCGGCACGGTGCAGGTTGCGTCCGCGCGAGTAATAACCCAGCCCGCTCCACAGCGCGAGCACCTCGTCCTCGGTTGCCGCGGCCAGCGCCGCAACCGTGGGGAAACGCCCGAGGAAGCGCCGGTAATAGGGCAAAACCGTCGTCACCTGGGTCTGCTGCAGCATGATCTCCGACAGCCACACCGCATAGGGATCGCGGGTGTTCTGCCAGGGCAGGTCGTGCCGGCCGTGGCGCTGCTGCCAGGCTGTCAGCGCCGGCGCGAACTCCGCGACAACGCGGTCGGCATCCTGGTCCGCCACGGCATCAGCGGCCCAGCAGGCCCTTCAGGGCATCGCGCGCGCTGCCGCCGCTTTTGGCGCCTTCTGCCGGTGCCGCCCCGGCACCGGGTTGCGGCGCCAGCCGGTCGAGCACCCGTTTCTTCAGCGCGTCCTCCGCCTTCTGCTTCACGGTATCGGTCACCATCGCGCCGAAATCGAGCCGGTAGGACGGCGCCTTCAGCGGCCCGGACACGCGCACCGGTATGGTCAGGCCGCGCAGATCCTCGACCTCGCGGCCGCCCTGGCCCTTGCTGGTGCCGACGATGCTGGCCTTGACCAGGTAGTTGAGAGTATCCGCGCCGATGTTGATCTCGCCCTCGCCGCCCACCCGCAGCAGCGGCGACTTCATCGACAGGTCGTTGTTGCGCGCCACGCCGTCGTTTATCCGGAAACTCGCCGTCAGTTCGGAGAAATCGGTTTTCTGCTTTGTGTCCGCCTGCTGGGTCTGCTCGCCCTTCAGCGCGCCGAGGCGGGCTTTCGCACTGTGTATCGCACCGGCGATGTCGATGCCCTTCAGCGCGCCGTCAGCAAGCTGCAGCGCGGCCGTGCCGCCCAGCGCGCGTTTCAGCGCATCGGCGGTGTTGCCGCGGGTATTCAGATCGACCGTCACCGTGCCGCGGCCTTCCAGCGTTTCGTTGTCAGCGAGATCCTTCAGCAGCGGCGCGAGGCTGATCCCGGCCAGCGTCTGCTTCAGCGCGAAGACCGGAATCTTCGGCGCCGCATCCACCGTCACAGCGCCATCCAGGGTGCCTTGGTACAGGCCCGCGTTCAGCGGACTGACCGCGAGCCTGCCGCCGCCGGCCTTGAGCCCCGCGCGCAGGTTCTGCAACTTCAGATTGTTGACCGTCAGTGCACCGATGCGGAGATTGCCATCGGCGCGCAGCGTCTTCAGGGCCGACAGGTCGAAAGGCTGTGCCGGAGCGGCGGCCGGCTTGGCTGGCGCCGTCGCGGCCGGCGGCGTGCCGCCCCCCTTGCCGGCAGGCGCTCCGGCCGGCATCAGGCGGTCAACATCGAGCTGATCGAGGTCGATGTCGAAGCTGTAGACCGAAAGGCCGGGGCCGGCGATGCCCAGGCGCGCCTTCAGCCTGCTGCCGGCCAGCGTACCGGAGAGATCAAGCCGCAGGTTATCCTTGGCGAGGTCAGTGCTGGCACTGCCCGCCAGTTCGCCGCTGATGCCCTGCCCGGGCAGCCCCGCGCCGGTCACACTGAAGCTCGTCTTCAGCTGCGGCAGGCTGAATTGCTGCGTCTGCAGATTGCCGTTCACCGGCGAGGCCAGGCGCAGCTTCACCGAGCGACCGTCCTGCCTGAAGCCGGCATCGATCGTCGCAGCGGCTGCCTTGAATGCCTCCAATGTGCCGGCAAGCGCAGGCAACTCCAGCTTGAATTCGAGATTCTCCAGTGTCGCCGCCCTGCCGCGGATGTTCAGCACCACTTGCTCCAGCGCGGCGGATTTTTTGCCGGCATCGAGGGTCAGCCGGGTCCCGAGATCCAACGCCAGGTCGAGCTTCGGGCGGTCGGCCTGCGCAGCCAGCGTCAGCCGGATGTCGGCCGGCACGCCGCTCGCGATGCGCCCCGTCTGCAGGTTCAGCTTCGACAGCGCGTAACGCGTGCCCGCGGCCTCATCACGAAACTCCAGCATCGAATCGGCAATGACCACGCGGTCAATATCGAAGGCAAACTGCCGGCCCGGCTCTCCAGCCGTTGATTTCCGCGGCTCCGCCTTGCCGCCCTTCTCTGCCGCATCACCGCCTACGAGGTCATCGAGATTCAGCCGGCCCTTGCGGTCACGCACGAGGCTGATGCGCGCGCCGCGCACCGTCACCTCGTCGATCACCAGTTGCTTCGACAGCAGCGGCAGCAGCTTCAGCGAAAATCGCGCGCCGTCGACCGCCATGAACTGTTTCTCGCTGTTGCGCTCCGACAGCGACAGTTTCCCGAGTTCGGCGCCGATGCCCGGCCAGAATGCGAGCTTGATGTCGCCTTCGAGTTTCAGCGTACGCTGGCTGTGCTCGCGCACCAGATCGATGATCTGCGGTTTGTACTCGTTCGGATCAAAAGTCGCGGCGACATAGGCCAGCACGCCGCCGGCGAGAACCACCAGTGCACCAATGACGAGAGCGGCAATCTTGAGGATTTTCATCGGTCGACCCGCGGCTGTTGCTGGGGTGGAGCGGGTGAAGGGAATCGAACCCTCGTATGCAGCTTGGGAAGCTGCCGTTCTGCCATTGAACTACACCCGCAATGCAGGGCATTTTATCATTCCCCGATGATCCGAATCCGTTGCAGTGCCGCTTTTCCGGCCACAATGCTCTCGGCGCTCGCCTGCCTGCTGCCCGGCCGCGCCCTGTCGGCGGACGCGCAGGCGGCACTGCTGCCCGAGGTCACGGTCAGCGCCACCCGCGTTGAACGGGACAGCTTCGATGTGCCGGCCGCCATTGATCGTGTTCCGCAGTCCGCCATCCTTGAAACCCGCCCCGGCATCAATCTGTCGGAATCACTGGGCCGCGTGCCCGGAATCAGCGTCCGCAACCGGCAGAACTTCGCGCAGGACCTGCAGATCTCCTCGCGCGGCTTCGGCGCGCGTGCGGGTTTCGGTGTCCGCGGCGTGCGCCTGATCGCGGACGGCATTCCCGCCACGATGCCCGATGGACAGGGTCAGGCGGCGTCGTTCAGCCTGGGATCCGCCGAGCGCATAGAAGTGCTGCGCGGGCCGTTTTCCAGCCTTTACGGCAACGCCGCAGGCGGCGTCATCCAGATATTCACCGCCGACGGGCCACGGGAGCCCGCAGCCACGGCGGATTTTTCTGCGGGCAGCCATGGCCTCGTCAAGCGCGGGCTTCGTTACGGCGGTCAGCACGGGCCGGTCAACGCACTGGTCGACTTCTCGCGCTTCGACACTGACGGATACCGCGACCACAGTGCGGCGCGGCGTGAACAGCTCAATGCCAAACTCCGGCTCGACACGGGTGAAGGAGGCTCGCTGACGCTGGTGGTCAACGCGCTGGACCAGCCCGAAACCCGGGATCCGCTGGGCCTGACCGCCGCGCAGGTCGCGGCAAACCCGCGCCAGGCCGTCGCCGCCGCCCGCGCCTTCAACACGCGCAAAAGTGTCCTGCAGAGCCAGGGCGGCCTGGTGTACGACCTCAGGGTCACAGCCAGCGACCGCCTGCAGGCGCGCGCCTACTTCGGTGACCGCCGCGTCAGTCAATTCCTGGCGATTCCGCTCATGGCCCAGAACAGCCCGACTTCGGCGGGCGGCGTTGTCGACCTCGACCGCAGCTACGGCGGCGGCGGGCTGGGCTGGACGCGCGACACGACGCTGCTGGGCACGCCTTTTTCCGTCAGCTTCGGCTTCGACTACGACCGGATGGCCGAACGCCGGCGGGGGTTCGTCAACAATCAGGGCGTCATCGGAGAGCTGAAGCGGGACCAGGACGATACCGTGACCGGCACCGACGCCTACGTCCAGGGAGAATGGCAGCTCGCGCCCCGCTGGCGGCTGGCGGCCGGCGCGAGGAACAGCCGGGTGGAGTTCCGTTCGCGCGATGACTTCGTCACAGCAGCCAACCCCGACGACAGCGGCAGCGCCAGTTACCAGCGCACCACACCGGTCGCCGGCCTGGTGTTCTCGCCGGATCCGGCCGTCAACCTCTATGCCAACATCGGCAGGGGATGGGAAACGCCGACCTTCGCCGAACTCGCGTACCGTCCCGGAGGCGCCACCGGACTCAACCTTGCGTTGCAGCCTTCGGACAGCCTGCACCGGGAAATCGGGCTGAAGACACTGTTCGGCGCCGCAGGCCGCTTCAACGCCGCGCTGTTCCGCATCGACGTGAAGGACGAAATTGTCGTCAACAGTTCCAGCGGCGGCCGCAGCGATTTCCGCAATGCCGCGGGGACGCGGCGCGAAGGGCTCGAGCTGCTGTGGGAAAACCGCTGGAGCAGCGGCTTCGAGTCGAGGCTGGCCTGGACCCTGCTCGATGCGCGTTTTACCACCGCCTACACCGCATCGGGGGCGGCCATCCCCGCAGGCAACCGCCTGCCGGGCGTCGCGCCGCGTACGCTGTTCGCCGAAGTGCTGTGGCGGCATGCGGCCAGCGGTTTCCACGGCGGCGTGGAGGCGATGCGCAGCGGCAGCGTTCCGGTCAACGACGCCAACAGCGAAGCCGCCGCGCCCTATACGGTCTGGAACATCCGGGCGGGCTTCGAGCAGCGCGGCAGGCGCTGGCGGCTGCGGCAATTCCTGCGCATCGACAACATCGCGGACCGCGACCACATCGGCTCGGTGATCGTGGCCGAGGGCAACGGCCGGTTTTACGAGCCCGCGCCCGGTCGCAATGTCCTGCTGGGCCTCAGCGCCGAGTGGACACTCTGAGGAATTGCGGCGCGCTCAAACCGCGGCGCGCGACACCCGGCACAGCAGCACCTTGAGGTTGGTCTGGTCCGACACCGGATCGCGCTGGGTCTTGTCGGTGAGGAAGTTCACCGGCCGCCAGGGATTGTACGGCTGGCGCTCGCCCCAGCCGATGGGGATGAACACGGCAGTCGGGCGGATGCCGGCATGCACCCAGGCCATGGCCTCGATTTTTCCGTGTGCCGACTCGACGCAGACCCGCTCGCCGTCCCTGATGCCGAGCTGCGCCGCCTTCTGCGGATGGATCTGGCAATAGAGGTCGGGCCACATTTCCTGCGACTGCCAGAAGTAATGCGTCCAGCTGTGGAAATGCGCCGCCGGTGGCCGGCCGGTGACGAGTTCGGTGTCAAAACCCTGTGCACGCAGTTTCGCGCCGGGATGGTCGGGGCCGGGCGCGACGATGCGGCCGCGCGCGCTGCCGGTGGCCGGCGAGCAGAACGGCGAAATCACGCCGTCCTCGGCATCAGTTTCCAGCAGTTCCATGTACGGCAGATCGACCAGCTGTTCGCGCTCGGAATAAAACTCCGGCAATGCCGACAGGCCCAGCGTGTTGAATTTGGCTTCGAGTTCTTCGGTCCAGAATTCGAGTTTCCCCGACTTCGTCGGGAAACGCCGCCCCGGCGCGCCGCCGGGAACGGTCGTGCCTTCGAGGTACAGGGTCTCGATTTCCGGCGCGTCCTCGCTGGCGACGGGAATGCGCACCCAGCGATGCGGCACCGAATGCAGGCGCTTCTGCGTGCAGCCCTTCATCGCCGGCGTGTCGATGCAGACTTCGTCCCAGAACACCGCCGGATCCTTGTATTCCTCCTTCAGCACGTCGCCGAAACCGAGGCGTTTGCCGAGTTCGACCCAGATCCAGGTGTCGGATTTCGCCTCGCCCGGCGGATCGATCATCTTGTCGATCCACACCACGCGGCGGTCGTCGTTGGAGCGGCCGATCTCTCCCTTCTCGATGCCGCTCGCCGCCGGCAGCAGGTAGTCGGCATAGGCCGAGGTCTCGTTGGCGAAGAGTTCGATGTGCACCATCAGGTCCAGCGAAGCAAAGGCCGCGCGCGCCTTCTCCTGTCCCGGCCATTGCGCCAGCGGATTGTTGCAGCTGATCAGCGCGCGGATCGGATACGGCTTGCCGTGCAGCATCGCATCGGTCCAGCCCGCCGGGCTGCGCCGCACACGCGGCCTGTTGATCTTCGGCGCGCGGTCCTCGGGCACCTTCGCGGCCAGCGGCGTGCCGGCGCTCATGTTGAAATAGGCGCCGCCGCGGCGACCCCAGTTGCCGGTGATCGCGGAGAGAAACATCAGCACGCGGTTGGTCTGGGTGCTGTTGGTGTGCTGGTTGATGCCGCGGCTGGCGAAAATCACGCAGCCGTCGGCGGCGGCGATTTCCTCCGCCAGTTGGCGGATGTCGTTCGCAGCGAGCCCGGTGATCGGCGCTGCCCACTCCGGCGTGTAGCCTTTCTGCAGAATGAAGTCGCGCCATTCGGCGAAACCGAGCATCCAGTCGGCGCAGAATTTCGCGTCGTGCAGATTGTTGGCAAGGATGTGCTGAGAAAGGGCAAGAGCAAGTGCCATGTCGGTGCCGGGGCGGATCGGCAGCCAGCGGTCGGCCTTCGACGCGGTCGCGGTCAGCCGCGGATCGACGGCGACCATCTTTGCGCCGTTCCTGATGCGCCAGTCATTGATCATGCCGAAGTACACCGGCCGCGTTTCGGCCTGGTTGTCGCCGATGTAGACATACAGCTGCGCTGAGCCGAGGTCGTTCTCGGTATAGCTGTTGCCGCTGCCGATGCTGCCCAGCGTGATCTCGAAGGCGACGTTCTTGCCGCTGGCACAGAAGGGATCGGTGCCGTCCTTGTTCGGCGTGCCGAACAGCTGCGCGAACATCTTGGTTGTCGTGCGGTAGTCGAGGATGCCGGTGCGGGTGCCGATGAACATCGCCAGCGCTTCAGCGCCGTACTGGTCGCGGATTTTTTTCAGCTTGTCCGCAATTTCATCCAGCGCCTGCTCCCAGGAAATGCGCTCGAAGCGCCCCTCGCCGCGCGCGCCGATGCGCTTCTGCGGAAACTTGAGCCGGTGTTCGCTGTGGTACATCTGCAGCGTCAGCTGCGACTTGGGACAGACACGGCCTTTCAGCAGCGGATCGTCGTCATTGCCGGTGATTTTCACCAACTCATTGTTTTTAAAGTGAAATTTAACCGTGCAGCAGTTGAAGCAGATATTGCAGCCGCCGGGCACGACACGATCCGCAGCCGTGTCCGCGCGTTCTTCGCGATAGGGGAAAGCCGGCGGCTGCGCCTGCACCGCGGCCTGCGCGGCGAGCCCGTCCATGAACGAAGGCCGGCGCGACTGCTCGGGATGCGCGCGTGCCGGCGTGACGCCGGCGATTTCGCCGACTTTCTGCGGCGTCTTGCGTTCGAGATAGATCGTCGCCGGCCCGAGCAGGAAATGATCGGTGTCGCGCGGCGCACGGCCAGACTGCTGCGCCTCGGCCAGCAGCTCGCTGCGTTTGCCGAAGCGGATCGCCTGCGTCGGACAGACGCTGGCGCAGGCGGTGGTTTTTTCGCCCTCGGCGCGGCGGTCCGTGCACAAATCGCACTTCACCGCGTGATGGCCTTTGGCGTCGTAGCCCATCGCGCTGTACGGACAGGCGATCACGCATTCGCCGCAGCCGGTGCAGCGCGACTCGTCGACACGCACGATGCCGGTGACGGGATCCTTGCTGATCGCCTTCGGATTCACCGGACAGGCGCGCAGGCAGGCCGGGCGTTCGCAGTGCTGGCAGGTCAGCGTCAGGAAAGCGAGGCCCGCCTGCTCCAGTTCGCTGGCCCACACCACCTTGTTGCGGTACTCGCCGGGACCAAGGCGGTGTTCGGTCTTGCAGGCCGCCTCGCAGCTCTTGCAACCGGTGCAGCGCTCGAGGTCGATCAGCAGCGCCAGACGTTCGGAAGGTCCGCGTTCGATGCTGTCCATTCAGCCTCCCCAGGCCGTGATGTGCCACCAGGTGATCGGGCCGCCGTCGGCGACATAACCGGCGAAAAAGGTCACGGTGATCACGTGGATCACCACGCCCAGCACGAAAATCCAGGCCAGCGCCATGTGCAGCGGCCGCCACCAGGCCTGCTGCGCGGATACCGCGGCGCGCGTACCCAGCAACCGCGACTCTTCGCGGGCGAGGCGGCGATAGGCCAGCGCCAGCCGCGGGCTGCGGATGACATGCGGCAGATTCACCGAGAAGGTGCCCTCGTTCGCGCCGGGATCGAGCTGCGCCAGCAGCGCGCGTTTTTCCGAGATCAGCGCGCGCAGGCGTTCCCGCGCCGCGGCATCGGGCACGCGGAAGGCCGGCGCCTTGGAGGCAAAAGTCGCGGCGATGCGCTTCGAGCCGCGCACGCGGGCCCATATCCCCAGCGCGGCCAGAGCCAGCAGGGCCAGCAGCAGGAAGGCCGGCGGACGCCGCAGGAAACCGCCGGAGTGGATCGCGATCAGCACCATGCCGGCGAGCGAGCAGTACACATGCGCGTTGAACCAGTTCACCGGATTGGCGCCGCTGCCGCCGCGCTTGGCGATGACAAAGGCCACCGGCACCAGCAGCAGAATCACGCCGGCGACACCGGTCAGGTACAGCTCCGGGCTGCCCGGCGTGCGCCAGGCCTCGGGCAGCAGGCCGCGCAGCAGAAACCAGCCAATGATTGCAGCAAGCACTGCAGCGGTCAGCTGCAGCAGCCTGGCGTCGTGGATGTCGGGGCGTTGCACTGGAGGAAGGTTTTGCCGGATTGGAAATTCATTCTAGCACCGGCATCGCCGCGGCCTGTCCGCGGAATCCATATCGTAGGCGCAATCGCGCCGCCTCAGCCGTTCAGCGTCAGCGTCACCCGCTTCACCAGCGGATCGTCCGCGCTTTCCGAGACCGTGAATCCGAGGTCCTGGCACAGCGTCAGCATGCCGCGGTTGTTGCCGAGCACATGGCCGATCATGGTCCGCAGGCCGCGGGCGCGCGCCACATCGATCAGCCGCGTCATCATCTGCCGGCCCAGCCCCCGGCGCTGCCAGTCATCAGCCACCACGATCGCATATTCACAGCTGGCGCCGTCCGGATTGGAGACATAGCGGCATACGCCGATCTCGACCTCCCGGCCGTCGCGCACGATCGTCGCGACAAAAGCCATCTCGCTGTCGTAATCGATCTGCGTGAAGCGCGCGAGCATCCGCGGCGTCAGTTCGCGCAGCGTGTCCATGAAACGGAAACGCCGGCTTTCCGGCGACAGTCCGCGCACAAACTCCTGCTCCATGTCCGCATCCTCGGGACGGATCGGCCGCAGCGTCACCGCATCATCCCCCGCCTGCCACACGGTCACCAGCTCCGCCGGATAGGGATGGATGGCCATGTGGCCGTAGCGCCCGCGCAGCGGCACATGGTCCTCGATGACCACCCGGGCATCGACAACCACGGCATCGTTCTCGTCGACGATCAGCGGGTTGATGTCGAGCTCGACGATCCACGGCAACTCGCAGACCATTTCCGACACCCTCAGCAGCACCGATTCCAGCGCATCCATGTTCGCCGGCGGCATCCTGCGGAAGGGCCCCAGCAGTTTTGCGACGCGGGTGCCGCGGATCAGCTCGGCGACCAGGAAACTGTTGAGCGGCGGCAGCGCCACCGCCCGGTCCCGGTGCACCTCGATCGTGATGCCGCCGCTGCCGAAGGCGATCGCCGGCCCGAACACCGGATCGCGGATGACACCGACCATCAGTTCACGGCCGTTCGGGCGCCTGACCATGGGTTCGATGACCACGCCGCTGATGCGTGCCTGCGGTTTCACGCGCGCCGCCTGCGCGACCACCTGGGCGAAACCCGCGCGCACCGCCGCGGCATCGCGCAGGTTCAGCAGCACGCCGCCGACATCGGTCTTGTGGGTGATGTCCGGGGAATCGATTTTCAGCACGACCGGGTAACCGATGCGGTCAGCCGCGGCCACGGCCGCATCGGCATCGGCGGCCGCAACGGTTTCCGCCACCGGGATGCCGAACGCAGCGAGCACATCCTTCGATTCGATCTCGGTCAGCACCGTGCGTTTCTGCGCCAGTGCATCCGCGATGATGCGCCGCGCCGCCGCCGCATCCGGCGGCGAGCGCATCGCCAGCGGGCCCGGCGTCTGCAGCAAGGTCTGCTGGTTGCGGTAGAAGGAGGACAGGTGGCCGAACATCTCGACCGCTGGATCCGGCGTGCGGAACACCGGGATGCCGGCGCCTGCAAAATGTTTGCGCGCGCCCGCCACGCCCGCCTCGCCCATCCAGCAGGCGAGCACCGGCTTCGAGCGCCCGCGCGCCGCCGCGATCACCGCGTCCGCGGCCTTCGCCGGCTCGGTCATCGCCTGCGGCGTCAGGATCACCAGCGCGCCGTCCACCTGGTCGTCATCGAGGCAGGCCGTGACCGCGGCGCGGTAACGCGCGGCGTCGGCATCACCGATCAGGTCCACCGGATTGCCATGCGACCAGTTGGCGGGCAACACACCCTGCAGGGCATCGATGGTCCGCGGCGACAGTTCGGCCAGCGGAATGCCGAGGTCGGCCGCGCGGTCCGCCGCCATCACGCCGGGGCCGCCGCCGTTGGTGATGATCGCCAGCCGCTCGCCGCGCGGCCGCACCTGGGCGGTCAGCGCCTGCGCCGCCGCGACCAGCTGGCCGATGGTGGTCACCCGCACCGCGCCGGCGCGGCGCACCACGGCATCGAACACGTCGTCGGCGCCGACAATGGCGCCGGTATGCGACACCGCGGCGCGTGAGCCTACCGGATGGCGGCCGACCTTCATCAGGATCACCGGCTTGATGCGCGCCGCGGCGCGCAGGCTCGAAAAGAAGCGCCGCGCGTCGCGCACGCCCTCGATGTAGAGCAGGATGTGCTCGGTTTTCGGGTCATGCACCAGGTAATCGATGATTTCGCCGAAATCGATGTCGCGCGAACCGCCCATCGATATCACGCTGGAAAATCCGACCTTGTTGGGCAGCGCCCAGTCGAGCATCGCGGTGCATACCGCGCCCGACTGCGACACCAGGCCGAGGCCGCCGGGCAGCCCGTTGCCGCGCGCAAACGTTGCATTGAGCCCGATGCCGGGGCGCATGATGCCGAGGCAGTTGGGCCCGATCACGCGCACGCCGTGGCGGTGCGCATTGTCGAGCGCCGCCCGCTCCAGCCGCGCGCCGGCCTCCCCCGTCTCCGAGAACCCGGCGGTGATGATCACCACCGCGCGCACCCCGGCGAGGCCGCACTCGGCCATCAGCTGCGGCACCGTCTGCGGCGGGGTGGCGATCACCGCCAGATCCACCCGCTGCGGCACCTGCCCGATGGACGGATAACAGGGCACGCCGTTCACGCTGCGGTGCTTGGGATTCACCGCAAACAGCGCACCCCGGTAACGCGCGGCGCGCATGTTCTGCACCAGCACCGCGCCGATTGCACCGGTGCGCTCCGTGGCGCCGATGATCGCCACCGAAGCGGGCTCGAACAGCGGTGTCAGGTAGTGGCGGTCGGGCAGCGGAGCGGGGGTCATGGGCTGGGGGCTTCCGGGAACAGAGGTGCGAAGCGGCGCGTCAGGGACGGGGAACGGGATATCAAATGAGGCATCAGGCCGGACGCAGTATAAAATACCGGCCAGTCGATTCTATCGCCAACCCGTCGGTAAACCGCCCCCAGACCGCAAGACCGTGATTTCCGTGACCATCAATGGCGAGCCGCGCAGCTTCGACCGCGTACTGAACTGCAGCGAGCTGGTCGGCGAGCTCGGCCTCGCCGGTAAACGCATCGCCATGGAGCGCAACGGCGAAATCGTGCCGCGCAGCCAGTATGGCCTCTGCACATTGCGGGACGGTGACCGCCTGGAAATCGTCGCCGCGGTCGGCGGCGGCTGAATCCATGACGCAGATCATTGCCGCCTGCCGCCGCAGCGCCCACAATCCAGCCACTTGCCCCCTTCCCATCTGAATCACACCATGAATGCCATTGAAAATGCGGATCCGCTGGTCATCGGCGGCCAGAGCTTCCACTCCCGGCTGCTGATCGGCACCGGCAAATACCGCGATTTCGCCGAGACCCGCGCCGCCATCGACGCCAGCGGCGCGCAGATCGTCACTGTCGCGATCCGCCGGACCAACATCGGACAGAATGCCGGCGAGCCGAGCCTGCTCGATGCGGTGCCGGCCTCGCAGTTCACGATGCTGCCCAACACCGCCGGCTGCTACACCGCCGACGACGCGGTGCGCACGCTGCGCCTTGCGCGCGAGCTGCTTGACGGCCATGACCTGGTCAAGCTGGAAGTGCTGGGCGACCCGAAAACCCTCTACCCGAACGTGGTCGAGACCCTCGCCGCGGCGAAAACCCTGGTCAAGGACGGTTTCCGGGTCATGGTCTACACCTCGGACGACCCGATCGTCGCGAAGCAACTGGAGGACATCGGCTGCGTGGCTGTGATGCCGCTGGCATCGCTGATCGGCTCCGGCATGGGCATCCTCAATCCCTGGAACCTGCAGATCATCATCGACAACGCGAAGGTGCCGGTGGTCGTCGACGCCGGCGTCGGCACCGCTTCCGATGCCGCGATCGCGATGGAACTGGGCTGCGATGCGGTGCTGATGAACACCGCGATTGCCGCCGCGCGCGACCCGGTGCTGATGGCGAGGGCGATGAAACAGGCCGTCGCAGCGGGACGCGATGCCTGGCGCGCGGGACGGATGCCGAAAAAACTCTACTCCGCAGCCCCCAGTTCGCCGACCTCGGGACTGATCGGCAAACCCTGACCGGGGGCCGCATCCTGGCGGCGCCCCGGGCCGCCGTTTCCGTTACACTCGGCGCCCATGAATCCGCCGGAACAGCGACCGATCCGCAGTTATGTGCTGCGCCAGGGGCGCGTGTCGAACGCGCAGAAGCGCGCACACGACACCCTGCTGCCCCGTTACGGCCTTGAATACCGGGACTCTCCGATCGACCTCGATCAGGCCTTCGGCCGCAGCGCGCCGCATGTCCTTGAAATCGGCTGCGGCATGGGTGAAACCACGGTGGTGATCGCCGCCGCGCATCCCGGCACTGATTACCTCGGCATCGAAGTGCACACGCCCGGCGTCGGCAGCCTGCTGAAGCAGATCGACGCCGCCGGACTGAGCAACCTGCGCGTGGTCCAGCACGATGCGGTCGCCGTGCTGCGGCAGATGATCATGCCGGACAGCCTCGACGGCATTCACATCTTTTTTCCGGACCCCTGGCCGAAGAAGCGCCACCACAAGCGGCGACTGATACAGCCCCCCTTTGCCGCACTCGCGGCGTCACGGCTCAAACCCGGCGGCTACCTGCATGCGGCAACCGACTGGCACGAGTACGCCGAGCAGATGCTGGCCGTGCTCGGCGCCGAGCCGCTGCTCGAAAACACGGCGCCGGCTTATGCGCCCCGGCCGGAGTACCGGCCGCAGACCAAGTTCGAGACCCGCGGGCTGAAACTCGGCCACGGCGTCTGGGATCTCGTGTTCCGCCGCAAGCCACAGGCATGAAAAACGGCGGCCCGCGGGCCGCCGTTTGACGGAGCCGTCGCGATTACTCTTACTGATTGCCGCTGATCTTCGCTTCGCGGATCAGGTCGCCCCAGAGCTTGCGTTCGGCCTTGATGAAAGCCGCAAACTCCTGCGGCGTGCTGTAAACGGCCTCGATCGCCATGGTGCCGAGATTCTTCTTGACCTCCGCATCGTTGAGGGCGGTCTTCAGGTCCGCTGACACCTTGTTGACCGCGGACTGCTGCACGCCGGCCGGGAACATGATGCCCCACCAGTTGGAGGCATCAAAACCCTTCAGGCCCTGCTCGGCCAGCGTCGGCAGATCGGGGTTGAATGGCGTGCGCTGGCCGCTGGTCACCGCCAGCGCCTTCAGCTTGCCGGCCTTGATGTTGCCCATCACCGGAGGCGCATCGGAGAACATCAGCATGATGTGCCCCCCCTGCACCGCGGCGATCGAATACACGCCGCCCTGGAAGGGCACCGTGACGATGTCCACCTGGGCCACGCGCTTGAACAGTTCGCCGACGAGGTGGGACATGCTGCCCGGGCCGCTGGTGGCATAGGTCAGCACACCCGGCTGCTTTTTCGCGAGGGCAATGACGTCCTTGACGTTTTTCACCGGCAGCGTGACCGGGGTGACCAGGATGTTCGCGGCGCGCGTGATCTGTCCGACCGGCACGAAGTCCTTGTCGACGTCGTACTTGACCTTGTTCAGCAGCGGATTCGCCAGCACCGGCCCGAAATTGCCGAGCAGGAAGGTATGCCCATCCGGTGCCTGCTTGGCGGCATATTCCATGCCCACCGCGCCGGCGGCGCCCGGACGGGAATCAACCAGCACGTTCTGCCCCCAGAGCTCGGTCAGTTTCTTGCCGATGATCCGTGCCATCACGTCGGAACTGCCGCCGGCGGGATAGGTCACGACGAAGCGCACCGGCTTGCTGGGATAGGCCTGGGCCTGGACAACACCCGCGGCAAGGGCGCCAGCTGCGAGGCAGGACGCAATAAGGCTGTGCTTGATGCTCATGAATCTCCTCCAATCGGTAAGTGACCCCGCATGTGCCCGGTGAACTCCGGCACTACACGCAGGAACCACGGCTATTCTAGTCCCACAGCAGGCAAAGGCAACGGACGAACCGCCGCCGGGAAACTCAATCGAGAAAAAGACCAATAAGGTCGTTCAGGAAACGCCGCCCCAGCGCAGTGGGCGCCGCGCGGCGATGGTCCCGCGTCAGCAGGCCACGGACCTCGGCCGCCGCCAGCTGGGGCAGGATGCCTGCAAGGTTGAGGCCGGTGCGCGCCGGGAACAGGTCGAGATCAAAACCGGCATTGAGGCGCAAGGCATTCATCATGAACTCGCCCGGCAGTTCGGCGGGCACAACCTCGCGTTGCTCGCCGATGGCCTCCGCGGTGCCGGCCTGTGCCAGGTAGGCTTTCGGCTGGCGCAGGCGGGATTCACGCAATACATTGTTTTTAAACGATATTTTGCTGTGCGCACCGGCGCCTATGCCGAGGTAGTCGCCGAAGGCCCAGTAATTGAGATTGTGGCGGCCCTGCCGGCCGGCACGGGCAAACGCGGAAGTTTCGTAATGCCCGTAACCGGCCTCCGCCAGCCGCGTTTCCACGTCCGCCTGCATCGCAGCCGCATCATCGTCATCGGGCACCGCGGGCGGATGGCGGTGAAACCAGGTGTTGGGCTCGATGGTCAGATGATAGGCACTGACATGCGGTGCGCCCAGCGCAATCAGCGCCGCAATGTCGGCCTCGGCCTCCGCCAGTGTCTGCCCGGGCAACCCGTACATCAGGTCGAGGTTGACGTTGTCGAAAGTCGCCAGCGCCAGTTCCGCGGCGCGGCGCGCCTCGCCGGCGTCGTGGATGCGGCCCAGCGCCTGCAGATGACGGTCATTGAGGCTCTGGATGCCCAGCGACAGCCGGTTCACGCCGGCCGCGCGGAAACCCGCGAATTTTTCCGCCTCCACCGTACCCGGGTTCGCCTCCAGCGTGATCTCGGCATCGGCTGCCAGCGGCAGGCGCGCACGCACGCCGCAGAGCAGGGCGTCCAGGGCGCGCACCGACAGCAGGCTGGGCGTGCCGCCGCCGATGAACACGGTCAGCACCGGGCGCCCCCAGACCCGGGGCAGCGCGAACTCGAGGTCGGCAAGCAGCGCGGCCACGTATTCATCCTCGGGCAGCGCGCCCCGCGCTTCATGGGAATTGAAATCGCAGTACGGGCATTTGCGCACGCACCAGGGCACGTGGACGTAGAGCGACAGCGGCGGCAGCGCGGAAAACTGCAGCGATGAGTGCGGAGCAATGAATGATGTGCTTGAGACCACGGCGCTGCCCGGAGTGTCAGTCCCGCGGCAAGTCGCGCAGGCGCTGCGCCAGCAGGGCAAGTGCGCGGCCGCGGTGGCTCAGGGCATTTTTTTCCTCGGGCGCGAGTTCGGCGCCGGTCCTGCCGAGTTCAGGGATCAGGAACAGCGGATCGTAGCCGAAGCCGCCATCGCCGCGCGGGGCCTCGAGGATTTCGCCATGCCACTCCGCCTCGGCGATCAGCGGCTGCGGATCATCGGCATGGCGCACCAGCACAATGACGCAGCAATAGTGGGCGCTGCGGTTTTCCGCGCCGGCCAGCGCCTGCAGCAGCTTTTCGTTGTTCAGGCGGTCCTGGGTTTCGCGGTCAACCGCGACCGCCGCAGCCGCATAACGCGCCGAATGCACGCCGGGCTCTCCGCCCAGCGCATGCACGCAGACGCCGGAATCATCGGCCAGCGCCGGCAGGCCGGTGAGGCGGCTGGCATGGCGCGCCTTGGCCAGCGCGTTCTCGACGAAGGTGCAGTGCGGCTCCTCCGCTTCCGGCACGCCGAGGGTGCCCTGCGGCAGGACCCCGATCTCCAGCGGCGCGAGGATCGCTGCGATCTCGCGCAGCTTGCCGGGATTGTTGGAGGCGATGACGAGTTTTTCCATGAAAGAAAACCTTTGGCCACAGAGGACACAGAGAACTGCAAAAGCAAAAAACACTCAGCCTGAAGGCACAAAATCAGACCGGACGGTTTTCCCGGTGTCCTCTGTGATCTCTGCGGCAAAAACGCTTTTCAGCGTTGTCCCAGCGCCTCACGCTGCGCGGCGATCAGCTGCGCGATGCCGTTCTGCGCGAGATCAAGCATTGCTTGCATCTCGACACGGCTGAATGGCGCGCCCTCTGCCGTGCCCTGCACTTCGATGATGCCGCCGCCCTCGGTCATCACCACGTTCATGTCGGTGTCGCAGTCGGAGTCTTCGGCATAGTCGAGATCAAGCACCGGCACGCCGCGGTAGATGCCGACCGACACCGCGGCGACAGCCTCGCGCAGCGGCGACGCCGCGATGCGTTTTTCGCGCAGCAGGAATGCGACCGCATCGGCCAGCGCGACGTACGCGCCGGTGATGCTCGCGGTGCGGGTGCCGCCGTCGGCCTGGATCACGTCGCAGTCTAGCTGGATCGTGCGCGGCCCCAGCCGGTCGAGGTCAACCACCGCGCGCAGCGAGCGCCCGATCAGGCGCTGGATTTCCTGTGTGCGTCCGGACTGCTTGCCGCGCGCCGCCTCGCGGTCGGTGCGGGTGTTGGTCGAGCGCGGCAGCATGCCGTACTCGGCGGTGACCCAGCCGCGATCACCGCCGCGCAGATGCGGCGGCTGTTTCTCCAGCACGCTCGCGGTGCACAGCACCCGGGTTGCGCCGGCCTCGATCAGCACCGAACCCTCGGCGTGGCAGGTGAAATTGCGTGTGATGCGGATGGCGCGCAGCGCATCCGGGTGTCTCTGGCTGGGTCGCAAGGCTTTCCTTCATATGCTATGTTTCGCGGGTTTTCATTATAAAGCCCGCCGCAATGATCCACAGCATGACCGGTTACGCCACCGCCTCGCGCGAACTCGCCTGGGGCGCCGTCAGCGTGGAGCTGCGTTCGGTCAACCACCGCTATCTCGACCTCTCGTTCCGCATGCCCGACGAGCTGCGCGCGGTGGAACAGGCCATGCGCGACATGATCTCCTCGGCAATGACCCGCGGCAAGGTCGAATGCCGGGTGTCCTACGCACTGCGCCCTGGCGCGCAGGGCGGCAATGAAATCGACGCCACGCTGCTCGCGCAACTGCTGCGGCTCAATGCGCAGGTGCAGGCCGCCCTGCCCGAGGCGCGTCCGCTGGGCGTGCCCGACATCCTGCGCTGGCCCGGCATGCTCGGCGCAGAAACGATGCCGGTCGACGAGTTCCGCGCCACCGCGACCGGGCTTCTGGGTGAAGTCCTGCGCGAGTTCGCCGCCGCCCGCGCCCGCGAAGGCGCGAAGCTCGCCGCGGTCATCCTCGAGCGCGCGGCCGGCATGCGCGAGCGCATCGCGGCGGTGAAGCCGCGGCTGCCCGGCATCATCGCCGCCTTCCAGGACAAGCTGAACACCCGCCTGAAGGAGGCGATGCTGTCGGCCGATGACGAGCGGGTGCGCCAGGAAATCACGCTGTTCATCAACAAGATCGACGTCGACGAGGAACTCTCGCGCCTCGCCACCCACCTTGACGAACTGGAGCGCATCGTCGGCAAGGGCGGCGCCTCGGGCAAACGCCTGGATTTCCTGATGCAGGAACTGAACCGCGAGGCCAACACGCTGGGCTCAAAATCCGCCGACGTCGAAGTCACGCGCGTCGCGATGGACCTCAAGCTGCTGATCGAGCAGATGCGCGAGCAGATTCAGAACATCGAATGAAGCCCCGATGAGCGGCAACCTGTACATCGTCAGCGCGCCCTCCGGCGCCGGCAAGACCAGCCTGGTGGCGGCGCTGCTGGAGGCCGATTCCCAGATCCGCAAATCCGTGTCCTACACCACCCGCGCGCCCCGCCCCGGCGAGACCGACGGCAGGCATTACCATTTCGTGTCCGGGGAAAAGTTCGAGCAGATGGCGCAGGCCGGTGACTTCCTCGAGTCGGCGCTGGTCCACGGCAACCGCTACGGCACCTCGCGGCGCTGGGTCGGGGAGCAGCTCGCCGCGGACACCGACATCATCCTCGAGATCGACTGGCAGGGCGCTGCGCAGGTGCGCAGACTGATGCCGGACGCCATCAGCATTTTCATCCTGCCGCCCTCTTTCGAGGCCCTGCTGCAGCGGCTCAACACCCGCGCCCAGGACAGCCCCGAGGTCATCGCGCGCCGGCTCGCCAATGCCCGCGAGGAGATCGCCCACGTTACGGACTTCGACTATGTTATTATCAACAGCGAATTCCGGGTGGCGGCGGCCGAACTGCAGGACATCATCCGTGCCGAACGCCTGCGCACCCCGCGCCAGCTGAACCGGAACACCGAACTGTTCAAAAAACTCAGGCAGGAATGAAACCATGGCCCGCATCACCGTAGACGACTGCATGAAAGTCATCCCCAACCGCTTCGAGATGTCGCTTGCGGCAACTTACCGCGCCCGCCAGCTGTCCAACGGCGCGCAACCGATGATCGACGCGACCCGCGACAAGCCGACCGTGATTGCGCTGCGTGAACTCGCGGCAAGCAAGTTCGGCGCAGAGATCCTCAACAAAAGCCCGACGTAACAGGCCGTGCCCGAAGTTGGGGCGTCGGCCTGATTGCGGACGGCACATGGCACCGGACGCATGACTGCTTCAGCCCCGAACACCGCCACCGCAGCCCCGCCTGCCGCGCCCGCCCTGTTCGAGGAGTGGTCGGGCTACCTCAAGCCTGACGACATCACCCAGCTGCGGGCGGCCTACCAGTTCAGCGAATCGGCCCACCAGGGCCAGTACCGCAAGTCCGGCGAACCCTACATCGCGCATCCGCTGGCGGTGGCCAGCATCCTTGCCCAGTGGCACATGGATACGCAGGCGCTGACCGCCGCGCTGCTGCACGACGTCGTCGAGGATACCGACGTCACCAAGAACCAGATTGCCGAGCTGTTCGGCCGCCCCGTCGCCGACCTGGTCGACGGCGTCTCCAAGCTTGACCGCATCGAGTTCGACACCCAGGAGAAGGCGCAGGCGGAGAATTTCCGCAAGATGCTGCTGGCGATGGCGCGGGACGTCAGGGTCATGCTGATCAAGCTCGCCGACCGCCTGCACAACATGCGCACCCTGGATGCCGTGCACCCGCAGAAACGCCAGCGCATCGCAAGGGAGACGCTCGACATCTACGCGCCGATCGCCAACCGCCTGGGGCTGAACAGCATCTACCAGGAAATGGAGGACCTGTCCTTCAGCCACCTCTATCCCGACCGCCACCGCGTGCTGGCCAAGGCCGTGCGCACCGCGCGCGGCAACCGGCGCGAGGTGGTCAGCAAGGTGCTCGACAGCATCGAGCGGCGGCTGAAGGAGCACGGCGTCGAGGCGCAGGTGCAGGGCCGCGAGAAACACCTGCACTCGGTCTACCGCAAGATGCGCGAGAAACACCTGTCCTTCGCGCAGGTGCTGGACGTGTTCGGCTTCCGCATCGTCGTCAAGGACACCACCGCCTGCTACGTGACGCTGGGCCTGCTGCACGGCCTCTACAAGCCGATCCCGGGCAAGTTCAAGGACTACATCGCGATTCCCAAGGCCAACGGCTACCAGTCGCTGCACACGACGCTGTTCGGCCCCTTCGGCAGCCCGATCGAGATCCAGATCCGCACCGCCGACATGCACCGGATTGCCGAGGCCGGGGTTGCCTCGCACTGGCTCTACAAGAGCTCGAACACCTCGCTGTCGGAACTGCAGCAGAAAACGCACCAGTGGCTGCAGAGCCTGCTCGAGATGCAGTCGGAATCCGGGGATTCGGTGGAGTTCCTCGAACACCTGAAGGTCGACCTCTTCCCCGACGAGGTCTACGTGTTCACGCCCAAGGGCAAGATCATGTCGCTGCCGCGCGGCGCCTGTGCGGTGGACTTCGCCTACGCCGTGCACACCGACATCGGCAACCGCTGCGTCGCCGTCAAGATCAACCAGGAACTGATGCCGCTGCGCACGGAGCTGCGCAACGGCGACCGCGTGGAAATCATCACCGCCTCGCATGCCAAGCCCAATCCGCTGTGGCTCAATTTCGTCGCCACCGCCAAGGCCCGCGCGCACATCCGGCATTTCCTGAAGACCATGCATTTCTCCGAGTCGGTGCAGCTCGGCACGCGATTGCTGCAGCAGGCGCTCGCGAACTTCAAGGCGACGCCCGCCGATGTCGGCGACGCGCAGTGGGACAGGCTGGTGCGCGACTCGAGCGGGCGTTCACGCGACGAAATCCTCTCCGACATCGGCCTCGGCAAACGGCTCGCGGTGGTCGTCGCCCACCAGCTGCTCGCGCTCGGCGAACCGCTGCCGCCGGAAGCGCGCCCGGCGGGCGCCGTGGTCGTGCGCGGCTCCGAGGGGCTTGCCGTGCAGTTCGCGCGCTGCTGCGGACCGATCCCCGGCGACCCGATCATCGGCATCATCAGCAAGGGCCAGGGCATGGTCGTGCACACCCACGACTGCCCGGTCATCGCCAAGAGCCACCGCGATCCGGAGCGCGTGCTCGACGTGCAGTGGGACGCCAATCCGACCAAGCTCTTCGATGTCGGCATCCGCCTGGTGGTCGCCAACCAGCGCGGCGTGCTGGCCAAGGTCGCCGCGGAAATTGCCGCCGCCGAATCCAACATCCAGAACGTCGCCGTGGATCCCGATGCCGGCGGCACCTACACCGTCATGCGCTTCACGGTGCAGGTGATGAACCGCATGCACCTCGCGCGCATCGTGCGCGATCTGCGCCGGATTCCCGAGGTCGTGCGCATCAGCCGCATCAAGGGCTGAACAGCCCGCATCTCCGGCGCAGGCCCGCAAAACCCATCGTGATCCGATGCAGGAACAGCTGATCAGCCGTACGGTAGCGGCCGGGAAATCCGGCTTCCGCCTCCGTGCAGCCTCCCGGAGCGGCGCTTGAACACCCCGCGCATCCTGCTGGTGGAGGACAACCCGGATGACGAGGCGCTGACGCTGCGCGGCCTGCGCACCGGCGGCTGGGACACCGGCACCACCGTCGCCAGGGACGGCAAGGCCGCCCTCGAAAAACTCGACGCCATGGCCGGCCTGCCGGCCCTGGTATTGCTCGACCTGAAGCTGCCCGGACTCGACGGCACGGAAGTGCTGCAGCGGATCCGGGACAACAAGCGCACGCGGCCGCTGTGCGTGGTGGTCTTCACTTCTTCAAATGAACCGGGTGACGTCGCGCGCTGCCATGCGCTGGGCTGCAACGGCTACGTGGTCAAGCCGGTGGCGTACGAGAGTTACATTGAAACCGTGCGGCAGATCGGGCACTACTGGCTGGCGCTGAACAGGACGCCGCACAAAGCCTGAGGCCTCACTTCCGGCGGCAGGCGCTGCGGCCGTCGTTCCAGCCCATCATGTAATCCGCATCCTCGCGGAAACGCCGCTCGTCGCGGCGCTGTGCGCCCTCGGCCGAGGCACAGCCGTCGGCATGTCCCTGGCGGAACGCGGGCGAATAACCGGCGAGATTGAAACGCGGCTTCTGCGGCGGCGGGCTGCCGCAGGCCGCCAGCAACAGCGCGGTGAGCAGCAATGCCGCAGTTTTCGTGAAGGTGCCGCTCATCCTGCGGGCACCGGACGGCCGTCGCGGATTCTCACCCGCTGCCCGACGCCGACATCGGCATTTGCCGTCGTGAATGTCCGCAGGCTGCGGTCATCCATGCGCACGCGGATTTCGTAATGCAAATTCCTGTTCATGTTCTTCTCGAGTTCATGGCCGGCATAGGCGCCGGCTCCGGCACCGACCACGGTCATCGCGGTGCGTCCGCTGCCGCCGCCGACCTGGTTGCCGAGTATGCCACCGACCACGCCGCCGGCCACCGCGCCGACACCGGATCCCTGACCCGCAGTCCGGACCGCGCGCACCGACTCGACCACGCCACAGGCCGTGCAGGCCGCGGCCGCCGGCCGCCCGGCATTGCGCTGCGCCGCAGGCACTTCATCCTTGCGCGCGGCCTGTTCCCCGCCGTGCGGCGGCTGATGCGCAGCGGTCTGCGACTGCGCCACCGGCAGCAGTCCGGTCATCGCGGCGATGCCCAGCATGCTGGCAATGATCACGGCGATCCCGGCAATCAGGAGCGTGGGATATAGCAGCGCCGGTACATTGCGCGTCACCGGCACCGGCTGCGTGTTGCGGATCGTGCTCATGGCCTTGCCTCCAGTCGAAAGTCCGGGCGGGCCGGCGCTGCCGGCTGCCCCGCAGGAGGATCATCGCAAGAGGAATGCCAGAAAAAATATGTTTAAAAACAAATACTTATGATACATCATCGGGAACAGCCGTCGCCGGCCAACGACATCGCCGCGAAGACTGCGGACAAGTGGCTGTTTTTACTCGGAATTCACCAGTCTGCCGGCGGCGACGCCGCAGCGCCTCAGGCGCGCACCGGCTTGAACAGGCGCGGATCCAGCTGGTGGCGCTGCAGCAGCTTGTAGAACTCGGTGCGGTTGCGCTTCGCCATGCGCGAAGCCTGGGTCACATTGCCGTCGGTGATCTTCAGCAACTGCGCGAGATAATCGCGCTCGAACTTGCGCCGCGCCTGTTCGAAGGAGGCCAGCTCGGTCTGTTCACGCTGGATCGCCTGCTGCACGAGGTTCGCCGGAATCAGCGGCGTCGTCGCCAGAGCGACCGACTGTTCGATGACGTTGTAGAGCTGGCGCACATTGCCCGGCCACGAAGCCGACACCAGCTGCTCGACGGCTTCGGAGGACAGTCCGCTGACGTTTTTCTGGTAACGCGCCGCCAGTTCGCCGAGGAAATGCCCGGCCAGCAGCGGAATGTCCTCGCGCCGGCTGGCCAGCGACGGCAGTTCCAGCGACACCACCTTCAGCCGGTAATAGAGGTCCTCGCGGAAATTGCCCGCCGCCATTTCAGCCTCGAGATCGCGGTGCGTCGCCGAGATCACGCGCACATCGATCGGCGCGTTCTGCAGCCCGCCGACCGGGCGCACCTGCTTCTCCTGCAGCACGCGCAAAAGCTTCACCTGCAGCGCCTGCGGCATGTCGCCGATCTCGTCGAGCAGCAGCGTGCCGCCGTCGGCGGCAAGGAACAGCCCGCGGTTGTCGCGCACGGCGCCGGTGAAGGCGCCCTTGACGTGACCGAAGAGCTCCGACTCGAGCAGCGGCTCCGGTATCGCGCCGCAGTTGATCGCGACGAAGGGACGGTCGCGGCGCGGGCTCGCGGCATGCACCGCGCGCGCCAGCAGTTCCTTGCCGGTGCCGGATTCGCCCCGGATCAGCACCGCGGCGTCACCCGCCGCCACCAGCCGCGCCTTGGCCAGCACCTCCTCCATCGCCGGATTGCGGGTGATGATCGACTTGCGCCAGGCGCCGTCGTCGGCACTGGCGGCATTGGGCTGTCCGGACACCGCCAGCGCACGTTCGATCTCGACCAGCAGTGCCTTCGCATCGAAGGGTTTGGTCAGGTAACCGAAGACGCCGCCTTTCACTGCCGCCACCGCATCGGGAATCGTGCCGTGCGCGGTGAGGATGATCACCGGCAGCGCCGGGTTCTCGGCGCGGATCGCCTCGAACAGCGCGATCCCGTCCATGCCGCCCATCTGCAGGTCGGTGACCACCACGCCCGGCCGTGACACCGCGAGCTGCGCCAGCGCGCGCTCGCCGCTGTCGGCCACGGTCACGCCGTAACCCGCCGCCTCCAGCCGCAGCTGCATCAGCCGCAGCAGCCCGGGATCATCGTCCACCACCAGTATCCGGGCCGCGCCCGCCGTCTTCATGTTCATGTCCATGCCTGCCTCCTGCATTGATCCGTGAATGCCGCGGTCACTTCTTCCGCGGCGCGCCGCCTTCGCGGCCCGTCATGTTGCGCTCCAGCGTCATCAGCGCATCGAGTTTCTGCTGCAGTCCCTGGGCGCCCGCCTCGAGCCGGCGCTGCTCCTGCAGCATGGCCGTCACCAGCAGCGCCAGCCCGCGCAGCCCGCTGTCCGCGTTGCGCGTCACCGGTTCCAGCATTTCCAGCGCGCGCACCTCGTCCCCGGGTGCCGCACCGGGCAGCGTCAGCAGCAAGGCGTAACGCAGGCGTGTTCCATCCGTGCGCGAGCGCGCGTACGTCCGGCGCACCGCCTCCTGCTCGCGCGCGAGCTCCGGCCCCGACAGGTGCCGCACCCGCGCATAAAACGCCATGATGCGCGCGAGTTCGCCACTGTCGGCGCGCACGTCCTCGACCGGCGGGCTGTCCGGCGCCTCCGTGCCGCGCAGCGCGCCGCAGCCGGCGAGCAGCAGTGCCGGCAGCAGCACCAACGGTCCGAAGACCGCGCCGGCGCGCCTCATGCCGGCACCGCCTGCCGCAGCGGCAGCCTCAGGCGCAGCCGCGCGCCGGACTGCCGCGGCTCGTCAACCACCTCGACGGTGCCGCCGTGGGCCTGCGCATAGTCGCGCACCACCGACAGGCCGATGCCAGACCCGCGCAGCGGACCGCCGGCAACGCTGCGGCCGCGGAAAAACGGATCGAACACGCGCTCGCGCTCCGCCGGCGGTATGCCCGGCCCCGAATCCGAGACCTCGAGCAGCACATGCGCGCCGTCGCCGCGCACATCGACCTCGATGACGCCGCCTTCGGGCGAGAATTTCACGGCATTGGACAGCAGGTTGTCGAGCATGATGCGCAGTTTCTCCGGATCGGCCTCGAGCGTGATGTCCTCGATCTGCGGCGCCACCCTGAGCGCCCGCGCGCGCAGCGCGAGGTTCTGGTCATCGAGCACGCGGGCAACCACGCGACGGACCTCGACCTGCGCGAAGCGCATCGCGCTGCGCTGGTACTCCGCGGCACCGTAGGACAGCAGATCCTCGATCAGGCGCTGCAATTCTATACTGTTGGCGCGCAGTATCCCCGCCACTTCCTGCTGCTCCGGCGTCAGCTTCCCCAGCGCCTCCTCCGACAGCAGCTCGGAGCCCTCGCGCAATGCCGTCAGCGGCGTCTTCAGCTCGTGCGAGACCTGGCGCAGGAAGCGGTTCTTCTGCTGCTCCAGCTCGCTCAGCCGGTGGCGCAACCACTCGATGCGGCGCCCCACCATCTGCAGGTCGCGCGGGCCGCTGACCCCGACCGGCGCCGTGAAATCGCCGGAGCCCATGCGCCGGATCGCCGCATCGATCTGGCGGATCGGACGCGCGATCAGCACCGTGAAGCCCGCCGCCAGCAGCAGCGCCACCGGCACCAGCGCCAGCATCTGCCAGAAGGTGATGATCTGTGCCCGCGCCGCGGTCTCGCGCATCGCCTCGATCTCGCGGTCGATCAGCCGGTCGCCGCGCTCGATGATGCCGCGTGCGCGCTCGTCGAGCCGCGCGAAGGCCTCGGCGGCGCGGCCGAGGCCGGCGCCTCCGCCGGGGCCGCGCAGCACGGCGTGGATCGCCGCCTCGCCGCGGATGATCTCGTCCAGCGCCACGCGCTGCTCGGCATCAAAGGGCAGCTCGGCGAACTCGCCGGCGACCTTGAGGAAGGCCGCGCGGTTGTTCTCGTAGGCATCGAGCAGCGAACGGTCGCCGAGGATCACCATCTGCCGCGCATTGCGCTCCAGCGCGCCCAGCAGTTCGGCCAGCCGCCGGCTCGCCTGCGTCGACTGCACGGCCTGCTGCACCGCGAGCTGGCTGCGGTTGGCGAACTGGTTGATCGACACCGCGTTGTTGACCAGCGCGAGGATCAGCGGCAGGGCCACCATCGCGAAGCCGACGACCAGCAGCCGCGGAAAGGAATTGGGTTGCAGGAAACGCATGCCAGTACGCGACCCGCGCCGGGCCGCCTCCGCTGTTACGTGCCCTGCCGGTTCTTGTCCTGCAGCACCTTGATCAGGCCGTCGATGCCTGACCGCCCGATCTCCGTGTTGAACTGCCCGCGGTAGCTGATCACCAGGCTCGCGTTTTCGGCGACGATGTCGGTGACCTTCCACTGCTTGTCGGTCAGCGTCATCCGGTAATCGATGGAAATCGGCTGACGTCCCGGCTCCCGCACCAGCGTGCGCACCGTGGTGTAGTCGTCGCCCGGCTTCATCTGCAGCGGCCGCACCTCGATCCTGCGGTCGACGCCGGACACCTCGGACAGCGCCGCGGTGTAGGTCCGGACCAGCAGCGTGCGGAACGCGTTTTCGAGCGCCTTCCTCTGCTCCGGCGTCGCATCACGCCAGGCGCGGCCCATCGCGAGCTGGGTCATCGAGCGGAAATCGAAATGGGGCAGCACCTTCTTCTCGGCCAGGTCCTCGAGCACCCGCCGGTCGCTGTTCTGCTTCAGCAGGCCCAGCACTTCCTCGACGGTATTCTTGACCAGCACGTCGGGCGCGGTCTGCGCGCGAGCCGCCGTCAGCGGCAGCAGGAACACCAGGGCAAGCACCGCGGCAATCGTGTTTTTCATGTTGTTGTCATCCCTGTACTTTTGATGATGTGACGATACCCGGGTTAGGCCGCGGCATGGCGCAAATGTTCCGCTTTTGCCGGCACAAATCCCGGCGAATGCGGCGAAAAATCACGAATCTCCGCTGAAACAACCGCTTGCCCGTGGCAACGCCGCACACCGTCGCCGGACGGAGACAGTGCAGCACCGTGCCGCCTTTGTTATGTTGTTATGATCAACGGCCGATGAACGTGGAGGAAAAACCGCCGTGAAACTGCTGCGCTACAGCCTGAAACATGAACCGCGCACGCTGGCCCGGCTCGGCGTGCTGATCGCCCCGGGCCGCGTTGCCGACCTGCGCGCCGGTTATGCGCTGCACCTGACCCGGCGCGCCGGCAATGCCAAGGGCCGCGAACTGGCGGCACTGTGGATGCCGCCGTACATCACCGAGTTCCTGCACCTCGGCGAACAGGGCTGGATCGCGCTCGCCGACGCCTACACCTTCCTCGCCGACCTCGCCGCCGGCACGCCCGATGCCGCGGGACTCGACGGCGAGCCGCTATTCCTGCCGCTCGCCGACTGCCGGGTCTACGCACCGCTGCGGCCGTCGAAGCTGATCGCCGTCGGCCGCAACTACCCCGGCTACACGCAGTTTCCGGGCAAGGCGCCGGGAAAAATCCCGACCGGCTTCATCAAGACCGCCTCGGCGATCACCGGGCCGGGGCGCGACATCATCAAGCCGCGCATCACGCAGGCACTGGACTGCGAAACCGAACTCGCGGTGGTCATCGGCAAACGCTGCAAGGATGTGCCCGAGGAAAAGGCCTGGGACGTGATCGCCGGCTACACCATCCTCAACGACGTCACCGCGCGCGACCTCGGCGCGCTGGAGAAACAGGGCGGACACATGTTCCTCGCCAAGACCTTCGACCGCTTCGCGCCGCTGGGGCCGTGGATGATCACCCGCGACGCGATCCCCGATCCGATGCACCTGCGCATCCAGACCCGGGTCAACGGCGAAACGCGCCAGGACGGCAACACCCGCGACATGCTGTTCAGCATCCCGCAGCTGGTCGCGCATTTTTCGCAGATCACGCTGATGCCCGGCGACATCATCGCCACCGGATCGCCCGGCGGCGGCGCACTGGCCAATCCCGACTGGTACCTCAACGCCGGCGATGTCGTCGAGTCCGAAGTCGAGGGCATCGGCATCCTGACCAACGGCGTGGTCGACGAGCCTCTGCCGGGCTGAGAAATGGCGCCAGAGCCTTACAAGGTTAATCCTGCCGGCACTTGATGACGTAGGACCCGTGGGACACCACATACCGTCCCTGCTGCCCGGCATCAAGCGGTATGCGTTCGAAATTCAGGGCCAGATTGCGTTCCTTCCAGTCCGGTATGTAACGATAGGCAGGCAACACCCCGTCCCAGCGGAATTCCGTCGTACCCAGAACGGGATTCAGTCCCATCTGCTGATCATTGCCGGGCCTGTCGATCTTCAGGCGCAGCACTTGTCCCTTCTTGGCCTGCAAGCCTTCGGGCAGAACGGCATAACTGCCCCAAGTGTAATCAGTGCTCAGACCGCAAGCCACACGCAGCAGTCTTCCGTCCGCAATATCCTTGGCTGAATAACCCTCTTTCTCAAAAAGGTCTGCCACACGCCGATTGAAATCCCGCTTCAGTTCGGCGGATGTGTAAAGGTCAACAACACTCACCCAAATGACTTCCTGCGGCTTCGGCGAACTGGCGCAACCCGCAAGCCCCATGACCAAGCCCAGAATGCCGATCGAATGCCGATACGCCATGGTGGTCATCATTAAAATCAGCGCGCGATTTTCGCGATCTTCAGTTCGCCGGCCAGCTGGTCGAGCGCCGCGAGCAGCGCCTCCGGCATCGGCACGCCCATTTTCTCGTTGTCGGCGCGCGTGACATGCGAGCCCTCTCCGGGCAGGCGGATGCGGTCGACGCCGGGCAGGCGCTCTGAATTGCGGATGTCGCGGATCAGCGTGTCCATGCCCTGCTTGAAATCGGCCAGCGGCTGGAACGCCCCGATGTTGATCGCGACAATGGCATGCCCGGTATTGGTGACGCTGGTATCGTCATTGTTGAAATCGATGACGTCCTTGCCCATCGCCGCGCCGTTGAGGTTGCCGGCGAGCATGCCGAGGACCAGCGCGAGGCCGTAGCCCTTGTAGCCGCCGATCGGCAGCAGGAAACCCTCGTTCGCGCGTTTCGGATCGGTCAGCGGCTTGCCCTTGCGGTCCATCATCCAGCCTTCGGGCATCATCTCGCCGCGCTGCGCCTTGGTCTTGACCTTGCCGTAGGCGGCGACTGTCGTCGCCATGTCGAGAATCACCGCCGGTTCCTCACCCGCCGGCACCGCAACCGCGATCGGGTTGGTCGACAGCAGCATGTCGAGCCCGCCCCAGGGCGGCAGGTGGTTGGCGCTGCCGACGGCCATGTAGAGGCCGATCATGTCCTGCGCCAGCGGCATCGTCGCGTAGAGCGAAGCCGGGCCGGCATGGTTGCTCCACTTCGCGCCGACCCAGGCCACACCCGCGGTCTTCGCCTTCTCGATCGCCTTCTCGGCGGCGAATTTCATCACCAGGTGGCCCATGCCGTTGTCGCCGTTGACCAGCGCCATGCCCGCCAGCTCGCGCTCGACGCGGATGTTCGGCCTGACATTGACCGCGCCGCCCTTGATGCGGCGGATGTACTGCGGCAGGCGGAACACGCCGTGGCCCTCGGAGCCGTTGATGTCGGCCTGGGCCATCAGCTGCGCGATGGTTTTCGCGTCCTCTCGCGGCACCGCGACCGCCTCGAAGGCGGAAGCAATGAATGCTCGCAGTTGATCACCCGCAATCCGTTGCCGCGTGTTCTGTTCAGCCATGACTGTTGTCCTGATTGTGTTCTTCCAGTTCGACCAGCGCGCCTAGAAAATCCTTGGGATGGATGAAGGCGATGCGCTCGCCGTGTACATTCAACTGCAGCCTGCCGGCGCCGAGCACCTGCACGCCGGCGGCGCCGAGCTCTTCCGTCGTCTGGCCGACATCATCGACACCGAGGCAGAAATGATGGATGCCGCCCTTCGGATTGCGCTCGAGGAATTTCGCCACCGGCGAATCCGGGCGCGAGGGTTCCATCAGTTCGATCTTCGCGTTGCCGAGATCGATGTAGGTCATGCGCACGCCCTGCTCTTCGTTGACCTTGATCGCGCCGGCGCTCAGTCCGTACGCCGCCTCGAGCTTGCGCAAGGCCGCCGCAAGATCGGGCACGACGATGGAGACATGGCTGAGGCCGGTGATCATTGTTTATAAGTATTTGATTTTAAATTACTTTTTCTTTCCTGAGCTCTGCAATGCGGGCATCACTGAAACCCAGTTCCTCGCGCAACACCGCTTCGGTGTGCTGGCCCAGCAACGGCGGCGCGCGGCGGATGCTCGCCGGCGTGTCGCTGAAGCGGAAGGGTATGCCCAGCATTTTCACGCTGCCCGCGGTCGGATGCTCGACTTCGGTGACCATCTCCCGCGCAATGGCATGCGGTGCGGCCAGCGCCTGCGCCACGCTGTTGATGCGGCCGCAGGGGATGCCGGCCGCCATCAGTTTTTCGATCCACTGCTCGGCGCCTTCGCGCTTCAGCTCGGCCTTGATCAGTTCGTCGAGCGCCTCGCGGTTGCCGATGCGGTCCGGGTTTTTCGTGAAACGCGGATCGCTCGCCCACTGCGCATGGCCCAGCACTTCGGCGAACTTGGCGAACTGCCCGTCGTTGCCCACCGCCACCGCGATCATGTCGTCGCGCGTCGGATAGGCGGTGTAGGGCACGATGTTCGGGTGGCCATTGCCGAAACGGCCGGCGTTTTTGCCGGAGATCAGGTGGTTGGAGGCGACGTTGGCCAGCATCGCCAGCCCCGAATCGAACAGCGACACCTCGACATGCTGTCCGCGGCCCGTCGTATGGCGTGCATTGAGCGCCGCCAGCACCGAATTGCAGGCCAGCATGCCGGTGCAGATGTCGACGATCGCGACGCCGTATTTCATCGGCGTGCCCTCCGGCTCGCCGGTGATGCTCATCAGCCCCGACTCCGCCTGCAGGATGAAATCGTAGCCGGGCAGCCCGGCCTTCGGGCCGACGGAACCGTAACCGGTGATCGAACAGCGCACCAGCCGCGGTGCATTTGCCTGCAGCCAGTCGTTGCCGAAGCCCCATTTCTCCAGCGTGCCGACCTTGAAGTTCTCGACCAGCACGTCGGATTTTCTGATCAGCCCGGCCAGCACTTCCTGCCCGGACTTCATCGCCATGTTCAGCGTCATCGACCGCTTGTTGCGGTTGACACCGAGGTAGTAGGCCGATTCCCCTTCGGCGAAGGGCGGCCCCCAGCTGCGGGTGTCGTCACCGGCGCCCGGCGGCTCGACCTTGATCACGTCGGCGCCCATGTCGCCGAGCATCATCGTGCACAGTGGACCGGCGAGGATGCGAGTCAGGTCGAGGACGCGGACGCCCGCGAGGGCGCCCTGGGGTTCTGCGGGGGGCATGGATGAAAAAGGTAACTGGTAAATGGTGATTCGTGATTGGTGGGGCAACGGTGGCGGCTGACTTGCCTGCCGCCACCCATTACCACTTGCCCATCACCAATTACCGTTTCTTCCGCCGCATCGACGGCGGCGCATTGAGGTCGCGCTCGCAGCCGTCAACGTATTTCTCCAGCTCCTTCTTCGCCTGCAGGCGGAATTTCTGGAAGTTCGGCTTGCGGCCGGCGAGGAAGGCGTCCATGCCCTCGTTCGCCTCGGGCGAGCCCCAGACATGGGCCAGCAGCTCCATGCCGTGCTGCCAGGAGGAATACAGGTTGTCGGATTCGAAGTTCAGCGACTTCTTGGTCATGCGGATGGTCAGCGCGCTGTGGCCCTTCATGGTTTCGCACCACTTCAGCGTTTCCTTCAGCAGGTCCTTCTGCGGCACGCATTTGTTGATCAGGCCGACTTCGACCGCTTCCTTCGCGGTGAAACGGCGGGCGCAGAAAATCATCTCGCGCGCCAGGCGCTCGCCGATGATGCGCGGGATGTACTGGGTCGCGCCGACCGTCGGGCAGGCGCCGACTTTCGCGCCGGTCTGGCCGAGCACCGCGTTCTCCGAGGCGATCACCAGGTCGCACCACAGAGCGAGTTCGTGGCCGCCGCCCATGCACCAGCCGTTGACCATCGCGATCACCGGGATCGGCAGGCCGCGGATGGTCATCGCCAGGCCGAGCATGCGGTCGTTCCACATGTAGGCGTTGGTGAAGTTCAGGCGCTTCATCGCATAGAAGTCGCCGCCGGCGGAAAAGGAGCGGTTGCCCTTGCCGGTGACCACGGCGCAGACGATCGACGGGTCTTCACGGGTCGATTTCAGCGCATCGATCATCTCGTCGAGGGTCTGCTCGCGGAAGGCGTTCAGCACTTTCTCGCGGTTGATGGTGATCCAGGCGACCTGGTCCTTCACCTCGTAAATGATGTCGCTGTACTTGCGGCTTTTGGACTTCCGGGCTTTTGCGGCCATGTTTCTCCCCACGGGTCGGTTGTTCTGGAAAGCTGCAATTTTAGCAGATGGCCTCTCGATGATTGACAGCCTCAGGGGCCCTCTCTATCGTGGATTTGCAGCAGCCGGCAATAGTTCACAACATGGCCTCCACGCAATGCAGCGGCGCATTGCCGAAGGGCCGTGCGCGGAAAAATGCCCGGCTCATCGGAAGACGGACTGGAGAAATGACGGATTGCGTGATCTTCGAGCTTCGACGCTGTCAGGACTGCGGACAACCGGTCGGCGCCAGGGACAGGTTCTGTGCGCGCTGTGGCGCCAGGTTGCCGCGTGAGCCCAAAACGATCCGGGCCGAGTGACTCAAACCAAAGTTGCCGGGCCGGATCAGAGATATTCCGACACCTCCACCAGATTCAAATCCGGATCCCTGAAATAAACCGAGCGGATCTCCCCCATCGCCCCGGTCTTGATGCAGGGTCCTTCGATGATCGCCACCTGGTGTTTCTCCAGGCTTGCGATCACCTGCGCCAGCGGCACCGAAGCGATGAAACAGAAATCCAGCGTGCCCACGCCCGGCGCATGCGCCTTCGGTTCGTATGCCTTGCCTTGCACATGGATGTTGATTTTCGAGCGGCCGAACTTCAGCGCCAGGCGCTGGCCGTTGCGGAAGGTTTCGAGCGTCATGCCCAGCACTGCGGTATAGAAGCGGATGATTTCATCCGGCTGGGCGGTGGTCAGGACGAAGTGGTCGAGGCGGTCGATCATGGGTGGAGCTCCCGTGCCTGAGTCGTCATTCCGGCCAAACACAGCGCGAGCCGGAATCCAGCAAGGGACCGTGGCAAATCCCTGGATTCCGGCGTGCGCCGGAATGACGACTATTCGTAAATATTTGTTTTAATTGATATTTTTAGATCACGCCCTTGGCGCGCAAATCGGCGAGGGTTTCGGGTTTGAGGCCCGCCTTTTCCAGCACGACGGCGGTGTCCTCACCCAGCCGCGGCGCGGTACTGCGGATGCGGCCGGGCGTGGCGGAGAGCTTGGGCACGATGCCGGGCACATCGACGGTGTAGCCGTCGCGGGTCTCGATGTTGAGGATCATGTCGCGTGCCTTGTACTGCGCATCAGCGGCGATGTCAGCGATGGAATAGATCGCGCCCGAGGGCACGTCGTGGTCGGCGAGGATTTTCAGCGCCGTGGCCTTGTCCCGGGATTTCGTCCAGGCCGTGATCGCGCCGTCGATGTCGGCGACGCGTTTGACGCGGCCGTCGTTGCTGGCCATCTCCGGCGACGCCGCATAGTCGTCACGGCCAATGGCTTTCATCAATCTTTTGAATATGCCGTCGCCGTTGCCGCCGATCAGGATCCAGCCGTCCTTGCAGGGATAGGCGTTCGAGGGCACGATGCCGGGCAGCGCGCTGCCGGCTGCTTCGCGCACGACGCCGAAGGCGCTGTATTCGGGCAACAGGCTTTCCATGCAGTTGAACACGCTCTCGTAAAGCGCGATGTCGATGACCTGCCCCACCCCTCCGCGGGCGTCACGGTGATAGAGGGCCATCAGGATGCCGATCACGGCGTGCAGCGCCGCCAGCGTGTCGCCGATCGACACGCCGACGCGTACCGGCACGCGGCCGGGCTCGGCGGTCAGGTAACGCAGGCCGCCCATCGACTCGGCGATGATGCCGAAGCCGGGGCGGTCGCGGTACGGCCCGTCCTGGCCGTAGCCGGAGATGCGCGCCATGACCAGCTTCGGGTTGATTTTTTTCAGGTCTTCGTAGCCGAGGCCCCACTCCTCCATCTTGCCGGGACGGAAGTTTTCGATCAGCACATCGGCGTCCTTCACCAGTGCGCGCAGCACATCCTGGCCTTCGGGCTGGGTCAGATCGAGCGTCACCGACTGCTTGTTGCGCGACTGGACCTCCCACCACACCGAGTTGCCGTTTTTCAGCAGCCGCCACTTGCGCAGCGGGTCGCCCTTGCCCGGCGGCTCGATCTTGATGACCTCGGCGCCGAAGTCGGCCAGCGTCTTGCCGCAGAAGGGGCCGGCGATCAGCTGGCCGAGTTCGATGACGCGCACGCCGGCCAGCGGGCCGACGGCGGACGGGGATGGTGTTGCCATGGCGCGGTGTCCTCCGGTGAACCCGAAGGATACCGCGGAGAAGACGCTACTTGGCCTTCTGCAGCCCGGCGGCGTGTTTCACCGCCTTGATGATGTTGAGGTAACCCGTGCAGCGGCAGAGATTGCCTTCAAGGCCGTGGACGATCTGCTCGTCGGTGGGGTCCGGGTGCGCCTTGATCAGCGCCGCCGTGGTCATGATCATGCCCGGCGTGCAGAAGCCGCATTGCAGCGCATGGCATTCGGTGAAGGCGGCCTGCGCCGGGTGCAGCTTGCCGTTCTTCGCGAGGCCTTCGATGGTGACCACTTCGCAGCCCTCGGCCTGGGCCGCGAGCATGGTGCAGGACTTCACCGCGCGGCCGTCGACATGCACGGTGCAGGCGCCGCACTGGCTGGTGTCGCAGCCGACATGGGTGCCGGTGAGTTTCAGCTCGTCGCGCAGGAAATTCGCCAGCAGCGTGCGGTCCTCGACCTCGGCACTGCGCTGTTCGCCGTTTACCTTGAGGGTGATCTTGGCCATGTTATTTCTTCCCCGAAAGTGCGGCCGCGGCGCGGGTAGCCATGACCTTGACCAGCTGCGCGCGGTATTCGCGCGTGCCGTGGATGTCTTCGTTGATGTCGTCGGCGGCGAGCGTGAGTTTTTCAATCGCCGCGGCGCTGATGCCCTTCGCCAGCGCCTGCTCGGCCTCCGTCCAGCGGAACACGCCGGAGGCGCCGGCGCCGGTCACCGCGACGCGCACACCGTCGCCGGCCTGCGCGATGAACACGCCGGCCATCGCATAACCCGAAGCGGGATGCGGAAACTTGCAGTAGGCCGCGGCCTTCGGCAGCGGGAAGGCGATTTTGACGATCAGCTCGCCCGGCTCCAGCGCCGTCGTGAACATGCCCTGGAAAAATTCGTCGGCGGCGATCTCGCGTTTGGTGGTAACCACCTTGGCGTTCAGCGCCAGCACCGCCGCGGGGTAATCCGCCGCAGGGTCGTTGTTGGCGACCGAGCCGCCCAGCGTGCCGCGGTTGCGCACCTGCGGGTCGCCGATGCCGGCCGCGAGGCAGGCCAGCGCCGGGATCGCGTCCTGCACGACCTTGGACGCGGCCACGTCGGCATGGCGGGTCGCCGCGCCGATGGTCAGCACGCCGCCCTTCATCTCGATGCCGGCGAGTTCGGGCAGGCTGGCAATGTCGACCAGCTGGGTCGGCTGTGCCAGACGCTGTTTCAGCGTCGGGATCAGCGTCATGCCGCCGGACAGCGGCTTGGCGTCCTCGTCCTTCGCCAGCACTTCACCGGCTTCGGCCAGCGATTTCGCCTTGCGATACTGGAATGAGTACATGGTTATTGGCCTTTCTTCGCGGCGGTGATCGCCTGCCAGAGCTTGTGCGCGGTCAGCGGCATGTCGAGCGGCGGCACGCCCAGCGGGCGCAGCGCGTTCATCACGGCATTGGTCAGCGCGGCGAGCGAGGCGGTGCAGCCCGATTCGCCCATGCCCTTCACGCCGAGCGGGCTGATGGTGCCGAAAGTGGTGTGTTCGGCGATGGTGATGTCCTTGATCCAGCCGGCCTTGGGCATCGTGTAATCCATGAAGCTGCCGGTCAGCATCTGGCCGGTGTCGGGGTCGTAGACAATGTTCTCGCCGAAGATCTGGCCCCAGCCCTGTGCCACCGCGCCGTGCATCTGGCCTTCGACGATGGTGTGGTTGATGACCGTGCCGCAGTCATCGACGGTGACATAGGAAACCACCTCCGTGACGCCGGTCTGCGGGTCGATCTCGATTTCGGCGACATGGCAGCCGTTGGGGAAGGTCGATCCGAACTTGCCCTCGCCGGTGACCACCAGCGGCTTTTTCGCGGCAAGTTCGCCGAGCGTGATCTTTTTGTTCGACGCGGTCGACTTGAACTCGCCGTTCGCATAGGCCACCTGCGACGGCTCGACACCGAGCTGCTCGGCCGCCAGCGGGGTCGCGGTCTCAATCAGCTTTTTCGCCGCAATGCTGCAGACCGTGCCGGCGCCGACGATGGTGCGCGAGCCGCCGGTGTGATTGCCGATCAGGCCCTGCTCGCCGATGCCCTGGCGCAGCTTCACGCGTTCAGCCGGGATGCCGAGGCCGTCGCCGATGATCTGCGCGAAGGTGGTTTCGTGGCCCTGGCCCTGGGAATGCGACACCGAGTAGGCGGTGATTGTGCCGTCGGCATGCACTTCCAGCCGCACTTCGTCCTTGGGGAACATGCCGGCGCCGGAATTCTCGATCACCGTCGAGAAGCCGAGGCCGCGGATCATGCCGCGTTTTTCGGATTCGGCGCGGCGTTTCGCGAAGCCGGCAACGTCGGCGAGTTTCATCGCCTTGTCGAGCACGCCGTGGAAATCGGCGATGTCGTAGACCGAGCCGGTCGGCGTCTTGTAAGGGAAGGCGTCGGTCGGAATGAAGTTGCGGCGGCGGATTTCCGCGGGGTCGATCTTCATCTGCGCCGCGGCCTCGTCGACCAGGCGCTCGATGGCAAAGGCGATTTCGGGGCGCGCGGCACCGCGGTAGGCCGACACCGGCGCGGTATTGGTCAGTGCGACACGCCAGCGGCCGTACAGCGCCTGGGTCTTGTAGACGCCGTTCAAGCAGGTCACCGGGTTGCGCATCGGGCTTACCGGGCCGGCGGGATGCAGATAGGCGCCGAGGTCCGCGATCCAGTCGATGCGCATGCCGAGGAATGTACCGTCCTTGTCGAGCGCGAGTTCGCCGTCGATGTAGTTGGCGCGGCCGTGGGAGTCGGAGAGGAAACCCTCGCTGCGCGAGGACACCCATTTCACCGGACGGCCCAGCGTTTTTGCGCCGAGCATCAGCGCGACGTATTCGGGATAGGCGATGCTGCGCTGGCCGAAGCCGCCGCCGACATCGCGGGCGACGACCTCGATCTTGTCGTCGGCCACGCCGGTGTAGGCGGCGAGCTGCATGCGCATCATGTTGATGCCCTGCACCGGCGAATGCACCGTGAATTTGCCGCTGGCGGCGTCGAAGGCCACCGCGCAGGCACGCGGTTCCATCGGATTCGGCGCGACGCGGGTGACGTCGAGCCGCAGTTTCGTGACATGCGCCGCCTTTGCGAAGGCGGCTGCCACGGCCGCGGCATCCCCCGCCTCCTGCTCGAAGCAGAGATTGCCGGGCACGTTGTCATGCAGCTGCGGCGCGCCGGGCTCCAGCGTGGCCCGCGGCGACACCACCGCCGGCAGGTCCTCGTAGTCGACTTCGATCAGTTCGGTGGCGTCCTGGGCCTGCAGCGCGGTTTCGGCGATCACCAGCGCCACCAGGTCGCCGACAAATCGCACGCGGCCCTGCGCCAGCACCGGGCGCTCGGGAATGCTGGCCTTTTTGCCATCCTTGCCGGCGAAGGTCAGGAAACTGAGCGGCTTGACGTACCCGGCCCTGACCGCGTCCTCGCCGGTCAGCACGGCCAGTACGCCCTTCGCCTTGCGTGCGGCATCCGTGTTCACCGACAGGATCTTCGCGTGGGCGCGGTCGGAGCGCAGGAAGGCAGCATGGGCCTGGTTCGGCAGGCTCCAGTCCGCGGCATAACGGCCCTCGCCCTTGATCAGGCGCAGGTCCTCGAGGCGGGCGAGCTTCGCGCCGCCGACTTCAAACAGATGTGAATGATGTGTGTCCATGACTGTCCCGGGCACCGCATGCTGGACGCCAGCAGCGGCGCACTCGCTCCTCGTTTGGAATAGCAGCTAGGATAACGCAAATGCGCGAAAAAAATGAACTGTTCCGGCCGCCCCTGCTGTTGCAGCCCCGCGCATGCTCGCGCACAATGCAGCGAAGGCAGTCCATATCGTACACAGTCCGCCTAAGCTCCCGCCCCGCATGAAAAAAGACACCCTGCTGACCCAGGCCGGCCGCGACCCCGCGCAATCCCGCGGCACCGTCAACACGCCGGTATACCGCACCTCGACCGTGGTTTTCCCCGACCTCGCGAGTTTCGAATCCCGTGATCCCGACGACTACAAGAGCATGCGTTACGGCGTGCACGGCACGCCGACGGCCTGGGCGCTCGAAGACGCGGTGGCGAAGATGGAGGGCGGTTACCAGGCGGTGGCCCTGCCTTCGGGGCTGGCGGCGATCACCGTCGCGCTGGCGGCCTTCTGCAGGAACGGCGACCACCTGCTGGTGACCGACAGCGCCTACGCGCCGACGCGGATGTTCTGCGAGCGCCAGCTGCGGCCGAACGGCGTTGACGTCGAGTACTACGACCCGCTGATCGGCGCCGGCATCGCGGCCCTGCTGCGGCCGAACACCAAGGCCGTGTTCTGCGAGCCGCCGGGCTCGCTGACCTTCGAGATGCAGGACATCCCGGCGATTGCCGCCGCGGCCCATGCCCGCGGCATTCCGGTGCTGTCGGACAACACCTGGGGCACGCCCTACTTCTTCCGCTCCTTCGAGCGCGGCGTCGATGTGTCCATCCATGCCGCGACCAAATACATCGTCGGCCATTCCGACGTGCTGATGGGCATCGTCGTCACCAACGAGCGGTGCTGGCTGCCGCTGCGCCGCACGGTCGCGGACTACGGCTTCTGCGTCAGCCCCGACGACTGCTACCTCGCGCTGCGCGGCCTGCGCACCATCGGCGTGCGCATGAAGCAGCAGATGGCCAATGCCCTGGCTGTGGCGCGCTGGCTGCAGGCGCGGCCGGAAGTGCAGCGCGTGCTCTATCCGGCACTGGAAGACGATCCCGGACACGCCATCTGGAAACGCGATTTCGACGGCGCCGCCTCGCTGTTCGGCGTGGTGCTGCACGCGGTGCCGCGGGCGAAAGTCGCGGCCTTCGTCAATGCGCTGCAACTCTTCGGTATCGGTTCGAGCTGGGGCGGCTATGAAAGCCTGGTCACCGCGCCGCAGCCCGAGAAGGTGCGCAGCGCGACGCGGTGGAATCCCGCCGATCCGGTGATCCGCCTGCACATCGGGCTCGAGGACCCGGCGGACCTGATCGCCGACCTGGCACAGGCCCTGACCCGGCTGCGCTGAACCGGGTCAGCGCAGGTCGTCCACCGCGGCGGCGATGCGCCGCCCGCCCTCGATGACGCTGCCGATGTCGCAGGCGATCGAAATGCGCAGGTGCGGGCTCAGGCCGTAAGCCTCGCCCTGCACCACCGCCACGCCGGCGTGCTCGAGCAGGTAAATCACGACATCCTGCTCGTTATCCAGCACCTGGCCCTGCGGCGAGCGCCGCCCCAGCAGGCCCTCGATGCGCGGGAACAGGTAGAAGGCGCCCTGCGGCCGGTCGCAGCTGATGCCCGGGATCCGGCCGAGCAAGTCGAGCATGCGGTCGCGGCGCTGCTGGTAGGCGCCGGCGCAGTCCGCGAGAAACTCCTGCGGGCCCTCGAGCGCCGCAACCGCCGCCCACTGGCTCAGCGCATTGACACCGGCCGTGCTCTGCGACTGCATCTTGATCATGCCGTTGATCAGTTCGCGCGGCCCGGCGGCAAATCCGAGCCGGAATCCGGTCATCGCGTAGGCCTTGGATACGCCGTTGACGGTCAGCGTGCGCTCCGCCAGGTCGGGCGCCACCCGGGCCATGGTGCAGAACTCGACGCCGTCGAAGCGCAGGTGCTCGTAAATGTCATCCGACAGCACCCACACCTGCGGATGGCGGCGCAGCACCTCGGCCAGCGCCAGCAACTCGCCGCGGCCGTACACGGCGCCGCTGGGATTGCCGGGCGAATTGATCAGCAGCCAGCGCGTGCGCGGCGTGATCGCCTCCTCCAGCTGCGCCGGGGTGATCTTGAAACCGCTGTCCATGCCGCAATCGACGATGACCGGCGTGCCGTCGGCAACCAGCGCCATGTCGAGGTAGGAAATCCAGTACGGCGCCGGAATGATCACTTCATCGCCGGCGGCGAGCGTGGCCTGGAAGGCGTTGAACAGGATCTGCTTGCTGCCGGTGCCGACCATGATCTGGTCGGCGGCGTAGTCCAGGCCGTTGTCGCGGATGAACTTGCGGCGCACCGCCTCGCGCAGCCGCGGAATGCCGGCTATCGGCGGATAACGGGTCTCGTTGCGGGCCAGCGCCTCGACGACCGCCGCCTTGACGTGTGCCGGCGTCTCGAAATCGGGTTCGCCTATGGTGAGCCCGATGATGTCACGGCCCGCGGCGCGCAGATCGCGCACCCGCTGCGCGGCAAGCGTGCTCGGCGACATCCGGATGCGGGACAGGCGGGGCGAATAACGGATCGTGGCCATGATGCGGGGGTGTTCCTGTGAACGGCACGGCCCCGCATCTTAGCGGCGCGGCCCGGCACGCGGCAATGGCGGAAGACACAAAAAAGAAAAGGCGCCCGCAGGCGCCTGTGCCGCGGGAGCGGCAGGTTACTTGGACTGCGCCTTGGCGCGTTCCTTGAGCCAGATATAAGCGGCAAACCCGCCGATCATCGCCACGAACAGCAGCGCGAACAGGATCAGCGCGGTGGGATCGGCATCGACCGGCGGCGCGGCCACCGGCGGCGCATCGTCGGCGAACGCAGGCAGCGCCATCAGCAGGGAAAACGTCCCGGCAAACAGTTTGTGCATTACAGGCTCCTCATCGGCAGTGGGTGGATGTTCTGCCGGCAATGTTGCGGAGCGGAGCTTGCTGCAGCCTTACGCTGTCTTGCGGGAAACTTACGACGGTCGCGCGTTCAGAAATAACCGTCCATCATCCGGTCGACCCAGGATGGCAGCCGCACTCCGTCCTTGCGTTCGAAAGCCGGAATGTAAGGCTTGATGTCGAGCACCGGCGTGCCGTCGAGGGCGTCGAGACCGCGGACAACCATGCCGCCCGCATCAACACTGACCAGTTCGACGGCGGTGACGCCGATCGGATTGGGGCGGAACTTGGTGCGCTGGGCGAACACACCCACCGGCTCAAGGTCCTCCATGCCGCGCGGATTGCGCGCCAGCTGTTTCGCCGGTTCGAAGGGCGGAATGCGGTCCAGGTGGAACACGACCACCACATGCGAAAACTCGCCGAGCCCGGCCAGCCCTGCGGCATAACGCGGATCGAGCTCGATCCGCGACTCGACCTTCGCCCACTGCCCTTCCGACATCCGGTTGCGGTCGCTGCGCACATGGCCGACCGGTTCAAAGACTGCCATCAGATTCCTGCTCCATGAACGGGACGCGCAAGGCGCGCGCCGCGGCAAGATAACAGAAGCGCCGCCACGAAAACAAAGGGCCGGCGTGAAGCCGGCCCTCGGGCAAGGCGGATCGGCGCACTCAGCAGCCCGCGACGCATTTCCCCTTGCCGTCGAACTCCATCGTGCGCTCGCTGATGGCCAGGTGGCTGGCCGGCTTCAGCCGCTTCATCAGCGCGGCCGTGCGCGAGGCGGCCCGCGGCGCGCCGCCCTCGGTGACCGGCTCGTTGGGATGGGTCAGTATCACCGAGGCGGGCTTCACCAGTTCATTGATGACGTACTCGCCGGAGAGGAAGATGCCGGGGTTGTTGCCCAGGTTGAGCACCGCGAGATTGGCCTTGTGGAAATCGTGAACGACGGTCTTCATTTCCGAATGGATGCCGGTGTCGCCGGTAAGGTAGACCGTCAGGCCGTTGGTGAACTTGACGACGAAACCGGTCGCGGGCCCGTATTCGAGGATCGCGCCGTCGGCCTTCAGTTGCTCGCGCTGCGCCTCCGACAGCAGCGCCGGCGGCACGTTGTTGACATGCGAGGCATAGACGATCGAGATCTCGACGCCGCGCGGCGCGTCGGCCGTCTTCGCGACAAACACGCCGCCGAGGTCCGTCTGCGAGGCGCAGACCGCGGCGACCGGCACCGTGGTTGCTCCGCCGGCCTGCGGGCAGAAGCCGATCGGCTTGCCGCCGCCGCGGATCGCGAGCACCTTGTTGCCGACGAAGCCGCCGATCGCGCGGGTCATCACCATCGCCGCGTTTTTCGCCGCGACGACCTCGGCGGTCGTCGAATTCGGTGCCGGCACCCGCTCCGAGTTCGCGCAACTGCCGGCGCCCGGCGCCTTCAGCTTCAGGTCGCCGACATGGTCGCCGTGCATGTGCGAGAGCAGCACCATGTGGATCGTGCCCAGCCGAGGATCGTCGCCGCCGGTGACGTTGTGTGCCGGGTCGTAGAGGAAGCGCACGCCCGTGGGATCCTCGAAAATGATTGCGCGGTCGTTCGCGCACAATTCGCCGGGGTGGGAGCCGATCGGCGTGATCTTGACGTTCTGGGCAAAGGCGGGCACTGCGGAAAGCACTAGGGCAAGGACTGCACAGGCGATCTTCATTGGACTCCTCCGGAGATGCGGTGCTTGTTGTCGGGTGCGGCGTCTGACGGGGAACGCATCAGTGCCTGGCAGGCAAGAAAATCCCGCGCACCCATCCTACAACGGGAAACCGGGGCGGTGTGGAACAAACTTGCCGGGCATGCCGCCTGTAATCTGGCGGGGCAGATGTTCGCGTGACCGGGGCAGACGGAACCCGCATGGCCGGCACAAAAAGAAAAAGGGGCCAGCCCTTGAGCTAACCCCTTGATCTGAATTGGTAGGCGGTGGGAGATTCGAACTCCCGACCAACGGATTAAAAGTTGATATAAGCTATTGTTTTAAAAGAGAAAGTGCCCGCCCTCAACCGCCCACACTCGTCGGTGCTCGTTAATTCTTGCGGACTTTCCCTACGTTACCTTTGCAGCAAGCTCGCAACCGTTTGAGATTTAACCATTGCGAAATTGTAGGCACTGGATACCGTTGAGTCCGTTGCCCGAACTAACTTAAGAGTTACGTAAACGGCGTCCCCCGCATCTGTATATGTTCCGACCAGCACGGCATCGGCGTTTTGATTACTGCTGATTTCGCGGATTTCTCTCGAAAGAATTAGCTCCCCTTGCCCGGGGTTAACGAACAAATTCCCTCGAAGCTTTAATTCTGATACTGAAACACCAATTTGGGTCAAGCGTGATGCCATCTGCTCCGCCAACAAGCGCCCAAATGCAGAAGATCGCTCAAGATTTCCGAGATCCACCACCGTTGGGACCAACACTCGCTTGCCCCCTGGTGCGATGAATGGTGTTTTAGTTTGCCCCTTAATCAGAGCATCAACCGCATCATACGCAGCGGAAATAAATACGCTTTCTCGCTCAGCGTAAACAGTTTTCGTTGCACATCCACTCGCGGCCAGAATTGCGAGGAACGCCAAAATTAAGGAAATAGCCTTGGACATTCTCATTTTGCCCCCCCGCCAACAATGGCAAATTGCTTGCTAGTCACTGTAAAGAGGGATGTATCTACTTCATCTACGTAATAGGTATCGGTGCGGTGTAATAGAAATCTTCCATCACCCTCTATTGACGTAGTCAGCACGATTTCTGTTGTAGGCCTTTTCTGCATTTCTATAATGGACGCCGCGACATCCGCAGCCACGACCACTGCCCCAACCGAGCCAGTAACATCGTGTCGCCCAATTGCAGCATCGCGAAGAACCAAAACCCCCGCTCCCAATGCAGTTAATGAGCCTGGCGCATAACGAGAAAGAGAAACGTGTTGCACTTCTTCGGCTGCAACGGAAACGCGAAGGGCTCCATCAGGAACAGAGCTGACAGCCACCCCTTTAGCAATAAGGCTACTCCGGAGCTGCGACGCAAAAACACGGCCAAAAACCGTTTGAGCGTTTGCGGGTACAAAAACCCGATAATTATTTCCTGCAGATACCCGCTCAATATTATTCGCAATGTCATTAGCAACAACTTGCCAATGTGTTGCCGACTTTAGTTTGTACTCAGGCTCAACACTGAAAGTCGCGACAGGTGGACGGCCGTCTTGAATCGCACAGCCGCCCATCAGCAGTGAAAATAGGATCAAACCTTGAATGCTCTTTTTCACGATACCCCCCTTAGGCCGTAATGTGAGCGGACGTAAGTTATTGTTTTAACACGAATCGCAGCCAATCTCAACGCCTCCATGCTTTTGATTTCTGCCTCTATACTTTAAAAAGAACCCTAAAATTCTCCGTTCTCGTGAGTTGTCACGCGAAATAGTTATCAACATCCCGGACCATTACGGCTCGGGCAAATTCCTCAATGAGGCGGCGCTAGACCAGCCCACCATTTTCGATGGAAAAAGAATACGGAAAACTCACCGAAGACCAGTTCCGGCGGCTCATCCGGGGACTGCCCGAATTCCGTAAAGAACATCAAGAACTTGAAGGCCTGCTGCGCTCAGCCAGTTCCGAAAAACTGCGCGAAGTCATCGGAGATGGGCTTTGGTGGGCACCGCTTTATGAGCTGTCATTAATCGAGCTGCTTGCTTTTTTTATGTACGTTTTGGGTGAAATTGATCACCTGAAAATGGTGGTTGAGCAACCGGACCCGCAAGAAATCCTGTTGCGGGAAATGGAAGAAGGCCGGGAAATCGAATGGGACGGTGGCCCAGGCGGGGCGTTTACTTCCGCCGATATCATTGCTCTATCGATGGCGTTGCAGCGTAACGTACTGAGCATCATGATCTTCAAGCGATCCTTGTCCGCCTTGGTCAAAGAAGCTGGCGAAGGCAATGATGATTCCTTGTTTGATGCCGTCCGGCTGGATCGCTCGGCCGTGTCATGTCCGACCATATCGGCCCGGATCACCAAGGCGGAGTTATTGGGAGACAAGCCCTTTTTCCTGCGCCTCAGAAACGCCCTAAAGGGGCCGCAGAACAAACACTGGAAGTCCTACCAAGACCTTCGCTACTCACTGGCCGTGCTGCGGGAAATGGGCTTCGACAAACTCAGCGATGCCCAGCTAGAAGGCCTACTGGTCAATGTGCTGAAGGTTTACCCCAAGAGCTTTAACGCCCGGAAGAACCTCCGGAAGCAGTATTCCGAGTCGAAAAAGATCACAACTCTCTGATTTTATTACTCCACCTGAAATGCTCATTTGAGGTGGACGACTTCGGATACGTCCGTGCATAGATTCCCTATCCGTTGCAGGAAGCACTCGCATGCCTGCCAATGGATAAGGAATCATCATGCAAGACAACGACAAGACCGCCGGCCAGCCGGCGGAGCGTCAGCCCCCGGCGGCTGGTCCGGTGGGCCTTGGGGATGCGCTGCCCAGTAACACAGCATCCCATGGATACAAGGGAAACGAGGACAAGGCTTATCAGGGCTTCAGGATCGGGGTAGATAGCCTTTATCTCTCCTTCCATGGCGATTTGCTCCCCTCGGTGGATCACGGCCTGGCACTCGCCAAATACGCAGCCCAAAGCAAACACCCGGAAGAACAAGCCCAAGCGCAATGGACGGTCGGGAAACGCGTTTTTGAGGTGTCGGATAAAGGGCGTACGGGTTATGCCTACATCCTGCGGGATAACGGCTATCAGATCGCCCTGCGCTCCGGTGGCAGTGGCCGCCTGCCGGTGGCCTATGTCCAAGTCTCCTCTGAGCTGCTGGCGCATCAGCCGCTGGCGGCCATCTTCGAGGACCTGCGTTCAATCATCGAGGAACTGGCTGAGGGGGATTCTTCTGGCGTCATCAGTCGAATCGACATTTACGCGGATTTCGAGACCAGCACGGATATTGGGGCCTTACCCAGGGAAGCGTGGATCACCCAGGCCAGCGGCATCGACACCTATTCCCGCAAAGGCAAGTTCACTGGCTGGGTGTTCGGTGCTGGTGGTGTGATCAGTGCACGGCTCTACGACAAAACCGCCGAAATCGAACAAAAAAGCGGCAAGACCTACTTTTTCAAGCTGTGGCGGCAGGCAGGCTGGGCGGATCAATCTTCGGTCTGGCGACTGGAATTCCAGTTCCGGCGAGAGGTGTTGGGTCAGTTCCGCATCTGGGGCGTGGATCAGATCGAGGACAAGCTGGGCGGTCTATGGCTGTCGGCGGTCACCTCCTGGCTGCGCCTGGTGGTTCCGGATGCCACGGACTCGAACCGCGCCCGCTGGCCGCTGCATCCTTTGTGGGAACAGCTCTCCGGCATCCGTTGGCGGCTGGATGACGTGCCACTGACGCGGACCTATACCCCGGCCCGTATTCCGTCGCTGGAACGGCTCTACCGCCTGTTTACGGCCCTCCTGACGAGCTTCATGGCCGCCCGGGGCCTCCGGGTCTACGGGGAAGGGGTTGTCGCCCTCATGGAAGGCGCTCGGGAATGGCACGAGACCTGGTGCCGGGACAAGTTGGATATCGAGTTCGAGGCCTGGCTGGAACAAAAGCTCGCGCTCAAGGCTCGCCAGTTCAATACACGAGCCAATGCCCGTGGCATCCGGCAAGAGGCGACCACAAGCGAGGAGGTGGAAAAACATGCGACCGCCTACTATAGACAAACAAGGGGCGACTGATGCTCCACGGTCGCTCCCTGTCCCCGCTGCGCGTTGCCTTACTAAGGACCAGGCGGCGGCCTATCTGGGCATCGGCGTTACCTTACTCGCGAGTCTGCAAGTACCCACTATCAAATTCGGGCGGCGCTGCGTCTATGACGTGGTTGACTTGGATGCGTGGCTTGAGGACTATAAGCAGCGAGGGCGGGCCGGAAAGGAAACTCTATGGCCCGTGAGAAAGGAATCTACCGGCGGCGGGACTCCCGCTACTGGTGGATCGATGTGGTCTTACCCGACGGCAACCGAGTATGCCAAAGCACTAAGACTGAAGACCGGAAAGCAGCAGAAGCACTCGTCGCAAAGCTGAAACTCGACGCGTTCAATGCCCGCCATTTCGGAATTAAGCCTCGGCGCTCATGGCAGGAAGCCGTTGTTAGGTACCTCACAATAAAGTCGAATCTTCGGAGCATCGAAGACGTTCGGCGGATATGCCGGAAACTGGACCCCTACTTCGGGTCGCTGATGCTGGACGAGATTTCAGGTGATTTGATCTGGAAAGTCGTCCAAGGCGAGCTGGACAAGGGCAACAAACCGGCAACCGTCAATCGTTACCTTGCCCTGATTCGCTGCCTTCTACGGATGGCACGCGATGAATGGCAATGGATCGATACGTTTCCGAAAATCCGGCTTTTGCACGGCGAGGTGGAGCGCGACCGGTGGTTAAACCGCGAGGATGCCAACCGGTTGATTGCAGTCTGCCCTCCTCACCTGGCAGCCATCGTGCGGTTTGCGCTGGCGACCGGATGCCGTGCGCGTGAGATTACCGGCTTGGAATGGTGCCGGGTCGATCTGGAACGTCAGACCGCTTGGCTGGACCGGACCAAGAATGGCACGCCGCGAGGCGTTCCGCTTAATGGCGATGCCGTGGCCGTATTGGAAGAACAAGTCGGACAGCATGCCCGTTATTGCTTCACCTATAACGGGAAGCCGATTCGGTGGGAGTTGACCAATTCGGCCTGGCATACCGCGTTAAGGAAAGCCGGCATCCGGGATTTTCGGTTCCATGACCTCCGCCACACTTGGGCGTCATGGCATCGCCAGGCGGGCACGTCTTGCGATGAACTGAAGGACTTGGGGGGCTGGAAATCCCGCGTAATGGTGGATCGTTACGCGAAGTATGCAACCGAGCATCTGGCGGTCGCGGCAGCAAGGATCGAAAACGGCAGGGGTGGCAACGTCATACACCTACCTACGTTTTCCCTACGCCGAAAAGAACAAGGGGCTAGCCGTTAAGCTAACCCCTTGATTTTGATTGGTAGGCGGTGGGAGATTCGAACTCCCGACCAACGGATTAAAAGTCCGCTGCTCTACCGGCTGAGCTAACCGCCCTCAAAAAGGGGCGAATTTTAACCGCGTGCGACAGGGTGGTCAACCGCGGTGAACGGGCGGTGCTCAGGCTTCCTGCATCATCCGCCAGTACTGGTATTTCATGGTCGCCGCAGCGCCCGCGACGATGGCGACAAAAGTCAGCATCGATCCCAGCGCGAGTGTGGACATGCCGGTGATCGCCTGGCCGACGGTGCAGCCCATGGACAACACGCCGCCAACGCCCATCAGCACGCCGCCAACGGCGTGGTTGGCAAAATCCCTGCCCGACACGAACCATTCGATGCGGAAACTGCGGGTCAGCACAGCGTAAATGAAGGAGCCGGCAATGACGCCGGCCAGTGCCATGACCCCGAAATTGACCAGCGCGGTGTTGCCGGGGCTCAGCAGCCAGCGCACGGAATCGCCCATCGGGCTGATGAAGGTGTAGGACTGCACCTGCACGCGGCTCGGCACCTGGGTCGCGAACTCGGCGTATTCCTTCCAAGCCTGACCCAGCGGCCCGCCGGTCAGGTACCAGCCGGCCAGCACGGCCAGTCCGACTGCGGCGCCGCCCAGCACATTGTCGAAGCTGCCGCGGAATTCCGCGGAACTGAAGACAAGAACCAGCAGGCACAGTGCGACGGCGGCACCGAGCACGGCATTGAAGCCGCGCGAGGCGTCGAGGCCGAACAGTCCGGAGGCCACCGTGCCCAGTTCCTGGCTGCTGATGCCGTGGCTCGACAGGTCAACGGTCGTCGCCGACACCCAGGGATGGAAGAAATTTTCGTAGAACGGCGTCCACAGCATCAGGTAGGCCATGATGGCGGCAATCGCGAGCACCACCAGCGACTTCAGGTTGCCGCCGCCGACCCGCACCAGCGTCTTGTTGCCGCAGCCGCTGGCGAGCGTCATGCCGATGCCGAACAGCGCGCCGCCGGCAAGGTAACGCAGCCAGCCGAAATTCGCGGTGCGGTACGGCGGGAAGGTGTCGCCGGAAATCTGCAGCAGGCCGCCGGCCTCGAGGCCGGCAACGCCGGCGATCGCCACGGCCATCGCCAGCAGCCATGAACGCATGCGCCCGGTATCACCCATGTTGATCCAGTCCGATACCGCGCCCATGGTGCAGAAGTTGGTCTTGCTGACGATCGCGCCCAGCACGGCAGCGATCACAAACACGGCGGCCAGCACCTGGTGGTGTACGGTGAATTCCATCGGCTCCTCCTGCGTATCCGACCGTTGCAGCCACGGTCGCGGTTGATTATTCGAAAATTCTAATATACAACCGCCGTATCTTAATAACTATTTGATTTTATTTATATTTTATAACGTGTGGGATCTGCAACGCCGGCCTGCTCAAAACCCGCCCGGCGCAGCCGGCAGGAGTCGCAGACGCCGCAGGCCGCGCCGGCCTCGTCCGCCTGGTAACAGGATACGGTGAGCGCATAGTCGACACCGAGTGCGAGGCCACGGCGGATGATTTCCGCCTTGCTGAGATCGATGATCGGCGTGTGCAGCCGCAACGGACTGCCCTCCACCGCCGCCTTGGTCGCGAGGTTCGCCAACGCCTCGAAGGCTTGCATGTACTCCGGACGGCAATCCGGATAACCCGAGTAATCCACGGCATTGGCGCCGAACCAGATATGGCCCGCGCCGCGCACCTCCGCCTCGGCCAGTGCCACGGCCAGCATGATGGTGTTGCGCGCCGGCACATAGGTCACGGGTATGCCCGGTTGCAGGCCGTCAACCGGCACCGCGATCGAGGAATCGGTCAGCGCCGAACCGCCGATGCTGCCGAGATCGATGCGCACGACCTTGTGCGAGGCCGCGCCCAGCGCGCGCGCAACCCGTGCCGCGGCATCGAGTTCGGCGCGATGGCGCTGGCCGTAGTCGATCGACAGGCAGTGGCAGTCATGGCCTTCGCTGCGCGCGATTGCCAGCGTGGTTGCGGAATCGAGTCCGCCGGAGAGGAGGACAACAGCTTTCATGGGATGCACAGACTGAACAGGTGGCCAGGTTACTAAGTGATTCAGTGATTAAGTGATTGGGTGCGCGTCGTGGGGCGGAGCTTTTATCACCTGATCACTTAATCACTGAATCACCAACTCACGCCCTTAACGTCCCGGCGTCTCGCCCCACAGCTGCTTGTGCAACTGCAGCTGGAAACGCACCGGCAGGCGGTCGCGCAGGATCCATTCCGCGAGCTGCCGCGGGTCGAGCCGGCCATGCACCGGGGAAAACAGCAGCGGACACAGGCGGTCGAGCCGGCGCGACTGCAGCTGATCCCTGGACCAGCGGTAATCGGCCTCGTCGCAGATCACGAACTTGATCTCGTCATGGGATGTCAGGTGGTCAAGGTTGCCCCACAGGTTGCGCTCGGACTCCCCGGAGCCGGGCGTCTTGATGTCGAGGATTTTTGAAACCCGCGGATCGACCGCCGAGACATCGAGCGCGCCGCTGGTTTCCAGCGACACCGAATGGCCGGCATCGGCCAGCCGGCGCAGCAGCAGCGGCGCATGTTTCTGCGCCAGCGGTTCGCCGCCGGTCAGCGTCACGTAGTGCGCGCCGTATGCGGCGACACGGCGCAGGATCTCGTCAAGCGCCAGCGATTCGCCGCCATGAAAGGCATAGGCCGTGTCGCAGTAGCCGCAACGCAGCGGGCAGCCGGTCAGCCGCACGAACACCGTGGGCAGTCCGCTGCGGCTGGTTTCCCCCTGCAGCGAATGGAAGATTTCGGTGACACGCAGGGTCGCCAGTCCTTCTGCGGATTCCGCGGAGCGGTCGGCAACGGTGGCGGTCATGATCCGGTTCGGGTCAGCGCAGGTTGGGGATGCGCCGTTTGGCCTTTTCCGCGGCTTCCGAGGACGGGTAACGCGCGATCAGCCCTTCCATGGTCTTGCGCGCGGCGCCGGCATCGCCGGATTCCAGCTGCGCACTCGCCATGTTGAGCAGTGCATCGGGCACCGAGCTGCTGTCGGGATAGGCCGCCACCAGTTTCTGCTGGCTGGCAACCGCGTTGCGGAAGTCGCGCAGGTTGAAATAGGAATCACCGATCCAGTACTGGGCACGCGGCGCCAGCGTGCTTTTCGGATGTTTCGCGATGAAGGCCTGGAATGCGGTGATGGCGCCCTGGTAGTTGCCGGCGCGGCGCTGTCCCTGGGCGCGCTCGTAGGCTTCATTTTCCTCGACACCCACCGGTGCCGCAGCGGCGGTTTTTGCCGTCTCGCCCGCAGCCGCGGCCGGCGCCGGTGCCGCGGACGCGCCAGGCTGCTCGAAACGGCGCAGGCGCAGGTCAAGATCGACATACATGTCGCGCTGGCGCTTGGAAACGCCCTCGATGCTGTTGCCGAGCACCTCGACCTGGCCGCGAAGGCTGCGGATTTCCTCGCGCAGCTTCTCGATCTCGGAAACCAGCGCCAGAACCGGCTGGGCCCTGGCGTCTTCCTCGACCTTGGTCAGCCGCGCCGCCATCGCATCGGCCTGCTGGCGCAGTTCATCGACGCGCTTCTGCTGCTCGGCAAGCTGCTTGCGGGCAACATCGTCGCCGCCGAAAAAGGCCGCCGCCGGCAGGGCGGAGAGTGCGGCGCCGAACACGCCGGCGCAGCAGGCGATGCGGAAAAGCCGGTTCATCGATCAGTCACTGGGATAAACGATGTCGGCACGGCGGTTCTCGGCCCAGCTCTGCTCGTCGCTGCCCGAGGCCTTCGGCTTTTCCTCGCCGAAGCTGACGGTCTCGATCTGTTCCGACTGCGCGCCGAGCAGGGTCATCATCTGCTTGACGGCATCGGCCCGGCGCTGGCCCAGCGCCAGGTTGTATTCGCGGCTGCCGCGCTCGTCGGTATTGCCCTGGATGGTGACCTTCTGGCCGCGGTTCTGCTGCAGGTAGCGGGCATGCGCCGACACCATCGGCCTGAATTCATCGCGCACGACATTGCTGTCGAGCTCGAAATAAACGCTGCGCTTGGACAAAATGTTGGCCGGATCCTTCAGCGGATTGCCGCTCAGCGGCTTGTCGGTGAGCGGCTTCGACACCGGCCCGGTCTGGGCCTGGGGCTTGGGCGCCGGCGCCGATGCGGTCGCGCCGCTGCGGTCTTCGACGGCCGCGCCCTCCTGCTCGCTGGTGGGCGTGCTGCTGCAGGCGGCCAGCAGGGCAATGGACATTGCAGCAAGATATCGTTTCATGGGTCAGCTCCTTGTCGGGTATGTGGTTTCGCTGAGAGTGCTTGTCTACTTGTTGACCACGGGACTCCATGCAGGTTCACGCACGTCACTGGCATCCGCGCTGAAACGCTGCTTGACGCGACCATCGCTGGAAACGGCGGCCAATATACCACGCCCCCCCGCGCGGCTCGCGTAGAGGATCATCCGGCTGTTGGGCGCAAAACTCGGCGACTCGTCAACGCCGCCGTCGGTCAGGACCTGCACCTGGCGGCTCGCGAAATCCTGCACCGCAACGCTGAAACGGCCGCCGTTGCGCTGGATGAAGGTGAAGCTCTTGCCGTCGGGGCTGTGCCGCGGCGACACGTTGTAGCTGCCGTCAAAAGTCACCCGCTGCGCCGGGCCGCCGGCGACCGGCATGCGGTAGATCTGCGGGCCGCCGCCACGGTCGGAGGTGAACAGGATCGACTGGCCATCGGGAGAGAAATTCGCCTCGGTGTCGATCGCCGAGCTCTGGGTCAGGCGCTGCGGCACGCCGGTGCCGTCGGCATTGATCAGGTAGATCTGCGAGTTGCCGTCGCGGGTCAGCGTCACCGCCAGCCTTCTGCCGTCGGGCGACCACGCCGGCGCGCTGTTGCTGCCACGGAAGGCCGCGACCGCCTGGCGGCTGCCGGAGAGCAGCGACTGCACGTAAACCACCGGCTTCTTCTGCTCGAAGGAGACATAGGCCAGCCGCGTGCCGTCCGGCGACCACGCCGGCGATATGATCGGCTCATTGGAACTCAGCACGCTCTGCGCGCCGAAACCGTCGGCATCGGCGACGTGCAATTCATAACGCGCGCCGCGCTTGACGACATAGGTAATGCGGGTCGCAAACACGCCGGGTTCGCCGGTGAGCTTTTCGTAAATGACATCGGCGATCTTGTGCGCCGTCAGCCGCAGCTGGTTTTCGGAGGCAAAGTAGACGAAGCCGGCAATCTGCGCCTGCTTCGCGACATCCATCACCCGGAAGCGGATGTCATAGCGGCCGTCCGCAGCCTTTGCCACCGATCCGATGACCACGGCATCCGCGCCGCGGGCGCGCCACTGCGCGTAGTTGACCTGCTCCGGCTCGTGCGGCACCGGATTCATGCCGCCGGGATCGACGGTGCGGAACAGGCCGCTGCGCGCGAGGTCGGCCTCGATCACCGGTGTCAGGCGCTGCGCCAGTCCCTCCTCGGCGCGGAAGGGCACGATGGCCACCGGGATCTGGCTGGCGCCGGCGCCGGTGATCTCGATGGTCAGCGCGGCACGGGCGGTGCCCGCCGCCAGCAGCAGGCCGAGCACGAGGATGCGCAGCAGGGATATCACCGGAACCATGGAAAACGGCATGTTGGCCTTCTTTTGTGACATGGGCATGTTCAATCTTTGGGGCGGAATACCAGGTTAAGTTCCCGGAACTGGCGCATCAGCGCCGGATCCGGCGGCAGGGGCAGCGGCTGCGCGCGCAGGATCGCCCGTTCCACCGCGGCGTCGTAGGCCGGAATGCTGTTGGCCGCACGCTTCAGTTTTGCGCCCAGCACTTCGCCACCGGGCAGCACGGTGATTTCGAACTCGACCTGCGCGGCATCGCTCACATTCGGCGGCAGCACGATGAAGCGGCGGATTTTCGCGCTGATCTGCCGCTTGTACTCGTCAACGACCTTCGCCTGCGCCGCGGCCTGCTGCGCCGCCAGCGCATCGCGGGCCTTCTGTTGCTCGGCGGCGACACGTTTGGCTTCCGCCTCCGCTGCCTGCTTCTGTTTCAGGGCTTCCGCCTCGGCGCGCTTCCTTTTCTCGAGTTCGGCTTCGCGCGCCTTTTCGGCGGCGAGTTTCTTTTTCTCCTCGATCGCCTGCTGTTCCTTCAGCCGGCGTTCCTTGTCCCGCTTTTCCTTCAGCGCGATATCCGGCTTCGCCACCGGCGCGGGCTCCGGCTTCGGCGGAGGTTTGGCCTCCACCTTCGGCAGGGGCTTCGGCGGCTCCGGTTTCACTTCCGGCGGCGGCGGTGGCGGCGGTTCAACCCGGGGGGGCGTCACCGAAGGCAGGTCACGCCAGAGGTCGACGATCACCGCCGTATCCACCTGCTTGTGCTGCCAGCTGACGCCGAACACCAGCAGCACCAGGAACAGCACATGCATCGCGAAGGCCAGCCCGCCGGCCAGGGCCTCATCGCGGGTGTGGAACGCAGCAGCAGCCATCTAGCTTCCGGGGCGCACCAGCAATCCCACGCGCTGCACGTTGTTCCGCTGCAGCATGTCCATCACCTCGACCACCCGCTCGTACAGCACTTCCCGGTCCGCGGCGATCACCACTGCCTGCTCGGGATTGCGGGCCTGCCGCTCCCGGATGAGGAGGACGATCTCGTCCCGCTTCACCCGGCGTTCCGTCTTGCCGTCGGCATCGCGGAAAGTCAGATCGCCCTTTTTGTCGACCACGATCTGCAGCGGCGGCGTCTTGACTTCCGAGGTCTTGCCCACCGACGGCAGGTCGACCTTGCTCGGATTCATCATCGGCGCGGTGACCATGAAAATCACCAGCAGCACCAGCATCACGTCGATGTAGGGCACGACGTTGATCTGGTTCATCAGCCGGCGGCCGCTGCGTTTCTCGATCAGCATGCGTCAATGCACCTGCCGCTGCAGGATGTTGGAGAATTCTTCGGTGAAGGAATCGAAGCGGATCGCCAGCCGGTTCACGTCGCCGGCGAAGCGGTTGTAGGCGACCACCGCGGGAATCGCGGCAAACAGGCCGATCGCGGTGGCGATCAGCGCCTCGGCGATGCCCGGCGCGACATGGCTCAGCGTCGCCTGCCCGACGTTGGCCAGCCCGCGGAAGGAATTCATGATGCCCCACACCGTGCCGAGCAGGCCGACATAGGGGCTGACCGAGCCGACCGAGGCGAGGAAGGACAGCGAGGACTCGAGCTTGTCCATTTCGCGCTGGTAGGTGGCGCGCATCGCGCGCCGCGTGCTGTCCATCAGCGCGCCGACATCGGTGCCGGGTTCGCGGCGGTGCTTGGTGAATTCGCGGAAACCCGATTCGAAGATACGCTCGAGGCTGCCGGCGGAATCGCGCGCATTGACCGCGCGCTGGAACAGGCCGTTCAGGTCGGCGCCGCTCCAGAACTGGCGCTCGAACTCCGCGGTCTGCTTCTCCGCGCGCCGCAGCGTGAGCACCTTTAGAAATATGTAGTACCAGGAAAACAGCGAGGCCAGCAGCAGGATCGCCATCACCAGTTGCACCGGGATGCTCGCGCCGCTGATCAGGCTGAGCACCGACATGTCATGCGTGAGTGTTGCGTTCAATTTCCGGTTCCTGTTCCCGTTTTTTCCATTTTTTCGCGCATCTCCCGGGGGATGCGGGCGGGCCTGAAGCCGCCGCTGCCGACGCACACGACATCGACTTCCGCCCGCACGATCTCCTCGGCCCCGCGCAGCACCTGCTGCAGGAAGCGGATGCGGCTGCCGCCGACGTTAACGACTTCCACCGTCACCTGCAAGCTGTCGTTGAACCGCGACGGTTTGAGGTAATCGATGCGCACCGCGCGCACCACGAACAGCACGCCGTGCACGCTCGCCAGCTCCGGCTGTTCGAATCCCTGCAGGCGCAGCCACTCGGTGCGCGCGCGCTCCATGAACGCCAGGTAGTTCGCGTAGTACACGACGCCGCCGGCATCGGTGTCCTCGTAATAAACGCGGACCGGCCAGGAAAAGGGTTTGCAGGGCCGGGAATGCAGTGCGGGCGGCAGCGCTGCGGCCGCCTGCGGCGCGGCAGATGTTTGTTTTGCCTGCTGCCGTTTTTTTAAATTATTCAATTAAAACAAATACTTAATATATACACTCACTGCCCCGATGGTCCGGCATCCCACAGGTCACGCGCGCCGTCGGCGCGCGGCGCCGCCAGGCCGAAATGGCGGTAAGCCGCGGCCGTGGCCACCCGTCCGCGCGGCGTGCGCTGCAGGTAACCCTGCTGGATCAGGTACGGCTCGAGCACGTCCTCGATGGTGTCGCGTTCCTCGCCGATCGCCGCCGCCAGGTTGTCGACGCCGACCGGGCCGCCGCCGAACTTGTCGATGACCGCCTGCAGCAGCTTCCTGTCCATCACGTCGAGGCCGACCGGATCGACGTCGAGCATTTTGAGCGCGTCATCGGCCACCCTGCGCGTGACCCGCCCCTCGGCGCGCACCTCGGCGAAATCGCGCACCCGGCGCAGCAGGCGGTTGGAAATGCGCGGCGTACCGCGCGAGCGGCCGGCGACTTCACGGGCACCCTCGGCATCGATGCCGACCTCGAGCAGCCGCGCCGAGCGCTCGACGATGCGGGTCAGCTCGTCGGCCGTGTAGAACTCGAGGCGGGCGACGATGCCGAAGCGGTCGCGCAGCGGGTTGGTCAGCATGCCGGCACGGGTGGTGGCGCCGACCAGCGTGAACGGCGGCAGGTCGAGCTTGACCGAACGCGCCGCGGGGCCCTCGCCGATCATGATGTCGATCTGGAAATCCTCCAGCGCCGGGTAGAGGATTTCCTCGACCACCGGCGACAGGCGGTGGATCTCGTCGATGAACAGCACGTCGTTGGGCTCGAGGTTGGTCAGCATCGCCGCGAGGTCGCCGGCGCGCTCGAGCACCGGCCCCGCGGTGTGGCGAAGGTTGACGCCCATCTCGCGGGCGATGATGTGCGCAAGCGTGGTCTTGCCCAGTCCCGGCGGCCCGAACAGCAGCACGTGGTCCAGCGCCTCCTTCCGCTTGCGCGCGGCCTCGATGAAGATCGACAGCTGGCCGCGGATCTTCTCCTGGCCGACGTATTCATCGAGCGCCTTCGGTCGCAGCGCGCGCTCGAACACCTCTTCCTGCGCGGAAGCAGGGGCGGCGGCAATCAGGCGGTCGGTTTCGATCATGATTTGGAGAGCAGCTTCAGCGCCTGGCGGATGCCTTCGGTCACCGCGACGCCGGCGGGCAGCTGGCCGAGAGCCCAGGTCACTTCCTTGTCGTTGTAACCGAGCGCGCTCAGCGCATTGGCAATGTCGCTGCCGCCCATGGCCGCGCCGCCGGCCTCGGCCTGCACGCCGGCCTTGGGCAGGCGGTCGCGCAGTTCGAGCAGCAGGCGTTCGGCGGTCTTCTTGCCGATGCCCGGGATCTTGGTCAGGCGGCCGGCATCCTGGGCGCGCACCGCTTCCTGCAGTTCCGCCACCGACAGCCCGGAGAGCACCGACAGTGCCGTGCGCGCACCGATGCCCGAGATCCGGATCAGCTGGCGGAACAGCGCGCGCTCGGCCTCGGTGGCGAAGCCGTAGAGCAGGTGCGCGTCCTCGCGCACGACGAGCTGGGTGTAGAGGATGACCTCGGCGCCGGTGGCCGGCAGCTGGTAGAGCGTGCTCATCGGCACGTCGATTTCGTAGCCGATGCCCTGCACGTCCACCGTGATTTGCGGCGGCTGCTTGGCCAGCAAACGTCCCGATACGCGGCCGATCATGTGGCGGACCCTGCTCCCTGTGCGGCTGAGGCTTCGATGCGGGCAACGGCCCGGTCGGTCATTGTACCAACAGACTGCGCGCCATGACGCGCGGCGAATGCGCGGGCGCTGCCGCCGTACGCCGGATCACCGAGCATCGCCGCCAGCGCGCCGGCAATGTCCGGTGCCGCGTCATCGGGATTGACGACACGCCCGGCTCCGAGGCGCTCCAGGGCGCGGCCCAGCAGGTAATGCTCGAGGTGTTTGGGCAACACCAGCACCGGCCGGCCACCCTGCAGCATGCCCAGCGTGGTGCCGACGTTGCCGTGGCAGACGCAGAGAGCGCAGCCCTCCACCACGCGGCGGAAATCCAGCAGCCCCGGGGCAAACTGCAGGCGCGCGCCGGCATGGCGCTGCGCCAGCGCCGCGCCGCCGCCCAGCACATGCACCAGCACACGGGCCGGACTGGCCGCCAGCGCCTGCAGCGCGCGCTCCGCATGCGGATAATCCGCATGCAGGTAGGCGAACACCGGAATGCCCTCACCTGCCGGCCAGTGCGGTACGGCATGCCCGGTCGACAGCGCCTGCAGGCCCAGATAGTCGGCGGGATCGCGGGCGCCGTAGGGATCGAGTTCCGGCACACCCGAGAAAAATTTCGCGGCGCCGTCAAAAATGCCGTGGATGGAAGTCAGGGGCTCGGCTGCCGGCAGCTGCGAATTGATGGCTTCCAGCACGCGGCGGTCGCTGTCGGCAAGGCGTGCCGGCGGCACCGCAGCCCAGGGCCGCATGTTGGGTGCAGGCGCCACCGCCGGCGGCACGTTGAAGGGGCTGCCGATCACGGCGCGCGCAACGCCGAGGCCGCGCGCGGCCAGCAGCGCCGTCGGCGCATGGTCGGCAATCACCAGGTCGGCGCCGGTGGCACGGATCAGCGAACGCCAGGCCCGGAGCATCGCACCCAGCATCGGCGGCTCGAGGTAACCGTAACGCATCAGGATTTCCGAATAATTCAGCGGCGGCTCCTGCAGGCCGCCATATGTGTTCAGGCACAGCGGCGCCTGGTGCAATGTCACCGGCAGATCGCCCAGCGCCTGCGCGGCGCCGGCGACTTCGCGCGCGGCAACATGCAGTTCGTGTCCGCGCTCCAGCAGTCGCGGCGCAAGGCCGAGGAAGGGACCGAGATGGCCGAAGCCGGCGCCCAGTTCCCAGGCCAGCAGTATGCGGCTCATGCCGCAGGCCCCGCCGCGGCGGCTTCAATTCGCTGCGCCGCGCGTTCGGTCAGGACGGCGGCCGGCTCGCTGCTGTGCCGTCGTGCCAGTGCGTGTGCGCCCTGCGCAAATGCGGGTTCATCCAGCAGGCGGCGCAGCGCGCCGGTGAAATCCGGCGCCGCCGTTTCCGGATGCACCGTCAGCCCTGCACCGAGTTTCCCGACATTGCGCGCGAGCAGGTACTGCTCCAGCTGCGCCGGCAACAGCAGCAGCGGCTTGCCGGCGCGCAAGGTGGCGGTCACCGTTCCCAGGCCGCTGTGGCAGACGACGGCATCACATTCCGCCGCCGTCGCCGGCATGTCGACATGCCCGGCAGTGAACAACAGGCGCGGACCGCGGTGTTTCGCGATCAGATCCGGCCGGCCGCCGGCCAGGTTGACGACACAGCGCGCGCCGCAGGCGGACAGCGCGGCAAGGCAGCCGTCGATATGCGGATAGTCCTGGCGCAGGTAGGCAAACAGCCGCGGCCCGTCGCCTTCGGGCCATTCCACCCGCCGGTTGCCGCTGCGTCCGGCGATCAGCCCCAGGTAGTTCGCGGCTTCGCGGGGCCCGTAGGGATCGAGTTCGGGGATGCCGACAAACAGCCGGTGGCTGCCCTCGAACAGCTGATGCACCTCAGTCAGGGGTTGGTCATCGGAAGACAATGCCGCATTGATCGTATTGACCACGGTCTTGTCGCTGCCGGCCAGGCGCTCGGGTGGCACCGCCAGCCAGTCGCGCATGTTCGGCGACGGCGACACTTCGGGCGGCACCGAGAACGCATTGCCGAAAGTGCAGCGGCGGACGCCGCTTGCGCGGGCGGCCAGCAGCGCCGTGGGCGCGTGGTCCGCAATCAGCAGTTCTGCCGCCGCCAAGTCGAGCAGATCCCGCCAGCTGCGCAGCAGCGCAGCGAGCATCGCGGCATCGATATAGCCGTAACGCATCAGGATCTCCGCGTAATTCAGCGGGGGGTCGGCCAGGCCGCCGTAGTTGCGGGAGCAGGCCGGCGCCGGAAGCAGACGCACCGGCAATCCCTCGAACACCATCGCCGCGCCGGCAAGGTCGCGCACCGCGGCCGTCAGCTCATGCCCGCGCCGGATCAGCACCTCCGCAATCTGGCGGAAAGCCGAGAGATGTCCGACCCCGGCCCCCAGCTCCCAGGCAAACAGGATGCGGCTCACCGCAGCCGCCCCGCGCGGCGGCGGCGGCCAAGGCCCACGCCGCCGTAACCCTGCCCGCCATGGGCATGGCATATCGCGCAGGCCAGTGCGTCGGCGGCGTCCGGGCTGGGATCGCCCGGCAGCTGCAGCAGCCGTCTCACCATCGCCTGCACCTGCGTCTTGTGCGCCTTGCCCGTGCCGACCACGGCCTGCTTGACCTGCAGTGCGGTGTATTCGGCCACCGGCAATCCGCCCGCCACTGCCGCGCAGATTGCCGCACCGCGGGCCTGGCCCAACAGCAGCGTGGATTTGGGATTGACGTTGACGAACACCTGCTCGATCGCCGCGCACTGCGGGCTGTAGCCGGCGATGACTTCCTGCAGGCCTTCGAGCAGAACCTTCAGGCGCTCGGGCAATTCGCCCTCGCCGCTGCGGATGCAGCCGCTGGCGACATAGGCCAGTTTCTGGCCGCTCTGTTCGATGATCCCGAAGCCGGTGACGCGCAGTCCGGGGTCGATACCAAGGATGCGGAGCGTCGCCGCGCTCAAGCGGGCTCGTCGAGGACCGCGGTGGTGTAAACCTCCTGCACGTCGTCGACGGCCTCGAGCGCGTCCAGGAGTTTCTGCATGCGCTGGGCATCGTCGCCGGTCAGCGCGTTTTCGGTGGTCGGCTTCATCGTGACTTCCGCCAGCTCCGGTTTGAAGCCGGCCTTCTCCAGCGCCGCGCGCACGGCCGAAAAATCCGCCGGACCGGTGATGACCTCGATGCTGCCGTCGTCGTGGGTAACAACGTCTTCAGCGCCGGCCTCGATCGCCGCGTCCATCAGCTTGCCTTCGTCGGTGCCGGGCGCGAACAGCATCTGGCCGCAGTGCTTGAACAGGAAGGCGACGGAACCGTCGGTGCCGAGGTTGCCGCCATGCTTGGTGAAGGCGTGGCGCACGTCGGCGACGGTGCGGGTGCGGTTGTCGGTCATGCAGTCGACCATCACCGCGGCGCCGCCGATGCCGTAACCCTCGTAGCGGATTTCCTCGTAGTTCACACCCTCGAGGTCGCCGGTGCCGCGCTTGATCGCGCGCTCGACGTTGTCCTTGGGCATGTTGTTGTCATAGGCCTTGTCCATCGCCAGCCGCAGCCGCGGGTTGCTGCCCGGGTCACCCCCGCCGAGGCGGGCTGCGACGGTGATTTCCTTGATCAGGCGCGTGAAAATCTTGCCCCGCTTGGCGTCCTGGCGCCCCTTGCGGTGCTGGATGTTCGCCCACTTCGAATGTCCGGCCATGGCGCTTGCTGATCCCTGCTGATAACCCGTTAGAATGGCTGAAATTTTATCATAGCGAACTCCCGGGACCCGCCATGGCCGCTCCGCTGCTCGTCGCCAAATCCGACCACGAACTCCACCTGCTGCCGGGACTCGCCAACCGCCACGGCCTGATCGCCGGCGCCACCGGCACCGGCAAAACGGTCACCCTGCAGCGCATCGCCGAACAGTTCTCCAAGGCCGGCGTGCCGGTCTTCATGGCCGACGTCAAGGGCGACCTTGCGGGGCTGTCGCAGAAGGGGGAGCCCAAGCCCAAGATCGAGGAACGCGTCAGGCAGCTGGGCGTGGCCGACTTCAGCTATGAAGCCTGCCCGGTGGTGTTCTGGGACGCTTACGGCGACCAGGGCCATCCGGTGCGCACGACGATCTCGGAGCTGGGCCCGCTGCTGCTGGCGCGCCTCCTCAACCTGAACGACACCCAGCAGGGCGTGCTGACGCTGGTGTTCAAGATAGCCGATGACCACGGCCTGCTGCTGCTCGACCTCAAGGACCTGCGCGCGATGCTGCAGTTCGTGGGCGACAACGCGAAGCAGTTCACCACGCAGTACGGCAACATCTCGGCGGCGTCGATCGGCGCGATCCAGCGCGGCCTGCTCGGAATCGAACAGCAGGGCGGAGACAGGTTCTTCGCCGAGCCGGCGCTCAACATCCAGGACCTGATGCAGACCGACAGCAGGGGGCGCGGGATCATCAACATCCTCGCCGCCGACAAGCTGATGAGCTCGCCGAAACTCTATGCCACTTTCCTGTTGTGGATGCTCTCCGAGCTGTTCGAGCAGCTGCCCGAGGTCGGCGACCCCGACAAGCCGAAGCTGGTGTTTTTCTTCGACGAGGCGCACCTGCTGTTCAGCGACGCGCCGCAGGCACTGCTTGAAAAAATCGAACAGGTCGTGCGCCTGATCCGCTCCAAGGGCGTCGGCGTCTATTTCGTCACCCAGAACCCGCTGGACATCCCCGATACCGTGCTCGGCCAGCTCGGCAACCGCGTGCAGCATGCGCTGCGCGCGTTCACGCCGCGTGACCAGAAGGCGGTCAAGAGCGCGGCAACGACGCTGCGCGCCAATCCGAAACTCGACGTCGAGGCCGCGATCACCGAGCTCGGCGTCGGCGAGGCTCTGGTGTCGCTGCTCGACGAAAAAGGCCGTCCGAACGTGGTTGAACGCGCGCTGGTGCTGCCGCCCGGCAGCCGCCTCGGTGCGGTGACCCCGGAAGAGCGCGCGGCGACCATCAGGGCCTCGCTGCTCGCGGGAGTCTACGACAAGGTCGAGGACCGCGAATCGGCCTACGAGAAACTGGCGCAGCGCGTGCAGGAACAGGCAGCCGCCGAGCCGGCAAAAGGCGGGGCTGCGCCGGCATCGGGCGGCGGCATGTTCGGCGCCCTCGGCGAACTGCTCGGCGGCTCCACCGGCCCGCGCGGCGGAAAACGCGAAGGCGTCGTCGAAATGGCGGCCAAGAGCGCCGCCCGCGCCATCGGCTCCCAGGTCGGCCGCGAAATTTTCCGCGGCGTGCTCGGTTCGATTCTCGGCGGCGGAAAACGCCGCTAGTGTCTGAAGCCGCACTCGCCCGGCGCAGCGCCCTGATCGGCATCGCCTGCGCCTTGGCCGGCTCGGTGGCGTTTTCGCTGAAGCCGGTGCTGGTCAAGGCGGCCTACCAGTACGGCGTCGACACCACCGTGCTGCTGACGCTGCGCATGCTGTTCGCCGCGCCGCTGTTCCTGCTGATGGCCTGGTGGGCGGGGCGCCCCGGAGTCGAACTGACCTGGCGCGAAACGCTCGGCATCACCGCACTGGGATTTCTCGGTTATTACCTCGGCAGTTTTCTGGATCTGGCCGGCCTGCAGTACATCTCGGCCGGCTTCGGCCGGCTGATTCTCTACCTGTACCCGACGCTGGTGCTGCTGCTGTCGGCGGCTTTCCTGCAGCAGCCGCTGCAGCGCCGGCAGCTGCTGTCGCTGGGCCTGTCCTATGCCGGCATCGCGCTGGTATTCAGTGCCGAAGCACGGCTTAGCGATCGCCTGGATCTGGCCGCGCTGGGCGCGCTGCTGGTGTTCTGCAGCGCGGTGACCTATGCCGTCTACCTCGTGGCCGGCAGCCGGCTGGTGCACAAGTTCGGCTCGATGCGCTTCACGGCCTACGCCTCGCTGATCGCCACCGGTTTCGTGCTTGCCCACTTTCTCGCGCTGCGGCCGCCACAGGCCCTGCGGGTCGCGCAGGAGGTCTACGGAATCGTCGCTGTGCTGGCGGTGTTCGCCACGGTGCTGCCGCTGTGGCTGATGGCAGAGGGACTCCGACGCATCGGCGCCAACCAGCTCTCCCTGGTCGGCTGCATCGGACCGCTGGCAACCATGGTTTTTGCCTGGGCTTTCCTCGGCGAGACGATCTCGGCGGTGCAGCTCGGCGGCGCCGTGCTGGTGCTTGCCGGCGTGCTGATCATCAGCCTGAAACCGCAGGCTGCGGCAGCAACGGTCAGGGGTTAGTCGCGACCCGCGCGCTGCGCTCGCAGTGCTGGAGATAAGCCTGCCCGGAGGGCACGCTCTCCGCACAGGCCAGCAGCGGTTCAATGTGACTGTGGCGGTATTTCTGGGCGAATTCCCGGGCGGTATGTCCGCCACGCACACGCACCAGGGGATCGGCACCCGCCTGCAGCAGCAGGCGCACGACGTCGCGGTGCCCCTGGATCGCCGCCATCATCAGCGGCGTGTTGATGTAGGTCAGGCGTTCACTCGCGTCGGCATCGACCCGCGCACCCTTGTCGATCAGGTAGCGCAGGGCCTGCTGGCGGTTGTTGTAGGCGGCATAGGACAGCGGCGTGTAGCTGTGCGGGACATTCTCGAGACTGGCACCGGCCTCGACCAGCAGGCGCACCGCGGCATCATGGCGCGCGGTGGACTGCTCGCTTTCTCCGTAAAAATAGGCGGCCAGCATCAGCGGGGTTTCATTGACGGGCGTGGCTGCGTTGAGGTCGGCGCCGGCGGCGATCAGGTAATTCAGCACCCCGATCGAACCGTCACGGGCCGCGAGCGCGATCAGCGGCGCGCCGGCGGAATAAGCCGGCGCAGGCAGGCGGTCATTGATGCCGATGACGCCGCTGTTCACCGCGGCGCGCAGCGACGGCACGTCGTCCTGGGCTATGTGATTGAGTATGGCCTCGACATCGACGCCGGAGCGGTAATTCCCGCCGACGCCGGCGCAACCGCTGACAATCAGGACCGCGGCAAGGCCGCCAATGGTGCGCGCCATGCGCGCCAGCAAAGTGTTGATCATCACCGGTTTCCTCCTCGCCGCTGTGCAATGCGACGCAGTATAGACCTTAACGCCCCGGGCCAGAACCCCGGGGGGTCAGCATTGTGAGACCGGAACCGGCGCAACCGGTTCAGACGTTGAAGCGGAAATGCATCACGTCGCCGTCCTTCACGACATAGTCCTTGCCTTCCAGCCGCATCTTCCCGGCTTCCTTCGCACCCTGCTCGCCATTGCCGGCAATAAAGTCTTCGTAGGCAATGACTTCCGCGCGGATGAAACCCTTCTCGAAGTCAGTGTGGATGGCCGCGGCCGCGCGCGGCGCGGTATCTCCGCGGTGGATGGTCCAGGCCCGCACCTCCTTAACGCCGGCGGTGAAATAGGTCTGCAGCCCGAGCAGGGCATAACCCGCGTTGATCACCCGGTCCAGCCCCGGCTCGCTCATACCCATGTCCTGAAGGAACACCGCCTTGTCGGCGTCCTCCATGTCGGCGATCTCGGCCTCGATCGCGGCGCACACGGCCACCACCGGCGCCTTCTCCTTCGCACCCAGCGCCTGCACCGCGGCCAGGTGGGGATTGTTGTCAAAACCGCCCTCACGCACATTGGCGACATACATCGTCGGCTTGGCGGTGATCAGGCACAGCGGTCTCAGCACCTCGAGTTCCTCGTCGTAGAGGTCGAGCGCGCGCACCGGCTTCGCCTCGTTCAGCGCGGCCTGGCACTTCTCCAGCACCGCCACCAGCCGCTGCGCTTCCTTGTCGCCGCCGGCGCGCGCCAGTTTCGCCGACTTGGCGAGATGGCGCTCGACCGCGGCCAGGTCCGCCAGTGCCAGTTCGGTGTTGATGGTTTCAATGTCGGACAGCGGATCGATCCTGCCCGCGACATGCACCACGTTCTCGTCCTCGAAGCAGCGCACGACATGGGCGATGGCATCGGTCTCGCGGATGTTGGCGAGAAACTGGTTGCCGAGACCCTCGCCTTTCGAGGCGCCGGCCACCAGTCCCGCGATGTCGACGAATTCGACCACCGCCGGCACCACTTTCTCCGGCTTGACGATGGCCGCCAGCGCGGCGAGCCGCGGATCCGGCACCTCGACGATGCCGACGTTGGGCTCGATCGTGCAGAAGGGATAGTTCTCCGCCGCGATGCCGGCCTTGGTCAGCGCGTTGAACAGGGTGGACTTGCCGACATTGGGCAGTCCGACGATGCCGCATTTGAGTGACATGATTCGTGCTTTCGGTGAAAGGTCTATGGCTTCGGCGCAGGGCCGGAGCCGGGTTTGGTGTGCAGCCGCAGCATCGCCGCCTGCATGTCGCCGGCCGCCATCAGCGGCCAGGCCTCGTCGGCGCGCGCCAGCGACTCCTCGATCGCGCGCTGCTCTTCGGCGCGCGGCGCATGCAGCACGTAGTCGACGACCTCCTGCTCGCTCGCCGCCTGCTCGCGCGGATGGCCGATGCCGATGCGCAGGCGCCAGAAGTCCCGCGTGCCGAGCCGCGAGATGATGCTGCGCACGCCGTTGCCCGAGGCGCTGCCGCCGTGCTTGAGCTTGATCCCGCCCGGCGGCAGATCAAGCTCGTCATGGGCCACCAGGATGTCCTGCGGCGCGATCTTGTAGAAATCCGCCAGCGCGCCGACGGCGCGGCCCGACTCGTTCATGTAGGTCGAGGGCTTGAGCAGCCAGACTTCGCCCCCGTTTGTGCCGATGCGCGCCACTTCACCGTGGAACCGCGCCTCGTGGCGCAGCGTCGCGCCGGCGGCGCGCGCGAGCCCGTCGACCCACCAGAAACCGGCGTTGTGGCGGGTCGCTTCGTATTTTTTTCCGGGATTTCCCAGACCGACTACAAGTTTCATGCGGCAAAACGCGGGCCGACAGTGCCGGATAATCGCAAGTATTTGTTTATAAACATATTTTTACAAAACAAAACGCCCGCCAGCAAACTGCATGCTGACGGGCGCGGCCAATGGCGCCAGCCGGGGCTGGCCAACATCGTTACTTCTTCTCGGCCGGCTTCTTGTCGCCATCCTTCTTGTCGCCGGCGGCGGCGGCAGCCTCCGGAGCCTGGCCGGTGATTTCGGTGACCGGCGCCGCGGCAACTTCCTCGACCGCGACTTCCCTCGGCACCTGCACCGTGACCACCGCGGGATCGTCCGCTTTCAGCTTGGACAGCGGCTCGACGCCCTTGGGCAGCTTCAGTTCCGAGACGTGGATCGAATGGCCGAGTTCGAGGTCCTTCAGGTCGACCTCGATGTATTCCGGCAGATCATCCGGCAGACACTGGATCTCGAGCTCGTTGATGATGTGCTGGATCACGCCCTTGCCGAGCTTCACGCCGGGCGAAATCTCGGCGTTCATGAAGTGCAGCGGCACTGCCATGTGGATCTTCTTCTTCGGATCGATGCGCTGGAAATCGACGTGCTGCACCTGCTCCTTGAACGGATGCATCTGGAAGTCGCGCAGCAGCACGCGGTCCTTCCTGCCCTCCACCGTCAGGTCAAGAATCGAGGAATGGAAAGCCTCGAGTTTCAGGTGGCGCAGCAGCGCCTTGTGGTCGAACTCGACACTTTGCGCGTCCACACCGGCGCCGTAAATGACGCCCGGAACGCGACCCGTCGCACGCAGGCGGCGGCTCGCACCCTTGCCCTGGCTCGTGCGCGGAAACGCAGTCACTTCAATCTTCATGTTGCTCTCCTGATGATGCGGGCGGTCCGCGACCAGACTGCACCCGCGTTAAAAAGGAAACCGGCAAAACACCGGCTTCCGCTGAAAACCTATTCGACGAACAGCGAGCTGACCGAATCCTCGGCACTGATGCGGCGCATCGTCTCCGCCACCAGCCCCGACACCGTCAGCACGCGGATCTTGCCGCACTGCCGACCCGCCTCGGTCAGCGGGATGGTGTCGGTGACCACGATCTCGTCAAGCGCCGATGCCGCGATGCGCTCCACCGCCGGGCCCGAGAGCACCGGGTGCGTGCAGTACGCCAGCACCTTCTCCGCGCCATGTTTCTTCAGCGCGCCCGCCGCCTCGCACAGCGTGTTGGCGGTATCGACCATGTCGTCGACCAGCACGCAGGTGCGTCCCTGCACCTCGCCGATGATGTTCATCACCGTCGACACGTTCGGCCGCGGCCGCCGCTTGTCGATGATCGCAAGGTCCGCCTCCAGCCGTTTCGCCAGCGCCCGCGCCCGCACCACGCCGCCGACGTCCGGCGACACGACCACGAGGTCCTTGAAATTCCGCTTCCAGATGTCGCCGAGCATGATCGGCCCGGAGTAGATGTTGTCCACGGGAATGTCGAAGAATCCCTGGATCTGCTCCGAGTGCAGGTCCATCGTCAGCACGCGGTCGACGCCGACGCTGGTCATCATGTTGGCCACCACCTTGGCCGTGATCGGCACCCGCGCCGAGCTCGGCCGACGGTCCTGGCGCGCATAACCCATGTAGGGGATGGCCGCGGTCACCCGCCCGGCCGACGCCCGTTTCAGCGCATCGACCATCACCAGCAGTTCCATCAGCGTGTCATTGGTCGGCGCGCACACCGACTGCAGGATGAACACGTCCTTGCCGCGGACGTTTTCGAGGATCTCGACCATCACCTCGCCGTCGCTGAAACGGCCGACCTTGGCGCGGCCGATGTGGATGTCGAGATGGCTGACCACCGCCTCCGCGAGCCGCGGATTGGCGTTGCCGGTAAATACCATCAGCCTGTCCAGTGCCACCCCACACCCCCTGCGCCAAGCACGCCACTGCAGCAATCAAGTGGCTGGGGAGGAAGGATTCGAACCTTCGCATGCCGGAATCAAAATCCGGTGCCTTAACCAGCTTGGCGACTCCCCAACCGAAACCCGCAACCGCTCCGGCGCCCCTTCAGCAGGCCGCCGGCACTTCCCAATCAGTCTTCCGCAAAGTCAGCCAGCCCGTGGAGCGGATGTACATCCAGCCCGCGCGCCACGAACCCGCGCATCCCCGGCGGACAGGCCGCCATCGCCCTGCGCGCGCCCGCTTCGTCGGGAAATCCGGCAAAAACACAGGCGCCGGAACCGCTCATCTGCGCCTCCCCGACCGACCGGAGCCAGGCCAGATGCCTGCCGACCTCGGGATACAGCCTGCAAACCAGAGGTTCCAGATCGTTCCCTGCAGGCACGGAAAAGCCTTGTATTTTAACTGCTTCGGAATCCCGTTTCAATTCCGGGTGCCGAAAAATCCCGGCCGTCGCCACCGCCACCGGCGGCACCAGCACCAGATACCAGGCCGGGCCGACGGTCAACGGTTCCAGGGCCTCGCCGATGCCGCCGGCCAGCGCGGTGCGCCCGTAAACAAACACCGGCACATCGGCACCCAGCGGCAGGGCCAGTTCCTGCAAACGCTTGCGCGACAGGCCGGTACCCCACAGGTGGTTCAGCGCCAGCAGGGTGGTCGCCGCGTCGGAACTGCCGCCGCCCAGCCCGCCGCCGAGCGGCAGGCGCTTGTCGACCCGGATTTCGGCGCCGTGCCGGGTACCGGTCGCTGCTTTCAGCGCCCGCGCCGCGCGCAGGGTCAGATCCTCGGCCTCGGCGATCCCCGGCAATTCCTGTGATCTCGTGATGAGGCCGTCGCTGCGCCGGCGAATCCAGACCGTGTCACCGAAATCGATGAAACGGAACACTGTCTGCAGCAGGTGGTAACCATCGGCGCGCCGGCCGGTCACGCGCAGCATCAGGTTGAGTTTTGCCGGCGCCGGAAAACCGCTGCAGCCGGTCATGGCGGCGTCCGCTCGCGCCAGTCATCGATGACCATGCGAATGCGCTGGCCGCCCTGCTCCAGGTCCAGGCGTCGCGGCAATGTGGCCCGTGCAGGATCTTCGGGATAGGCAAACCGCAGGCTCCAGCCGGCCTGCTCCAGGCGGACCAGACGCCCCCCGGCATCACGCTCGAGAGCCTCGGCGGCAAGGTCCGGCACCGCTTCCCCGCGCACCCAGTGCTGGAGCTGGGCCAGCGGCAGGGCCCAGCCGAGCGCCTGGCGGGTCAGGCCTTCGGCTGAAAACGCGTGATATTCCTGCTGATCCGCGGTGACGAGCGTCGCACCCGCCGCATCGCTGCTGATGTACGCCAGCGTGGTCCCCGCCGGGGACATCAGCCAGATTTCATTCAGCGGCATGTCATGGCGCCAGCGAAAGCCGGCCGAAAACGCGCGCCCGTCGGCGCCGGCCAGCACCCGCCCGAGGAGATCGAAAGGTGCGGACCGGGCAGTGCTGCCGGACAACTGCGCGCAGGCGGCGAACAGCAGCGCCGCGGTTGCGGCAAGAACAGCCCTCATTGCGCGGATTGCAGGATGACCGGGGACAGGCGCTTGATCGTGCCCTGGAGCACCTCGTTCTTCGGCTGGCCGCGAAGGGCTTCGGCCCAGACTTTCTGCGCCTCGGCCTGGCGCCCCAGCACCCACAGCACCTCGCCGAGATGGGCGGCGATCTCGGCGTCGGGCCGCATTTCATGGGCGCGCCGCAGGGGCCCCAGCGCCGCCTCGTTCTCGCCGAGGCGGTGGAGCACCCAGCCCAGGCTGTCGAGGATGAAGGGATCGTTGGGCGCCAGCTTGTGCGCGGTCTCGATCAGCACGCGCGCCTCCGGCAGGCGCAGGTTGCGGTCCGCCAGCGTGTAGCCGAGCGCGTTGTAGGCATGGGCGTGGTCCGGCTGCATTTCGATCACGCGCCGCAGGTTGGCCTCGAGCACGTCCAGGCGGTTGACCTTTTCGGCCGCCATCGCATGGTCATACAGCAGATCGGCGCTGTCGGGTGTGCGCGCCACCGCCTCGGCGAGAAAATCGAAGGCCTCCTGGTAGGCCTGCGCCTCGCGCAACAGCGCCGCCTCGGCCAGCGTCAGCTGCATGCGCTGGCGCGCGTCGCCCGGTGCGATGCTGCGCAGGTGCTTGCGCGCTTCCTCCAGCCGCCCCTGCTTCGCCAGCACCCCGGCATAACGCGCCTGGGCCGGGATGTATTGCGCGCCATGGGTGATGCTCGAGTACCACTTCAGCGCCTCGTCCACGCGCTTCATCTCCTCGTTCACCTGCCCGAGGTACATGCGCACCATGTCCGGATCCTTGGCGCCGATTTCCAGCGCCCGCCGCAGCTGGATGTCGGCCGCCGCATAGTCCTTGGCCTGCATCGACAGCGTCGCAACCGCCATCGCGATCTCGGCGTTGTTCGGGGCCTCGCCGAGCAGGATTCCAAACTGCTTGCGCGCCTCCGGATAGCGCTGCGCGCTGACCAGCAGGCGCGCGTAGTTCAGCCGCGCATCGCGGGCGCCCGGTTGCGCCTTCACGAACTCGCCTAGAAACGCGACGGCGTCGTCGACCGAGCCGCGCTGCAGCGCCTGCGCCTGGAACAGCGCCGCAAGCTCCCAGCCCGGGCGCAGCTTCAGCGCCTCCCGTGAAGCCTTCAGCGCGGTTGCCACATCATCCGCATTCCACGCCGCCTGCGCCAGCGCAAGGCTGGCCTCCGGCACCTGCGGATAACGCGAGGCCAGGCTGGCGATCAGCCGCTGTATCGCGGCCTTGTCCTTGTGCCCGGACAGCAGCGAGTAGAGCTGCAGGAAATTCTGCCCGGCATTTTCAGGGTCCCCGCTCAGGGATTTCTCGAGATGGGGCAGCGCGTCATCGAGGCGCGACTGGTTGACCAGCAGCGCAATCACGGTTTGCCGCGCGCGCGTCGATTCCGGATCGACCTGCAGCCACAGCGTGGCCGCCTCCAGTGCCGCGGGCATGAAGCGCGCATTCCATGCGATCTCGGTGGCGCGGCGCGCAACGCGCGGATCGCGGGTCTCCCGCGCCACTTCAAGGAACGCCGGAACAGCCACATGGGGCTGGCCGCGCTGCGCGGCGATTTCCGCCAGCGTCAGCTTGAACAGGATGGACTCGCTTAACTCGACGGCGGGCAGCGGCACCTCGCGCTGCTGGGGCGCGCGGGTCACCACCTTGGGCAGCGGCGGCTTGGCGGCCGCGGGGGCGGCCGGCGCAGCCGCCGGCTGCTGCGGCGTCTGCGCGCACGCCGCCAGGGCAAGACTCGCCAACAATGCTGCAGGTCTGGTCAGGTTCATCGGATCATGGCGCCGCGGCTACGGCAGGTGGCGTGGATTGCGGCGACGCAAATTGCGTACGCCTTCATAATGAGGCACATATTAGGTATATTTGATGCCAATCACAAGGCAACTCCGCTGCGCCCTTCCATGATTTCCGCCGACCCCGATCTGACCATCTGCGCCCGGGGTCTTTCCCGCAGCTTCGGCACCCATGTCGCGGTCAAGCCGCTGGACCTGGACGTGAAACGCGGCGAAGTCGTCGGCCTGCTCGGCCCCAACGGCGCCGGCAAGTCGACCACGATGCAGATGCTGACCGGCAATCTCGCGCCGGGTTCCGGCGAAATCCGGATCTGCGGCATTGACCTGCTTGAATCGCCGAAGTCCGCCAAGTCCCGCATCGGCTACCTGCCGGAAACACCGCCGCTGTACCGGGAGCTCAGTGTCCTTGAATACCTGAACCTCGCCGCAAAACTGCACCGCGTGCCGAAAACGCGGCGCAGCGAGGCGGTCGGCGGTGCCATGGCGCGCTGCGGCCTCGCCGACACCGGCCGCAAGCTGATCGGCACGCTGTCCAAGGGTTACCAGCAGCGCGTCGGCATCGCACAGGCCATCGTTCATGAGCCCGACGTGGTCATCCTCGATGAGCCGACCGTCGGACTCGATCCCAACCAGATCCTCGACATCCGCCGCCTGATCCGGGAACTCGGAGAGCGGCACAGCGTGATCCTGTCCACCCACATCCTGCCCGAGGTCGAGGCCGTCTGCGACCGCGTGCAGATCATGCATCACGGTGAAATCGTGTTCAGCAACACCATTGCCGGCCTGCGCGAATTCCAGAGCGGCCGCACGATGATTGTCGGCCTGCAGCATCCACCGGCAGCCGCCGCCCTCGCGGCCATTCCCGGGGTCGAGCATGTGGAAGCCGATGGCGAAGGCCGCTTCCGCGTCCGTTTTTCCGAGGACAGCGACCCTTCCGCGGCGCTGCTCGGCGCGGCCGCCGCCAACAACTGGGGCTTGCAGCAGCTGACACCGGCACGCAGCAGCCTGGAGGACGTATTCGTGCAACTGACGCGTGATGACACGGTAAGGGACGGCGCCGCAACATGAGGAACCCGGCATGATATTCACCATCGCCGGCAAGGAACTGCGCACGCTGTTCGCATCGCCGCTGGCCTGGCTGGTGCTCACGGTCATCCAGGTGGTGCTCGGTTACGGCTTCCTGCGCCGGCTCGACGACTTTCTGCAGATCCAGCCGCAGCTCGCGCAGATGGCGAGCCCGCCGGGACTCACCGAACTGGTCGCGGCGCCGACCTACGCCACGGCCGCCGCGGTGCTGCTGTTTGCGGTGCCGCTGCTGGCCATGCGCATGATCGCCGAAGAACGGCGCAACCAGACGCTGACCCTGCTGCTGTCGGCGCCGGTGTCGATGACCGAAATCGTCCTCGGCAAATTCGCCGGCCTGATGGCCTTCCTGCTGATCATCATCCTGCTGGTGCTGGCCATGCCCCTGCTGCTGATGACCGGGACCCGCCTTGATTTCGGCCTGCTGGGCGGGCTGACGCTGGCACTGCTGCTGCTCGCCGCGGGATTCGCCGCGGTCGGCCTCTACGCCTCCAGCCTCACCGCCCAGCCGGTGGCCGCCGCGCTGCTCGGCTTCGGCATGCTGCTGGCAATGCTGTTCATGGGCGAGACCGCCGGCGACAGCCTGCGCGCGCGCGGCTGGCACCTGCCGGCGGCGTTCATTCAGGTGTTTTCGCCGCTGAAGAATTTCGAACCGCTGGGCCGCGGCATGATCGACAGCTACGCCATCGTCTGCCCGCTGCTGCTGACCGCGGGTTTCCTGGTGCTGGCCATCCGCCGCCTCGACGGCCGGCGTCTGCGGGGTTAGGCGATGCAGATCACCCGCAGGCTGCGCTGGCAAATGAAGATACAGAGCGGAATTTTCGTGGTCCTGCTCGCCGTGGTCACGGCGCTGCTCGCCTATCTCGCCCACCAGTACCGCTACGAGAAGGACGTCACCCGCAACGCGCGCAACACCCTGTCGGCCGCCACGCTGGGCGCGCTGCAGCAGATGCAGGAGCCGCTGCGCGTGACCGCCTACGCGGTGCGCCAGGACGCGGGCGGCAGCAACGTGCACCGCATGATCGAGGAGCGGGTGCGCAACTACCAGCGCGCCAAACGCGACCTCGAACTTCGTGTCATCGATCCGCGCGAACAGCCGAAGGCGGCGGCCGAGGCGGGATTGCGTTCGCCGAACGCGCTGGTCATCGAATACCAGCGGCGCTCGGAACAGATACCCCTCGGGGAATTCAACGAGCAGAACTTCGCCAATGCGCTGGTGCGGCTGCTGCGCGGCGCCAACAGCCTGGTGCTGTGGCTGGACGGCCACGGCGAACGCAAGCTCGACGGCCCGGCCAACCATGATCTCGGCAGTTTCGGCCAGCAACTGCGCGAAAAAGGTTTCAGCACCAGCAGCATCAACCTCGGGCTGGCGCAGGAAGTTCCGGCAAACGCGGCGCTGCTGGTGGTCACCCACCCGCAGGTCGAAATGCAGCCGGCGGAAACCGAAAAGCTGCTGTCCTATGTCGACCGCGGCGGCAACCTGCTGTGGCTGATTGATACGGAACCGCTGCGCGGCCTGCAGCCGCTCGCCGAGAAGCTGGGCCTGGTGCTGACGCCGGGCACCGTCATCGATCCCGCCCTCGCTCCGCGCAGCGGTCCGCCGGTGTTCGCCGTCGCCGCGAACTATGCGCGCCACCCCGTGGCCGGGGCGCTGCAGTACAACACTCTGTTCCCGCACGCGCGGCAGATCGGCGCCGACGACGGCACCGGCTGGCGCGTCACGCCGCTGATCGATGTCGCGCCGCGCGGCTGGGTTGAAACCGGCAAGCTCGATGCGAAATCGACTTTCGACAAGTCGCGGGATTTTCCGGGCCCGGTCAACATCGCGACCGCGCTGGAACGCACCGTCGGTGACCGCGAACAACGCGTCATCGTTGTCGGCACCGGCCACTTCCTGTCCAACAGCTTCATCGGCAACGGCGGCAACCTCGCGCTCGGCGTGAGCATGATGAACTGGCTGGCCGGCGAGGATGCGCTGGTCACGATCGACCCGCGCCCGGCCGCGGACACCCGGCTCGAAGTCAGCACGATGCACCTCTACGCAATCGCCGTGATCGTGCTGCTGCTGTTGCCGCTGATATTTGCAGTCACCGGGACCCTGGTCTGGTGGCGGCGGCGCAATGCCGCCTGAAGGCACATGAAACACGGCTGGCTTTCGCTGCTCGTCCTGCTCGCAGTCGCCGCCGGCCTCGGGGTGCTGGCCTGGCTTGCACCCGCGCCTGACGGCAGCGTGCCGCCACTGTCGACCTTGCCATCGGCGCAAGCCCAGAAGGTCGTACTGGCGCGTCCGGGACAACCCCCGATCGAACTCGAACGCCGGGATGCGCAATGGCTGATCACCGCGCCGCTGCGTGCACGCGCCGATGAATTCCAGGTCATGCGCATGCTGGCGCTGCTGGAAACAAAACCGGCGGCGCAGTTTCCGGCCGCCGATCTTGAGCGTTTCGACCTGCAGGCGCCGGTGGCGCGGTTGACCGTCGACGGCAGCGAATACGCCTTCGGCGGCATCAACACGGTCACCCGCGAGCAGTACGTGATGCGCGGAGACACCGTGTACGCGGTCGCGCTGCGGCACGGCGCCGCGCTGCCGGCCGATGCGGCAGCCCTGATCCGCCGCGTGCTGCTCAATGAAAACGAAATCCCCGCGGCGATCCTGCTGCCGCAATTCAGCCTGCGCGAAGCCGGTGGCCGCTGGACACTGACGCCGCCCGCGGACGAGGCCGGCGCCGACGAACTGCGGGCTTTCGTCGACCGCTGGCGCCAGGCCTCCGCCGCGCGCGCCGAGCCCCATGACGGACGCCAGCCGCTGGCCGAAGTGCGAATCGAATTGCGCGAGGGGGCGCCGCTGGTGTTTTCAGTGCTGCAGCGCGAGCCCAATCTCGTTTTGCTGCGCCAGGACAACGGCCTGCAGTACACCTTTCTCGCCGGTGCCGGACAGGCGCTGCTGACTCATCCGGGTCGTCCGGTATCCGTCAAAAATAATCAATAAAAACAAATAGTTATAAATGCCTGAATTACCGGAAGTCGAGACCACACGCCGCGGACTGGCCCCGGTGGTGGAACACCGGCGCATCCTGCGCGCCGTGGTGCGCCACCGCGGCCTGCGCCAGACGGTGCCGCGCGGGCTCGAACAGCGGCTCGCCGGCGCACGCGTGGACGCGCTGTCGCGCCGGGGCAAATACCTGCTGTTCAGCTGCGAACCGGTAAATCACGAACGGGGCACGCTGCTGGTGCACCTCGGCATGTCGGGACGGCTGTGGCTGGTCGATGCACGGGCCGCGCCGGAAAAACACGATCACTTTGACCTCGTCATCGACAACGGCCGCGTGATCCGCCTGCGCGACCCGCGGCGATTCGGGCTGGTGCTGTGGCTGAAAGGCGATCCGCTCGCCCACCCGCTGCTGCGGGACATCGGGCCGGAGCCGCTGACCGCGGATTTCGGCGGCGCCGTGCTCCACCGAGCGACGCGGCCGCGCAGCGCGGCGATCAAGCCCGTGATCATGGACGGCCATGTCGTCGCCGGGGTCGGCAACATCTACGCCAATGAAGCGCTGTTCCGCGCCGGCATCGACCCGCGCACGCCGGCAAAACGCGTCAGCCGCGCGCGCTGCGACGCGCTGGCGCGGGAAATCAGGGCGGTGCTGGGGGAAGCAATCGACGCCGGCGGCAGTTCGCTGCGCGACTATGTCGGCAGCGACGGCATGGCCGGGCACTTCCAGAACCGTTTTTTTGTCTACGGCCGCAGCGGCGAACCCTGCATGCGCTGCGGCACGGCGATCCGCGAACTGCGTCAGGGACAGCGCGCGACCTGCTGGTGCCCGCGCTGCCAGAAGCGCTGACGCTCAGGCGGTTTTCAGCGCCGTGAGCCTTTCGTACTTGCGCTGCAGTTCTTCCTTCGTCTCGCTGCGGTCGGGGTCCAGCGGAATGCAGTCCACCGGACAGACCTTCTGGCACTGCGGCTCGTCGAAATGGCCGACGCACTCGGTGCACTTCTCGGGATCGATGACGTAAATCTCCTCGCCCGCCGAAATCGCCTCGTTGGGGCACTCCGGCTCGCAGACGTCGCAGTTGATGCACTCGTCGGTGATCATCAGCGCCATCAGCGGCCCCCGGATTCCGTGATTTTCGCCTTCAGGCGCGCGGCGACGGCCGGCGACACGAACTTCGACACATCGCCGCCCATCACCGAGATTTCACGCACCAGCGTCGCCGACAGGAACATGTACTCCTCGCCCGGCGTCATGAACACCGTTTCCACGTCGGGATGCAGCTTGCGGTTCATGCCGGCGAGCTGGAATTCATAGTCAAAGTCGGAGACCGCGCGCACGCCGCGCACGACCACCGTCGCCTTGTGCTTGCGCACGAAGTCCATCAGCAGTCCGGAAAAACCCTCGACCGACACATTTTTGACATCCTTCAGCGCATCGCGAGCAATGTCGATGCGCTCGGCGAGGGTGAACAGCGGACGCTTGGTGCGGCTGTCGGCGACCGCCAGCACGACATGACCGAACAGGCGCGCGGCACGCCGCACCAGATCCTCGTGGCCAAGGGTCATCGGATCGAAGGTGCCGGGGTATACCGCCTTATTGTTCATGTTCCGCTCTTTTCAGCAGTTGGTAACTGACCTGGCCTGCGCGCCCGGCCTTGAGGATGCTCCAGCCGGGGCCGGCATCCAGCTTCTCGGCGCGTTCACAATACACCAGCGCACCGGGTTTAAGGCATTGCGGCAGCAGCTTCAGCAGCTGCGCCCAGCAGTCGTCGGCAAACGGCGGGTCCAGGAACACGACGTCATAGGACGCCGGATGGTGACGCAGGAATTCTAGCGCATCGGCGCGCAGCACTTCCACCATGGCGGCCTGCAGCAGCGCCTTGTTGGACTGCAGCGCGCGCAGAGCCGCGGCGTCCCTCTCGACCATCACCACGCGCCGGGCGCCGCGCGAGGCCGCCTCGAAACCCAGCGCTCCGCTGCCAGCGAACAGGTCGAGGCATTCGCGCCCCGAGAGATCCTGGCCCAGCCAGTTGAACAGCGTTTCCCGGACCCGGTCAGGCGTGGGTCTCAGGCCCGGGCGGTCGGCGAAGCGGATCTTCCGGCTGCGCCAGGCGCCGCCGATGATGCGCAGTTCGTTCTGCCCGGGCATTGCGCGCGCTTCAGCGCGCCGCCGGCGCCGTCACCGTCCGATCCTCGTCCGCCCCCACCACCACGGTGACCAGGCGGTCGGGATCGACCCGGCGGGCAAAGGCCGCCCGGATGCCGTCAACGGTGACCTTCTCGATGTTGGCGACGAAATCCTCGAGGTAGCTGAGCGGCAGGTCGTAGAAGCCGATCAACCCGAGATAGTCATGAATCTTGCGGTTGCTGTCGATGCGCATCGGGAAACCGCCGATGATGTTCTGCTTGGCCGCGCGCAGTTCCTCTTCGGTCGGTCCTTTCTCCAGATACTCGCGCAGCGTGCCGCGCAACACCGACAGTGCCTCGCCGGCCTGGTCGCGCCGGGTCTGCATGCCGATGATGAAAGGTCCGCTGGCCAGCTGCGGCGCAAAGTAACTGTAGGCGGAATAGGCGAGGCCGCGCTTCTGCCGCACTTCTTCGGTGATCCGCGACACGAATCCGCCGCCGCCGAGAATGTAGTTGCCGACAAACAGCGTGAAATATTCCGGATCGTCGCGGCGGATGCCGGGGGCGCCGATCAGGATGTGGCTCTGGGTCGCCGGATGCGCGACCATGCGGGTGACGCCTTGCGGCAGGGATTCCACCGGCGGCAGGGATGCCGTGCGCCCGTCTCCGCGCGGCAGTCCGGCGGTCAGCTGCTCGGCAATCGCCTCGGCCTGCTTCCGGGACACATCCCCCATGATCGCAACCACGGCACGGTCAGCCGTGTAATGGCGGCGGTAGAAGGCGAGCAGATCCTCGCGTGTCAGCCTGCGGACCGTCTCCGCATCGCCGGAGCCGCGCAGCGCATAGGGGTGCCCGCGGAACACCATCTGGTAGAACAGCCGCGCCACCTGGGTATCCGGCTTGAGATCCGCCTCCTTGAGGGCGCCGATCTGGCGCACCTTCTCGCGCTCGAGCACGTCCGCCGGAAACTCCGGCGCCTTCAAGATCCGGGAAAACAGATCGAGGGCCGGTCCGCGCCGCTGCGGATCCGACAGCGTGCGCAGGTGCAGGCCCGCGCGATCCGGATCAAAGCGCCCGCCGAGCACGGCGCCCGTGTCGGCGAAGCGCCGCGCGATCTCGTCCTCGGCCAGTCCGTCGGCGCCGAGGCGAAGCAGGCTGCGCGTCATTGCCGCCGCGCCGGATTTCTCCGGAGTGTCATAGGCCGATCCGGCGGGAAAATCCACGGACACGTCGAGCATCGGCAGGTCGCGGTTGGCGACGAACAGCACCTTTGCACCGGAGGGGGATCGCCACTGCTCGATCGGCAGTATGGCAAAGGCCTGCGGCGCCAGGCACAGCAGGGCAACGGCGGCAATCCGCAGCAGCGGGGATTTGATTTCAGTTGCCATGGCGCACTCCTGCAGGGGGCGCGGATTTGCGCGCCCCGCTTTCCAGAGGTTGCGGATCAAGGTAGGCGACCGTCAACCGGTCATCGACCAGGTACTTGCGGGCCACCTCCCGCACCTGATCGGAAGTCACGTTCTGCAGTTTTTCGACAAACAGGTCGAGCACGCGATGCGGCAAACCCACCGTTTCCAGCCAGCCGATCATCCGCGCCTGGAAGAACATCGAATCCCGCTGGTAAACCTGCGCGGCGATCACCTGTGCCTTGACGCGCTCGAGTTCCTCGGCCGTGACGCCTTCGTCGACAATGCGCCGGATCTCGCGGCGCAGGCCCTGCTCCACGTCCTCCGCGCTGCGACCGCTGACCGGCGTGCCGCTCAGGTAGAAGAAGCCCGGCCCGCGCCCTATGCCGTCGTAACTCGCGCCGGCAGACACCGCCAGGCGCTCCGTCTTCACCAGGGTCTGCGGCAGGCGCGCGGCATCGTTTCCGCTCAGCACGCCCTGCAGCATGTCGAGCGCGTAATTTTCCCAGTCCGCATCCGGGTCCCGCATCCTCGGCACCCGGTAGGCCATCAGCACCTGCGGCTGTTCCGCCGGCACCTTCACGGTCAGGCGCTTGATGCCCAGCTGCGGCGGCTCGTCCTGCGGCTTGCGCGGCGGCAGGGTCTTGCGCGCGATGCCGCCGAAATGGCGTTCGGCCAGCGCAAACACCTCGGCCGGAACAACATCGCCGACCACCACGACGATGGCATTGTTGGGTGCGTACCACTGGTCGTAGAAGGCGCGCGTATCCTCGACGGTGAGATTCTCGAGGTCACTCATCCAGCCGATCACGGGATTGCGGTGGGGGTGGGCGGTCAGGGCCGTGGCCATCAGCCGCTCGTAGAGCACGGATTGCGGCCGGTCGTCGGTGCGCCAGCGCCGCTCTTCCATCACCACCTTGATTTCCTTGGCGAACTCCTCCGGCGACAGCACCAGGTTCGCCATCCGGTCGGCCTCCAGGCGGAAGGACAGCGGCAGCTCCGATTTGTGCATCGTCTGGAAGTAGCCGGTGTAATCGCGGCTGGTGAAGGCATTGTCGCGCCCCCCGGCAGCCGCGATCAGCTTCGAAAACTCGCCCGGCGGCACCGACTTCGTGCCCTTGAACATCATGTGCTCCAGCACGTGCGCCACGCCGGTGACTCCATTCTGCTCATCGACACTGCCGACGCGGTACCAGACCATGGTGACGGCAACGGGCGCGCGGCGGTCGGGCTTGACGATCACGCGCAGGCCGTTGGCCAGTTCGTGCTCGGCCACCGCCTGCGGCGCAGCGGCCGCAGCCTGGCCCGCAGGCAGCAGGCAGGCGATCAACGCCGCCTGCAGAAAACGGATTGCTGGATTCATCTTGTCCTGTCGAAAAGTGGGGCACGCCGTCCCGGACAGACGGCATGCAATTCCAAGGTGCCTGTTAGAATTGTAACCAATTCAATCTTCGCCTCCGGCGCAAAGGCGCCATGCGCCGCCGGAGTCAGACCACCTCATCCATGTTTGGTTTCGGCAAAAAAGACGAAAAGGCCGCAGCGGCGCCGGGCTGGCTCGAACGGCTGCAGCAGGGACTGGGCAAAACCCGCGCCCGGCTCGGCGAACGTCTGGGCAGCCTGTTCAGTCCCGGACGCAGGCTCGATGAAACGTTCTACGAAGAACTGGAAACCGCGCTGCTGACCGCGGATGTCGGTGTCGCCGCGACCGGACACCTGCTGCAAGCCCTGCGCGCCCGCGCCCGCCGCGAGCGCTACACCGACGCTGCGCAGCTGCGCAGCGGCCTGCGCGAGGCGCTGCTCGAACTGCTGCAGGGCGTGGCCCGGCCGCTGGACACCGCGGGCCAGCGACCCTTCGTCATCATGCTCGCGGGCGTCAACGGTGCCGGCAAGACCACCTCCATCGGCAAGCTGGCCCATCATTTTCAGAGCCAGGGCAAATCGGTGCTGCTCGCCGCCGGCGACACTTTCCGCGCCGCCGCCCGCGAACAGCTGGCCACCTGGGGCGAGCGCAACAATGTGACGGTGATCAGCCAGGCCTCCGGCGACGCCGCCGCGGTGATTTTCGATGCGGTCAATGCCGCCAAGGCGCGGGGCACCGACATCGTGCTCGCCGACACCGCGGGCCGGCTGCCCACCCAGCTGCACCTGATGGACGAGATCCGCAAGGTCAAACGCGTCGTCGGCAAGGCGCTGCCCGGCGCGCCCCATGAAGTCCTGCTGGTGCTCGATGCAAACAACGGGCAGAACGCGCTGGCCCAGCTCGCGGCCTTCGATGCCGCCATCGGCGTCACCGGCCTCGCGCTGACCAAACTCGACGGCACGGCCAAGGGCGGGGTGATTGCCGCCATCGCCCACAGCCGCACCGGGGGCAGGACGATTCCGGTGCGGTTCATCGGTGTCGGCGAAGGCATCGGGGACCTGCGGCCCTTCGTCGCCGAAGACTTCGTCGCTGCACTGCTCGACGCGTGACCCATATTGCCCTCAGCAGTGTCAGCAAGCGCTATCCCGGCGGGCACGAGGCGCTGAACGGGATTTCCCTGGACATCGGTTCCGGTGAGATGGTGTTCATCACCGGCCATTCCGGCGCCGGCAAAAGCACGCTGCTCAAGCTGATCGCGGCCATCGAGCGCCCGACCGCGGGTTCGGTGGTCGTCAACGGACAGAATGTCGGCACGCTGCGCGCGCGCGGCATTCCCTACCTGCGCCGCAACTTCGGACTGGTATTCCAGGACCACAAGCTGCTGTTCGACCGCAGCGTGTTCGACAACGTGATGCTGCCCCTGGAAATCACCGGTTTCGACCGCCGCGAAGGCGTCCGGCGCGCGCGCGCCGCACTCGACAAGGTCGGCCTGCTGAACCGGGAAAAGGCGCGCCCGATCACGCTTTCCGGGGGAGAGCAGCAGCGGCTGTGCATCGCGCGCGCAATCGTGCATCGCCCCTCGATCCTGCTCGCGGACGAGCCCACCGGCAACCTCGATGCCGGGTACGCCGCGGACATCGGCGAACTGTTCCGCGACTTCCACCAGGTCGGTGTCACCGTGGTGCTGGCCACGCACGACATGCAGCTCGCGGCCCGCCTGCAGCCGCGGCTGATCGAGATCCGCGGCGGCAGAATTCACCATGAATAACTGGCTGTCCGCGCACCGCCGCGCCCTGACCGGCACTCTCGCCCGGCTGATCCGCGCGCCGCTCTCCAGCCTGTTCAACATCGCGGTGATCGGCACCGCGCTGGCACTGCCGCTGGGCTTCTATGTGGTGCTTGCCAACCTGCAGGGACTGGCCCGCGATTATTCGCCGCAGCCGCAGCTCAGCGTTTTCCTCGCACCGGACGCAACGGCCGCCGATGCCCGCGCCACCGGCGAGCGGCTGAAAGGCCGCAAGGGAATCACCGCCAGCCGCTTTGTGCCGCGGACCGAAGCGCTGGAGACCCTGAAATCACGCACCGGCCTTGCCGACATCATCGCCGGCCTGCCCGGCAATCCCCTGCCCGACGCCTGGGTCGTGACCGCCGCCGGTGCCGATGCCGCAATGCTGGAGGCACTGCGCGCGGAAATCCGGCAATGGCCCAAAGTCGCCGAAGTCCATGTCGATTCGGATTGGGCGCGGCGGCTCGACGGCCTGCTGGCCCTCGGCCGCCACGCGGTGCTGATGCTCGCGACGGCGCTGGCCTTTGCCCTGGTGGCGGTGACTTTCAACACCATCCGCCTGCAGATCCTCACCCAGCGCGACGAAATCGAGGTCGCCAAGCTGATAGGCGCCACGGATGGATGGATCCGGCGGCCATTCCTCTACTTCGGCGCCCTCACCGGCGCCGCCGGCGGCGCCGCGGCATGGCTGATGATCTGGGGCGCTCTTGCGGTGTTCAACGGCCGGCTGCAGGCGCTGTCGTCGCTCTATGGCATCCCGCTGCAGCTGAGCCACCTCAACGGCGCTGACAGTGCCGCCACCCTGCTGTTCGCGGCGATTCTGGGCTGGTTCGGCGCCTGGCTGTCCGTCAGGCGCCATCTCAGCGCTCACAATACTCAATAAGTATTTGATTTTATTGATATAATTTAACTTCATTGGCGGGAACTCCGGGCGTCATTGGCACTCTTATGCCGAGAGTGCTAAACTTTTGGCCATGAGGATCACGACCATGAATGCGCTGACCAATGCCATCGCCCTGCCGGTGCCTTCGGCCTCGGGCAGCCTGGAGAGCTACATCCAGACGGTGAACCGTTTCCCCCTGCTGACGCCGGAACAGGAAATCGAATACGGGCGCCGCCTGCGCGACAGCGGCGACCTGGACGCCGCAAGGCATCTGGTGCTATCCCACCTGCGCCTCGTGGTATCGATTGCCCGGGGTTATGCCGGCTACGGCCTGCCGCAGGCCGACCTGATCCAGGAAGGCAACATCGGACTGATGAAGGCGGTGAAGCGTTTCGACCCGGAACGCGGCGTGCGCCTGGTGTCGTTCGCGATGCACTGGATCCGCGCCGAAATCCATGAGTTCGTGCTGCGCAACTGGCGGCTGGTGAAAATCGCCACCACCAAGGCCCAGCGCAAGCTCTTCTTCAACCTGCGCAGCATGAAACAGGGGCTCGACACGCTGGGCGCCGAGGAAGTGCGGTCGGTGGCGCGCGAGCTCGGCGTCAAGCCCGAGGACGTGGTGGAGATGGAAACCCGGCTCGGCGGCCAGGACATGGCGCTGGAACCGGCCGGCGATGACGAGCGTGAACAGTATGCCCCGATCGCCTACCTCTCCGCGGACAATGCGGAACCCGCCGCGCTGCTCGAAGCGGAGCAGACGGCCCGGCTGCGCGGTGAAGGCCTCGAAAAAGCGCTCGCCAGCCTCGACGCGCGCAGCCGCCGCATCATCGAGGCGCGCTGGCTGACCGAGAAGGAGGCACTCACTCTGCACGACCTCGCCGCGGAATTCGGCGTGTCGGCCGAACGCATCCGCCAGATCGAAGCGAAGGCACTGGGCAAAATGAAGGACCTGATGACCGCCGCGGCCTGAGCAGGCCACGGAACGGCATAAAAACCCCGGCAGTCGCCGGGGTTTTTTATTTCAGCAGCAGCCGGATGTCATGCAGCAGGGTGGGCGCCCCGACACCGTACTGGGCAAACAGCCGCAACCGGCCCTCGCCGTCGAGGATGTAGGTGCCGGCGGAATGATCCATCGTATAGCCGCCGGAGGGCAGCGGCTGCTTCTGGAAAAAGATCTTGAATTCCTTGGCGGTGCGCGCGACCTCCTCCGCCGACCCCGTCAGGCCGAGGAAGGAGGGGTGGAAGGCCGGCACGTAGCGCCCGAGGACTTCGGCGGTATCGCGCTCCGGATCGACGGTGACAAACAGCACCTGCAGGCGCTGCGCTTCGGGACCGAGCTCCTTCATGACCGACGCCATTTCGACCAGCGTCGTCGGACAGACATCGGGGCAGTGCGTGAATCCGAAGAACACGGTGACCACCTTGCCCTTGAAGTCGGCCAGCGTGCGCCGCCGGCCATTGTGGTCGGTCAGCGCGAGTTCCTTGCCGAAGGATGCCCCGGTGACGTCGGTCAGCTTGAAACGCGGCGCCTGCGGCGCTTCCGAGCAGCCGCCGGCGGCAAGCATGACCAATCCAAGCACGACGAGCAGGCGCCGGAAACCGGACATCAGGCGGCTCTCACAGGAACAACTGCAGGTAATGATCGACCAGCAGCGCCGCAAACAGCAGCGTCAGGTAGAGGATCGAATAGCGGAATGTGCGGCGCGCCAGCGCATCGCTGTAGTCCGTGTAGATCCTGACCGCGTAGTACATGAACACGGCGCCGAGCACGAGTGCGGCGGCCAGGTACGGCAGGCCGCTCATGCGGGTCACGAACGGCAGGGTCGAGCAGGCCAGCAGGATGATGGTGTAGAGCAGCACATGCAGCCGCGTGAACTTGTCGCCGTGGGTCACCGGCAGCATCGGCACCCCGGCCTTGGCATATTCGTCCTTGCGGTACAGCGCCAGCGCCCAGAAGTGCGGCGGGGTCCATGCAAAAATGATCAGGAACAGCGTCAGGGCCTGCGGCGTCACATCGCCGGTGACGGCAGCCCAGCCCAGAACCGGCGGCATCGCACCGGAGGCGCCGCCGATGACGATGTTCTGCGGCGTCATCGGCTTGAGGATCACCGTGTAGATGATCGCGTAGCCGACGAAGGTCGCCAGGGTCAGCCACATCGTCAGCGCGTTGACCCAGTGATAAAGCAGCGCGAGTCCGATGCCGCCGACGATGCCCGAGAACACCAGCGTCTCCAGCGGCGTGATCTGCCCGCGGGGCAGCGGCCGGTACTGCGTCCGCGTCATCAGCGCATCGATTTTCTGCTCGACCAGGCAGTTCACCGCCGCCGCGGCCCCGGCCACCAGCGCTATGCCCAGCGTCGCCGCCAGAAGGATCACCGGCGGCACCATGCCCGGAGTGGCCAGGAACATGCCGATCACCGCCGTGAACACGATCAGCGACACCACGCGCGGCTTGGTCAGCGCGTAGAACTGCTGGATGCGGGAAGACTGCGGTGTACGGACGGCGGAGGAGGACATCAGGAGGCCGGCTTCTGGCTGAGGGCGAAGTTTATCACCACCATGGTCAGCAATAAAATCGCGGCGCCGGCATTGTGCGCGGCCGCCAGCAGCAGCGGCAAGCCGCCAAGCACATTGGCAACGCCCAGGATGACCTGCGCCAGCAGCACGGCCAGCAGCAGTCCTCCCAGCCGCGCGGACGCGGGATTGCACAACAGGCGCAGCGCGAAACCGCCGACCACGAGCAGCGTCACCAGCGCCCCCACGCGATGGGTCCAGTGGATCGCGGTGATCGCGTCATAACTCAGGTGCACGCCGGCGGCGGTCTTGCCGAGTTCGCGCACCAGCTGGAAACCATGGCGGAAATCCATTTGCGGCAGCCATTCGCCGTGGCAGGTCGGGAAGTCGGTGCAGGCCAGTGCGGCGTAATTGGTCGACACCCAGCCGCCGAGGGCGATCTGGGCGATGACCACCACCAGCGCGAAAACGCCCCAGGGTCGCAGCCTTGTCACGGCCGCCGGCAATGGCGGCGGCGCCTGCTGGCGCAAGGCCAGCCATGCCAGCAGCGCCAGCAGCGCCATGCCGCCCAGCAGGTGCAGGGTGACTATCACGGGCTTCAGCAGCAGCGTGACCGTCCACATGCCGAGGGCCGCCTGGAATATCACCAGTCCCAGGATCCCGGTGGCCAGCGCCGGCGACTGGCCCAGTTCGCGGCGCCGCAGCCACGCCGTCGCCGTGATCGCCAGTATCAGCAGGCCGAGTCCGCCGGCAATGTAACGGTGAAACATCTCCTTCCATGCCTTGCTCATGGACACCGGCCCGTGGGTTCCGCCCTGCTCCTCGACCGCCTTCTCGATGTCGTCACGGGCATGATGCGGAGTCAGTTCGCCGTAGCAGCCCGGCCAGTCCGGGCACCCGAGTCCCGCATCCGCCAGACGCACATAGGCGCCGACCACCACCACAACCAAAGTGTATGCCACTGCAAACCAGGCCAGCTTTCGGTACATGTCAGTAAATCCGGTCAAAACAGACGATTGGAATCAGCCGATGCGCGACACGCGGAGCAACCTCTGCAGGTCTTTCTTGATCCCGGTCGGATCGGCATTGCGCGGATAACGCAACACGACATTGCCCAGAGGATCAACCAGGTAAACGTGGTCGCTGGGCGCGCCGGCATGCGGCAGCACGTCCACCACCGTGCTGCCCGCCGCGTTGACGAACCAGGTGCCCTCGTACTCGCTGCGCTGGCGTTCACCCGGCGTGCCGCCATCGGTAATCAGCCAGACGCGCTCGATACGCTCGGGATATTTCCCCTGGGTCTTGCGCACCTGGCGGATCTGCCACAGTTTCCTGTCGCAGTACGCGTCACACTCAGCGGCATCAACGGTGACAAACAGCCATTTGCCGCGAAGCTGGGCGAACGAGAAGGGTTTGCCGTCGGCAAGCTTGAGCGGCACCTCCGGCAACTGCCTGCCCTCGATGAGCTCGCCGTAATTCACCCGCCCCTCGGGCTGGTAAAAATAATAGGCCGCAAAAGACAGCACGAAGGGTGCTATGCACACTGCCGCAACCAGCCACAGGGTTTTACGGCTTTGCGGACGTGATTCGTTTGACATGGGTCACCAGGTAATAGACAAATATCGCAAGGCTCAGCGCATACCACTGGAACGCATAGGCAAGATGGGTGTTGCGGCCGAGATCCGGACGGCTCCACTGCCGCACCAGCCCGTCTTCCGCGCCGCCCGTCTGCTGAAGCACGAAAGGCTGCAGTTCAAGCCCGGTAGCCTGCCGGTAACGCTCGTAAACCAGGTTCTGCCAGACATTGCCCTCGGCGACCTTGGTCGACAGCTCGAGGTAGCGCTCGCTCCAGGCGACAGCGATGCCCTGCACCAGTTGTTCGCCCTCCGGCGTGCTGACCTGCGGCAGGCTGCGATCACGCGGGCCGGGAACCCATCCGCGGTTGACCAGCACATAGCGGTCGGAGCCGGCAATCCGCAGCGGTGTGGCCACATGGAAACCGGGCTGGTGCTTGTGGATCCGGTTGTCGACGAACACCGTGTATTTCGGGGCATAGGTTCCGCGCACCTCGACACGGCGCAACAGCACACTGTCGCGGTCCGCCGCCCCGGATCCGAGGCTGACCACCGGCTGGCGGCCCAGCAGGTCATAACGTGATTGCAGGTCCTCCTTGTACTGGGCACGCCCCACCTGCCACTGGCCCAGCGCGAGGGTCAGCGCAATGCCGGCGCCGGCCGCCAGCGTCCACCAGAGGCGGGGCCTGAATTCGAAACCTGCAAACCTGATCGAAAGCGCCATCAAGACTTCGCCCCGACCTGGGTTAAACTCTGACCGCCATGCGCATCATCGTCATCCTGTTCATACTCGTCATCCTCGGCAGCCTGGGATCAGCCCTGTATTACATGCTCAAGGACCGCGGCACCACCGAGCGCACCGCGAAAGCACTGACCGTCCGCGTCGCGCTGTCCGTGATCCTGTTCCTGCTGCTGATGATCGGCTTCCAGACCGGCCTGATCACCACGCGTCTTTGATCCGGAAGGCACCGGTTCGACCGCCGCTGCCGGACCGCGTTCATGCCCCGCTGCCGGCCGCCCCGAAAAAAAACGCCGCGTTTCCCGCGGCGCCGAATCCCCTTGCAGGGGAACCTCCTCCCCGTGCGAACCACGCTTTGATCTAGGTTTCCGCCTTGCGCGATTCGCGGCCTTTTCCGGTTACAGCCAGTACACCACCACGAACAGCAGCAGCCAGACCACGTCGACGAAGTGCCAGTACCAGGCCACGCCCTCGAAGCCGAAATGGTTATCGGGCTTGAAATGTCCTGCGACGCTGCGGAACAGGATCACCCACAGCATGATCGTGCCGACAGTCACGTGGAAGCCGTGAAAACCGGTCAGCATGAAAAACGTCGCGCCATACGCCCCCATGGTCATCTTCAGGTTCAGGTCGCTGTAGGCATGCACGTATTCGTAGATCTGGAAACCGAGGAACACCATGCCGAGGGCAATGGTCAGCACCAGGCCCCAGATCAGCTGCCAGCGGCTGTTTTTCAGCAGCCCCCAGTGCGCCCAGGTGATGGTCACGCCGGACAGCAGCAGCAATGCCGTGTTGAACGCCGGGATGCCCCAGGCGCCCATCGGCGAAAAGGTTTCCTTGATGCCCGGGCCGGTTGCCGGCCAGTCAGCCTTGAATCCCGGCCACAGCAGTTCCTGGTGCTCCAGCGAGCCGAGGTCGGGCACCGAAATCACCCGCATGTAGAACAGCGCGCCGAAGAATGCGGCGAAAAACATCACCTCGGAGAAGATGAACCAGCCCATGCCCCAGCGGAAGGACACGTCGACCTGCTTGTTGTACTTGCCCGACTCCGATTCGTGAGCAACGGCGGTGAACCAGCCGGCGAACATGAAAAACAGGATCAGGAAACCGATGCCGAGTAGGACATAACCCAGCGGCATCTTGTTGACCGAAAACGATGCCCCGAAACCGAGAAACCCCAGCGCGACCGAGGCCACGATCGGCCAGTGTGACGGTTGCGGCAGGTAGTAGTTGCCCGATGCTTGACTAGACATATTCACTTCTCCCCTGAATCCCAGCGTTTGATACTGATTTGGCGGCAACCATCATCGTGTGACCCAGAACACCACGGTCACCAGGGTTCCCACAAAAACCGCTCCGGCAACAATGCCGAAAATGACCACCTGCAGCGGCGTCACCTTGATCTTGTCGTGCTCCACGCGCTTGCGGACGCCGAAAAAAGCCCAGAGCAGCATCCGCACCACCTGCAGCAGTGTCGCCCTGGAAGGTTGTTGGCCCACGGCCTGCATCACCCCTGCCCGCCGCTTTTTGCCGGCGCCGTCGATGCGCCCTTGACCTCGAAGAAGGTGTAGGACAGCGTGATCGTGTTGAGGTCGGCCGGCAGCGTCGAGTCGATGACGAACTGCACCGGCATGCGCTTGCCCTCACCGGCCTGCAGCGGCTGCTGGTTGAAGCAGAAACACTCCAGCTTCTTCACGAACGGCGCCGCGTGTTTGGGACCGTAGCTCGGGATGGCCTGGCCGACGATCGCCTTGTCCCCGTTGTTCTTGACTTCGTACTCGATCTGGATCATCTCACCCGGATGCACGCGGACACTGCGCTGCACCGGCCGGAAATCCCATTCGAGGCCGTGCGAGTTGGCGTCGAACTCGAGCGTCACCCAGCGCGACTTGTCGACCTGGGTGTTCTCGACCGCGGCAGCCGGCTTGATCAGGTTGTTGATCCCGGTCACTTCGCAGATCTTCTCGTAGAACGGCACCAGCGCAAAGCCGAAGCCGAACATCGCCACCGCGAAAATCGACAGCCGGACCATCATCCGGCGGTTGGCGCGTTCCTTCTTCATCATCTTGCGAGCAGGTAATACTTGATCATCACACCGAAGAAAAAGCCGGCAACAATCAGCCACAGCACGGCGGCCGTGCGCCGATTGTTGCGCTTGATCTCCGCAGGAACCATCACTTATTTCAGCACCGGCGGGGTTTCAAAACTGTGCCACGGCGCCGGAGTCGGCAGGTGGGTCCATTCCAGGCTGTCGGCGCCTTCCCAGGGTTTTTCCGGAGCCTTCTCGCCGCTGCGGATGCACTTGATCACGATGTAGAGGAACAGCAGCTGCGACAGGCCGAATCCCCAGGCGCCGATCGTCGAAATCGCGTTGAACTCGGCGAACTGCAGCGCGTAGTCGGGAATGCGGCGCGGCATGCCGGCCAGGCCGAGGAAGTGCTGCACGAAGAAGGTCACATTGAAGAACACCAGCGACAGCCAGAAGTGCCATTTGCCCAGCGTCTCGTTGTACATCCTGCCGGTCCACTTCGGCAGCCAGAAATAGATGCCGGCGAAAGCCGAGAACAGCGCGCCGGCCACCATCACGTAGTGGAAATGGGCCACCACGTAGTAGGTGTCGTGCAGCTGCACGTCCACCGGGGTGATTGACAGCACAAGCCCGGTGAAGCCTCCCAGCGTGAACAGGAACAGGAATCCCAGCGCAAACAGCATCGGGGTCTCGAAGGTCAGCGAACCCTTCCACATGGTCGCCACCCAGTTGAAGACCTTGACGCCCGTGGGCACGGCAATCAGCACGGTCGCGTACATGAAGTAGAGCTGCGCCTCGACCGGCATGCCGGCGGTGTACATGTGGTGCGCCCAGACCATGAACGAGAGGATCGCGATCGAGGCCGTGGCGTAGACCATCGACGCGTAGCCGAACAGGGGCTTCCTCGAAAACGCCGGGATCACCTGGGACACCACGCCGAATGCGGGGATCGCGATGATGTAGACCTCGGGGTGGCCGAAGAACCAGAAAATGTGCTGGTAGAGCACCGGGTCGCCGCCGCCCGCGGCGTTGAAGAAGTGGGTGCCGAAGTGGCGGTCGGTCAGCGTCATCGTCACCGCGCCGGCGAGCACCGGCATCACCGCCACCAGCAGGTAGGCGGTGATCAGCCAGGTCCAGCAGAACAGCGGCATCTTCATCAGCGTCATCCCGGGGGCGCGCATGTTGAGGATGGTGGTGATGATGTTGATCGAGCCCATGATCGACGAGATGCCGAGGATGTGCACGGCGAAAATCGTCAGGTCCATCGCCGGGCCGGCCTGGGTCGACAGCGGCGCATACATGGTCCAGCCGACACCCGCGCCGCCGCCGGGCATGAACTGCGCGGCGATCAGCAGCAGCGCGGCCGGGGGCAGCAACCAGAACGACAGGTTGTTCATCCGCGGGAAGGCCATGTCCGGCGCGCCGATCTGCATCGGGATCAGCCAGTTCGCAAAACCGACGAAGGCCGGCATGATCGCGCCGAACACCATGATCAGGCCATGGTAGGTGGTCATCGAGTTGAAGAAGTCCGGCTGCACGATCTGCAGGCCGGGCTGGAACAGTTCGGAGCGGATGATCAGCGCCATCACGCCGCCGACCAGGAACATCGTGAAACTGAACCACAGGTACATCGTGCCGATGTCCTTGTGGTTGGTCGATTTGACCCAGCGCATGATCCCGGTGGGATGGCCGTGGGCGTGATCGTCGTGACCGTGGTGTGCGTGTGCTGCTTCCATTGCGAGTCTCCTGGAGCCTGTATTCGTTGCGTACCGGTTCAGCGCAGCGCCTTGACTTCGGCGGGAGCGGCCATGTCGCCGGTCTTGTTGTTCCAGCTGTTGCGGGTGTAGGTCACCACCGCAGCCAGGTCAACATCCGACAGGTGCTTGAACGCGTTCATCGCGGTGCCCTGCTTGCCGTTCAGCACCAGCTTGATCTGGTCCTCTTTCGGGCCCGCGACCAGCTTGGAGCCGGACAGCGCCGGGAAAGCGCCGGGCACGCCCATGCCGGTGGCCTGGTGGCAGGCCACGCAATTCTGCGCGTAAACCTTCTCGCCGTGCGCCTTGAGGTCCTCGACGGTCCAGGCCTTGTTCGGATCGACCTTTGCCGCGGCCGCCTTCTTCTGCTGGGAATTCACCCAGGCGGTGTACTGGGCAGGCTCCACCACCTCGACGACGATGGGCATGAAGCCGTGGTCCTTGCCGCAGAGTTCAGCGCACTGGCCGCGGAAGATGCCGGTCCTTTCGGCCTTGAACCAGGTGTCGCGGATGAACCCCGGAACCGCATCCTGCTTGACTGCCAGTGCCGGCACATACCAGGCATGGATTACGTCGGCCGCCGTGACCAGGACGCGCACTTTCTTGCCGACCGGCACCACGACGTGGGTATCGGTTTCCAGCAGATAGTTGGGATTGGCCTTGCGACCCGCCACATCGCTGCCGTCGATCTGCGCGCGGGGCGTCGAGAGGGTGCTGTAGAAGCTGATGCCTTCGCCCTCGCCCTTGAGGTAGTCATAACCCCATTTCCACTGGTAACCGGTCGCCTTGATGGTCATGTCCGGCTCCGAAGTGTCACGCATCGCGATCAGCGTGCCGGTGGCGGGAATGGCCAGCGCGATCAGGATCAGGAACGGAATCAGCGTCCAGGCCACCTCGACGGCGGTGTTTTCATGGAACTGCGCGGCCTTGTGTCCGACCGACTTGCGGTGCTTGAACACGGCGTAGAACATGAAGCCGAACACGCCGATGAAAATGATGAAGCAGATGACCGTGATGATGGTATGAAGGTCGTAGATCTTCTCGCCGAGCAGCGTGTGCGGCGTCTGCAGATTGAGCTTGTACTCGGCCCAGGCCGCAGCCGACCAGAAAAACAGCGCGAGCGCTGCGCCAAAACCCTTGATCCCCTTGATGCCCATTCTTCCCCCGCTCCTAAAGCCCGATTGATCCGTCAAGTCCGGTGGCCGCCAAGCCGGCTGTGCAATTCGCGCGCCAGATGCCGGCGCCCTTCCTCACCGCAGTACCGCCCGATCTCCACCGTCCTGCCGTGGGAGCGCAGTGCAGGCATTCCGGACTTCCCGGTGACCACCCGCGCCCAGCCACGATGAAACTCATATTGCCGCGCCAAACCCCGCTCCCGGACTTCAACCAGGATGCGGTCGCCACTGACTGCAACCCGTTCAAAATCACCGGCACGGCGCAGGACAACCACTGCGGCCGCGGTCAATGCGGCGACTTCCAGTCCGGCAAAAGGAATGATGACCCAGGCACCCGCCGCCGCGAATCCCGCGGCAATCGCCAGCGACAACAGGACCAGCGAACCGAAGACCCAGGCAAACGTACGCAATTCGAGTGAACCGGCATGGCGTCTGAAATACGTGAATCCGGCGCCTTCCTGTTCCAGAATCGACTCGAAAACGGGATGTGTCATCACCGGCGCCGGCCATTCCTTTCAAACGCGCGGACTGTAGCACACCGGAGGGGGCGGTCGCAATCGAAAAGCCCCTTGAAAACAGTCGGTTTTCCCTCTCAAATGCGTGTATTCAAAGCGTTTATGTCGAGCGTCCGGGACAGCCTGTCGGAACGCGGACTGCGAACATGCGGCAGGATGCCAAGCAGCGGCGCCCCGATCCGCCGGCGCAGCGCGTCGAGGTTCTGCGCCGCGCGGGACATCCGCGGATCGATCCGGCTGGCAATCCAGCCGGCGAGCCGCAGGCCGCGCGACTCGAGCACGTCAACAGTCAGCAACGCATGGTTGAGGCAGCCGAGGCGCAGCCCCACGACCAGCACCACGGGAATGCCGAGACGGAGCGGAATGTCCGAAGCACAGCTGCGGCGGCCCAGCGGCACCCGCAGCCCGCCCACGCCCTCGACCACCACCACGTCCGCGATGCTCGCCAGCCTGGCGTAATGCGCGGCAATCGTGGCGGTGCGGATCGTCACCCCGGCCTCTGCCGCCGCGATATGCGGCGCAATCGCCGGCGCAAAGCAGTACGGATTGACCAGCGACGGCACTGCCTTGACGCTGGACGCCGCCTGCAGCTGTGCCACGTCATCGTTGTGCCATGCCCCCTTGCGCCGCACCGCGCCCGCGGCTACCGGCTTCATGCCGACCGCCCGCAGACCCAGCGCCGTGAAACCGTGCAGCAGCGCGCAGGCCACCAGCGTCTTGCCGACCCCCGTATCCGTGCCGGCGACAAACACGCCGCGGGCGGATGCCGCCGGCCGTTCAGCCACGATCCGCCACCTTGATGTCGATCACCGGTCTGCCGCCGGGTCCGGTGCGCGGCTGCGGCCGCCAGGCATGGCCGTAAATCACCTCGAAGGTCGCGGGCAGCTTGCCGTCGCGACGCAGGGTTTCATAGTTGCGCTCGACGGCGGACAGCCAGGCCCTGCCCGACAACGCACGGGACCGACTGCTGTTGGCATTGTTTGCGCCGATCGCCTGCAGATCCCGCATCACGTCGCGCACGCTGCCGTAGGTCAGCGTGAACATCTCCATGTCGATCACCGGATCGGCAAACCCGGCCTTGACCAGCATGTCGCCGATGTCGTGCATGTCTATGAAACGGCTGATGCGGGCTTCGCCGGCCTCCGGCTGCGCCGCGCGCAGCTCCTTCAGCGTGTCGGGCCCGAAGGTGGCGAACAGGAACAATCCGCCCGGCGCCAGCACGCGGCGCATTTCGGCGAAGGCCTGCGGCAGCGCGTTCACCCACTGCAATGCGAGATTGCTCCAGGCCAGGTCGATGCTGGCGCCGGCCAGCGGCAAGCGTTCGAGGTCGCCGCAGACGGCCGCCGGCGTCCGGCCGAGCAGGCGCCGGTGCCAGGGCTGGCTTGCACGGGCATGACGGAGCATGCCGGGCGCGAGATCCAGCGCGACGATCCGGGCGCGCGGATAACGCTGCGCGAGGCCGGGCCAGGCATTGCCGGTGCCGCTGCCGGCATCGAGAATGCGCGCCGGCACGTGACGGATGAAGTCGAGGCGTTCCAGGCTGCGCCGGCACACCTCATGCTGCAGCACCGCGGCCGCATCATAAGTCGATGCGGCGCGGTCGAAGGCCCGGCGCACCGCGCGCTTGTCGATGGAAAATTCAGCTGTCATTGCAAAACCCGTTGATCAGTACGCATACGCGCTCAGCCGCGGACACAAAAGGCGCATGCGCGGCGCCCGCGATGCGCTCGAAGCGCGCGCGGGGCAACTGGGCGGCGAGAAAATCCGCAGCGGCCGGCGCCACGACGCTGTCGCGGTCGCCGTGGATGACCAGTACCGGCTGGCGTATTGCCGGCAGCACGGCGCGCAGGTCGGTGTCACGCAACCAGCCGAGCATGCGCGCAAGCACTGCGGCATCGCCGGTCATCCGCGCGGCCAGCAGCTGGTCCAGCTGGCGGATCACCGCACGCGCGCAAACATCGCCGCGGGTTTCCAGCAGGCGGAAGCGCCGCAGCGCCACAGCGGCATCGGCTTCCACCATCGCGGCAAATTCTTCGAATGCCGCTGCCGCCATGCCGTGTTTCCAGTCCGGCGCCGCAACGAATCTCGGGGTCGCCGCGAGCAGGATCAGCCCCGTCACCTGTGCGGGATGGCGCTGCGCCCATGACAGCGCCAGTTGCCCGCCGAGCGACCAGCCTGCCACCACGCAGCGCGCAGGCGACCGGGCCGCCAGACGATCAACCGCATCGTCAACACTGCCGCTACCGTCGATATCCGGCGCCTGCACGGCGATCCGGTCTCCGAGCCTTGCCGACACCTCCGCCCAGACGCCGCCGTGCGCGCCCCAGCCATGCAGCAGCACCAGCGTGGCCGCCGGACTCATGCCGGCTCCCGCAACGCGGCGATCAGGCGATCGACATCGCCGGCGGCATGGTCGGCCGACAGCGAAATGCGCAGGCGCGCCGTGCCCTGCGGCACGGTCGGCGGCCGTATCGCCGGCACCAGCAGTCCGCGCGCGGCAAGCCGCGCCGACAAGGCCAGCGCCTGTTCATTGCCGCCGACCAGCAGCGGCTGGATCGGCGTGTCCGACGGCAGCAGCCGCCAGGGTGCGCCCTGCAAGCCCTGTTTCAGCCGCGACACCAGTTCGCGCAAGCGTTCACGCCGCCAGTCCTCCCGCCCGATGATCTGCAGGCTGGTGAGCAGCGCATGCGCCAGCAGCGGCGGTGTGGCCGTGGTGTAAATGTAGGTGCGCGCCTGCTGCAGCAGGCTTTCGACCAACACATTGCTGCCGGCGACAAAGGCGCCGGAAACCCCGGCGGCCTTGCCCAGCGTCGCCATGTAAATCAACCGGTCCGAGGCGATGCCGAAGTGGGCCGCCGTGCCGCGTCCCTGCGCGCCGAGCACGCCGAAACCGTGGGCATCATCAATCAGCAGCCAGGCGTCATGGCGCGCGCAGAGCTCGAGCAGTTCCGGCACCGGCGCAATGTCGCCATCCATGCTGAACACCGCATCGACGATCACCAGCCGGCGGCGCGCCGGCGTGGTCGCAAGCAGGCGCTCCAGTGCGGCGAGGTCGTTGTGCGGATAACGCCGGAAAACCGCGCGCGACAGCAGCGCGGCGTCATTAAGGGACGCATGGTTGAGGCGGTCCGCAAACAGCGCGTCACCGCGCCCGGCCAGGGTGCTGACCACGCCCATGTTCGCCATGTAGCCGGTCGAAAACAGCAGGGCCTGCGGCAGCCCGGTGAAGGCCGCCAGCGCCGCTTCCAGCTCGTGGTGCGCGGCGGCATGGCCGAGTATCAGGTGGGAGGCGCCGGCGCCGACGCCGTAGCGTTCGGCGCCCTCTTTCGCCGCAGCGACGATGCGCGGGTCGGATGCGAGCCCGAGATAGTCATTGGAACAGAACGCGAGGTAATCACGGCCGTCGACGCGGACATGCGCGCGCTGCGGCGAATCCAGCAGCCGGCGCCGGCGCCGCAGGCCGCCGGCCTCGCGATCCGCCAGCTCCGCGGCCAGTTCGGCATCCAGCGTCACAACACGGAACCGGACGACTCAGGACCGCGCGGGATTCATCGGCTGCAGGCCGAGCCGCGCAAACAGCGCCCGGTCATTGTCGGCATCCGGATTGCCGGTGGTCAGCAGCTTTTCACCGTAGAAAATCGAATTCGCGCCGGCGAGGAAACACAGCGCCTGGATCGCGTCACCCATTTCCTGGCGGCCGGCGGACAGCCGCACCATGGCCTTGGGCATGGTGATGCGCGCGCAGGCGATGGTGCGCACGAATTCCAGCGGATCGAGGGTCTCGGTGCCGTGCAGCGGGGTTCCCGGCACCTGCACCAGGTTGTTGATCGGCACCGATTCCGGATAGGGATCCATGTTGGCGAGCTGCGCGATCAGCTTCGCCCGCGCGTTGCGCGTCTCGCCCATGCCGACGATGCCGCCGCAGCAGACATGCAGCCCCGCTTCACGCACCTGTTCCAGGGTATCGATGCGGTCGCCGTATTCACGCGTGGTGATGATGTTGGCGTAGTTGTCGGCGGCGGTATCGATGTTGTGGTTGTAATAATCGAGGCCCGCGTCGCGCAACTGCTCCGCCTGGCCGGGTTTCAGCATGCCCAGCGTGGCGCAGGTTTCCATGCCCAGTCCGCGGACGGCCTTCACCATCTCGACGACCTTGTCGAGGTCGCGCTGCTTCGGGCCGCGCCAGGCCGCGCCCATGCAGAAACGCGTTGCGCCCTTCTCGCGTGCCAGGCTTGCTGCGGCCACCACCTCTTCCAAGGACAGCGTGTCCTGGTTTTCGACCCCGGTGTGGTAACGCGCCGCCTGCGGGCAGTAGCCGCAATCCTCGGAACATCCCCCGGTCTTGATCGACAGCAGCGTCGACAGCTGCACCGCATTCGGATCGAAGTGCTCGCGGTGCACCTGCTGCGCACGGAACAGCAGGTCATTGAAGGGCAGCGCGAACAGCGCCTCGATGGCAGCCACGCTCCAGCGCGGCGTGTCGGCGGGAGCGTGGCCTGCTTCGTTGAGGGCAAGAGTATCCATGACGGCTGCTTTCTTAAAAATATCAATAAAAACAAATACTTATTGCGTTCCATTATCGCGGAAGACGGATTCCTTGTCAAATAACGCAAATCCCCTGCTTGACAAGTGGAGGGCCAGGCTCGGACAGCTGCTGGGCGGCCGCTGCCTGCTCTGTGCCGCCCCCGCGGACCGCCACAACCTGTGCGGCGGCTGCCTCGGCGATCTGCCCTGGCTCGGCAGCGCCACCTGCAGGATCTGTGCCCATCCGCTGCCGGAAGCAGGCCTCTGCGGCCGCTGCATCGCCGAGCCGCCGCAATACGACCGCGTCATCGCCGCCTGCCGCTACGCCTTCCCGCTAGACGGGCTGATCCAGTCCTACAAGTACGGCGGACGCCTCGCTGCCGGCCCGGCACTGGCCGCACTGCTGGCGCCGCACATCCGGACACGCCCTGACCTGATTCTGCCGGTTCCGCTGACCGCGCAGCGTCTGCGCGAGCGCGGCTTCAACCAGGCGCTCGAACTGGCGCGGATCATCGGCAAAGAGCTGGATGCACCGGTGGACGCCGGGCTCTGCATCAAGACCCGCGACACCGCGCCGCAGAGCACGCTGCCGTGGAAAACGCGCCGCAAGAACATCCGCGGCGCCTTCGTCGTGCTTGGCGACCTCGGCGGCCGCGATGTCGCCGTGGTCGATGACGTGCTGACCACCGGTGCCACACTCGGCGAACTCGCGCGCAACCTCAAGCGCGCGGGCGCGGCAAGTGTGACGGGTTATGTGATTGCGCGCACCGCCGGCCGCTGAGGCCTTCGCTGGCGCTCAGCGCAGGCGCTGTTCGGCAAAAGCCTGCAGATCGGCCGACAGGTTGCCACTCGCCCTGGCACGGCGATAAGCCTCCTGCGCATCGGCGGTGCGCCCGAGAGCCTCCAGCGAAACCCCCAGTCCGAGCAGCCACACGCCGACGCCGCCGCGCCGTGCCAGCGCCTGCTGGAACTGTGCGACCGCCTCCGCGTGTTTCTGCTGGCGCTGCAGCAGCCCGGCATAAAAGGCGATGTGGTCCGGACTGGCGCCGGGATGCTCGAGGCTGCGCGCCAGTGTCTGCGCGCCGGCGTCAAGCTCACCCGCTTCCACCTGCAGTCGCGCCAGCGTCATCGCGAAACCGTGCTGCGCCGGCGCCAGTTGCAAGCCCTCCTGCAGCACCCGCGCCGCATCCGCCTGGCGGCGGTTGTCCAGCAGAACCCCGACCAGTGCCTGGCGTGCTCCGTGATAGCTCGCGTCAGCCTGCAACGCTGACTCGAAGGCGGCGCGCGCTTCGGCAAATTGTCCCTGGTGCAGCGCCGCCGTTCCGCGGGCAAATTCATACTGGGCACGCTGCCGGGGCGTCGGCTCGCGAACCTGTTTTTCGATTTCAGCAGGTGGCTGGGGCGCCGGCTTCGCCGCCGGCGGCTGAACTTTTTCCGGCAAGCGCTCGGCAGCGGGCGGCTTCGGCGGCGGCCGGGACACGGTCTCCGCCGCCCGCTCCGCCGGCTTCTGCGCGGGCGCCGGATCCGCGGCGCGCGGCGCCACAATCGCCGCAGTCACAATCGGCGGCGGCGTTTCCGCTGCGGCCTCCGGTTCCTGCGACAGGTCCAGCGTCAGGCGGCGCGCGATCCACTCGTCCGGCCGCGGCGCCGCTTCCAGCAGCGCGGGGCCCGCGGCCACCGGAACGGGTCGCGGAGCTGCGCCCCGCTGCGTCCACCACCAGCCTCCTGCCGCCAAGAGGCCAACAGCCGCGAGCGCCGCCGCGATGCCGTGAAGGGACGGCCATCGGGAGCGGGCATCGCCGGGCAGCGCGCGCACGTGGTCGGGAATGCGGTTGCGTTCCGCGCCCGAGGCGCGGCGGCGCTCGAGTTCGACCAGCATCTGGTTGATCACGCTCATTGGATGTACGCCAGGGTAATGCCGCCCGCGGCCAGCACCACGGCCGCAGCGGCCAGCCACCAGCGGCGCGGCGCCTGCGCCGCCGCCGGCGTGTCCGCGGCCGCATCGCGCACATGATGGGGCTGCACCTGCTGCATGCCTTCGCCGAAGGCGAGCAGCAGCGACTTGTGGGCAATGACGTTGACCAGCCGCGGCACTCCGCCGCTTGCCCGATGCAGCCGCCGCACGGCAGCCGGCACGAACAGCGTGCCGCCGCGATAACCCGCGACACGCAGCCGGTGGGCCAGGTACTGCTCGACTTCGTCGGCGCCCAGCGCTGACAGCCGGCACTGGAAGGTGATGCGCTGCCGCAGCTGCCGTATCGATTCCTGGGCCAGGCGTTCGTCCAGTTCAGGCTGGCCGAACAGCACGACCTGCAGCAGCTTGCGCTTCTCGGTCTCGAGGTTGGTCAGCAGGCGCAGCGATTCCAGCGTCTCCTGCGGCATGGCCTGGACCTCGTCCATGCAGGCCACCACGGTCTTGCCGGCGCGCGCAAAATCGAGCAGCGCGTGGTTGAACTCGCGCAGCAGGTGATGCTGGTCCGCCCCCCGGTCGAGTTTCACCCCCAGTTCCTCGGCCAGCGCGAACACCAGGGTCTGCGGCTCGAGATAGGGATTGGGGACGTAGGCGGAAACGAAACGCGCGGGATCCAGCGCCCGCAGGAAACGGCGGCACAGCAGCGTCTTGCCGGTGCCGACCTCGCCGGTGACCTTCATGAAGCCCTCGCCGTTGCGCACGGCGATGAGCAGGGTGTTCAGCGCTTCCTGGTGCGAGTTGCCGGCGTAGGCAAAGCTGGTGTCCGGCGTAATGCCGAACGGCGGTTCACGCAGGCCGAAATGCGCTTCGTACATGGCGCAAGCCTATCACCGTTGCGGCTCCGCTGCGCCCATTGCCCGGATGCGATCCCGCGTCTGCATCAGGTCTTCCTGCCAGTTGCGGTCGCTGTGGATGATGGTCGGCTTCAACAGGATCACCAGCTCGCTCTTGACGTTGCTGGAATCACGCTGCCGGAACAGGTTGCCCACGCCCGGCGCATCGCCGACGCCCGGCACCTGGCTGCGGCCGCTGACCGACTGCTGGCGCATCAGGCCGCCGATGGCGACGATGTTGCCGTCCTGCACGCGCACGATGGTGTCGGTCTCGTTGACGTCGCTCGACGCGAGCGGCAGCGTGAAGGAGCCGAGACTGCCGAGGTCGATGACCTTGCGCCGCTCGACCACGCTGCTCACCGAGGGATGGATGTGCAGGATGATGTTGTTGTTGCCGTCGATCTGCGGCGTCACGTCGAGCGCAATGCCCGAGAAGAAGGGCGCGACGGTGATCGTCGGCGTCACCGTGGTGTTGGTGCCGCTGGTGCTCGAGGTCGTGCTGACGTTGGTCACGAAGAAATCGTCGGTACCGACCTTCAGCACGGCCTTCTGGTTGTTGATGGTCGCCACCCGCGGGCTCGACAGCACGTTGACGCCGCCCTGGGTTTCAAGGAAGGACAGCAGCGCGGCAAAGTCCTGGGTCTGCAGCGCAAGCCCGAAGATGCCGCCGGCGGCGCCGGTGCCCAGCGCCAGCGCGCCGGCGACCCCCGCAAGCGAACCGCCGCTCAGCGCCGAATTGCCGAGCACCGTGCCGTCTCCCGAGCGCGCCGTCGGCGCGCTGATCGTGCCGCTGCGGTTCAGCGTCGCGCCCGGCGCCAGCACGCCCGCGCCGAAACGGGTGCTGCCGTCGCGGAACCCCGCCCAGTTGATGCCCGCCTGGTAACCGTCGCGCAGCGAGACCTCGATGATCTTCGCCTCCAGCACCACCTGCCGTTCGACGATCAGCTGCATCGACTTGAGGAAATTCTCCACCCCGCGCAGCTCGGTCGGCATCGCGCGCACCACGACTACACCCGACTGCGCGTTGACCACCACGCTGCGCCCGGCACCGCCACCGAGGATGGCATTCAGCGATTTCTGGATGTCGCCCCAGAAATCCGAATCGGAAGTCGTGGTCACCCGCGTGCTTTCCGCCGCACGCGTGTTGCCGGCGCCGGCCGGGCCGGTGGTCGGCACCGGGACGCTGCCCGCCGACGGCGTGCCGGGGCTGGACGGCGCATCGGTGATCGAGCCCGAACTGACCCGGGTCTGGGTCTGCCCGCGACGCTGCGCCTGCAGGTAGTTGACCTGGAAAATGCGCGTCTGCAGTGTCGCCGGCAGCACGACGATGCGGTTGCCCTGGACGTTGTAGTCGAAACCGTAGAGGTCGCGCAGGGTATCCAGCGCCTCGGTCACCGTGACGTCCTTCAGGTGCACCGAAATTTCGCCCTTGACGTCGGGGGACAGCACCATGCTGTAGCGGGTGCCGGAGACGATGGCCATGAACACCTGGCCGGC